>Ga0209614_1000701_pt1 | contig 28309 bp, 26 predicted proteins | sample BlaSprsedimmetaG_FD_185484 | JGI IMG/M metagenome (GOLD analysis project Ga0209614, IMG submission 185484) | Hot spring sediment bacterial and archeal communities from California, USA to study Microbial Dark Matter (Phase II) - Blank Spring... ... | reverse complement strand
TACCCTAATGAAATAATCATTTTTTATGTGCGAAATCAATAATTTTTCATAAAAACAGCAAAAGGTTATCATTTTCTCCTGGTAAAATATTGAAATTTCTGAGACTTGCGAATTTGAGGACGTAGTTGTCCAGTCTTTGCAGAAATCCATATTTTCATGTCTGGCATGATAAAGAATATTTTAATACTTTTGCACAACGGAGAAATGCCGGAGTGGTCGAACGGGGCAGACTCGAAATCTGTTGTACCGCCTAGCGGTACCGGGGGTTCGAATCCCTCTTTCTCCGCAATACCCGGCCGGAGGCTCACGCCAGTGAGCCTCTTTTTATCAGCGCCGGCACCCTTGAGCGCCTGCGCTCATTAGGAGCCGGCGCTGATAAAAAGCGCCGCCGCCAGGCGGAAACCGGCCGGGTTTTGCAGGACATCCTGCACGGGATCACGGACGAGCGCAGCGAGTCCGTAATCCCAAAGAAAAGGAAATCTGTGAAAACAAAGAGCCAGTATTGCGGGAAGCCGGGTAACGGTGAGACGCAAACAAGGAATGCCCGAAAGTAAATCCGGCACCCTTGAGCACCTGCGCTCATTAGGAGCCGGCGCTGATAAAAAGCGCCGCCGCCAGGCGGAAACCGGCCGGGTTTTGCAGGACATCCTGCACGGGATCACGGACGAAAAGAAATCCTTATTTTTGCCCCACATGCATTCCAGCCCATGAAGAAATACTACCTGCCGGCAGCCGTTTTCTTTTTTATTTTCATTATCCTTGGCCTAGTGAACCAAATGATATCACCTCCGGTACTGATCCTCGAAAGGTTTTTTCCAAATTACGGGGGATGGGCAGAAATACCTGTCATCTCCTATTACGGAGGCCTGTTAGCCTGGAAGATGAGAGATCCTCCCAAAGCACCCCGTTGGAGAAAGATCACATGGACAATGTTTTCGGCCGTATTTTTTACCCAGTTGTTAGCAGGACTGTTCGTTTCGGAAACTTTTCTAATGACCGGAAAGCTTCATCTGCCGGTACCTGCCATGATCATTGCCGGGCCTCTATACAGGTGGGAGATCGGGTTTATGACACTGCTCTTTATCAGCACAGTAATCCTGAGCGGACCGGCCTGGTGCAGTCACCTTTGTTACTTTGGAGCCATGGATTATTTAAGCGCAGACCGGAAAAACAAGCCCGGTCGCCTGAACAACCTGTGGACATACAAATACACCCTGTTACTTTTCATTATTGCAGGAGCTCTCCTGTTCAGACTTGTGAACCTGCCTTCATCATATGCCACCCTGGGCGGGATGATCTTTGGAATAACCGGACTGGTCATCATTGTTTTACTTTCCCTGAAAAGAGGAATGATGATGCATTGCACAGCATACTGTCCGGTAGGCACGCTGGTAAGTTTAGTTAAAAAAATATCTCCTTTCGGCATGCGGATCAGCTCTTCCTGCACTCTCTGCATGGCGTGTACCTTAGCTTGCCGTTATCAGGCCCTTGAGGTGGAAAATATCCGGTCGGGACAACCGGGAAGAACCTGTACATACTGCGGAGACTGCCTTTCTTCATGCCCTCATCACGCCATTCAGTATACCTTTCTGAAATTGAAACCCGGTACAGCAAGAAACGCATGGCTGTTTATCACCATTTCATTGCATGCCGTTTTTCTGGCACTGGGAAGAATATGAATTGAACCAACCGGAAAAAATTCAGGAAAGTTTCTCCGTCCGGTCTACTTAATCTGCAGTTCATGAAGCTTCCTGTATATCCCGTCCTTTTCGATCAGGTCAGGGTGTGATCCCTTCTCCACTATCGTTCCCTCTTCAAGCACAACGATCACATCGGCGTTTTTGATAGTGGAAAGCCGATGGGCTATCACGATGGATGTCCGGTTTTTCATCAGGTTCACAATGGCATCCTGCACCAGTCGTTCCGATTCGGTATCCAGGGCCGAAGTGGCCTCGTCGAGGATCAGTATGGGGGGATTGCTGAGCACCGCCCGGGCTATGCTGATCCTTTGCTGCTGGCCGCCGGAAAGTTTCGATCCGCCCTCCCCCACATTCGTAAAATACCCCATGGGGGTTTCCATAATAAAATCATGGGCGTTGGCCACTTTAGCCGCGGCGATCACCTCTTCTTCCGTAGCATTATCCACACCGAATGCAATGTTGTTATAGAAAGTATCATTAAACAGGATCGACTGCTGGCTGACAATGCCCATCATCCTCCTCAGATCTTCTATCCGGTAGTCGGGCAAAGGAATACCGTCAATCAGCACGGCACCTTCCTGCGGATCAATAAAACGCGGAATCAGGTCAACCAGGGTGGTTTTGCCTGCTCCCGATCTTCCGACCAGGGCCACGGTTGTCCCTTTGGCAATGGTAAGATCGATATGCCGCAACACCCAGTCGCTGTCGTATCTGAAACTGACATCGCGGAATTCTATGACCGAGCGGAAGGTTTGGATCCTTCGGGCGTCGGGTTTATTGAAGATGGTCACCGGAGCATCCAGCACCTGGTCGATCCTTTCGGCAGAAGCCAGGCCCTTTTGCAGGTTGAAATAAGCGGTTGAGATGGACTTGGCAGGAGTAATGATCTGGGAAAAGACCACCAGATAGGCAATGAAGGCTTCCGAATTCAGCCCCCCGGCACCCTTAAGCACCAGCGTCCCACCATACCACATGAGAATCATCAGGACGAGGGTGGCAAGAAATTCACTGGCCGGGCTTGCCAGGTAGCGCCTTCTGTGCACCTTATTCATGATCCGGGTGTAAAAATTATTTACATTCCGGAATTTCACTGTCATTTTTTCTTCGCCGTTGAATGCTTTGATGATCCTCAGCCCGGAAAGGGTTTCTTCGATAATGGAAACGATCATGCCCAATTTCCGCTGTCCTCTGAAAGAGGTGGTACGCAATGATTTTCCTACTTTACCGATCACCCATCCACTGAGGGGCAGCAATACCAGGGCAAACAGTGTGAGGGGCACGCTGGAGGTCATCATGTAGGTCAGGTAGATAAGGATCGTAATGGGGTCCTGGAAAATCATCTCCAGCGAGCTGATGATGGATACTTCGATCTCCTGCACATCGGTGGATATTCTGGAAATAACATCTCCTTTCCGGGCATCGGTATAATAACTCATAGGCAGCCGCAGGATCTTGTCGTAGAAAGTATTGCGCATATCCCTTACCGCCCCTGTGCGTATGGGCGCCATGAAATAGTTTGCCAGAAACTTGAACAGGTTTTTCAGGAAGAACGCCACCACCACAAACAAGCTGACAATCAACAGGGCATTTTCGCTTCCTTTCCACTCGATCAGCCGGGCGATATTGTAATTCAGCACCTGGTGAAGGTAATCGGCCGTAAAAGCAAAATTGCCGGGCCGTACAATTCCTGTCAGGTCCTGCTCAAACAGGATTTTCAGGAAAGGCACCACCATGGTGAACGAGAAAAGGGAAAAACAGGCTGACAGCAGGTTAAAAACAACATTCAGCACGGCATATCCCCAGTAGGGAGTGATATAGCCCAGTATTCGGTTGATCTTCTTCATAAACTATTCTGCATCGGCTAATAACCGGTATAATTCCCCGGTTCAATACGTTTCAGTTCCATTTTTACCTCTTCCCGCACATCCAGGGAATCGATGAACCGGTGGATGGTTTCACGTGTGATGCGCCGGTGGGTACGGGTCAGTTCCTTTAGTTTCTCATAGGGGTCGCCATACCCTTCCCGCCGCAATACCGTTTGAATGGCCTCGGCCACCACGCTCCAGTTCCTGTCAAGATCTTCTCTTACCGCTTCGGTATTCAGCTGCAGCTTGCCCAGTCCTTTGACAGTCGATTCCATGGCGATCAGGGTATGTGCCAGAGGGACACCGATATTCCTCAGCACCGTGGAATCGGTCAGATCGCGCTGCAACCGTGACACCGGAAGCTTGGCTGACAGGAAGGTAAAAACGGCATTGGCCATTCCCAGATTTCCTTCGGAATTTTCAAAATCAATGGGATTGACTTTGTGGGGCATGGTAGAAGACCCCACTTCTCCCTTCTTGATCTGCTGCCTGAAATAATCCATGGAAATATATGACCACATATCCCGGTTCAGATCAATCAGAATTGTATTGATCCTTTTCAGAGCATCGCACAGAGCGGCCAGGTGGTCGTAATGATCAATCTGGGTAGTGGTCTGGGAACGCTGAAGGCCCATAACATCATGGACCAGCCGGTTTGCAAATTCCACCCAATTCACCGATGGATAGGCCACCCTGTGGGCATTGAAGTTGCCGGTAGCTCCTCCGAACTTGGCTGAGAAAGGCACCTGGTCGAGCAAATCCACCTGTTTTTCCAGGCGTTCAACAAATACTTGTATCTCTTTCCCCAACCTGGTTGGGGAGGCAGGCTGGCCATGGGTACGCGCCAGCATAGCCACTCCGGAATATTTAACGGCCAGGTTGCGAAGCCGGTCGATCAGTTTCTGCAGTGCCGGCCGGTATACCTCCTGCACGGCTTCCTTCAGGGAAAGGGGAATGGCCGTATTGTTCACATCCTGGGAGGTCAGGCCGAAGTGCACAAACCCCGTAGCCTTTTCCATTCCTGCTTCTTTCAATTTCTCCCTGAGAAAATATTCCACCGCCTTCACATCGTGATTGGTGCTTTTCTCGATTTCCTTGATACGTTCCGCATCCTGCAGAGAAAACTTCCCGTAAAGGTCTCTCAGCTGACTGATCTGTTTTTTGTTAAACCCATCCAGCTGAGGAAGGGGAATGGCTGCCAGGGCGATAAGGTATTCCACCTCCACCCTGACCCGGTATTTCATCAGGGCATATTCGGAAAAATAAGCAGCCAGCGCAGAGGTTTTCTGCCGGTATCTCCCGTCAACAGGTGAAATGGCCGTAAGGGGGAAAAGTTTCATGCCAGAGGCTTTTATACCCGGCAAAGTTATGAAAATTTGGCACGTTTCACAGGTCTTCAAATCCCCTTCCGGAAAAAAGCGCCGAAGAATTCACCACACAACCCAGGAATCATTTATCTTTGTTTCATTAACACAGAAACATCCCATGCACAAGCCACTCTCAACCGCATTATTACTGTTGTTGCCGCTCCTGCCTGTAACATCGCAGGACACCACCATGATGCGCACGGAAAATACCGACACGTCCCGGGCGGTTATTTACCTTTTTGAGATCATGGAAGAGATTGCAGCCCCCGCATGGAGAACCACCCAGCGCAGTTTTGAAGAGGCTGTCGGCGCAGGAGCTGATTATATTCTGATTGAAATGAACACTTACGGAGGGGTGGTAGACGCTGCCGACTCCATCCGGACAAAGATCCTGAACAGTCCTGTACCGGTCATGGTCTTCATCAATAATCAGGCAGCCTCAGCCGGGGCCCTGATCGCCATTGCCTGTGACAGCATTTACATGAGACAGGGAGCCAGCATGGGGGCAGCCACGGTGGTCGATGCAACCGGTACAGCCGCTCCCGACAAATACCAGTCGTTCATGCGGTCGGTCATGAGGGCCACGGCCGAAGCTCACGGAAAAGATACGTTGATCAGGAACGGCGACACCCTGTACACATGGCACAGGGATCCGAGAATTGCCGAAGCCATGGTCGATCCGAGGATCGTTATCCCGGGAGTTGTTGATACGGGTCAGGTGCTGACCTTCACGGTTCATGAAGCCATTGCCCACGGATATTGCGAAGGGCAGGCTGAAAACATACCGGAAGTGCTGGAGAAAGCAGGCATCAGAAATTACGTTATTCTGGAATACAAGAAAACCACTCTGGACCACATTATCGGGTTTCTGATCAGTCCGTTGATCAGCGGTCTTCTGATCATGATCATCATCGGGGGCATTTATTTCGAGCTGCAATCGCCGGGAGTGGGTTTTCCCCTGGGAGCAGCCATTGCAGCCGCCATTCTGTATTTTGCACCGCTATACCTCGAAGGCCTGGCCCAGAACTGGGAACTGGTGATCTTCATTGCCGGAATCATTCTACTGACGGTGGAAATTTTTGCCATCCCCGGATTCGGTATTGCGGGCGTTAGCGGCATTATTTTCGTGGTGGTGGGACTTACCATGAGCCTGGTTGACAACATCGTTTTTCATTTCGATGTACTAACTGCTTTCAGTGCCCTTCTCAGGGCGCTGGGTACAGTGCTGTTGTCTATGCTGATGGCTTTCTTTTTGTCGCTGTACATCAGTAAAAAAGTATTCACTTCCCGGAAAATTTTTCTGCACTGGGCTCTTGATTCCGTACAGAACAAAGAAGAGGGCTTTATCGGTGTGGATAAACCCCATTACTCGGCCATGGTAGGGAAAACCGGTATCGCCTCTACGGTACTCAGGCCTTCGGGCAAAGTCAGCATCGACGATGCTATTTATGATGCCAAAGCGGAATATGGATATATTGAAAAAGGAACCCCGGTGAAGGTAATCAGGGAAGAAACAGGTCAGTTGTATGTTATCCGGATCAAAAAAGAAGAAGCCTCCTGAGCAATCCATCATGATCAGGGATTATATCCCGGAGGATTATCCCCAAATCATCGTACTCTGGAAACTCACGGGGATGGGTGACGAACGAAGAGGCGACGACCAACAGGTAATTGAAAGAAGTCTGGAACTGGGAGGCCGCCTGCTGGTGATGACCGGGCTGCCCGGAAATGAGATCATCGGCACCTCCTGGATCACATACGATGGACGAAGGCTGCACCTGCATCATTTCGGCATTCACCCGGATTATCAGGGACAGGGGCTTTCACACCGGCTTACCGAAGCTTCGATTGCATTTGCCAGAAAAAAGAAAACACAGATCAAACTGGAGGTGCACAGAGATAACCGGAAAGCCGTATCTCTGTATAAAAAGCATGGTTTCAAATACCTGGGCGATTACAATATATACATTATCAGGGATCCATAAATGCCGCTACTTCCGCAGGCATCCGCTCCATTCCTTTTAACAAAATTTAAGAAGCGCTTTCCTTTTATATCCATTTTTTATTGACTATTTTTGATGGTCGTACCCTTTTATATCCATATCTATTAATTCATATGATGAAGACAATTACTTTCAATGAACTGAGGAGGATCAAAGACAGTTTACCCGACGGCAGCATGCAAAAAATTGCCGACAAGCTGAATCTGGATGTGGAAACGGTTCGGAATTACTTCGGAGGCACCAATTATGAAAAGGGACAGACCGTGGGAATGCACCTGGAACAAGGACCCGACGGGGGAATTGTTTCATTAGACGATACCACCATATTGAATCTGGCCAGGGAACTTGCCTCCAATCGCTGATTCAGGGTAAAAAAACTGTCAGAAAAGCAAAAAAGGAATCCTTTTTTGCTTTTTCTTTTTTTTTGCAGAACCATGAACAGGAATGCAGCCGCAACGAACCCCGACCAGGCCCGGGCAAGGCAGATCTACCGGTATGTTTGTGCATTATTTCGTGATATACACCTTCCTTCACATGACGAAACCCACCATGCGAGGGTATGGGAAAATGCCGGAATACTTTTAAAAGCCTTTGAAGTACAGGGATATACATTCGACCGGATGTTTACAGAAAACCTGTTGCTGGCCTCCTTTTTTCACGATACGGGAATGATCAGGGAGACCGGGCCGTCGCACGGATCCTTCTCCCGGGTTTTTCTGACCGATTACCTGAAACAGTCGGCACCCGACCTTTCCATCTACAGGCCCGCCCTGATAGCCGTAGAAAAGCACGATGACAAAACTTACCTGAATGAAGGAGATGAACTGATCCGTATTCTTGGCATGGCCGATGATATGGATGCCATGGGAAGGATTGGGATCATCAGGTACCTGGAAATATACCTGATGAGGGAAATTTCTCCCGGCCGGATTCCCTGTAAAGTGCTGACAAACCTTGAAACCAGGTTCGCCCATATGAAAAAATATTTTCCTCACGATCAAACACTGTGGAATGCACAGAAGGTGAAATACGAACTGACCCGCAGTTTTTTCCAATCTGCCTGCAAAGCATCAGGAAACCGGTGCGGGCAAACGACCTGTCTGAAAGTGGTCGATCTTGTTAAAAGTCGTATAATCGGGAAGAAGGAATCTTATAAACGCCTGTGCCATCATGTACTGGAAAATCCTTTCGACGATGATATCCGGGTATTTTTCAGGGGATTTCTCGAAGAAATGCAGGCATACAGCCAGGCCGGAGATCAGGGGTAAAGGTTTCCGTGGAAACAGGGCCTTTACCTGACAAAAAAATCCAGCAGCTTTTCTCCTTCCAGATAAGCTTCCAGGCGGTCGTTCTTTTTCACAGGACCTACTCCCGCCGGGGTCCCTGTAAAAAGCAGATCGCCTGTACGGAGGGTCATGAATTTCGAAACATAGGCAATGAGCTCGTCCACCGGGAAGATCATGTGGGCGGTGTTCCCTTCCTGAACCGTACTACCGTTTATATCCAGGCGGAAAAGAAGGTTTTGCAGCCCCCGGGAAGGAATGTTACGAAAAGGACCGATCGCTGCCGAACCGTCAAAAGCTTTGGCAATTTCCCATGGCAGGCCTTTTTTTCTGCATTCATTTTGCAGATCACGGGCGGTAAAATCGATCCCCAGTGTAACGGCATCGTAGTAACGGGGAGCAAATTTCGGGGCGATGTTTTTTCCCAGCCGGTTGACCCTCACCACCAGCTCGGCCTCAAAGTGGATACTTCCCATGAAACCTGAAAGGTAGAAAGGTTTGTTATGGATCAGAATGGCGGAATCTGGCTTGAGAAAGAAAATGGGCTTTTCGGGAAGCGGGTTGTTCAATTCACGGGCATGATCGGCGTAGTTCCTCCCAATGCAGATAATTTTCATAGCGACTCTATTTCCGGAAAGCACGAAGTTTGATCTCGGTAAGCACTTTTTTGGTATACAGGGGGAATTCGCCGTTCATCATCCAGGCGTAATAACTGGGTTCTTCCCTTAGAACCTTTTCCACTGGTTTTCCCTTGTGTTTCCCGAAATTAAACACTTCCGTTCCATTTTCGTCGTATATGATGCGGCCGGCAAAATCGGCATGATGGTTATGAAAGGAGAAGGAAGAAAGAAATTCCACATCGTTTTTCAGTTCATCGTACCGCTCAAGCTGGGCTTCCAGAATTTCATGGGTAGCCCTTACATCGGCTTCTGCCGTATGGGCTCCTTCAAGCAATTTATTACAGTAAAATTTATAGGCGGCAGTCAGGGTTCGCTGTTCCATTTTGTGGAAAATATTCTGCACATCCACAATCCGGCAGCGTTTCAAATCCACCTCCACATTTACTCTTAAAAATTCCTCAGCCAGAAGGGGCACATCAAACCTTCCGGCATTGTATCCTGCCAGGTCGCATCCTTCCAGCATGCGGGCAATATTGCGGGCAACCTGGGCAAAGGTGGGGGCATATGCCACATCGTCATCGGATATGCCGTGAATAGCCGTTGATTCAGGAGGGATCGGCATTTCAGGGTTCACACGGAGGGTGACGGAGTCTTTTTTCCCTCCGGGATCGATGCGAAGAATGGAAATCTCGACAATCCTATCGGTGGCAATGTTGATTCCCGTTGTTTCAAGATCAATGAAAGCAATGGGTTTTTTGAGTTGAAGCTCCATGAAATAGTATTTACGGGTCCGGAAACCTTCCGGGCTTCCGTGAACGGTCAGTTATTGATCATCATGGGCATAAGCAGCATCAGGACATCTTCTTCTTCCACCTCGGTCTGGGCAGGCACAATGATTCCCGCACGGGTGGGATCGGAAAGTTCCAGGGATACTTCTTCTGAAGAAAGATTTGAAAGGATCTCGATCAGGAAAACCGATTTGAAACCGATTTCCATCTCATCTCCTTCATACTGACATTGCAGGCGCTCATAGGCTGAAATGGAAAAATCAATATCCTGCGCGGATATGGTCATCTGGTTTCCGGTAAGTTGCAGTTTCACCAGGTTACTGGCCTGGTTTGAGTATACCGAAACCCGTTTCAGGGTATTGTAGAATTGCTGCCGGTTTACGATCAGCTTGTTGGGATTGTTTGTAGGAATAACGGAATTATAACTGGGATAGTTTCCTTCCACCAGCCGGCAGATGAGGCGGTACTGACTCAATCCGAAGTAGGCATTCCTTTCGTCAAATTCCACCTTTACGTCCTCTTCCTGCCGGGAAAGAATATTCTTCAGCAAAGCTGCCGGTTTTTTCGGAAGAATGAATGACGAACCTGTTTCCGCTTTTCCGTCGGTTCGCCTGTATCTTACCAGCTTGTGGGCATCGGAAGCCACAAAGGTAACATGTTCGGGTGTCATCTCCATGAGAATACCGTTCATCACCGGCCTGAGTTCATCATCGGCTGTGGCAAAAATGGTTTTACTGATCCCTGAAAGAAGCAGGTCGGGTGACAGGGTCAGCTCCGATTTCTGTTCTTTTTTGATCACCGGGATCTGTGGAAAATCCGATCCCTTCTGTCCCACGATGGTAAATTTTCCGTTCTCGGAACTGATCACCACCGAAAGGGTTGAAAGATTGATCTCAAAAGTCAACGGCAGTTCCGGGAATTCTTTCAGGGTATCGATCAGTATCTTCGCGGGAATTGCTATAGACCCGGTATCGGTGGCATTCTCCAGATTCATCACGGTAATCAGGGTCGATTCCAGGTCTGATGCAGTGATCTCAAGGGAATGATCCTGCAATGAGAAAAGGAAATTATCCAGAATGGGTAGGCTGTTCTTGGAACTGATCACCCGGCTTACGGCCTGCAAATGGCCCAAAAGATCTGTACTGGAAACGACGAACTTCATAGGTAATTATTTTTGTTTGAAGAATTTAAATTAAAGCGGAACACAAATTTATGGAAATCAATAATACGAAAATTTTGTCAATAGACCAACGCTAATCATTCGAGAAAATAATCCATCTTTTTTAGAACGGGATCGATATCCAGATACCTGATCAGAAAATATTCATCCTTCTCAGGCCAGTATCCGTACAAACGGTATGGATCGGGCATACAGGTTCCGTTGGATGATTTTACCGGAACAGGATAATATTCTGTTGTATGGTTGGTTCCGTCATTGGTTGCCACACAGAGACGGAATACGGGCAGGGTACCGGTTTTTTTCAGGGAATCAACCACCCACATTCCCTTCCTTTCCGCAAACGCTTCAAATCGGATATTCATAAAATACGACAGGTACCTGCCGGCCCGCCCGCGATTAAATGCATTCACCGTTTCGCCGGCGTTGTTCAGCAGGGTAAACCCTTCGTCCGGATGGTAGCCAAGCCGGAAGGAAGCGCCGGGCTCAGCAGGATAAGTCAGTTCAACGGTGCGAATATCGGTTGGGTTCATACTGAAAAGCGTGTGGCTGCGCCATGAGGTGGGACGGGTTGTTAGCAGATCATCCGGTTTAACATCCATACCGTAACTATCGGCCAGGAACCATTGGCTGCGACCTGCCCCTTTTACCAGGAAACGGGTTTCATCTGCTGAACCCGTTTGAATAAAAAAATCACGTATTTTTCGTTTCCCTTCGAATAACTTCAGTCGGAACGGGTGAAACGGTATGCTGTCAAACCATTCATTCCCGGGCCGGGAAACAGGCGCCTGGATATCCAGGCGCTGAAGCCAGTCCAGCAGCCTATTTATCCTTTCCATACCTGCTTCATGCCGTTGATTTACCACCCATATCCCCTCCTCCTGAAACGAAAGGATCAAAGTGTCATTCTGCCGCATCAGCACAATACGAGTGATCGATTCGGGGTCTTCCAGGGAAATTTTCCGGTAGGCCCGGTTCAGTGTGCTGAAAGGATCGGACAGGAAGACCCACACTGCTATCGCAGCAATAACAAAAACGAAAAAAACGGGAACAATCTTCTTTTTCATAGAAATCACCGGAAATTCCCCGGCCTTCCGTATTTTCTTTTCCTGATAATGTTCACCATCACACCGAACAAAACAACCAGCAGCACAGGGGCTGCCAGATTACCTGTTTTCCAGAAATCGCCCGATTCCATGATCCTGGCCCTGTCAAGGAGCAACAAGCGGCGTTCCCTTACCCTGAGCGGCATCAGGTCAGCATCGTCGGTCAGGTAGTTTACTGCATTCATCAGAAAATCTTTGTTCCCGAAAGTTTGCTGCATGTAACGGTCATACCCCAGGGGAAGGGGCTGCGGATCACTTCCCCGGCCCCTGACCTCATTCCTTATCAGATCACCGTCGGCAACCACGAGCATGGCTGTGGGCAGGCTTTGTTTTCTGAATGTTTTACCCGGAGACAGAGCATATTTCCCGGTCATCCGGTGGCTAAAAACCGACTGGAATTCCCCTTCCAGCAACAGGCTTACCGGCTGGAAAGACTGATTGTATTCTTCCTGCACCGGTTTTTCGTCGATCTGCCGGAGGCTGATAAACGAAGGAACGCGTACCAGCCTGGTATAAGGGGACGAAACCAGAAGGACGGTTTTCCTTACTGCCTGTGATGTGCCCACCGTATCGACGGTGCCGGGATATTCGGCTTTGATAAAATTCAGGTTCCTGGTTATCGGATGATCTTTCCTCGGAGCCAGCAGGGGATAGTACGGCCAGGGTGCAGGCACAAACCGGGGCTGCTCTCCTGCAGGAGCCGTGTTTACGGGAATCAGGGCACATTGCAGATCCTTGAATAAAACCGGGTTAACCCGTGCACCGTAGGTGAACAACATATCTTCCAGGTTGGTTTCATTCACCAGCGCCAGGGTGGTTTCGCCGGTGGACAGGCTGTCACGGTTCACTGTTACCGCATCGATCAGCCACAGCACTTTTCCCCCGTTCATAATGTACTGGTCGAGGATAAATTTCTCCTCTTCCGTGAATTTTCCGGTGGGCCGGGCTATAATGAGCACTGAGTATTCGTCCAGATTGGGCGACTGCGTATCGATAAACCCACGATATACTTCATAATACCGGGCCATTTCATCGGTAATATCCAGCACATCCAGGTAACCCAGTTCACCATGCCCTTCCACAAAGGCAATTTTTTTCACGGTGTCTGCCGACAGGGAAGATATGGCATGCACCAGTTCGTATTCCAGAGACTGTAACGACTGGTTCAGGTTTTCTTCGGAAGAAAGTGAAGGATTATTCGACAGCAGGTTCACGGCTGTATTTTTACTTCCATAATGGATGATCACCCCGGGAAAGACCCTGCGGGTGTCGGTGCCTCCCTCCTGCTTGCTTTCTACCACATCCACCGGCTTCAATCCTTTTTCCATCAAACTGTTATGAAATTCCTGCCGCAACCGTGCATCTTCCTCTTCTGAGGGATTGACAAAATCATATGCCAGACGGGGGCCGGCTACCACCCTCATCTCATCCAGCATTTCCTTGATGCTCCGACGCATCCTCTTCAGGCCGATGGGCATATCCCCTTCCAGATACACCCGGACAAATATCTGTTTATCAATTTTTTTCAATAAGATGCGGGTAGGTTCTGAAAGGGTATACCGTTTATCTGCCGTAAGATCCAGACGAAAATATACGAACGAGGAAAGGTAACCCAGCAATAAAATGGCCACCAGAGTCATTAACAGCTGCGATAAGCTTTTTCTAGCCTTGTTGTTTTTCCATGTTCTTTTCATGGTCACCATGTTCTGCTTTCAAGTACAGTCCTTGTAAAGAGCAGGAAAACCATATCCCAGCCCAGGAAATAAAAGATATCCCGTGAATCGATCACCCCCCGGCTCAGTGACTGGTAATGCTCATTGATACCGATCCGGATAACAAAATGATCTATGCTTTCCATGAAGGGTAGCAACCCGATGGACTCAAAACCCAAATACATAAAAAACGAAAGCCCGGCTGCCAGGATAAATGCAATCACCTGGTTTTCAGTGAGGGACGAACAAAACAACCCGATGGCTGCATACAAACTGGCCAGAAGAAACAGCCCGGTGTACGATCCCCAGGTAGCCCCGGTATCCATATTGCCTGGAGGATCGGCCAAAAGATAGACGGAAAGGAAATACACCAGGGTCGGCAACAGGGAAAACAGCAACAGAGCCAGGGCCGCCAGGTACTTGGCCAGAACCAGCTGAAAAGAAGTCAGGGGCCGCACCAGCAACAATTCCAGGGTACCTGTGCGTTTTTCCTCGGCAAACAGGCGCATGGTCACAGCAGGTACCAGAAACAGAAAAATCCAGGGAGCCATCAGGAAAAGTGTGTCGAGGCTGGCATACCCGCTGTCGATCAGGTTTAGTTGCCCTGGGAATACCCATAAAAACAGCCCATTGGCTATCAGAAATATAATGATCACGAGGTATCCGGTCACCGAGCTGAAAAAACCGCTTATTTCTTTCCTGAACAGGGCAAGCATAATTTTTTGTTAATGTTCCAAAGGTAATGAATATTACGGGTTCAGAATTACGGGATTTCTTCTTTTCCCACATACTCCTGTATCGTCACTCCGTAGAAATAGTAACGGATCATATCATAAAAAGTATACCCCAGTTCTGACATTTTCATAGCGCCTTCCTGACACAATCCCGCTCCATGGCCGTATCCCCTCCCCTTCAGGATCACCCGGTCCTGATCTGCCTGATCTATACCAATATCAAAAAAGGCAGATTTCAGTCCCCAGTCTTCCCTGATCCGCGCCAGCGGAATTGTGTAATCTCCCAGCCTGTAATAATCTGTACGTTCAGGTTGGAAAAATTCCAGTCCGGCTTTCGGATGCAGCATTTCCTCCGGTATTCCCTGCTCCCTTAGATAATTTTCCCAATCACTCAGTGGAACGGATCTGGTCCATCGCGCATTCCTGCCGTACAGACAGAATGTATCCTTCACCGGGCGCAGGTAAGGCATATCTCCTATCCACACATTATGACCGTCGGCAGTTTGTCCCCCGCAATTGCTGTGAAAAGCAGTGGTGATCAATTCTCCGTTGCTGTCGGTTACCACCATCCCCCGGGTTTCAGTTACCGACCGGTAAACCGGATGGCCGGACGGCGGAATTCCCAGAAAAGCCTGGCAATGCACTCCATCACACAGATGGAAGCCTTCGTCCCCATGCTTGTCGAAATGCCTGAATGTATAGGTGCGACAGAGCACGGCCTGGGCCTTATAAAATTCTATTCCGGCGGTTTCCCCTCCTTCCGTGTACACCACACCCGCCAGGTACTCCTCCAGGGAAGTATCCAGAATCAGTTTCAGGCCCGTGGGCTCGGGAATGATCTCCAGTATGCCCCGGTACTGTCTCTTTCCGGCAGGAATGTGTAATGGTCTGATGGCTATCACTCCCGTACTGTCAGCGGGTCTCAGTAAAAGTTTCTCACAGATCCGCTTCATGCCGTTTTCGCCCCGGAACAACACACGATCACCCACCAGGCTAACGTACGTCATTCCCTGTGCAGGATAAGCAAAACTGTCGGCCACCACAATCCATTCACCCTGTTCAGGCGTAACCACGGCCGAAAAAACCAGCCACTCATAAAACAAACCGATACGGACTCTGGTTGGACTGGCATGAAGGCCCGACCACAGGGAAGAAATGGTCAGCAACAGGAACAGATATTTTCTGAAAGCAAACCGGATCATGTTGCATACAATATGATCCCGGCGGCAATTCTTTGCGATACTCCCGGTTCTCCCAGCATGGAATCGAGTGTTTCATAGTCATAAAGGATACGGCGAATAGTCCCGTCATCATACAGCAGAAGGTCCAATTCCTTTTTCAGCCGTTCCGGATTCAGATCACCCTGAATCAGTTCGGTTACCACCGTTCGCTGCATAATGAGGTTCACCAGTGAAATATGCTTTATTTTCACAAGCATCCTGGCCATGAGGTACGAAAGCGGATGGGCACGGTAGCAAACCACCTGGGGGGTTTTCAGCAGGGCAGTTTCCAGGGTTGCGGTACCCGAAGTTACCATGGCAGCCCGGGAAAATTTCATGATCTCACGGGTTTGATCGAACAGCAGATGCACTTTTCTGTTTCCGATCATGTTTGCATACAGGTCTCTGTCAAGCGCCGGGAAACCTGCCACAAGGAACTGAAATTCTGGATAATGCCCGGTCATTTCGAGCATTACGGGCAGGTTCCTTTTGATTTCCTGGATCCTGCTGCCGGGGATAATGCCAATCAGTGGCCTGCTATCCAATCCGTTCCTTTTCAAAAATTCACCGTGCGAAACCACATTTTCTTCAAAGTGGCTGATACTGTCTATCAAAGGATTTCCTTCAAAATAAACCCGGTATCCGTACTTTTTGTAATACTCTTCTTCAAATGGAAAGATCACGAACATCTGGTCAACGTATTTTTTTATCTTTTTTACCCGTGAACTCTTCCATGCCCACACCTTGGGCGAGATATAATAACACACACGGATACCCTGTTCTTTTGCATAACGTGCCATTCGCAGGTTAAAACCGGGGTAATCGATCAGGATCAGCACATCGGGACGGAAAAGCACAAGTTCCTTCCGTGCGGTTCTGAACATATTGCGGATCATACCCATATGGGCCACTACTTCAATGAATCCCATAAAGGCCATGTCACGGTAGTGAGCCATCAGCTCCACACCGGCCTGCTGCATAAGATCCCCTCCCCATCCACGGAATATGCCTTCCGGATCCATTTTCTTCAATTCTTTCACCAGATGGGAGCCATGAAGGTCTCCTGATGCCTCTCCGGCTATGATCATGTATTTCATGCGGGCATATTCATAAAACGAACTTCAATATCAAAACAACGAAAGCAATAATAAAAGTGGCGGTCAGTACACCGCGGGCGGAATACAAACGGTCGGTCCAGATAAAAACAAAAAAAAGCAGTAGGTTGGGAACGGCACACAGGCTGATCACCTGAGTGGAAACCTGCCTGACAATGACCTCGTTGATAAACTCAACTATTCCTGATTCGTTGTGTAAAAAAAGGTAAAACACAAAAAATGTCAGAACAGGCATCAACAGGCCGAGGAACAGGCCCAGCTCTAGGCGGTTTGCTTTAGTTTTCATAATCCCATTGTTTCAGGGTGTTGATCAGATCATAATCGGTAAGGTCGGTTTTTACTGGAACCACCGACACATACCCGTGTTGCAGGGCCCATTCATCGGTATCCTCTGCTTCCGACTCGAAATTTCTGAAGAAACCGGTCAGCCAGTAATAATCCCTTTCGAAGGGATCTGTTCTCCTGACGAATTCTTCCTGCCACATCCCGTCGGTTTGCCGGCAAATTTTCACCCCTTTGACCGAATCTTCAGGCAGGGCGGGAATATTCACATTCAGGCATATTCCTTCGGGCAATCCGTTTTTCATTACCTGGTCAATCAGTATCCTCACATATTTTTCAGCAACGGTAAAATCGGCTTCCTGATCATAATCCAGCAGGGAAAATCCCACAGAAGGGATCTTGTTAATGCATCCCTCAATGGCAGCGGCCATGGTTCCTGAATAAAACACACTGATGGAAGCATTCGATCCATGATTCACCCCCGATAGTACCAGATCGGGTTTTTCTTCCAACAGCCGGTTGAGAGCCAGCTTTACACAATCAACCGGGGTGCCGGTGCAGGCGTATTCGCGGTATCCGGGCTCCGACTTCTGTTCATACACACGCAGGGGATGCTCCGAAGTAATGGCATGCGACATTCCCGACCGGCTTTCCTGAGGTGCCATCACCACTACCCGGCCAAATTCTCTGGCTACTTTTGCCAGCGCTTTCAATCCCTTTGCCCTGATACCGTCATCATTGGTGATCAGGATCAAGGGTTTCCTTTCGTTTTTCAAATCTTGGTTCATAAGCTACAAATATATTATATTCCGTTCAAGTTCCCATTTCTTCACCGGCATTCAGCGGAAAGAACCATTGCCGGTAAGGCCGTTATGATTTCAGGAGAAAATCCTTAATTTTGCTCAGCAATTAAGAACCATAGCCATCTATGAAACTTTCATACAACTGGATCAGGGAATATTTGCAAACCGACATATCTCCCCGGGAAATGGCCCGGATAATGACTGATATCGGGCTGGAGGTGGAAAACATGGAAACCTTCGAGAGTGTGAAGGGTGGCCTGAAAGGAGTGGTGATCGGAGAAGTGGTTACCTGTAAAAAGCACCCCGGGGCTGATAAGCTAAGTATTACCACCGTGGATGTGGGCCACGGAAAACGGTTGCCCATCATTTGCGGCGCACCCAATGTGGCAGCAGGACAGAAGGTGCCGGTGGCTCTGCCCGGAGCCGTTCTGTTTCAGGGAGACAAACCTTTCGAAATCAAAAAAACAAGGATCAGGGGTGAAATCAGCGAAGGGATGATCTGTGCCGAAGACGAGCTGGGACTGGGAACAGATCATTCGGGCATCATGGTGCTGGATCCTTCCGCCCGACCCGGAACCCCTGCATCAGAATATTTTCAGCTCTACACCGATACTGTTTTCGAGGTGGGCCTTACCCCTAACCGCATCGACGGAGGGTCGCATTACGGGGCGGCACGGGATCTGGCAGCCTGGTTTTCCATCCGGAATAATGCAACACTCATGCTGCCTCCGGTGGAGGATTTCAAACCCGACAACCACGAGTTACCCATCGATGTCAGGATAGAAGATGAGGAAGCCTGTCCCCGGTACACAGGGGTTACCCTCACCGGTGTAAAGGTAGCTCCTTCCCCGTTGTGGCTGCAGAACAAGCTGCGCAGCATCGGACTCACTCCGGTAAACAATGTGGTGGACATAACCAATTTTGTATTGCATGAAACCGGTCAGCCTCTTCATGCTTTCGACGCCGACCGGATAGAAGGCAAAACGGTGGTGGTTAAGAAAATGCCCGGGGGAACAAGGTTTGTCACCCTGGATGAGGTGGAAAGAGAACTGTCGGAAGAGGATCTGATGATCTGTAACACACGTGAACCCATGTGTATCGGAGGAGTTTTCGGCGGACTGCGTTCGGGGGTGACTGTAACAACCACACGGGTTTTTCTGGAAAGTGCCTGGTTCAATCCGCTATCTATCAGGAAAACCGCACGCAGGCACGGGCTGAATACCGATGCCTCCTTTCATTTCGAAAGGGGAGCCGATCCCCGCATGACCCTGTATGCGCTAAAAAGAGCGGCTCTGCTGGTGAAAGAGATAGCCGGGGCAAAAATCAGCAGTGATATAATCGATCGTTATCCCCGCCCCATACCCGATCATACGGTGGAATTTTCCTATGAAAGAACTGCCCGGCTGATAGGAAAACAAATCGAGCCGGAAACCATCATTTCCATTCTGAAAGCCCTGGAAATTGAAATTCTGGAAAAGAATGCGGAAGGTCTGAAAACCAGGGTTCCGGCCTACCGGGTGGATGTAACCAGGGAGGCCGATCTGGTGGAAGAAGTGCTTCGCATTTACGGTTATAACCAGGTTGAAAGTCCGCCGGTAATGCGTTCCAGCCTGTCGTATGCAGAAAAACCCGATCCCGACCGGGCAAGAAACATGGTAGCCGACATGCTGGCTGCCAGCGGATACACCGAGATCATGTCGAATTCACTCACCAGCCATACCTATTATTCAAAAAGCAAAAGCTTTCCGGAAGAAAAATGTGTGCGACTGTACAACCCACTGAGCCAGGACCTGGATGTAATGAGACAGACACTGCTTTTCGGCGGTCTCGAAGCCATCAGGCATAACCAGAACCGGCAGCAGAACGATCTGAAGCTTTATGAATTCGGACACATCTATTTCATGAATGATCCCCGGTCATCACGAAAGGATTTCAGTCAGTACCTTCAGGAAGAAAGACTGGGTATCTGGATCACCGGGAACAGGGAGCCCCTGAACTGGCACCGAAAGGAAGAAACAGCCAGCTTTTTCACCCTGAAATCTGTGGCTGAAAAAGTGCTTGTCCGTCTGGGAATCGATCCCGGAACACTGGAACAGGATCTTTCACCCGACGATCTGTTCGAAGAGGGAACAAGATATCTGCACGGAGGGAAAGTTCTGCTGACCATGGGGAATATCCCCCGCAGAACGCTCAGGGAAATGGACATCAGAGGACCGGTTTATTATGCTGATTTCAACTGGGGATATGTGTTGGAATTATTTGCCGGGCAACGTATCCGTTTTACAGGCATTCCCCGCTTCCCCGAAGTAAGGAGAGATCTGGCCCTGGTGCTCGACAGGGAAGTTCCCTTCAGCCGGGTGTACGAACTGGCACTGCAAACCGAGAAAAAGTTACTGAAAAACGTAAATTTATTTGATGTGTACGAAGGCCCCCAGGTTGAAAAAGGAAAAAAATCGTATGCGGTTAGCTTTGTATTGCAGGACGAAAATAAAACACTGACTGACAAGCAGATTGATCAGGTTATGAACAAATTGCTGAAAAGCTTTGAAAAAGAGCTGGGGGCAAAACTCAGGTAATCAGATAATGAGCAACGAATATAGAAAACAGCAGGAATATGGACCGTATCAAACTGATTCAGGGCGATATAACCCAACTGAAAGTAACGGCTATTGTAAATGCTGCGAATACCTCCCTGCTGGGAGGCGGAGGAGTTGACGGAGCCATTCACCGGGCAGCCGGTTCTCAGCTGCTGGAAACCTGCCGGAAGCTGAACGGATGCCCCACCGGTGAAGCGAAGATAACACCGGGTTTCCGTTTGCCGGCACGGTATGTAATACACACCGTGGGGCCTGTTTGGCAGGGAGGCACCCGCAACGAAGATCAGCTGCTGGCCTCGTGTTACCGGAACAGCCTGCAACTGGCAGTGGAGCATAATATCCCCGATATAGCATTCCCGAATATCAGCACCGGGGTATACGGTTTCCCGAAGGAGCGCGCCGCCCGGATCGCCCTGGAGGAAGTAGCCACATTCCTAGGCATGAATGAAAGCATCAAAGAAGTCATTTTTGTGGCTTTCGACCGTGAAAACCACGAAATCTACCGGAAACTGCTGAAAATATCATAAGCATGTACCGTGCATTGCACCGTGCCTGGGGCTCAACCACCACAAGCCTGATCCCGGTGGATCAGATCACCCTTGCCTACCTCTGGATAACGGGAATATATACCGTGGCAGGATGGGAACGACTGGAATACGCCGGAGCTCATCTGGTATTTCGTATTGTTCTCAGCCTGCTGGTCGTTCTGATTGCTCTTTACCGTAACAAAAACATGAGCAGGGCCGGACGGTTTGTTACCGACATTTACCCGCTTCTGTTGCTGGGACTATTCTACAACGAAACCGACCTGCTGAACAATGTGTTTATTCCCAATCTCGACCCCTGGCTGGTTTCAATTGAAAACAGCATCTTTGGAATGCAACCGAGCATTGTATTTTCAGAGGTATTATCCCGGCCCTGGTTCAATGAACTGATGTTTTTCGGATATTTCAGCTATTTCCTGCTTATTGCCGGCTTCCTGCTGACCGAATACCTGAAAAACAAAGATCATTTCCGACACGATGTTTTTATTATTACCGGTTCCTTCTATATTTATTATCTGATATTCTGTTTGATACCGGCCACAGGTCCGCAATTCCACTTTTCAGGTCCTGAGTCCGAGGTTCCTGCGACTTACCTTTTCAGCCATCTGGTAAAATATATCCAGGCCATAGGTGAACGACCCACCGGAGCCTTTCCTAGTTCTCATGTAGCCATGGCCATGATCGTACTTGCCCTCCTCTACCGCCGAAACCGCCGGGCATTTTTACCCGCTGTGGTTCTGGTGGCGCTGCTGATCCCCTCCACCGTATACATCAAAGCCCATTATGCTGTTGATGTACTGGCAGGTCTGCTGAGTTTTCCTGCTGTATATCTGATCAATATCCGGTTATTCAGGCAACTTGATCAATGAAATGCAGATTCCTCCCACAATACACATACAGATCATCCGGTATATACAACATATTTACGGATTTTTTTATATTTTGCCGTAAAAACCTCAGTCAACAGGTATACTCACTGTTCCCATGACCATTGAAATCAAACAGGTAAAAACACGCAGAGATCGAAAAACATTCATCCATCTTCCTGAACAACTGCACAGGAATCATGCTAACTGGGTCCCCCCGGTGTATGTGGATGAGTATTCTTTTTTTAACCCCGCGAAAAACAAGTGCTTTGAATACAGCGATACCCTGCTCTGCCTGGCCCTGCAGAACGGCAGACCCGTGGGACGAATCATGGGCATCATTAACCACCGGTATAACGAAAGGCATCATGACCCGCATGCCCGGTTTGCTTTTATGGAATGTCCCGATGATGCAGCCATAGCACATGCCCTGCTGCACGAAGTGGAAAGCTGGGCCCTCCATCACAACATGCCAGAAATTGTGGGGCCTATGGGATTTTCAGATAAAGATCCGCAGGGATTTCAGATCGAAGGCTTCGAGTATCCACCCATCCTGGCCACGGCAACAAATTTGCCGTATATGCCTTCCCTGGTTGAAAAAGAAGGATACCAGAAAAAAGTGGACCTGAGGGATTTTATTTTCATTGTGCCGGAAGTTATTCCTGAAATCTATAAAAAGATCAGCCAGCGGTTCAGCCATCGTGACAATTTCAGGGTCCTGGAATTCAGAAATAGAAGGGAATTAAAACCATTGATACATAAGGTTTTTGAACTCATGAACGAAACCTACACCGATATCTTTGGTTTTGATCCTCTGAACAAAGAAGAGATGGATGAGCTGGCAGCCAGGTATCTGCCGGTCATTGATCCGGAATTCGTTAAAATGGTATCCATAGACCATGAACTGACCGCATTTGTGGTGGGGATGCCCGACATTTGCAAGGGCATTCAGCGAGCTGGAGGCAAACTGCTGCCTTTCGGCTGGTGGCATATTCTCAGGTCCATGAAAACAAGCCGGCATCTTACCCTTCTGCTGGGAGGGATCAAACCGGTTTACAGGGGGCTGGGACTGGATGCCATTATGGGGATCAGAATGCTGGAAAGCTGTATGGAAAGGGGCATTACCCTCCTCGAAAGCCACCTCATCCTGGAAACAAATACCAAAATGATTGCTGAACTCGAAAAATTGGGAGCCAGGGAGCATAAACGTTTCAGAATCTATAAGAAAAAACTTGCCTGATCTTATGAAGCGGATCAGAACCTGTACCTGAACCCCACACTCAATAATTCCTTGAACTGGATTTTCTTGGTGGTTGTCTTGATAGTTTCCCCGTTCACCACCTTTTCAACAGGAATATCCACATCATCGTCGTAAATAAGATGGGTGGAGACATTGGCCTCCATATACAAATTGATCTTCATGCGTAAAACAGCTTCCCAGTTGATATCGATATTCTGTGGTTTATGGGAATAATTGGTAAACAGGTCCAGCTTGTTCTCAAGGGAAATATCTTCAGTCAGGGTGGTTTTGTAACGGGTCTTGATATACCCTCCCATCTCACGGCGAATGCGTTCCCCTTCCTCCAGTCCGTATTTTGCCGGATTGACATTGTCAAGGTCGCGTACAATGGTTGTTTTTGAAGTGATCGGAGATATCAGCAGGGAGAAATTCTTGTTGGGCTTATAATCCATCCCCAGCGCAAAAACCAGATATCCCGGAGCCAGAAAATTTGAAACAATGGTAGTATCCTTGTAATCGTAACCTTTGAAAAACTGGCTTTTCAAATTTCCCATAACGCTAAGATACCAGTTATTGACCATTTTCTCACCGTAACTTGAGTTGATCTCAAACAAATCTTCATTTTTCCTTAATCCCTTTTCTCCCGATTGAAGAACTCCGGTTTTGATATTCAAGCTGTTTTCCCATTTGCTTTTCCCTTTTGAGTAATTGGCAAAAGCCTCGATCTGGAACAGGGCGGCCACGGAGCTTTCCCCTCCTTTTGCCCAGTACGACAGATAACCCTGGGAAAATTGCAGTCCGGTTACCGCTTCATAAGTCCATGCCGGAGTGGTCACCTGCACCTTGTTCATATTCCTGAGTGTTTCATCCACTCTTCTCTGGAGTTCCACCTGATCCCACTTCTGCTGTTTTCTACTGAATGACCGTACATATACCCCCTCATCCATAATCATTCGCATATTTTTACTGTCAAGGCCTTCAAGCCACAAACCCACTGAATCCCTGGCCTCGTTCTTGACCCAGAACCTGAAAAAATTCCGTTCCCGGTCGCTGAGCCACACCTGCAGGGAATCATTGGTAATATTCCTGATCCAGAGGTTGACCGAATCGGACTGCATTTCCTTCACCAGAAGCTGAATGGCATGCCTCAGGCTGTCAACCAGTGTATACCGGCTGGAATCGACCATCATCAGGGTATCACGGGTAAATACCCTTTCACGTAGATTTCTCAGCTCCAGCGCTTCGGTGGTAGTATCACTCCCTGCAATAAGGTGGAGGGAAGTGCTGTCGCTGAAGACCAGACGCAAAGTATCCATAGCCTGCCTGATCAGGCTGTCACGAATGCCCGGTAATACGGGCGGTAATTTGCTCAGCAGGCTGTCGGTCATGTATGCCGTTGCCATCGTATCTCCGGATTCTTTCTGCCTCAGCGAATCTTTCGGCAGATAGAGGGTGTCTGTTCGGAAAACATCAACCGTATCCTCCTGAATCATCGGATAGGTATACAGTTTGGCAAACTTATACCGGTCCAGAAAATGAGCCAACGAATCAGGAACCGGACTGTCAAAATAATGGATCAGTTGCTGAACCGCCTCCCTGAACAAAGGTTCGGAGAACAAACCGGTACTGTCACTTTCCAGCAGGTTCCTGACCATGTACAGGGCTTCCTGTATGGAATCGGGAACCAGTTCCTTCACGGGTACCAGAACCCGCGGGATGGTATCGGATATCAACAGGGCACGGGCATCAGCCTGTGCATTGACAGAATCTTTTTCCTGTGCCTGAAGAACCGCCGGTAATCCCAGAAACAAAATAAGGAGCCAGGCCTTTTTCATCAAAAAGAAATTAATGAAACTTCGTCTGCGTAAAAATAGAGACTCGTAACCTTTCATCCAATATTTCTTTTCCAAAACGTGAAAAAATCCGGGTTCATTACCCGGCAAGCAGAAAAAGCCTTGACAAACCGGCCTAAAAACCGCATTTTTGCATCCTGAATGTGATACATGCAAGATCTTACTGCCGGAAAAGAATGGAAACGAATACTCCGTTTTGCACTTCCCATGCTGCTCGGGAATGTGTTTCAGCAACTTTATAATATTGTCGACAGCATCATAGTTGGGAATGTACTGGGAAAGGAAGCCCTCGCGGCCGTAGGGGCATCTTTCCCCATTATTTTCCTGCTCATATCTTTCATTATCGGCATTGCTTCAGGCACAACCATCCTTATCGCCCAGTATTATGGTTCCAGAGATATCGATCAGGTGAAACGTGCAATCGATACTCTGTATATATTCCTCTTCTTTGCCTCGCTGTTTGTAACGGCCATTGGCCTTGGGATCAACCGGAGCCTGTTCCGCCTGCTCAGTTTGCCTGAGGAGTTGCTCCCCGAGGCACTTAAGTATCTGAATGTCTATGTCCTGGGAATCCTGGTATTCTTTGGTTTCAACGGCACCAGTGCCATCCTGCGGGGGCTGGGTGATTCAAAAACCCCCATGTACTTTCTGATTATCTCTACCCTCACCAACATCGGCCTCGATATGCTGTTTATCATGGTCTTCGGATGGGGAATTGAAGGAGCCGCCTGGGCTACGGTGGTTTCCCAGGGCGGGGCTTTTGTAACGGCTGTTCTGTACCTGAACCGGACCCACCGAATTATTCGTTTTTCCATCCCGAAAATGAGATTCCACCGCCAGATTTTCTGGCAGGGAATACGCATCGGATTGCCGGCTGGAATGCAAACGATCTTTTTCTCCCTGGGGATGACTTTTTTGATGGGAATTGTAAACCGTTTCGGTACCAATGTCATTGCCGCCTATGCGGCGGCTGTGCGACTCGACTCCATAGCCTCCCTTCCGGCCATGAATTTCGGTATGGCCCTCTCGGTTTTTGTGGGTCAGAACCTCGGAGCCAACAAACCGGAACGAATAAAAAGGGGGCTCGTTTCAACCGTCATGATGTCGGGAACCATCTCCGTTACAGTCACCCTGGTCATGATGCTATTCGGTAAGAACCTGATGTCTATTTTCACAAATGATCCGGAAGTCATTCGCATCGGACGCGAATATCTGCTCATCATCAGTGCATTTTACCTGGTTTTCAGCCTGATGTTTTCTCTAAACGGCGTGCTCAGAGGAGCCGGCGACACCCTTGTTCCCATGTTCATCACCCTGCTTTCGCTCTGGGTAATCCGCATCCCTGCTTCTATTTTTCTGTCAAACCACATCGGTGAAACGGGCATCTGGTGGTCTGCCCCTCTGGCCTGGATCATCGGTCTGGCCGCTTCGTACATCTATTATCTGTCGGGAAAATGGAAAGCAAAAGTGGTGGTAAAACAATGAACCGGCCTAGGGGATTCCGCAACCAGTGGAAAAAATGCCGGTTTATTTTCTACCTTTGTTAAGGCAAGGCAGCTATTTGAATATCATGAAAACCGACGATACCATGGTTCAGTCAATGACAGGATACGGGAAAGCAAACGGAAAATTCGGAGAAAAGAATATCATTGTCGAAATCCGTACCCTCAACAGCAGGCAAACCGATATCGGCATCAGAACACCTGTTCTTTACCGGGAAAAAGAATCGGAGATCAGAAACCTGCTGGCCGAACGACTGGTTCGGGGCAAAATTGACTGCAACATCTTTACCGAGGATAACGGAGACGATTCGGCACCCCAAATCAACCGGGAAGTGGTACGAAATTATTTTCAACAACTGAAAAGTATTTCGGGGGAATTTCAACCCGGCCATGAGGAACATTTCCTCTCCATAATCATGCGCTTACCGGAAGTGCTGAAAACCGAACGTCAGGAAATCAGCGGGGAAGAATGGGAAACAGCACTGGCAATCCTGAGGAAAGCCATGGAAGAAGTCCAGGAATACCGGACCAGAGAGGGACAATCGATCGAGCTCGACCTGAAGAAAAGGATTGAAGAAATTCAGCACCTGCTGAAGCTGGTGGAACCCCTGGAAAAAGAACGCAAAGAACGTATCAGGAACCGCATCAGAAGCAATATGGAAGAATACCTTGCATCCATGAACATCGATGAAAACCGGTTTGAGCAGGAAATTCTCTATTACCTGGAAAAATTCGATTTCAGTGAGGAAAAATCACGGCTCGACCACCATTGCAGGTTTTTCATGGATACTCTGAAAGGAAATGAACCTGCCGGCAGAAAACTTTCTTTCATTGCGCAGGAAATCGGCCGGGAGATCAACACCCTGGGATCGAAAGCCAATGATGCCGGCATCCAGAAAATGGTGGTACAGATGAAAGATGAACTGGAAAAGATCAAGGAGCAACTGGCCAACATCTTGTGACAAAATCCTCTGGTGAATGGCAGAATCTGCACAGAAAGGCAAAATGATCATCATTTCGGCGCCCTCGGGAGCGGGAAAGACCACCATTGTGAAACACCTGCTGCAAACCGTTCCCCGCCTGTCCTTTTCCGTTTCAGCATGCAGCCGTTCCCCGAGAAAAGGGGAAGTAAACGGAAAAGATTACTGGTTCATGACAGAAAACGAATTCAAACAGAAAATCGATGCCGGTGAATTTGCTGAATGGGAAGAGGTATACCCGGGGCATTATTACGGTACCCTGAAGAAGGAAATCGAACGGATATGGAAGGCCGGGAAACATGTGGTATTCGATGTGGATGTAAAAGGAGGGATGAACCTGAAAAAACAGTTCGGTCCCCGTGCCCTGGCTATTTTTGTCAGCCCCCCCTCTCTGGAAATTCTTGAAAAAAGGCTCCGGAAACGTTCCACGGAAACCGAAGAAAAGATCAGGGAAAGAAGGCAAAAAGCCGCCCAGGAAATGGCATTCGCTTCCCGGTTCGATACCGTCCTGGTAAATGACAGGCTGGAAGAAACCCTTGACCGCGCCGTGGAACTGGTTGCAACATTCATTGGAAAGTCAAGATGAAAACCACCGGTTTATTGTTCGGATCGTTCAACCCCGTTCACATAGGGCATCTGATGATCGCCAATTACTTCATCGAGTTCACCCCGGTGGAAAACCTGTGGCTGGTGGTCAGCCCGCAAAATCCCCTGAAGAAAAGCTCCGTCCTGCTTCCCGGAACTGAACGGCTGGAAATGGTGCGGCGTGCCCTGCAGGACGATTCCCGGTTCCTGGCCTGCGATATTGAATTCCAGCTTCCGGAACCCTCCTATACCATAAACACGCTCAGGCACCTTACCGCAAAACATCCTGACCGGGAATTTATATTGATCATGGGGGCCGACAATCTGGCTACCCTTTCCCAATGGAAAGATTACAAAGTGTTGCTG
>Ga0209614_1000700_pt1 | contig 28313 bp, 23 predicted proteins | sample BlaSprsedimmetaG_FD_185484 | JGI IMG/M metagenome (GOLD analysis project Ga0209614, IMG submission 185484) | Hot spring sediment bacterial and archeal communities from California, USA to study Microbial Dark Matter (Phase II) - Blank Spring... ... | reverse complement strand
AAAACCTGTCGGTTCCGGCGATCCGTCCCGGTGTTTCTCGAAGAACTTGAATTAAGGCAAAAAAATGCTTAAATTTAGAAGTCATTGATATACGGGAGGTCACGATGTCCGGTCACTCCAAATGGAGTACCATCAAGCACAAAAAGGCCGCAAAAGATGCAGAACGCGGCAAGATCTTCACAAAACTCATCAAAGAAATCACAACGGCTGCCCGTCAGGGCGGCGGAGATGAGGATGCCAATCCGCGGCTGCGCACGGCTGTTCTCGCGGCCAGGGCAGCCAATATGCCGATGCAGAACATCGAACGCGCCATCAAGAAGGGCACCGGGGAATTGCCGGGTGTCGTGTATGAAGAAAAAACCTATGAAGGCTACGGCCCCGGAGGCGTCGCGATTCTGATCGATACATTGACGGATAATCCCAACCGGACCACATCGGAGGTCAGGCATCTGTTGACCCGTCACGGCGGTAATCTGGGTGAAGCCGGATGCGTGGGCTGGATGTTTGAGCGGAAAGGCCTGATCCGGGTCAGCGTTTCGGATTGCGAAGAGGACAAACTGATGGAAATCGCGATCGAGGCGGGGGCCGAGGATGTCACCACCGAAGGGGATGTGTATGAAATCGTGACGTCTTTCGAGGGCTTCAACACCGTGCACGATACCATCGAACGCGCGGGCATTTCCATCGCATCCGCAGAGACGACCAAGCTTCCGAAAACCACCATCCAGGTGGAGGGCAAGCAGGCGGAACAGGTCCTGAAACTCATGGAAGCGCTGGATGATAACGATGATGTACAAAATATTTATTCCAATTTCGACACAGACGAATAGGCGGGCGGGCCGTGCGTATCCTGGGCATCGATCCCGGCACCCGAATCGTGGGATACGGGCTGGTGGATTTTCGGCAGAACCGGCAGATGGTCGAGAAATTCGGGACATTTGAGTTCGATGCGACCCTGCCGTTTTCGGGAAAACTGTTACAGATCCATAGCCGGGTGGCGGATCTGATCCGGGACGTCCGACCAGACGGCGTGGCCGTCGAGGAAGTCTTCGTCTCACAGAACGCGAAGACGACGCTCAGGCTGGGACATGCGCGGGGCGTCATCCTGCTGGCTGCCGCAAGTCAGGACATCCCCGTTCATGAGTATGCCCCGCGCGAAATCAAACAGGCGGTCATGGGCCGGGGCAATGCGACCAAAGCGCAGGTGAAATGGATGATGTCGCAGATGCTGAACATCCGGATCGACGATCTGTCTGAAGATGCCGCAGACGCCCTGGCCGCGGCGCTTTGCCACGGGCTGCGACAATCCGGGGCGGCCGCCATCCTCTCGCGGAGATCCCGATGATCGCGCAACTCCGGGGGCGACTGGTCCGCAAGACGCCGACGTCGGTCGTGATCGAAACGGGCGGCGTGGGGTTCCACATCCTGGTTCCGGTGTCCACCTTCGAGGCCCTCGGGGCGGCCGACGAGGAAACCGTCCTGCTGACCTATCTTGCGGTCCGTGAAGATGCCCTGCAGCTTTTCGGTTTCGCCACAGAGGATGAGCGTGATCTATTCCTGCTTCTGATCTCGGTGAGCGGCATCGGGCCCAGACTCGCACAGGGAATTTTGTCCGGGATCCGGGTCGAACATTTCAAGCAGGGTGTTCGGGAGGGCGATACGGCCGTGCTCACCCGCATTCCCGGTGTGGGGAAGAAAACAGCAGAACGTCTCGTGGTCGAATTACGCGACCGGATCGATGCGGTCCAGCGGGGCACGCCTTCCGCGGCGGTGCCGTCCATGACACAAATCCACGAGGAGGCGATCCTGGCGCTCGTCTCCCTGGGTTATAAACGTACACAGGCGGAGCAGTCCGTACAAGCCATTCTTAGGCGGGAGAGCGGACTGTCGCTCGAGGTGCTGCTTCGCAAAGCCCTTTCACAGATCAACCGGTGATCATGACCGATTCACGGATTACAACGCCCGAACCCCTCGAGGGAGAACAGCTGTTCGACCAGTCCCTGCGGCCTTCGCAAATGGACGAGTTTATCGGCCAGAAGAAGATCAAAGACAATCTGAAAGTCTTCATCCAGGCGGCGCGGGACCGGGGTGAGGCCCTCGATCATGTCCTGTTCTACGGTCCTCCCGGGCTGGGAAAGACCACGCTGGCGCATATCATCTCCAACGAGCTGGGCGTGGACATCAAGGTGACCACCGGACCGGCGCTCGAGCGCCCCGGCGACCTCGCCGGCATCCTGACCAATCTGAAAACACACGACGTTCTCTTTATCGACGAGATTCACCGGCTCAGCACCGTGGTGGAGGAATATCTCTATCCCGCGATGGAGGATTTCAAGCTGGATATCGTGATCGACCGGGGGCCTCACGCACGGAGCGTCTGTCTCAATCTGCCTCCTTTCACCCTGATCGGCGCGACGACCCGGGCCGGACTTTTGACCGCGCCCATGCGTGGCCGTTTCGGCGTCGTCAACCGCCTGGACTACTATCAGCCCGACGATCTGGTCAGGATCATCTCCCGATCCGCCCGAATTTTGAATGTCAGGGCGGAAGAAAACGGCATCCACGAAGTGGCGCTCAGGTCGCGCGGGACGCCGCGTGTCGCCAACCGCCTGCTGCGGCGCGTCCGGGATTTCGCCCAGGTCGAGGGAGACAACAACATCACCCGGGAGGTGGCCGTCCGGTCTCTCGAACGGCTCGATGTCGACCGCAACGGCCTGGATGAGATGGACAAACGCATCCTCGGCGTGATTGTCGAGAAATTCGGCGGAGGACCGGTAGGCGTCAACACCCTGGCCGTGGCCGTGGGCGAAGACGGAGGCACACTCGAAGAAATCTATGAACCTTTCCTGATTCAGCAGGGTTTCCTGAAACGCACCCCCCGCGGCCGCGAGGCCACCGTGCTGGCCTATGAGATGCTGGGACTCCGGCCGGGTCAGAGAATCCAGGGAAATTTGTTTTATCCAGATGAGCCGATGTTTACAAGGAGCGCTGAATGAAGCTTTCCGATTTTAAGTTTACCGTTCCCGAGAAACTGATTGCCCAATATCCTCCCAAGAAGCGGGGAGATTCCCGGCTGATGGTCTTAAACCGGAGCGATCAGACGATCGAAGACAGGCAGTTCAAGGACATCGTCGATTATTTCCGGAAGGGAGATTGTCTCGTGGTCAATGAGACGCGGGTATTTGCGGCGCGTCTGATCGGCGTAAAAGACAAGACCAACGCCGAAGTCGAGATTTTTCTGTTGCGGGAACTCGAACAGGATTTGTGGGAGGTCCTGGTCAAACCCGCCCGGAAGGTCCGGGTCGGCAACAAACTCCATGCCGGTGCGCAACTGACCTGCGAGGTGGTCGACAACACGGTCTCGGGCGGACGGGTGATCCGATTTCATTATGACGGTGATTTCAATACGATCATCGAGAAAATCGGCAAGGTGCCCCTGCCTCCCTATATCCGCCGTGAACCGGAGGACCTCGACAAGGAACGCTATCAGTCCATTTTCGCCAACAAACGCGGCGCCGTAGCCGCACCCACGGCCGCGCTCCATTTCGACAAGAAGATCCTCAAGAAAATCGAGGCCAAGGGTGTCAAGATCGTCCCCGTATTGCTTCACGTGGGACTCGGCACATTCCGCCCGGTTGTCGTGGAAGACCTGACCCGCCACAAGATGGACTCGGAATACTTTGAGATCACCCCCAAGGCGGCGGCCCAGATCAACGGCGTCATCGACAAGGGCGGCCGTGTCGTGGCCGTGGGGACGTCGGTGGTCCGTGTCCTCGAAACGGTGGTGACCACAGACGGCCATGTGAAGGCGGAAACCGGCTGGACGGACAAGTTCATCTATCCGCCGTTTGATTTCAAGGTCACAAGCGCGTTGATTACGAATTTTCATACACCCGCCTCCACATTGATCACGCTGGTCTGCGCCTTCGGAGGCCGGGATTTCGTACTCAAGGCATACCGGAAAGCCGTCCGGGAAAAGTACCGGTTCTTTTCATACGGCGACGCCATGCTGATCCAATGAACCGCCTGGAAAAACCGGCTCAAGCGTCCCGGGTCGCCGTGCTCATCGCCGCGGCCGGTGCGGGAAAACGGATGGGGGCGGGCCGGCCCAAGCAGTTCCTCGAGATCGGCGGCACGCCCATCCTGATGCATACCCTGAATCGGTTCGCATCCTGCCCCGGCGTGAACGAGATGATCCTCATCGTCCCGGAGACCGGACGCCGGGAAGCGGAACGGCTGATGGAATCCCGTTCGTTTTCGAAACCATTCCGGATGGTCACGGGCGGCCCCGAACGGACGGATTCGGTCCGCCTGGGTCTCGAAGCCGTGCATCCCGACACGGATCTGGTGCTCATCCACGACGCGGTGAGGCCGTTTGTCCCGGAGGACAAGATCGGGGAGGTGATCCGGGCGGTCCAGATTCACGGGGCGGCCCTGCTGGCCGTGCCCGAGAAGGCCACGGTCAAGCGCGTCCAGGACGGCGTCATCCAGACGACGCTCGACCGGTCGCTGCTTTGGCTGGCTCAGACGCCGCAGGGATTCCGTTACGACCTGATCCTGCAGGCTTACGAGGCCGCCCGGCGGGACGGCGTCGGGGCGACGGACGACGCGGCGCTGGTCGAGCGGCTCGGACATCCCGTCCATGTGGTGATGGGGGTGGAACAGAACATCAAGATCACGACGCGGGCGGATCTGGAGATGGCGGAAGCCCTGTTGAGGATTTCAAACCAAACCGAAAAATCGGGATTTTGATTCATGCGTGTGGGTTTCGGTTATGACATCCATCCCCTCGTACCGGGGCGCAGACTGATACTCGGCGGCGTCCTCATCTCCTTCGACAAAGGACTCCGGGGCCATTCCGATGCGGACGTGCTCTGTCACGCCGTCTCCGACGCCCTGCTGGGCGCGGCCGCGCTGGGCGACATCGGGTTGCTTTTTCCCGACACCGATCCCGGTTACAGGGACGCCGACAGCCTGATGCTGCTCCGGCAGGTTGCGGAAAAAGTCCGTAACGCGGGATATGAAATATCCAACATCGACACGACGGTCGTGGCGGAAGCCCCCAGGATAAAGCCGCACCGGGACGCCATGATCCGGAATCTGGCCGGCGCACTCGGATTGTCCCCCGGCCGCGTTTCCGTGAAGGCCACGACGAACGAGAAGCTGGACGCGACCGGCCGGGGCGAGGCGATCGCGGCGCACGCGGTCGTGATGCTCCGGGCGGCGGGCGACGGGATGCGGGACACGGAAAACGGGTGACGCTGAAGTTATCCCGTCCCCGGCAGACGGACGATTCCCCCTGTCCGGGATAATCGCTCCCGTAATCCGAATCAGAAAGGCGGATCACCCCCTGTCAGGCGACCGTTCAAAGACCCCGGATCCCGGGTTTATCCGAAAGTCCGGCGAGAAACCTTTTGACATTCTATCCCAGGCTTTCTATATTGCAACATGACGCCCTCCCTTGAGATTCCGGACGGGGAAGTCGCGCGCATCGGCCGGATGCTGATCCCTGAACGACAACTGCGGGAACGCGGTGTATCTCCCGTGGCCGGGGTGGATGAGGCTGGACGGGGTCCCCTGGCGGGTCCCGTGGTCGCCGCGGCCGTGATCTTTCCGGATGATATTTTCATCCCCTTTGTCCACGATTCCAAGAAACTGACGCCGGACCGCAGGGAGGCGCTGTTCACGGTGATCCACGAGAAGGCGCGGGCCGTTTCCGTCGGGATCGTCTCATCCGGCGTGATCGATGCGATCAACATCCTCCAGGCCACGTACCGGGCGATGCGCCGGGCGGTGTCGGGGTTGAGAATCATGCCGTCCCATGTGCTGGTGGACGGCCGGGACGGGCCCGATTTCGGCTGCGGCTTCACGCCCCTCATCCGGGGCGACCGGATTTGTTTCTCCATCGCCGCAGCCTCGATCGTCGCCAAGGTCACGCGCGACCGGATCATGGCGGATTATGACCGGCAGTATCCGGCATACGGATTCGCACGCCACAAGGGGTACGGGACGCGGGATCATGTCGCGGCGATCCGGAAACACGGTCCCTGCCCGATCCACAGGAGGAGTTTTCATGCGGGAGGATGGCAGGATAAAAAAAGATGATTCAACAATCGAGATTCAAGAGTCAAAATAGTCGGCAGTTTGCGTTTGGCAGTAGACAGTGAGCAACGGGCAGTCGATGGTATGCAGGGAATTCAGCCCGGGATTCCGATCCGGCGAGCCCGGGCAGATTGATATCGTTCATTTTTCGGACAGAGTGAAAGGGGACCGGGGCGGTGTTGTTCCCTTTACCCCTGGTTCGTGAGACAGGATCGAATCCGCGTATGTCCCCCGAATCGAAACGCCAGACCATGGGCAGGGCCGGTGAAGATGCGGCCGCGGCCTATCTCGAAAGGGCGGGATATGTCATCCTTCACCGGAATTACCGGGCTGGGCGCGGAGAGATCGATATCGTCGCGAAAGACGGCGGGACGCTGGTCTTCGTGGAGGTCAAGTCCGGGCGTGCCGGGCGATACGGCGATCCCCTGGACCGGGTGGACATCCACAAGCAGCGGCAGATCGCGCGGATCGCGTCCCTGTATCTGGCGGAGAGCGGGCAGGACGACATCCCCTGCCGCTTCGATGTGATGGACGTCCGGTTGTCGGACGGACGCTGTCGGATCCTGCACCTCGAAGACGCCTTCTGGATGGAGGACGATGGAATCGAATCGTAGAGCCGCGGTCGCCGGAGGGGCGGGATTACAAATTCAAAACTTGAATTCAAGATTCGACCGAAGGATGGACGGAAGACAGAAGGCAGTCGACACTCGGTGGACGACAAGGATGTATCCGGTCATGATGGGGAGACAGGGATGGAGGGAACATTCCTTCCGGCAGAATGGATGAGGGTGATATGAAACGCGTATTGTTTATTCCGGTTTTGATTCTGTTGACGGCGGGATGCGGCGGTTTGGAACAGAAACGGTTCGGCCGAATCCAGACGGATCCCGTTCCCGGGATGCCGGACGGCGTCGAAACGGCCGCGGTCTGCCGGCTCGCCTCCGGAGACTGGCTGATGCTGGCCGGCGTGTCCGATCCCGCGAGCGCGGACGGCGTGTTGTTTGTCCTGAAATCGGAGGACGAAGGGAGAAGCTGGTCCGGAGCCGATACCGCCGCGGTCCTGTCCCGCCCGGTTACGAATCTGCATGCGAGCCGTCTGCCGGACGGGGGCGTGATCGTCCTTTACAGCCTCCTCCGCTCACGCCGGACCGGAGCCGCACCGCAGGGCTGCTTCCTGATCCGATCCTACGATCACGGCCGGACCTTCACGACGCCGCAGCCCGTGGCCGCCCCCGGCATGGATGGTTTGATGCCATCGGGGGGGATCTGCGAAGGCCCGGCCGGAGAATGGATATTCCCCGGGTCGGGCCGCAGGGAAGGCCGCGTCCGGCCCGTGCTGCTGTTGTCCGACGACCTGGGTAACACCTGGCAGGTACGAACGCCTGATTGGCCGGATTCGCCGTCCGGAGAACCCCCCGGTCATCCTGCATTCGCCGTGCAGGAAGAGGGAGGCCTGATCTGCCTGTTCGAAACCGGCGGATCCGGGTATCTGCATGTGACCCGCACGGCGGATTGGGGGCAGAACTGGACCCTTCCGGGCGAAACACCCCTATACGGGATCGGACCCCGGCTCCTGTCCACCCGGCACGGGACACTCGCGGTCGTCTATCGGGATCTCTCACCCGAGGGCCTCACGCTGAGGCTGAGTTACGACTTGGGCCGGTCGTGGGAACCGGAGATGCCGGTCGTCCAGATTGCGCCCGGCGGAGGCGCGGACGGCCTCCTCGCCCTGATCGAAACGGAAGATGGCGTCGCCTTGTTGTGGACCCGGGAGAACCGTCCCAGGATCACGCGGGTGCGGATCGGGCCGCCTCCGATTCCCAAAGGCGTGGCCGCTTCCGTGAAGGGAAATGCCGTTTCCATTCGCTGGAATGCGGTCGATCATGCGGCCTTTTATCTGGTCTGCCGTGATACGACCCCTGATTTTTCGCTCCGACTGCCGGAGTTACCGGAATCCAACCTGATCGGGATGTCCGTCCAAAACCGGTTCGAGGACGCTCGGATCGATTCCGGCCTGACGGTGTATTACCGGGTGTGCGGTGTAAGGGGAAGCGGGCCGCTGATCCAGAACACGGGCAGTATCGGGGAACTCTCCGACGCGGTTCGCGTTGTAATTCCTTAGTGCCGTGTTTCAGCGTCTTGGATAGACATGTTGGCAGGATCGCGGCCCCCCCGATGAAATCCATATGGAAGATTGTTTTGATCTTATCCTCAATGGTTGTATTGCAGGACAGACAGGATAACAGGAATTCCTCAAATCCTGTCCTCGGTGCCTGTGATGTCTCTGATCTATGACCACACAGAGGGGCGGGACAGTCCCTCGAAAGGGGTCTCGTGGAAAAAACGACGCTCTCTGCCGCTCCCCGGTTTCCTGAATTCAAACGCATCGAGCTGGCCGACCGCGACCTGATCCATGCCCGGTTTCAGGCCTATGCGCCCGAGATTTCGGAGCTGACGTTCACGAACCTGTTCATCTGGCGTCACTATTATCAGTTTCAATGGTCGCTTCAAGGGGATATTCTCCTGATCCTCGCCCATCCGCTCAACTGGGGATATTATCTGCTCGCGCCGGTGGGCGGCGCGTCGCGGGCGGAACTGGTTCCGAAGCTGCTCGACTGGCTCTGCGAAGAAAAGGAAGAATGCACCCCCCGGATCGAGCGGGCGGACGCGCGACTGATCCGCGAACTCGGACCAGCCGCCGGCTTGTCCGTCGAACCGGCGGAGGATCAGTTCGATTACGTGTACGCCACGGCGGATCTGATCAACCTGACCGGACGCAGATACCATGCGAAGAAGAATCACATTAACCGGTTTTCGAAGAATAACCGGTTCGAATACCGGTCCCTGACGCCGGAGCTGGCCGAGGCGTCCATCCATGTGCTCAAGCGCTGGTGTGACTGGCGGGAGTGCGAGAAGAGTCCCCTGATGCGTGCGGAATTCGATGCGGTGCACGAGGCACTGCTCCATTTTGTCCCCCTCGAACTGGGCGGAGGCGCCATCCTCGTGGAGGGAGAGATCATGGCATTCGCCCTGGGAGAGCGGCTCAATCCCGGGACGGCGGTAATCCACGCCGAGAAGGCCGCCCCGAATATTCCCGAACTTTTCGCGATGATCAACCAGCAGGTCTGCGCGCATGAATTCGCGGGATTTCCACATATCAACCGGGAGCAGGATTTGGGTGAGCCGGGGCTGAGGCGCGCGAAACGGTCTTACCATCCCGTCCAAATGGTCGAAAAATACCGGATCAAAAAAGCCTGATCCGCGAATATTTTTGAATATTTCAGGGATGAAGCGGTTTATTCAGTAAATCCCGATTCGATATCACAACAGGAGACTCCCATGATCGAGGCCGCCGAAAGAAACGACGTGCTGCCGGTCTGTCCGCATTGCAGAAACGAGATCCGCGAGGTTTTTTTCCGGCAGGTACGCGGCTTTCTCGGAAAACGGTATCTGTATTTCTGCCCGCATTGCCGCGCCGTACTCGGCGTTTCGCATCGCAAGGGTTTTTGGATGGGATGATGCGGCCCGTTTCGAGAAAAGAGATGGAGAGCTTCCTCGCGGCGGCGCCGGTGGTTTCTTCCGAGATGGAACAGGATGAACACGAAATCCGGATCGTGCTCCGTCTCGGGAACCAACAGTCGTGCGTCGTCCGCTATGATGTCGCCGCGCGTAAGAAGGAGTATCTGCTCTCCGACCCCCAACGCTGAATGGAGATTTCACGATGCGTTTCATTCAGATACGATTGTCCCTATGACAACCTGCGCCCGGGATGGATCTCCCGGGCGATCAAGCATCCACGGTACGGCATACCGCCGCCCGTGATGCTCGTCATCGGGTGGCAACCTCGAGATTTTTGATGACAACAAGCATCGGGCTAATCGTGATTTTTACCCTTATAGTTGCCGGCGGGGTGATCCTTCTGCGAGGCTCCAGGATAGAGAGACGGGGCAGATTGCAGAGAATAATCTTATCGACCTTAATTGGATTTGGAGTTCTGTTTCTTGTCTGGTTGGCATTCATGGTTTTTGTAGTTGGTCCATCAATGCGTGCGATCTGATATGGCCGGTATCTATCGAAGAAATCGGCGTTATTAGATTTTTTATGTCCACCAGACACTGTAGCAGACCGATCGCCTGAAATATTCATCCCGGGGGGGATGGACGAGATGTTGATCCCGGGAATCAAATTTCTCCCCTAAAAAAAGGAGCCGATTCTTCCGGCTCCCTTTTTTTGTCCCGTCACAACATCTTCCTGTCCCGTTTATCCGGACCGGAGATACTCCCGGATGCTCTCCGCGATGGTCTCCCACGTCCACCGGCGCTTCGCGTCGTCGCATTCGAGCATCGTGACCCGGAATCCGTGCCGGGTGCAGCAGAATCCCGTCATGGGCACGACGCAGATGCCGGTCGCCCCCAACAGATAATAGACGAACCGTTTGTCCGGTTGCACGGTGCGGACGCGGGATTCGATGTTTTCCCGGACCGCCCGGTTGTCGATTTTCAACTGTTGGCGGTCATTGAGGATGCCCGGATCGAAAATAATCGACATGTAGAAGGCGCCCTGTGGCTTGACGACCGAGATCCCTTCGATGCCGGAAAAAAATCCATACGCCTCATCGGCCCGCTGTGCGAAAATCCGTCTGCGCATCCGGAGATGATCCGCATACCGGGGATCGCCCATGATCGGGGGGATGGCATACTGGGGCAGACTCGTGGAACAGACCTCCAACCGTTTGGCGGCCAGCAGGGTGTCGACATACTGCCTGAACTGGGGATGGCTGTCCTGATTGTATACCTCGATCCAGCCGCAACGCGATCCGGGCCAGGGATATTCCTTCGAAATCCCGCGCAGCGCGATTCCCGGCACCTCTCCGATCACTTCCGACAGATGCTTCGTGCCGGTCCCGTCATAGACGATATAGGAATAGATTTCATCGCAGAGGATAAAGAGCCCGTACCGGCGTGCGATATCCACCAGGCTTTCCAAAATGGCGGCCGGATAGACCGTACCGGTCGGATTGTCCGGATTGATGAGCAAAATACCGGCGATGGAATCGTTGTATTTGACCTTATTCTCCAGGTCCTCGAGGTCGGGCATCCATCCTCTGGCGGGATCGAGTTCATAGGTCAGGGGCTCGTATCCCGAATGTGCCGCCTCTCCCGAAGAATGGGTGGAGTAGGAAGGGGAGGGGCAGATCACGCGGGCTTCGCGTTTCAGGAATCCGAACACCTTCGCGACGGCGTCGCCCAGCCCGTTGAAAAAAAGGATGTCGTTCGGAGTGATCCGGCAGCCGTCCCGCCGGTTCACGATCTCCGCCAAAAATTCCCGGGTGCGTTTCACACCCCGGGTATCGACATAACCGTAGGTGATGTCATCCGCCACGAGACCGGCGACAACCTGTTTCATCCAGGCAGGCCACCGCTCTCCCTTGTGGATGGGATCGCCGATGTTTTCCCAGGTGATCCCCCGGCCCAGCGCCTCCAGTTCGAAGGCGACCTCGACGATTTCGCGGATTTCATAGGTCAGCCGGCCGGAGCCGTCATGGACGATGTTTCTGCGCATGGCAAGAATCCTGTTTGGTGAATCCGGTTCGATCCATACTGATCCCCGGGGTGGAGTATAAATTAGACAAATGGATCGGTTTTTTCAAGATGTTTCTGTCTTCTCTAACCCTCCGATATGACTTCCAGACGGCCGGGCAGGAGTTCGATGGCCAGCGATTCCCCCGATTCACAGAGTGTTTCACCGTCTGCGTGCGCGGGGATGCTTCCCGAAACCGAGGTCACGACAATCCGGGTGGTGCGGACCATGCGTACGGCACGGTGACCCGGTTGGGTCCCTTTCGTGAACCGGCTGATCAATCCGGGAAAGGTCCGGAACGGGACCTGCGTGACGATGCAGAGGTCGAGCAGGCCGTCGTCCGGCAGCCCTTCAGGCGCCATGAGGAAGCCGCCGCCCATGCGCCGGCCGTTCATGACCGAGACCATCAGTGCCGGGATATCCATGGACTCGTCATTGAATTCCAGCCTCAAAACCGGCGCCTGGTTGTAGAGAAATATCGTCCTGACCGCCGCCACGGCATAAGCGGGGAAGCCCGAGAGACGTTTGAACCGTGCGGCCTCGAAACCGACCACCGCGTCGAATCCGATTCCCACCCCGTTGCAGAAATACCGTCCTTCCGGATGGCGGCCGCCCGTGACCCGGCCCACGTCGATGATTCGTTTTTTTCCTTCTTTCAGGATCAGGGTGTCGCGCGTCACATCATGCGGCACGCCGACGCCGAACGCGAAATCATTGCCCCGTCCCACACCAAGCAGGCCCAGGGCCGCCGAACCTTCCCCGGCCTCGACGGCCTGCATGAGGCCGTTGAGCACTTCATTGGCCGTGCCGTCTCCGCCCGCGGCCACCAAGACGTCGTATCCTTCCTTGACGCCTTTCCTCGCGATTTCAGCGGCGTGCCAGGGCCGTTCGGTCCGCACGAGGTCGAATCCGAGACCCAGCCCGGTCCACAGTTTTCTGATTTCAGGTTCGGATCGGTCTCCCGCGCCCTTGCCCGAGGCCGGGTTCAGGATGATCAAATGTCGGGTCATGTTCCTCCAATTCGGCGGTAGGTGCGGGAGGCGAGGTGATGGGTTTTCCCAAACCGACCTTTGTTATCCGTCTGTTGTTTTAAGAGAGAAATTGGATCCGAAATATCATCCGCCGGTCAGCTGCCGGATGCCTGATGGAACATCCGCACCCAGATCGAACCGGATGGCCCGGCGGTCGGCGTTGAGCAGCGCTTCATAATCGCCCAGAGCCTGGGCGGTTTTCAGGATGCCGAACGTGATCAAGGATTCATCGGATCCCGGCTCGACCGGGATGGGCGGATCATCCTTCGGAATATCCGATATCAACTGGACGAACAACCCCTTGCCGCTGTCGCCCTTGTGAAGCTGACCCGTCGAATGGAGAAACCGGGGACCGTATCCGACCGTCACAGCGAGCCGGGTCATCCTGCGTAGATAGTCCCTCAGTTCGGCCAATGCGGCATCCGTCTCGGAAGTCGGGTGGACGAAGGCCTGAACCGCGATGTAATCGCCGGGTCGCGCCTGATAGGTGAAATCGCTGAGCGCCATCGCGTCCGGGGCCAGGGCATTGCCCCGGGGGATTTTCCGGTTTTCCCGGTACCCTTCGATTTTTTCCCTTGCGATGGTCTTGGCCGTCTGGACGTGAGGCTGGTCGAACGGATTGACCCGCAGCTGTTCGCAGGCGACCACGGTGGCGAATTCCCAGAAAAAGAACTGTCCGCCGATTTCATGGCAATCCGTGATCGGAATCCGGATTACGGGATGTCCGGCCGCCTGGAGCGCATCCATCTTTTCGTTACGGCCATCCTCCCCCACGGTGATGCGGACAAAGACACGGTCGCTGCCATACACTTCAGGCGGTCCGGGCGGCTCACCCACCACGGGTATGATGCCCACCCGCTTTTCCTTGCCCGAACTTTCGGCGATAAGTTGTTCGATCCAGTCGCCCAGGCTCGCGATTTCCGGTGAGAAGAGAAAAGTCGCCTTGTCGCGACCGGACAGCGCCAGTCTGCCGAGAACGGCGCCGACACGGGCTGCGGAGTTGTCCGCCGCTTCGCAGGTATTCATCATACGAATCCCCGAATCGAGCAGCCGGGCGATGTCGAGACCCATCAATGCGGCGGGGACCATGCCGAAATACGACAGCGCGGAATAGCGCCCTCCGATATCCGGGTCGTTCAGGAAGATTCTCCTGAATTCAAGTTTTCCGCCGAGGGCTTCGAGGCTGCTGCCTCCGTCCGTGATGGCGATGAAGTGGCTCCCCACGTCTTTTCTGCCCAGCTGCGCCTGCGTCCGGGTATAAAAATAATTCAGAAAAGACCGCGTTTCGACCGTGTCGCCCGATTTTGTGGAGACAATAAAAAGGGTCTTCGCGGGATCGATCTGAACGGCCCGTTCCAGAACGGCGCCGGGATCCGTACTGTCCAGCACGGAGAAGGTGAGAAATTCCGGATCCGAACCGAAGGTCTGATGCAGGGTCTCTGACGCCAGGCTCGAACCACCGATGCCGAGAAGCAGGGCGTGGGTCAGGCCTTCATCACGGATGCTTTTGGCCCAGGACTTGAGAGTGTCCGCCTCGTCACGCAGTGTTTCGGCCACTCGCAGCCAGCCGAGCCGGTTCGCAATTTCTTTCGGGTCGTCTTTCCACAGGGTATGGTCGTATTTCCAGATCCGCTGAACGACTTTATGGTCTGTCAGATCGGCCATGGTGTTGCGGAGGGTGTTTTCATGATCGCCGAGAAAGAGATGGACGGTTTCAGCCATTCAAGACCTCAGGATTCACCAGGTATTGTTTTTCAAGCCGTTTCACAAATATGCCATTATTTTTAGTCACGGAAAAGGTCTGGCGGTTTCGCCATTCATGGATACGGGCCGGCCGCACAGTCGCAAAATATGTTCAATTTGTCAAAAAGTCAAGTTTTACTTGCCGTTCAATTACTTCACCCGTATATTTCAGGTAATCGTTTGAACCGTATCGGCGTGTTATTTTCTACAACCGAATCCATGAATAAGTCATTGATAACCCGGGTCCCGGCCGTCGCATCGTGAAAAAACCAATCCATGCATCGATCAAAGGAGGCGCGGAAGGACGAAAGATTGGCATGAAATATGCAATTGTATAAATAACAAGACTTAACCGGATCATTCATGAATCGGGGTATCTATCCGGCGGTAACCCAAATCCTTATTTTTCAGGGTTGCATGTCGGGATGCGGGGGGGTGAGGACTCATCCTTCCCGGCCTTTTGATCTGGAATCACATTGAGAATCACAGTTTCTGAATAGATCAGGTTGTCATCGAATCGAACAAAAATCGGTCAACTCATGGCTGAGCAGGGTGTGTTTTCTGATCAACAGGTGGAATGCTTCGACGGCATCGTGAAGCATCTCAGAATCAGTTTGAAGAACTGTCAATTCTACAGCCAGGATCATCCCCTTTATATTCTTTCGGTCAATAATCTGAACTCCGCGATCGCGAAATGGCTCGACAGGGAGGGTCCGCTCAACATCGGCGTGGCGCCCGACAACCTTTTCCCGCTCGGCACCCTGATCCGTGAGGGAGACAGGAATTATGCGGAAACAGCGGAATACCTTCATTCCCGGGGTGTCGTGTCGCTTTCATTTCAGAAGGGCCTGACCGAGCAGGAAATAATCCATCTGATTTCCGTCGTCGGCCAGGACTACAAGAGTGTGATCGAGAAGGGCGGCTTAGCCGGGCAGCTGGACCTCTGCAAACATATCCAGATCAAGGAAATCGATTATCAGACGCTTCTGCGATCCCAGTCCGTCTCCGGCCCCATGGATGAAGACGGAGTCTGGCAATTCCTGTTTGACATATCCCGGACATCCGCCGACGATGAATTACCCGAAGATAAAACCCGATTTTTCGTGGATTTTTTCTCGGATGTGAACCGGTCCGTCAAGACCCTGAATCATGTCTATCGCGAGGCGATGGCAAAAGCCCAGGATGAAGATACCGCCCGGAGCCTGAAAGACGCCATCGTCCGGATCTGTCAGAATCTTGAAAAGAAGTCGGATGCCGAGGCCCGTGAGCTCAAGGTCAAGCTGATGCAGGTAATTTCCCAGCTGCATCCCGATCTGATCAATATTCTGCTCGAAAAGACAGAGGCCCGTGACGACCGTTTCGATCTGGTGGAGTCCATCACGCGGGATTTTTCCGAGTCGGAAATCGCCGAATTCATCGAATCGCTTATCAGCAGCGAAGACAGCTTCAATGAAAATCTCCTGAAGGTCTTCGACAAACTGGCACCCGATTCCGAGAAATCCAGCCCGCTCGTCGCGATGGTGGCCAACAAACTCTTTGCCAAACGGATCGTGAATCCGGATACGCTTTCGACCCTTCAGATGTCCATCCGTGAGATATTCAAGAAGCATCCCGAATCCAATTTCATGAATCAGATTTACAAGATCACGGTGGATGCGGTCGTCAACCGGAAGATCGATACCCTCGTGTATGTGGCCCGGCTCTCTCCTCTTATCAACAAATTTGTCCAGTCGATCGAGCACGACCATCTCAAGAAAGAGGAACTGTGGCTTCTGCTCAACATCCTGTGGCTCGAGAACGATGCCCAGGAGTTCAGAAAGTTTACAGACAAGATTCTCGAACTACTTCCCGAGCTTATTGACGGAAAAGACACGGTGCGTATCAAGGAGATCGTCGAGTTCTTTACCGAGAAGACACGGCCGGAACAGCGCAAGGATGGGGAGATGCTCAAGGAAATCCGGTCCGGACTGGGTAAGATTACCGATCCCGCCACGATTGAGAATCTGTTGTTGTTCGTGCCGGACGCCTCCCGGCCGGATCTCGAAGACATCGCCTATATCTTCAGCCGTTCGGGGAACGGATCGGCTCCCCAGCTCGTCGAGACGTATCTCAATGAGAAAAACCGGGTGAATCGCAATAAATATTTCTTCATCCTCATGCGCCTCAAGAAGGCCGTTGCCGTAGAAGTTGTCCGCCGGCTCGCCCATTGCGAACCGGAACAAGTCCGGGATCTTCTTTTTATTCTGACACATTGTGCGCCGCAGAAGGCGCATCTGCTGGCCCAAAAACTGTTCAATCATCGCAGCGCACAGATCCGTTGGGAGGCCCTGAATATGTTCCAGATTCAGAATGATCATGAGATTCCGACCGTTTTTGAGATGTACAAAAAAGAGAAACACAAAGGCGTACAGAAACAGGCGGCACGCGTGCTTCTCGCATCGGGTAAAATATCGGTCCTCGATCGGCTGTTCAGGCACAATGAGCGCAGCTGGTTTCGCCGGAAAGCCCTGATCGAACTGGTCGAGGTCTGCGGCCAGCAGCAGGTCTCCTCCGCCCGAGGCCATTTGAAACGGCTTTTTCTGAAAAAGGGAATCTTCAAGACCAGGTGGCGTGAAACACTCCGGGTGGCATCGCTGAACAGCCTGGCCCAGATGGAAAACGACGATACGAAAGAGATTATCCGGCAGGGCAAAACGGATTCAAACCGGCGTATCCGCGAAATCAGTGAAATTATCCTGAAACTCGAAGAGCCTTAGAAAACGAGAAATATGTATGATGGAACCGGATAAGACCCAGTCAAACGCACGTCATGTTTCTGTCGAATTGCTTGTCGGTTTGGCGCGGGCGATTCAGATGATGCGCGTTTATCAGGAAGAACATACGCTCGTCGAGCAGGCTCTGAGCCAGCTGTCGGATCTGATCAGCCGGTTGCTCGAAGAACGGGAAGCCTTCGTCGTCGGGCTGATCGGAGACGAGCTGATTTTCGAGGAGGGTCCGCTACCGCCCTCCGAGAAACGGTTCACGGGCCTCATCAATCTGTTCAAGGCCTTCTCCATACAGAAAATTCGGTTTATGAAGGGGCTTTCCCGGGATGAACTGAGACGGTTCGTCAAACTACTGGCCATGCCTCCCCGGCACGTCAAACAGGGGCAATCCTTTCAGGCGCGTTTTGATGCCTCTGGTTTCCGGTTTGTCGCATTGGGCGGTTTCGGTGTCCCACGGCCCCGATCCCCGATGGCTGAGGACGACATTCCGCATGATCAGACGATCAGGGAAGAGTACCAAGAGGGCGCACGGTTTCTGGCGCAGGCGTTTCGGGATCTCAAGGGGAGTCCCGCGATGAACGTTCAATCCGCGAGGCAGATCGTGGACGGGCTTCTCAACAACATCGTCCGGAATAAAAATCTTCTGCCTCTGCTGACCTCCATGCGTGCATATGATGAAGAGATGTTTGAGCATGGCGTAAACGTTTCCGTCTTCACCCTGCTTCAGGCCGAGATGCTCGGCATCGAGGAAAAATATCTCGCCGATGTGGGCATGGCCGCGCTGCTTCATGATATCGGCCATATTTCCGAAACCGGAGAAGAGGCAGAGGGTGAAGAGACCGTGCAAAACAAGGCCGTGAGAGAGGCAGTCAGGCAGCGCAAACGGGATGTGCAAGGCGCGAAGATCCTGCTCGATTCGGAAGGAATACCGCGGCTGGCCGCGATCGTGGCATTCGAAAACCACATGCGTTATGATATGAAAGGACTCCCCCGCAAGCTTTACGGAAAAGAGCTGAACATGGTGAGCATGATGATCGCGATATCGGATTATTATGACAAACTCAGGAAACGGCCTGAATTCTACGAAGAGGGTGGTCCCGAGAAAGCCTATCAAAAAATGATTTCTCTGTCGGGCACCTATTTTCAGCCCGACCTGCTGGAAAATTTCTTCAGCGTGATCGGGGTTTATCCTCCCGGAACGCTGGTCGAACTGGATACGGGTGAAGTCGGCATGGTCATCCAGGGAAATGTGATGGACATCCGCCGGCCCCAGATCGAGATTCTCTACGACGCGTCCGGCAGGAAACACGATGCGCCGCAGATCGTGAATCTCATCGAACGGGATTCCCTCGGTCAATTCAGGCGGCGTATCGTGAAATCCATATCCATCGCCGAACGATTCGGAAAGCATGAGGCGAAACCGTGACGATGGCCCGTCTGGGAATTAAGATCGCCGCGATCCTTTTTTCCGCCGGACTGGTATTCACCGGCGTTGCCCTGTTCTGCCATGAAAGAGGCATCCCCGCCCTGTTTATTTACCTGATCACATTGTTCGTTACAGGTGCGGCGGTCTTCATCCTGATCCGCCTGTTCGTGACGCCGCTTCACCGGCTGTCGGAGGGGATGGAAATGATCAAGACCGGCAACCTGGACATCCGGGTCGGCATGCCGGCCCGCGATGAGATCGGGCGTCTGTCCCGGGACGTGGACCGGCTGGTCGAAATACTCAGGGAATCACAGGAGAGCCTCTACCGCATGGAACAGGAGAACGCCGGGTTGAGGATGGCCGGGGTGGATCTGCGGGATCGTGAAGGATATTTCCACCGTCTTTTTGAGTTTGCCAATGACGCGGTATTTATCTGTGATTTCGAGGGACGACTTATTGATGTCAATCAGAAGGCCTGTATGCTGCTCGGCTATTCGAAGAAAGAACTCATGAAACTCTCATTTCTCGATCTTTATGCGGAACCCAGCCTCACCCGCCCGCAGGCGGCTTTCAAGACCGGCCGTGAGACCGCTTCGGTGCGGTATGAGTCTGTGTTCAGAAGGAAGGATGGTTCCTGCATTCACGTCGAGGTCAGTTCGAGTCCGGTCGATCTGAAAAAAAGCATCATGCAAAGCATCGTCAGCAATATCACCGAGCGGAAACGAATCGAGAAATCTTTGCGGGAGTCCGAAGAAAAATTCCGCACCTTCATGGAGACGGCCAGCGACCTGATGTTTATCACCGACGCAGGGGGAATGATGACCTATGTCAACGACGCCATGGCCAACCGGCTCGGTTACCTGAAGGAGGAATTGGTCGGTCAGCCCCTGCGCGATCTCTTTGATAAGGAGAGTCTCGATGAAGCCAAAGAGATACGGCAGCGGCTCCTGTCATCGGGAGAAAATCTGCACCAGCTGGTCTGGGAGACCAAGACCCGGAAGCGTGTCTGGGGTGAGATGAAGGCCGTGGGTCATTTCGACGAACAGGGACGTTTCCAGGGTATCCGGGGGATTTTCAGGGACATCACCGAAAGGAAGAAAATTGAAGCCGTACAGCGCCTCGGGGAAATGGGCAAGATGGCCGCGGACATCGCCCATGAAATCAAGAATCAACTGGCCGCTCTGACCATGCGTGCACAGATTTGCCTGCTCCGTCCATCCCTTTCGGATGAACTCAGACAGGATATCGGGATCATCCTGGAACAGGGAGAACATATCGATGACATCGTGAAACGGCTTCTGAAGTTTTCGAAACCCGGCGAAGGACAGTTTGTGGATGTCCAGATTCACGATGCCGTCACCCAGGTGTTACGGCTCGTCGAGAAACAGTATGCCACTCACAATGTCAGGATTGAAAAGCAATTCGCCTCTTCGCTGCCCCATATCCGGGGGGACGAGAAGCAGATTCAGGAGGTGCTGCTCAATCTTCTGGGAAATGCGTATGAGGCCATGCCGAAGGGAGGACGGATCGGGATCGTGACTTCTCTGGCGGGCGACATGGTCCGGATCGGGATCACGGATTCGGGGATGGGAATACGCGAAGGCGATCTCGATCATATATTCGACCCTTTTTTCACGACAAAGGAAAACGGCACGGGTCTCGGTCTTTCCGTCTGTTTCGGCGTCATCCGGGCACATCGCGGTGAACTGATTTTCGAAAGCGAACCGGGTAAAGGTACCACGGCGACAATCCTGCTTCCGGTTTCGGGAGGATGATAAACCGTATCCGCTCCGCATCCGGCGTCATGATTTCGGGCGGGCATTCCATGCCGTCTTCTCCTCATGATTTGTCAGAGTTTTTCTGACAGGCATGCGTAAGGCTCTCCTACAAGAGAATCAGCCTTCGGCTTATTTTTTTACCGGCTTCAATTGTTTATCATGGGGTGTCGTGAAACCAGCCGGGAATACTCCGAAACAGATTTACGGGAGCACCGGTTCAGATTTTTCCAGGGGAGAGAGAAATTCCATTGAAAATCCTGATTGCCGACGATTCGGAGGCAGTTCGACAGCGACTTTCTGAGATGTTGTCTGAAATCGCGGGGGTTCAGGTTGTCGGCGAGGCGTGCGACATGGTCGATGCACTTGAACTCTTCGAGAAAAGCGGGCCGGACGCCGTCATACTCGATATCCGCATGCCGAGAGGCGGCGGCATCGAGGCGCTTCGACGCATCAAGGGAAAATGTCCCCGGACCCGGGTGCTGATTCTGACCAATTATCCCTGTTCACAATACCGCAATAAATGTCTCCAGGAAGGGGCGGATTATTTTTTCGACAAATCCAACGAATTCATGGATGTTGTCGGCGTGATCGAAGGCCTGTTGTCTGCTTCCGGTTAAGTCCCGAAACACCTGGAAAAGGGAATTGCATGTCGCGTGAAACCATCATCGTGGTCGAGGATGAACAGATCGTGGCCAGCGATCTCAAGATGTGCCTCGAAGGATTGGGATACCGGGTTCCGGCCATACTCGCGACCGGTGAGGAAGTGGGCGAGAGAATCGAGGAAATCCGTCCCGACCTCGTGCTGATGGATATCATGCTCGCCGGCGCGATGGACGGCATCGCGGCCGCCGAGGCGATCCGCGGCCGCTTCGGAATACCCGTCATTTATATTACCGCGCACGCGGATCCGGCGACCATCGAGCGCGCCAAGATCACCGAACCCTTCGGATTCATACTCAAGCCGTTTGACGAACGGGCATTGCAGACGACCCTGACCATGGCGTTGTATAAAACGCGGATGGACCGGCGGATCCGGGAAAGCGAGAGGAAATACCGGATCCTGATCGAGCAATCCCGGGACGGGATCGTCATCCTCGACCAGGATGGAAAGGTATTCGAGGCGAACCGGCGGTTCGCCGGGATGCTGGGATGTTCTCCTGAGGAGGTGAGCCGGCTTCATGTATGGGACTGGGACACGCAGTTTCCCAAAGAACAAATCATCGAGATGATCCGCGGCGTCGATGAGGCCGGCGACCATTTCGAGACCCGCCACCGCCGCAAGGACGGCTCCTGGTTCGATGTCGAGATCAGCTCCAACGCGGCCGTTTTTTCAGACCAGAAACTGATCTTCTGCGTCTGCCGGGATATCACCGAACGCAAGCAGGCGGAGGAAAAACTCCGTCGAACAACCCTGGAATTGAAACAATATATTTCCGAACTCGAGCAATGGGCCCATGTCGCCTCCCATGACATGCAGGAGCCCGTCCGGCAGATGGTCAGTTTCGCCCAGCTCCTCGAACGCCGGTACGCCGGAAAAATCGACAGCGATGCGGATGAGTATGCTAGATTCGTGTACGAGGGCGCGATGCGCATGCAGGCGTTGATCCATGACATGCGACAGTACTATCATCTCCTGACGGAGAAAAAACCGTTTGAGAAGGTCGCGCTCTCTCTGATCCTGAAAAAGGTCATCGGGGAGCTGAACGGTCCGATTCAGGAATCCGGGGCACGGATCCTCTGTCCCGGCCTGCCCGAAATCGACGGAAACCCGAAACATCTCGGCCTGCTCTTCTTCCATCTCCTCGACAACGCCCTGAAATTCCGCGGTGAGGAACCGCCGACGATCCGGATCACGTGCAAACGCCGGTCTCCGGGATGGTTGTTTTCCATGAAGGACAACGGGATCGGAATCGAGTCCATCTTCACAGATCAGGTTTTTAAGGTGTTCAAGAAACTGCATCCCAGAGACCGGTATCCCGGATCGGGCATCGGACTGCCGATCTGCAGGAAGGTGGTCGAGAATCACGGCGGACGTATCTGGATACGGTCCCGGCCCGGGAAAGGCACGACGATTTTCTTTTTTTTGCAAGAATTTTACGATTAGCACGGGAAAAATCGGGGGAATTAATGTCTCTTATTAATATACTCATCGTCGAGGACGAGAAAATCGCCGCCGAAGACCTGCAGATCCGGCTTGAGGAGTCCGGGTATCAAGTCTCAGGCTGGTCCCGTTCGGCGGAAGCGGCCATCGTTCTGGCCACGGAAAAACGTCCCGATCTGGTATTGATGGACATCGTGCTGGAGGGAAAGATGAGCGGCATCGCGGCCGCGGAGAAAATTTACAGGGATCTGGATATCCCCGTCATTTTCCTGACGTCCCATTCGGATGTTCAGACGCTCAAAGAAGCGGAAAGCGCCGATGCCTTTGCCTATCTGGTGAAACCGGTCCGGGACGGGGAATTCCAGTCGGCCATTCAAATCGCCCTCTACAAACATCAGACCGAAAGGCGTATCCGGAAAAGCGAGGAGACCTATCGCGTCCTGGTCGAGGGGGCCGGACAGCCGATTTTGAAGGTCGATCCGGAGGGCCGCATTCTCTTCATCAACCAGGCCGGCGCCGCCCTGACCGGACGGCGGCCGGAAGATTTTTGCGGACGGACAGTCCGCGAAGCCCTGTCGGGAGAGAATGCGGACAAGCTGATCCGGCTCATACGCCGGGCGGTCGAGACGGGACAGCCTGTCACGGATGAATCCGTCTGGAAAATCGGGGGGCAAACATACTGGTTCGACCTGGCGCTTTACCGGTTGAACGAACGGGCCGAGGTGCTCATCATCGGACGGGATGTGACCGATGCGCGTGCCATGAAGGAGGCACTCGCCGCCTCCGAAGACCGCTATCAGAAGCTGTTCCACGGCCTGCCGGTCGGTATGTATCAATGCACGGCCGAGGGCCGGATCCTGGACGCCAATCAGACCCTGGTCCGGATGCTCGGTTATCAGAAAAAAAACGAGCTTTTCGACCGGTCGACAACGGCCGGTTATGTGCATTCCCGGGACCGCGGACGCTGGCTCAGGCTGATGCGGCGTGACGGTGCGGTCAGCGGGTTCGAAACCGCATGGAAGCGCCGGGATGGTTCGATGCTCTGGGTGCATGAGACGGCACGGGCCGTCCAGGATGCTTCCGGACGGATTCTGTATCTCGAGGGGATGGTCGAGGATATCACCGAACGGAAACACGCCGAGGAAGAAATTCAGCACCGCCTCGATTTTGAGATGATGGTTTCAAAAATCGCATTCCGCTTTATTCAGGCCCGGGACATCCGGAAGGCCGTCCGCGACTCCTTATCCCGCCTGGGCAGGTTTTGCCGCGCCGAACGTGCCTATCTGTTTCTGTTCGGTCCCGATTCATGGCGTGTCGAAGACATGATAGAATGGCGCGTCAGGGGGGCGATTTCCCATCGCCGGATGTTCCTCCACGAAGATTTCAGCCGTTTCACTTTTTGGCGGGATGCACTGGAAAAAAGGACGCCGATTCGCATCAGCGGTACGGATGAACTGTCCCGCGATGCGGCAGAGGAACGCGTGTTCATGGAATCCCGCGGGATCGATTCCGCGTTCATGATTCCCGTACATTCCGGAGAGCGCCTGACCGGCGTGGTCGGTTTTGACAATGCGTTTCAATCCCTCGAATGGCGCACGGTCGATGACTCCCTGCTCGAGGTGTACGCCGGAATCCTGGGGAATGTCTTCGCGCGGCAGAGTATGCTCGAGAGCCTGCGCGTCAGCGAACAAAAGTTCCGGGGCATATTCCAGAACGCAACGATCGGCATCGGGCTCGCGGATTCCCGGGGCGTCCTGATCGAGGTCAACGAGGCGCTGGCCGGGATTTTCGGATTCGATGATCCGTCCGCGTCGGCCGGCCGGTCTGTTTTCAACAATCGAATCATTCCGAGGGTCTATCGGATGCAGGCACGTCGCGGAGAGACGGTCCGATTCGAGACGCGGGTCGATTTTCCCGGCGCGTCGCGGGACGGACGGTTTCGGGGTCCGCGCGGGGAAACCGTTTTTCTCGATGTGATCGTCACGCCGCTGCCGCACCCGGAGAAGAAAAGGCCGTACGGATATCTGGTCCAGGTCCAGGATGTTTCACTCCGCAAACAGGCCGAAGAAGATCTTATTTCGGAGCGGAATCTGCTGCATGCCTTGATGGACAGCATCCCCGACATGATCTACTTCAAGGATCGTCAGTCGCGGTTCACGCGGATCAACAAGGCTCTCGCCTCCCTGCTCGGGGTCGGGCGTCCCGAAGAGGCCGTCGGCAAGACGGATTATGATTTCTTCGCGGCCGATCAGGCCGGGGTGGCATACACCGATGAACAAAAACTCATGGCCGACAAAACACCGCAGATCGGCAAACAGCAATTGCTCAAGACGCGGTCGGTCGACCCGTTCTGGGGATCGGCGACCAAGGTCCCCCTTCACGATCAGAAAGGGAGGGTGACCGGCCTCGTCGGGATCACCCGGGATATATCAGATTTGAAAGCCGTACAGGAAAACCTGGAGAAGACGGCGACGGCACTCGTCAAATCCAACGAAGAGCTTCAGAATTTCGCCTATGTGGCCTCCCACGACCTTCAGGAACCGCTCCGGATGATCGCCAGCTACCTTCAGCTTCTCAAAAAACGCTATGCCGGACGGCTCGACGCCGAGGCAGACGAATTCATCGGATATGCTGTGGATGGCGCCGCACGGATGCAGCGGCTGATCCAGGATATCCTCGAATACTCTCGGATCAACACCCGGGGCAAACCGTTCGGCGCCACAGACCTGAATCAGGTCATCCAAATCGTCCAATTGCATCTGGGCGTCATGATCGAGGAGACCGGCGCGGAGATCCTGGCCGATCCGCTTCCGACGATCACGGCCGATTCCGGACAGATGATTCAGCTTTTCCAGAATCTGGTCGGAAATGCGCTGAAATTCCGGGGAAAGGAAAAGCCGAAGGTCCGTATCCGGGTCGAAGAGAATCAGGAAGGCACCGTATTTTACATTCAGGACAACGGTATCGGCGTCGAGGAAGAATTTCACGAACAGGTTTTCAAGCTGTTCAGGCGGCTGCATTCCCAGGACGCCTATCCCGGCACGGGGATCGGTCTTCCCATCTGCAAGCGGATCATCGAGCGTCACGGAGGCCGCATCCGGTTCGATTCGAGACCCGGATCCGGATCGACGGTTTCTTTCATCATCCCGAGACACGAGGCGCCGAATCCATGAACGCGTTTGAAAACGATGCAAGTGTCCATGTGCTTTTGGTGGAGGATAATTACGGCGATGTGCGGCTGACCATCGAGGCGTTCAAAGAGATCCGCGGGGATATCACCATCCATCCCGTGACGGACGGTGTGGAGGCGCTGCAATATCTCAGGAAAGAAGGCGCATACCGGGAAGCCATGAGGCCGGACCTGATTCTGCTGGATCTGAACCTGCCGCGCAAGGACGGGCGCGAGGTTCTGGATCAGATCAAAAACGATGCGGACCTGAAGCGCATCCCGATTGTGGTTCTGACCACCTCGGCTGCGGATGATGATATCATCCAGGCTTACGACTCCCACGCCAACTGCTACATCAAGAAGCCGGTCAACATGGATGAGTTTTTCAGTGTCGCGGAAACGATCGACCATTTCTGGTTCCGTCTGGTGCGTCTGCCTCCGTCCTGAAAAAGCGACAACCGTCCCGGGAGAAGGAATCGAGGCTTTTGCCGGACCGGCACGGAATTTCAGGAAAATCCGGTGTCCCGGATTGTGAATATAAACGGCCGTTTCGCGAGGCATGTCTGAAAGGTCAATGCAAGTGTATTGACAAATTCCTCCATTTTTGCTATCTTTTACAACGATTTACACACGAAAGTCGTTCGGCGGGCGGCGGGAGGTCCTCTCCTCCCTGAAATCGGCGAGATGCGTTCCATTCCTTTCCATCCCGACAAAACAGGAATGACGTCCGGTTCTCATCGGGGCCGGGACGGTCAGGAAGGCTTTTCGGTCCAAAGAAATTTTTTTTCACGGCGACATCCTTGAAAGAAGACGGGGTATACATGGCCAGGCAAATGCTGGACAAGGTTTATGATCCCACCGGGATCGAAAACAAATGGTATGATTTCTGGATGAAACGGCGGCTTTTTCACGCCGACGCCTCCAGTTCAAGAAAAAAATACACGATCATGATCCCGCCGCCGAATGTGACCGGCATGCTCACGATGGGGCACATCCTGAACAACACCATCCAGGATCTTTTGATCCGATGGAAGAAGATGAATGGATACGAGACTCTGTGGATGCCGGGAACCGACCATGCGGGCATCGCCACCCAGAACAAGGTCGAGGCGGCCCTCCGCGACGAGGGACTGACGCGGCATGAACTCGGCCGGGAACAGCTGATTCAAAGGGTCTGGGAATGGAAGGACAAGTACGGCGGCATCATCCTCCGGCAGCTGCGCAAGCTCGGCGCGGCCTGCGACTGGGAGCGCGAGCGGTTCACGATGGACGACGGTCTCAGCCGTGCCGTCCGGGAGGTCTTCGTCCGGCTCTACCACAAAGGACTCATTTATCGCGGACGGCGGCTGATCAACTGGTGTCCGCGCTGTCATACGGCACTGGCCGACGAGGAGGCGTCGAACCGCGACATTCCCGGAAAGTTCTGGCAAATCGCCTATCCCGTCGAAGGGTCGGAAGAACACATCGTGGTTTCCACCACGCGTCCCGAGACCATGCTGGGAGACACCGCTGTCGCGGTGCATCCCGAGGATGAACGATACCGGCATCTCATCGGAAGCCGGGTCCGCCTGCCTCTCGCCGGCCGGATCATTTCCGTGATCGCGGACGCGCACGCCGATCCAGAAAAAGGCAGGGGCGCGGTGAAGATCACCCCGGCGCATGATTTCGACGATTTCGAGGTGGGATTGCGGCACGGCCTCGCACAGATCCAGATCATGGATGATGCGGGCAAAATGAATGAAAATGCAGGCGGGTACGCCGGTCTGGACCGGTTCGAGGCGCGCAAACGGATCCTGAAGGACCTGGAGGCGCAGGGTTTTCTGCGCGGCGACGAACCCCGGATCACGGCCATCCCGCATTGTTACCGGTGCGACACGGTGGTAGAGCCGTATCTTTCCGACCAGTGGTTCGTGAAGATGCAGCCACTGGCCGAACCCGCGATCCGGGCGGTGCGCGAAGGACGGATCCGGTTTCATCCCAAACAGTGGGAAGAAACCTATTTTCACTGGATGGAGAATATCCGCGACTGGTGCATCAGCCGGCAGATCTGGTGGGGCCACCGTGTGCCGGTCTGGCGCTGCGGCGCCGGGCACACGATCGTCGTCCCCGACGCCCCTTCCGCCTGTCCCGAATGCGGCGATGCGGACCTCACGCAGGATCCCGACGTCCTCGACACCTGGTTTTCATCCTGGCTGTGGCCGTTTTCCACGCTCGGCTGGCCGGACCAGACCGGCGACCTCAAGGCATTCTTTCCCACGGATACGCTGGCGACCGGCCCGGACATCATCTTTTTCTGGGTCGCGCGGATGATCATGGCGTCCCTCGAGTTCATGGGCGACGTGCCCTTCCGCGATGTGTATTTCAACGGCATGATCCGTGACCTCTCCGGACGCAAGATGTCCAAGTCGCTCGGCAACTCGCCCGATCCGCTCTGGCTGATCGGGGGGGCAAAGGCCGAAGAAATCCGCGAATTCGCGTCTCAGAATCCGTCCTACAATCAAGGCATTCCCGCCTACGGCGCGGACGCCATCCGCATGACGATGGTGTACCTGACGCCGCTGGGGGGCGACATCCACTTCGACCATACGCTGGTCGAGATGGGGCAGAAGTTTTCGAAC
>Ga0209614_1000699_pt1 | contig 28313 bp, 20 predicted proteins | sample BlaSprsedimmetaG_FD_185484 | JGI IMG/M metagenome (GOLD analysis project Ga0209614, IMG submission 185484) | Hot spring sediment bacterial and archeal communities from California, USA to study Microbial Dark Matter (Phase II) - Blank Spring... ... | reverse complement strand
TGCCAGAGGAAGTAGTGACCAAGCATACATGTCAATATGTGATGGTGCCAGCCTTGAAATTTACGAACTTCATATTGGTCCATTCCCAATTCCGTCTTGGTTTCTTCGAAACATTGTTCAATGGACCAGCGCAACCCGCTAAGCCAAACCATAGTCGGCAGCCTTGTGCTAGCTGGAGCGTTGGTGAGAAAGTATGAATACACAGGCTCGTTATTTATACTTCTACGGATAAGTAGCCAAACTGTTTTTTGCGGCAACCCCTGATTCGATAACACCACGAGTTTTCTGGTGAATTCATATTCAATAGGTCCTTTTGTGCCCTCTGATACTTTTTTGCGATACCACGGGACCCGAGGACCATCTCTCTGGTTGTGCCTGATGGCACCTGGAGTCAGTCGGCCCGGATGGGGAAAAGACTTCCCGGTATCGAGCACGCCGAAATGGTGCGCTTGCCGGAAGGTCGCAGGTCGGAATGGCGAATTCGCAGGGAAGTCCATGCTTACGGTTTGTCAACCTTCGAGGCCATCGCCAGAGCTCTTGGTATTATCGAATCGACAGCCGTGCAGGAGGGCATGGAATCCTTGTTTCGCCTGATGGTTTGCAACACCTTGACCGCGCGGGGCCGAAAAAACGGTGTGTTCATGGACGTTATTCCTCCCCTGAATTGAAATTCCGGGTTAACAACGGGGGCGACCAGCTGGTCTCTAGTCGGCCATCGTGATCGGTCTTGACTTTCCATCTGTATGGCTGCGGAAGCGGTCTCAAGATGTTATTTTGTGCGGTTGATTTTAACGTAGAATGTTCTCGTGATATCTAGCGGTTGCTGAAGTTTGCGAAGATCTCCCGCATCTCAGGGAAATTGTTGATACTTAAAATGGCCTTGTCCTGGACCGGTCATAGTCTTGGCCTGGGCCCTGGTATTCCTCGAGCGGAAACGGGTTGACGTGGCCCTGGGTATGCCAGTAGGGCGGATCGAAATAAAAGAAGGTGTAAGGCCGGTCGTACTTGGCCACGCAGTCCAGGAATTCGGCCTGAAAAACAAAAAAGGGGTTACAGACTGAAATCTGTAACCCCTTAAAATTGTTTGGTAGCGGGGGCTGGATTTGAACCAACGACCTCCGGGTTATGAGCCCGACGAGCTACCTGGCTGCTCTACCCCGCAACATGTTCCCGACGGTTAGCTTGCGTCAGAAGGATTGACTGTCTAACAGCTTCACGGCGATATGTCAAGTAGAAAATATGTTTTTGCCGTAGCGGCCGCGTTTCTCAGGCTTTGGTTGCAATTAGCTTTCTTAAAGGTTATTATATCACGGTCTGCTTGGGTTGAAAATTAAGTTGAAAGGTCATGTTTGTCTGCATGCGGATCTGTTCCCGTTATCTTTTACAGGAGATGCTGGGGCTTTTTTTTCTGAGCCTGCTGGCCCTGCTTTCCATCTATCTGCTGGTTGACTTTTTTTCCAAGGTTGACAATGCCCTGGAGAATCAGGCCGGCATTTTTCCGTTGCTGCTTTTTTTGCTCAATCAGATACCTTTCATTGTGGGTAAATTTATTCCCCTGGCCCTATTGTTGGCAACCATGCTGGCCTTGGGAGGTATGGCTCAGCATAACGAGATTGTCGCCCTGCAGGCGGGTGGCATCGGCATGGCCCGGCTGACCGCTCCCTTGGCGGCCGCCGGTCTGGTGCTGGCCTTGCTTACGTTTTTCATCAATGACCATGTCGTGCCGGTTACCAGCCTGCAGGCGGATTATCTGGAAACGGTTGTCATCAAGGGGAAAAAAGAGAAGAATCTTTACAATCTTAAGAGCTTATGGTATGTCAGCAAGTCCGCTATCTACTATTTCGAAGGGCTCGATCCGGAAAAAAGAACCATCGAGCGGGCTCTGCTGTATAATTTTTCCGAGGATCGACGTCTACGGCGACGTCTCGATATCGAGAAGCTTTCTTACCATGAAACGGAGCATAGATGGGTCGGTGAGCTGGTTTTTATACGTGATTTTTATTTTCGGGACGGTTTTACGGACTTTGCCGGATTTGAGCGGGCCGATAATCTTGAGATAGTTTTAAGCGAGTCCTTTGCCGATTTTATGGTGCCCCGCAAGGAGCCCGACCGCATGTCGCTGTCGGAACTCAGCCGCTATGTAAGCAAAGCCAAGAATGCCGGCCTTGCCTATATGGAGTATACGGTGGAAATCTATAATCGGATTTTTTATCCCGTTTCCTGTTTGTTGATGGTTTTGCTGGCGGTACCCTTTTCCCTGGCGTCACGGCGTCACGGCGGCGCGGCGCGGGGCATAGCCATCAGTCTGGGGCTGGGCTTCTCCTTCTGGATCACTCTGTCGTTGTCGCTGGCTCTGGGGCAGGGACGCCTGTTGAGCCCCTTGAGCGCGGCCGCGCTGCCCTATCTGGTCTATGGTCTTTTTGCCCTTTTCATGTTTCGGCGGAGCCTTGCCTGAGACATCGACGAGCGTTCGTTGCTGAAAAAATTGTAACTATTCAGCGTCGTTTGCCGCGAAAATCAAGAAGATTGGAGATCTGACTTGATTTCGGCAGGAAATCGGGATCGTGTCCCCGGATTTTCCGGGTTGGCTGAATAGCCTTCCAGGGCTGCTACGCGGTTACAGATGTGAAAATAATCAGCTTTTGAACTGGCTTACTTGTAAATTGAAATGATTTAATCTTTGACTGGAGATATAAATGTCCATACCGCAGGAAACCCAGGATTTGTTGAAAGAAATGCAGGAAACTGTTGATACCTACAGGGGGTATCTTTGATCTGGCTGAAATGCGGGAGAGAGTCAGCGAAATTGAGGAAATAAGTACCGGCGAAAATTTCTGGAACGACGCGGCCAAAGCTCGCGAGGTTCTTCAGGAAGGGACCCGGCTGAGTCGGGAAATCAATCGCTGGCAGGCAATTGAAAGCGGTCTCGAAGAGGTGATGTTGCTGGCCGGGATGCTGCATGAAGAAAACGATCCCGAGAGTCTGGCGGAACTTCGGGTTAGGCTTGCCCGGCTTGAACAGGACCTGACCATGGTGCGCCTGGAAAAAATGATGTCCGGCGAGCATGATGACGGTAACGCGATTGTCAGTATCAACGCCGGCGCCGGCGGCACTGAAGCCCAGGATTGGGTTGAAATGCTGCTGCGAATGTATTTGCGCTGGGCTGAGAAACGGGGCTGGAAGACCGGGATTGTCGATATCCTGTCGATGGATGAGGGCGGTATCAAAAGCGTTACCTTTACCGTCAGTGGAGATCACGCTTACGGAAATTTTCGTTCGGAGACCGGCATTCATCGGCTGGTTCGCATTTCTCCTTTTGATGCCGGCAAACGGCGACATACCTCTTTCGCGTCGGTTTATGTTTGCCCCGAGATTGATGACGACGTTGAAGTCGAAATTAACGACAGCGATCTGCGGGTCGATACGTACCGGGCCAGCGGGGCCGGAGGACAGCATGTCAATAAAACCGATTCCGCGGTGCGCATCACTCATCAGCCGACCGGAATTGTGGTTCAGTGTCAGAATGAGCGTTCTCAGCATAAGAACCGGGCCATGGCCATGAAAATCCTGAAAGCCAGGCTTTACGAAAAGGAGATGGAAGAACGCCGCCGGGCCCAGGATCGTATTGAAAACAGTAAAATGGAGATTGCCTGGGGTAGTCAGATCCGTTCCTATGTTCTGCACCCCTATCAGCTGGTTAAGGATCATCGTACCGACTGTGAGACCGGTAGTGTCAATCAAGTGCTGGATGGCGGTCTGGATGCTTTTGTCGAGGCTTTTCTGCTGCAGCAGATGCAGCTGGCGCAGTAACTTGGCCCCGGCGGTCGAGGTCGGTTTTTCCCTGTTGTCGATAAGGAGCGCGAAGCGTGCTGTCAGACCGGATCTTATCGGATACGCCTCTCAGTCCTAATCCTGAGGGCCTGCGACTGTTGCCGTTTGGCGGTTTCGGTGAAATCGGCATGAATTTGCTGGCCCTGGAATATGGTGAAGAAATCTTCATTATTGACTGTGGCCTGATGTTCCCTGAACCTTATATGCTCGGGGTCGATTTAGTGATTCCCGATATCAGCGTACTGCTGGCGGAAAAAGACCGCATTCAGGGGATTATCCTGACGCACGGGCACGAGGATCATATCGGAGCGCTGCCCTTTATCCTGCCCCGGCTCAAAGTCCCGGTCTACGGGACCGAATTGACGATTGCCATGGTCAGGCGTCGCCTTGAGGAACATCAGCTGCTGGCTGATTGCGATCTGCGCGTGATTATGCCTGGAGAGAGTATCTCCGGGCATAATTTCGTGATTGAATTCATTCCGGTAGTCCATTCCATTCCCCAGGGGGTGGCGCTGGCGATCACGACTCCGGCCGGCCTGGTTCTTCATTCCGGAGATTTCAAGATCGATTACAGTTCACCCGGGGGCGAGGAAACCGACCTCGCTCGTTTTGCCCAGCTCGGCAGAGAAGGCGTCGCTCTCCTGTTGGCGGACAGTACCAATGTCGAACGGGATGGTTTTTCGGCCAGTGAAGCTGAGGTGAAGAAGGCTTTCAGGGCGCTTTTCGGGGCAGCCCGGGGCCGGGTCATCGTGACCTTGTTTTCCTCGAATCTCAATCGTGTGCAGGAAATTATCAGCTTGGCGGCGGAAAATGGTCGCAAGGTGGCGATTCTGGGTCGTAGTCTGCTCAGCAATATTGATATCGCCCGCGGTATCGGCATGCTCAAGGTTTCCGAGGATACCCTGATCGATATCGAAGCGGTTGGAGACCTGGTCCCGGAAACCGTGCTCGTGATCACGACCGGCAGTCAGGGCGAGCCTTTTTCCGGGCTTTCCCTGATGGCCTCGGATAATTGTAAATGGTTTAAGATTGCGCCCGGGGATACGGTGATCTTCTCTTCCCGCTTCATTCCCGGCAACGAAAAGGCGATCAGCAACCTGATTAACCGCCTGTTTCGTCAGGGAGCGCTGGTTTGTTATTCTCCTCTGGCCTTCACGCATGCTTCGGGGCATGCTTTCCGGGATGAGCTGATCCTGCTTCAGCGTCTGGTTAAGCCGCGCCATTTTATTCCCGTTCATGGCGAATATCGCCATCTTGATCTGCATGCCCGTCTGGCCGTGGCTCAGGGAGTGGCGCCGGATCGGGCCCTGGTGATCACCGACGGGGAGTTGGTGGAACTCGACGAGCGTGGCCTGCGCCGTCTCGGGCGGATTGAACACGGCAAGGTTCTGGTCGACGGCAAAGGGGTCGGCGAGATTGATTCTGCCACCCTGCATGATCGACGTCATCTTTCCCAGAATGGTATGGTGCTGATTGCGGTCGGAATCAACGAAGTCAACGGTGAGGTTGTCTACGGTCCCGAAGTGATCACCCGGGGGCTGATTGCCGATGAGAATGAAATTATTCTGGATGAACTTTCACGGGTGGTTACAGCGGCCCTGCAACAGATTCCGCCGGTCGAGCGTCTTGACTGGATCGAAGTTAAGGCCGTCTTACGCCGGGCCGCCAAAAAATATATTCGCGCCACCCTTGATAAAAAACCGATTATTCTGCCGGTGATTATCGAATTGTAGGTTTTTTCCGAATCACGCGGTAACCTCAGGTTCCTGCAAAAGAAAGGTCGTCGCTTAAAAACAATGGTTTTGCCGAGGTTGACAATCAAGCGCCAGGAGTGGAAAGCCGAAATGATCGGAATTCTGTTTCTGGGCCTGGCAATTTTTTTTCTGCTGGCGCTGCTTTCCTATTCTCCGCTTGATCCATCTTTGAATCACAGTGGTGGAGGTGAACCGACCATCGCTAATCTGGGCGGTCGCAGCGGCGCTCTGGTAGCTGATCTTCTGCTGCAGGGGCTTGGTCTCGGAGCTCTCATCCTGCCGTTTTATCTCGTTGGAGTCTTTATCGGTCTGGTCAGCGGCCGTAAATTTCCCTCTTTAACCAGTCTCGTCGGCGCCGGATTCCTGATGCTCTGCACCGCCGTCTGGAGTGCTCTATTGGTACCTGTCTGGGTTGTGCAGGGCATCGAGGTTTTGTCGGGTGGAGTTGCCGGGCAGCTGATCAGCAAGGTACTGCTTGATTTTTTCAACCCGATCGGGACCTATTTGTTGATGGCGATTTTCTTCGCACTGGCCTTGATTGTCACGACGCATATTTCACCCCTGCGGGTTGCCGTTCTGATTGCCGGCAGTCTGCTGGCCGCCGGCCGGGGTCTGTGGTTGGGGGGTCGGCAGCTGTTGCTTTTTTTTCTGGCTCTGATGCGCAGAGGAGCAGGGAAGGAGAGCGCCGACAACCATGGGGACAGCCCCGAAGATGCTAGAAAAAGACTGAAAAAGGTTAAAATCGGTCAGCCTCACAACGAGAAAAAGGTCCTGCCGCCGATGCGGCAGGAAACCCTGCCGTTTTTGCGGGATAAGGGTCGCATAACCCTGCCCGGATTGAATCTGCTTGACGATCCGCCGCCGCGCCGGAAAAAAGGCACCGACCCCGACAGCCTGCGTTTGAAATCGCAGCAGCTCGAAAACAAACTCCGTGATTACGGAGTGATCGGCGAGGTGGTTGCGGTTCATCCCGGCCCGGTGGTCACCATGTACGAATTTCAACCGGCGGCCGGAGTTAAGCTCAGTCGGATCAGCTCGCTGGCGGATGACCTGGCTCTGGCGATGAGCGCCATGTCGGTGCGCATTGTGGCTCCGATTCCGGGCAAGGCGGTGGTCGGGATCGAGATTCCCAATCTGGAAAGAGAGGATGTTAATTTTAAGGAACTATTGTTAAGCTCCGCCTTTCAACAGGGGAAAAGTGCTTTGCCGCTGGCTTTGGGCAAAGAGATTGACGGCGTACCGATGGTGGCCGATCTGGCGAAAATGCCGCATCTGCTGATTGCCGGCTCCACCGGTTCAGGGAAAAGTGTCGGTATTAACTGCCTGATTTGCAGTATTCTTTTCAAGCTGACTCCGGAAGAGGTCAAATTTATTATGGTCGATCCGAAACGGCTGGAACTTTCGGTGTATGATCATATTCCGCATCTGCTTCTGCCGGTAGTCACCAATCCCAAGCGGGCTGCGGCGGCTCTGGGCTGGGCGGTGGAGGAAATGGAGCGTCGTTACAGTCTAATGTCGCTTTCCGGAACCCGCAATATCTCTTCCTATAACCGTTTTGTGGAAAAACAGTCCGGTCAGCGGGAACGTCCGGTTTCTCCGGTGGGAGCGCAGGTAAAGAATCTCTCCCCAGTTGAGAGCGACGAGGTTCTGGAGGACGTGGTTCACGAAAAATTGCCCTATATTGTGATCATCATAGATGAACTTGCCGATCTTATGATGGTTGCCTCGAAAGAGGTTGAGGAGTCGATTACCCGTCTGGCCCAGATGGCTCGAGCGGCCGGAATCCATCTGATTCTGGCTACGCAGCGGCCTTCGGTGGATGTCATTACCGGACTGATCAAGGCCAATTTCCCGGCCCGGATCTCCTTTCGGGTTTCCTCTAAGATCGATTCGCGTACGATTCTCGATGCCTCCGGAGCCGAACAGTTGCTGGGTAACGGCGACATGTTGCTGCTGAGTCCTGGCAGCTCGAATTTTACCCGTCTGCACGGCGCGTTTATCAGTGATGATGAAATCAAGGCACTGTCGGATTATCTGAAAGGGCAGGGCGCGCCTGAGTATCAGGAGGGGATGCTGAAAAAGCATGAAGCCGCTCTGGCCGCTAAGGCTAAAGGCAAAAATGGAGCCCGGACGGCGTCGGATCTGGAAGAAATGGTCGATGAGGATGGCTATGATGAGCTGTATGATCAGGCCGTGGATTTTGTCACCCGGCTCAAGGGGGCTTCAGCTTCAATGATCCAGCGCAAATTTCGTATCGGTTACAATCGGGCCGCGCGGATTATTGAAACCATGGAACGTGAAGGGGTGGTCGGTGCGGCGGAAGGCAGTAAGCCGCGCAAGGTTCTGGTCGCCCCGATAGACTGATTGGCGAGGCCCTACAGAAACAGGGAAAGAAACATGGTCGAGATGCGAAAAACCAGATTGGGCGGATTGCCGCCGCGCATGAAGATATCATCTTCAATGCGGGTCAGAACCCGGGTCATCAGCACTTCATAGCCCATGTTGAGGTGCCCGGCCGGATCGGCTTCGTTGGTGAGAAAATATAGATTTTGTTCGGAGTTGCGGCTGCTTTTAAGGCGCCAGTTGACTTGGTTGAGATTGCTGTGGAGACGTTTCAGCCTTTCCAGGGAAAGCTCCAGGCTGGTGAACATGGTTTGGTCGGGACCGGTCTGATTGTAGCCTTCATCGATGCTTCGGCGCAGCCCCAAGGCCAGCAGGGCGACGCGATCGGGATAGGTGGTGGCCGGATCGAAAACCGCGGTCAGAATTTCATGTGAGGCTCGTCGGTTCCAGGGCTCTGCCAGGGTTCCGTCACCATAAAAAACAGCGTTAAGTCTGGCCTCGCGTTTTTTAGGGTCGGGTTCGTATTTGGGGTTTTTCAGGTAGAGTCGTTGGCAGAGCGTTTCCAGACAGCGATAATGTTCACGGATATGGTGCTGGACTATGAGAACATCCGAAGAGGTCAGAATTCCTTCCATACCGCCTTTGGTTCCGCAACCGGCTAGGGCCAGCAGGATGAAGAGCAACAGTTTTTTTTTCATACCTTCACCCCCCTTGTTTCCTGAATTCCGAGTGCGAAAAAGCCAATCTCTGCCCATCAAGCTTCTTCTCATGGGTCCGTTTTACCTTGTGTGGCCTGCATGACTCAAAAATGATGGTTATGGGTTATGATGGTTATGATGGTTTTTTTGAGGATGTGGTTTTTATACCCTATCCGCTTTACCCGGCGCAAGCCGATTCTGGGTCTTACTGATAATATTAACCAATGCGATGGATCTTGCTTTTTCGGGAGGAATGAGTTTTGAAAAAGGCCTTGATTACCGGAGTCACCGGACAGGATGGCGCTTATCTGGCGGAATTATTGCTCAAGCAGGGGTATGAAGTTCATGGTATCAAACGTCGATCTTCGTCTTTTAACACCGCCCGGGTCGATCATCTCTATCGCGATCCGCATGAGAAGAATGTTCGTTTCACCATGCATTACGGCGACCTTACCGATGCCACGAATCTGATTCGTATCATTCAGGAGGTGCAGCCCGACGAAATCTATAACCTGGCGGCGCAAAGCCATGTTCAGGTTTCCTTTGAGACCCCGGAATACACGGCCAACAGCGATGCGCTCGGCACCCTGCGGCTGCTTGAGGCGATCCGTATTCTCGGTCTCGAAAAAAAAACTCGTTTCTATCAGGCCTCGACCAGCGAAATGTTTGGTTTGGTCCAGGAGACCCCGCAACGGGAAAGTACGCCTTTCTATCCTCGCAGCCCCTACGGTGCGGCCAAGGTTTATGCTTATTGGATCACGGTTAATTATCGCGAAGCCTACGGCATGTTTTCCTGTAACGGCATCCTTTTTAATCATGAATCCCCTTTGCGGGGGGAAACCTTTGTCACCCGCAAGATCACTCGGGCTGTGGCTCGTATCAAACTGGGTTTTCAGGAAAAGGTTTACCTGGGGAATCTTGATGCTCAGCGGGATTGGGGCCATGCTGCCGATTTCGTCCGGGCCATGTGGCTGATGCTGCAGCAGGACGAGCCGGATGATTTTGTCATCGCCACCGGCCGGACCCGGACGGTGCGCGAGTTCGTGGAAAAGGCCTTTGACGAAATCGGCGTTGAGATCGGCTGGCGTGGAAACGGCGTTGATGAAGTTGGTTTTGATAAAGCCAGCGGCAAGGTTCGGGTTGAAGTCGATCCCCGCTATTTCCGTCCGACCGAGGTTGATCTGCTGCTTGGTGATGCAAGTAAGGCCCTGGCGAAATTGGGTTGGGAGCCGGCGATCGGTTTTGCCGAGATGGTGGGCTCGATGGTTGCCGAGGACCTGCGCGAAGCCGAGCGCGATCACTATTGTCGGAAACAGGGGTTTCGCGTTTACACGCATGAAGAATAGCCGCTCGACGAATCATGGCCTGGGGTTAAAAAAAGGGAGGCTTTAGCCTCCCTTTTTTTGAGGGTGAAGTCGGGGCTTATTCGTAAGCCCCGGCGCCCATCGCGATCGTGGTCCCCGGAATCGTATAGATGTAGGAAGCTTTTTTGCTGGCCTGTTTTTCACCCGGTTTCGGCCACATGTAATGAGCCCAGCCTTCTCCGGCTTTGGCGGCCTTTAAAAGTTCGACGAAGATCATGGTTCCGTTAATGTCTTTTAAAGCCAGCAGATCCTTGCCGATCAGGCCGGGCTTCATGGGGTGAGCCAGAATGATCCCGTTTTCAGCGTTCATGGCGAAAACATAGCTGTCTTTCCAGACAAAAGGCCCGCTTTGGTCGTTGATGGCCTGAAAGGTGGCTTCCTCGCCTTTTTCATTGTACATGGCTACAGCCTTCTTGCACATGCTGATACACTCATCCGTGGTCGCGAAATCTCCGGCCAGGGTTATGCCGCTGCAGACGATAAGTGAAGCCGCCAGAATAATCGTTGCCAGTAAAATCCGTTTCATTTTCATGTTGTTCCTTCCTAGTGCTTGTTTTCAGGTTAAGGTTATTTTTTGGCCGAAACTGAAGTGTTCCTCATGTGTGTTTTTTTTCGAGCGGTCCTCCTTATGTTTTATATTTTGAATTGTCTGACGATTTTATCAAGTTGTGCAGCCAGTTGCGTCAGATCACTTGATTGTTGCTTGACCTGGGTGCTGTTATCGGTCAGCTCCCGGGTGGCGCCGGTCACCTCGGCAATCTCGGCGGCGATTTCGGCGGCCACGGTTGAACTCTGATTGATGTTATCGTTGACCTCGCTGAGATTTTCCGAAACCCCGACGATTTTTTCCGCGATTTCCCGGGTGGTGGTCGATTGTTCTTCGATCGCCGCCGCAATAGTGGAAACAATTTCGTTGACTTCGTTGACCTTGAGGGTTACCGCTTCGATCTCCTTGACGGTTCCTCCGGTCGAATGTTGAATGCCTTCGACGCGTTCCTGAATTTCATCCGCCGCCGCGGCGGTTTGCTGGGCCAGTTCCTTGATTTCGTTGGCCACGACGGCAAAGCCCTTGCCGGCTTCTCCGGCCCGGGCCGCCTCGATGGTGGCGTTCAGGGCCAGCAGGTTGACCTGCGAGGAGATCGAGGAAATCGATTCTATGACCTTGCCGATTTCCTGGGCGGCGGCCCCAAGTTCACTGACCTGGCGGTTGGCGTTGTTGGTCTGATTCACCGACTCGAAGGTGATGGCCCTGGCCTTGGCGGTGTTGCCGGCGATCTCGTTGATGACGGTGGTCATCTCCTGGATCGCGGTGGCCGACAGGTTGACATTTTCCGCCGCCTGACCGGTGGTTCCGGCGATGTTACCGGTGTTGCCGCTCATCTCCTCCGCCGCCGCCGCGACATTGTTGGCCTTGCTCAGAACCTGTTCGGCCCCGGCGGACATGCCGGTGGCCAGCTGGGAGAGCTGAGCGGCGGAGCTGTTCAACTGACTGACCTGGGCCGCGACTTCATTGATAATCGTCTGCACCTTGCCGATGAACAGGTTGAACCAGTGCGCCAATTCAGCGATTTCATCCCGATTTTTACTTTCCAGGCGGCTGGTCAGATCCCCTTCCCCCTCGGCGATATCCTTCAGCATGTTAACGGTGGTGTTGATTGGTTTGACGATGGCGATGATGATCATGACGCCGACGAAGATCATGGCCGCCAGGCCGAGCAGGGAGATTGCGGTCACGATCATGTTGCTGCTGCGCTTGCTTTGTTCAATGTTTTCCTTGGTCAGGTTGACAATACGGGTGGCAGCGACCTGAATCCGGCTGCCGTTGCTTTTTAATTCCCCCAGCAGTTTCTGTTTGGCGCTCCAGGTTTCAAAGAGGAGTTTTTCCTGTTCTCGGTTGTTCTTGATCAGGCCGTAAATTTTGCTCCAGGCCTGATTCAGATAGTCTGATTTGGCCAGCCCCAGAATATTGGTGAGTTCCTCTATCATCTTGTCCTGCTGTTTGGCAAAGGCCAAACTCCGCTTCTGGTAGGTTTCCACATCGGCAAAGATAAAGAGATTGAGGATGTTGACGGTTTTGCCGCTGTCAAAGGCAATAAAGTCCTTCATCTTTTCCCGCATCAGCTTTTCTTCGCTGGGGAGATATTCGTCATCGATGAGCAGGGCGGTTTCTTTGGCGTTGATCCGGTTGATAACCATCTGCAAGGCCTCGATGAGTTGGTCATCGGTGTTCTTGAACTTTTCCTGGATCTGGTTGAACAGGGTGAGCTTTGCTGAGGTTGTATGGAACATTTCGTCATGACCGCGGTTCAGGGTGGCGATGTCATCGGCGGCTTTCAGAATTTCCGGAACCTCACTGGCGGTTTTGATGGCTTCCAGGGTCTGGTTCATTTCTTTGTCCAGGGCCGCTATTCTGGGCAGGAGCTCATTGTCGCTGCTGCCGATGAAAAGCTCTTCCAGCATCATTGATTCGAGAATAATCTGCGAAATCTGCTGGCTGTACCGTCCGATTTCAATGTTGCGGTTTTTCTGATGATCGAAAAAGGTGTTGGTCGCGGTGCTGATCACCATGCCGGCAATGCCCAGCAGCATCAGTGAGATGATCTTTGCCTTGATACTGGTAAGTAAGGATGCTTTCATAGAATCTGGCTTCTTTCTGTTTTGAGGTGCACGTGGGTTGCGGGTTGATGGAGTGTTCTCGTGGCCGTTGGTTGGTGTCGTAAAGACTTTTCTGCTGACAAAGGGATTCATTCTAATGCAGCTGTTCCGAATATCATGTTTAGCTTTCCTTCGTCAATCAAGAGAAACCCCCTATTTATAAAAAAGTGTTACTTTGTTGTTCTCGCGGCTTGCCCTACGGCGCGACCAGCGTTTCTCCGGAGCGAGAGGTTGCCTTGGAACGCTCCGTTTAAACTTCTTTTTTAGAGGGCCGCGAGGTGGTGTGCAAGAAATTTAGATTGACTTGCGTTCGTTATGCAGCGTAATAGTTAGAGTTCCTTTGTCTATTCTGCCCCGCGCGTACAAACTCATATTCAACCGGGAAAATCAGCATATCCAGGTTGGCTGAATTGTTCGGGGACTGATTTGCAACCAGCGGAAGTGTCGTCCGGTGCGGGCCGAAAGGTGGCCTTTGGGTCGCGGGGCTTGCTCCCGCGTTAGAGATAGGTCGGGAATAGTGAAAAGAGCGGTCTTGTTCTGGGTTTTGCTCTTGCTGTTGTCTCCAGGGGGGGGCGCGGCCGCTTCGCCGCGGGCCGGAATTCCGTTTCTGAAGTATGAGGGCCTCGCCCGGATTCAGGAAAAAATCAGCGCCAACGGCTATGCGTTCACGGTGGCGGAGAACTGGCTGACCAAACTTCCCCGGGAGCAGCGGGAGGGGCTGCGGAGTCGGCGCCACGGGACTGAAATCCTGCGTCAGGCGAGCGGCGCCTGCAGTCTTGGTCCGCTGCGTGAATATCTTGGACGCCCTCTCCCGGAACGCTTTGACTGGCGTGACGTGATGGGGCGCTGCTACCTTGGCCCCATTCGCCAGCAGGGTGGTTGCGGAGCCTGCTACGCCTTCAGCGCCTGCGCCGCCGCGGAAGCGGTATATAATGCCGCGACCGGCAGTTGGAATGAGAACTGTATCGATTTTTCCGAAGCTTTTGTCGCTTTTTGCCTCTCAAAGCTTTATTCGGGATTTGATGGCTGCTATGGTTCCAATTATGAGTATGAAGAGCTGTCAGCACTGGTGCAAGATGGGGTCTGCGAGGAAAGGGTTTTTCCTTATGATCCGAAAAAAACGGGCTGTTCTCTTGAACTGCCGGTTGCCACCGTGCGTTTTTCCGCCTGGCATCGTCTGCCCTGTAATGATGTCGCTGCGATCAAGGCGGCGATTCGCTGGTTTGGCGCGGTGGATGCCTCGGTGTTGACCAACAGCGCTTTTGATGCTTATCACAGCGGCCTGTACGATGATGGCGCGACTGTGTGTGAGGATGTCTACAGCGGGGTCTGTTATTATGCGGTCAGTGATCACACGGTGGCCCTGGTTGGATGGGATGACAACGGTGGCGATGGTTACTGGATTCTGCGTAATTCCTGGGGAAAAGCCTGGGGGGAAGAGGGCTACATGCGAATTAAATATCGGGCCGCGCATGTTGCCTGCGCGGCCTGCTATCTGGTTTATGACGGTGCCTTGCTGGTTGAGCCGGAGGCTCCGGTTCTGGAAGACTGGCTGCCGCTGCTTCTGGACGAGGACTGAAAGTGGAAAATAACTTTGTGGATTTTGTAGCTGATAATAGGGAGGGCGGGTTATGAAGCCGGCAAAAAAAGATGGTTATCTGAAAACGGGCGGGCTTACCGTTGCCGGTTTGTTGGTGCTTTGGGGGATGTTTTTCTTGCTTTTTCTTCGCCCGCTGCCGGTGCTCGCCGAAAGCAGTTGGTTTACCTGTACGGTGGACTTGGCCGGGCCGGGTCCAAACGAGACCTTCGTGGCGTTGACCGATCTGGCCGCCGAGCCGGCGTTCGTCGGCAAATGGTTTTTACTGCCTCAGGAAAGAGCGAAAATGATGTTGGCGGTGGCTTTGGCTGCGATTAATGGAGGCCGCCAGGTGGTGGTCGTGGTCGATCCCGATGCAAATCTTTATCCGCAGATCACGGATATTTATCTGAAAGCCCGTTAGGAGCGCTCGTCTAGCTGCTCTTGTAGGCGGCTCGCAGGGCGCCCCAGTGACGTCCCTGAACCATGATCGGAGCCGAAATATCCTTCATCATGGCGAAATTGCCGCCCCCCATGTCACGTCGGTAAGCCTGCATCAGAAAACCTTCGCGGTTCCGGCCGGCGGCGAGGCCGACCCGGTCGTTAAACATTCTTTTGTTGCGGCAGTTGGCGGCATTCCAGACCGGGTCGTTGGGTTTCTGCGGTTGCGAGTATTTTCGGTTATGAACCGGGAGGTAGCCGTTGCTGTCGATCGCCACGGCAAAGATCAGATCCGGTTCTCTTGTGAGCAGGGTTTCCTGCAAATCGGGCAGCAGGCTCTCCAGAAAGTTCGTCGCCCTGGTTGTGAACTGGGGGGGATCGGTTCCGGCGATAGGCTGATAATCCTGATCAAAAAGGTCACGGCTTGAAATCCGGTTCTGCTCCAGAGCCTGAGTTAACCTTTTGCCGATTTCGGCGGCGCCTTGCATGACTTCATTGATGAAATGACTGTCCTTGGTTTCGACGCCGAGCTGGTTGGTGGTCAGGATCAGGCCTTCACCGAAATCGCGCAGCCGGTTGAGCTGGGTTCGGCAGGACTTGATATTGCCGCGGCTTTCTTCGAGACTGCGATCAAGCTTGCTCAGCCCTTCCGAGACCTGGGCGGCGCTGTGGGTAATGCTTTGCGTATGTCCGCCGATACTGGACAGTTCGGCGTTAACCTTGGCGACCGCCTCGGCAACCACTTCCAAGGCGGTGCCGATTTCCCTGGTTTCGGTCTGAACTTTGACTGAATCCTGATTGCCGCGTTCGCTTTCACTCTGGAGTTGTTTGATCTGGTTGTCGAGATTATCAAGGGTGCCGTCGATTTGCTTGGTGGCCTGGGCCGTCTGTCCGGCCAAGACTTTGACCTCTCCGGCCACGACGGCGAAACCTCGTCCGGCTTCGCCGGCCCGGGCGGCTTCAATGGTTGCGTTCAGAGCCAGAAGATTAGTTTGCCCGGCAATGGTCCGAATGGTCTGGGCGGCTCGGCGAACTTCTCTCAGCGCCTGGACCAGATTTTTCAGGGTTCCGGCAATCGATTGGACCGAGGCGGCCAGGTTGTCGATCTGATTCAGGGAGCTGTCGATCTGAGCGCGTGAATTGCGCAGATCCTGTCCGGCGTTGCCCGCTACTTCGATGCCGTTGCTGATGGCCCCGTTGATGGCTTGGGTGTTTTCCTGCATAACCAGGGTGGCCTGCCGAAGCTTGTCGAATTCCGTCGCCTGTTGTTCGGTCTGTTCGCCGATACTGTCGACCTCCCCGGCGATGTCGGCGATGTCGATCACCATTTTTCCGGCATCCTCGGCGACTTTTTTTATACGATGTTCTATCTCGGAAGAAAAATTGTTGTCCACAGATTTGTTTTCGATGTCCATAAATCCACCTTCTCTCGCTGTATTCTGGTGAAAATACTTCTCTGGTCTGTTGTGAACCTGTTTTATTCTGGCAGTTGTAGATAATTTAATGCCATACCTTAATGACGCTCTTTTTGTCAAGTCCATATTCAGTAAAAGGATATGCTGGATTTTGTGAGGCGAGCGGTTCTGGCTCCGGTTGCAATTGATGGTACACCAGGCGAGACCTTGGCCGGCGAAATAATGATGCCCCAATGATGCACCGAGGTCTGGGGTCTTTATGTTATGTTTTCCGGGGTGGAGGCGCAGGTTTTGCCGGGGGGCTTGGGAGAAAAGGAAAGCGGATCTGTTTTTTATCAGCCGGTCGCTTTCGGCAAACGGCGTCGCGGTCTAGAAGCGGGCCGCGATCGGCATGCGGCGGCCGCAGCCGAAGGCTTTGCCGGTGACCTTCAGGCCGGGTGAAGCTTGGCGGCGTTTGTATTCATTACGTTTTATCAGGGTTATGATGCGCTCTATCGTGTCTGTGGCAAAACCGGTGCGGTGCCTGATTTCCATTTCGTCAAGCCCCTCGTCAATGTAGAGTTCGAGAACTTGGTCGAGGAGGTCGTATGGGGGCAGGGAATCAAGATCTTTCTGGTCTGGTCGCAGTTCTGCCGAGGGTTCCTTGTCCAGGGTGGCGGCTGGAATTATCTCCCGGTTGCGGTTGAGATGGAACGCCAGTTTGTAGACCATGCCCTTGGGTAAATCGGAAATCGGAGCCAGGCCGCCGCACATGTCGCCGTAGAGGGTACAGTAACCGACTGCCAGTTCGCTTTTATTGCCGGTGGCCAGCAGCAGCAGGTTGAATTTATTGGCTACCGCCATTAACAGATTACCGCGAATGCGGGCCTGAAGGTTTTCCTCCGCCAAGCCTTCAGACGTACCGGCAAAGATATTTTCAAGGCTGCTGCGGTAGCCTTGAAAAATGGTATCGATCGGTAAAACGTCAAAAGCGATGCCTAGATTTTCCGCCAGGTGGAGAGAGTCCGCAACGCTGCCGGGCGAGGAATAGGGTGAGGGCATGGTGATGCCACGGACGTGGCCGGCGCCCAGGGCCTTGACCGCCAAGGCGCAGGTCAGGGCCGAATCGATGCCTCCGGAGAGGCCGATGACGGCCCGGTTAAAACCGCATTTTCGAAAATAATCCGAAATCCCCAGCACCAGGGCATTTTCCAGCCGATCGAGTTCGTCTTCCCGGCACTTTCGCCCGAGTTTGGGGGCAGGGCAGGTTTTTAGCTCACAGGAATTAACATAAATAATCTTTTCAATGAATTGCGGGGCTTGTTCCCAGATTTCCCCGCTCGGGGTGATGGCCAGGCTGCCGCCGTCGAAAATAAGTTCATCATTGCCGCCGATCTGGTTGACCATCAGCAGGGGCAGTTTGAGGCGGCGGCATTGCCGGCAGAGAAGTTCGGCCCGCAACTCGTCCTTGCCGAGATAGTAGGGAGAGGCGGAAAGGTTGATGAGCAGGGTCGCACCGGCCTGACGCAGCTGCAGCAGAGGATTTCGATCGTAAAGTGGCTGGTGGTCGCCGTCGGCTTCATTCCAGGCGTCTTCGCAGATTGAGATGCCGATAATCTCATCCCGCCAGGAAAAGGTTCGGACCTTATCCGCAGGTTCGAAATAACGGGTCTCATCAAAAACATCGTAGGCCGGCAACAGGCTTTTGGCCTGAACAAAGAGGAGCTCTCCCGCCGCCAGGAAAAAAGCACAGTTATGCAGCCTTTTGCCGCTTTGATGGTGAGCCCGGCTGATGCCGCCCACCAGGATGGCGGTTTGCGGGCGGGTAGCGGAGATCCTTTTGAGTTTCTCCAGGCTCTCTTCGCAGTTGTTGATGAAGGCTTCCCGTTCCAGGAGATCGCGCGGGGGATAGCCGGTGAGAAAGAGCTCGGGGAACAGCAAAAGGTCGGCTCCGGCCCGTTGGCTTTCCTCCAGACTGAAACGTATTTTTTCAAGGTTGCCGTCCAGGTCGCCGACGGTGGGGTTAAGCTGGGCCAGAGCTATGTTCATGTTTTTTGCAACCTGCTTATTTTTCGACTCGGTTACGTAGATCAAAAACCAGGGCCAATCCGGCGATTGCCAGGGCGTGGCGCAGTCGGCCCTTCATGATCGCCTCTCTGATCTCGTTGATTCCGGCGGTGATGACGGCGATATCTTCGCCTTCATCCGGGTTGACGGGGTGTTGTTTCTCGACATCCTCGGCCAGCCAGTGGTGGCAGAGATTATTGAGGATGGCCGGATTTGGTTCGCTGGCTCCGAGGTAGGTCCATTTCTTCGTAGCGTAGCCGGTTTCTTCACGCAGCTCACGCCTGGCCGCCGCGCCGGACTCTTCCCCGGAATCGATGACCCCGCCGGGGATTTCAACCGTGACCGTGCCGCTGCCGAAACGAAACTGTTTGACCAGAACAACCTCGCGCTGCGGGGTCAGGGCGACGACGTTGACCCAATCACGGGAATCAAGAATCAGGCATTCCAGGGACTTGCCGTTACGCGGATTAAGCCTTTCTTCAAAGCGACTGGCAAAAAGTTTGAGATCGGGTCCGGGTTTATGGTCGAGAAGTTTCCATGGTTTGGGGTCGTCGGCTGAATTATGCATGGTTTTCAGAACAGTCTGGGCTGGAGCAGCTGGGGACCCTCAATGCCGGGAAAGGTGATCGGATATTTGCCGGTAAAACAGGCATCACAGAAACAATGCTGACAGTTGACCACCTCGGTTAGGTTCCTGCTGCTGATATAGCCGAGAGAGTCGGCGGTGATATAGCGGCGGATGTCATCCACCGTATGACTGGAGGCGATCAGTTCCTTGCGGGTCGGGGTGTCGATGCCGTAATAGCAGGGGTAGTCGGTCGGCGGTGAGCTGATCCGGACATGGATTTCCCGAGCCCCGGCCGCACGGATCATTTTGATGATTTTCCGGGCCGTGGTCCCGCGGACGATCGAGTCATCGACCACGACGACCTTTTTCCCAGCGAACATGCTTTTGATGGCGTTGAGTTTGATTTTGACGCCAAAATGGCGGATCGACTGGCTGGGTTCGATGAAAGTGCGTCCCACGTAGTGGTTGCGGATCAGGGCCAGTTCAAATGGAATTCCGAGCTCCTGGGCATAGCCGATAGCCGCCGGAATGCCGGAGTCCGGCACCGGAACCACCATGTCGGCGTCGATCGGATGTTCCCGCGCCAGCAGACGACCCAGTTTTTTGCGGACATCATAGACCGTGTCACCAAAAACGATGCTGTCTGGCCGGGCAAAATAGATATGTTCAAAAATGCAGTTGGCTGTTTTGCAGGGCGGAAAAGGATGGTATGATTTGAGTTTCTGACCGTTGATGACCAGAAGCTCTCCGGGATCAATCTCGCGCACAAATTCAGCTTCGATCAGGTCGAAGACACAGGTTTCCGAGGCGACGACCCAGGTTTTATCAAGTTTGCCGAGAACCAGAGGGCGAATTCCGTATGGATCGCGGGCTGCGATTAGGCGATCATGATTCATGAAGATCAGGGAATAAGCCCCGCGGACTCTTTTCAGAGCGGCGGCAATGCCTTCAACAAGGTCGGGCTCCTGGAAACCGGCGATCAGGTGCATGATGACCTCGGTATCCATCGAGGACTGGAAGATCGAACCTTTCTTGATCAGATCATGCTTGATTTTTTCAGCGTTGACCAAGTTGCCGTTGTGAGCGATGGCCAGGGTGCCATGCGCATAGTTGATCATGAACGGCTGGCTGTTGCTGAGCAGATTGGCTCCGGTTGTCGAATAGCGGACATGACCGATGGCGGTCCTGCCCGGCAGACGGCTGATAACCTCCTGAGGGAAGATGTCGGCCACCAGTCCCATCGCTTTATGGGAATAGAAATCAAGGCCGTCGGTGGAGATGATACCGGCACTTTCCTGCCCCCGATGCTGCATCGCGTAAAGTCCGAGATAAGCCAGATTGCTGGCTTCCGGATGATCGTAAACGCCGATTATTCCGCACATAGATTAGTGCTCATTGGTCTGTTGCTGAGATTGGTTAAAAAACGGCTCCCGGTCTGTGCCGGAAGCCGGGAATGCGGCTATTTTGCCGGATTCATATGCCAGATGCCGCAGGGACAAACGGCCACGCAAAAACCGCAGTCGATGCAGAGTTTTTCGTCAACGACATACCGGAATCCGCCGTTGTCGGTTTCCAGACGACTGATCGCGCCCCGAAAACAGGCCTCTTCACAGGTCGAACAGTCACGGCAGGTGCCGCAAGACAGACAGCGCAGGGCTTCACTGTCTCCGTCTGCAGCCTTTTTTGCCGGTCACGTCCGTAATATTCGGCCCGAATCCGGCTGTAATCAATCATCTTGCTCTTGCCGGACTCCGGTAGCACCCCATCGAAATCGGCAATGACGGCCTGAGCCGCGTGGCGGCCGGCACCCAGGGCGTGAGTGATCAGGCCCGGAGCCGTGACATCGCCGACGGCGTAAATCCGGCTCTGATTGGTGCGCCCCCACTGGTCGATCGTCAGGTAACCACGTTCACGGGCCAGACTTGCGGGCAGATAGTCGAGTTCCGGGCTTTCGCCGATTGAGATCAGCACCGCGTCGACATCGAGATGGCTGCCGTCTTTGAAATAGATCTTCTTCTCGCTTTTGACGTAGCGATCGGTGAATTTCGGGTAGAGAATCCTGGTGCCGCGAGCCCCCGCCATTTTCTGCTCTTTGCCGAAACTGGCGGGGGCCTGAATGTCAACGGCGATGACCGAGGCCGCGCCCAGGTTATAAGCTTCGACAGCGATATCCATGCCGACATTGCCGGCCCCGATAATGACCACCTGCTGACCAGCCATGCGCATGGGTTGCCGGTTATTGATCGCCTTCAGAAAAACAATCCCGGGAATGACATCCTCGTAGCCGGGAAAGGGAATCATACGTGGGGCATGGGCTCCGCTGGCCAGAATCACGGCGTCGTGTTTTTTGACGATTTCCTGATATTTCTTTTGATCGACAAGGGTACCGGTTTTTATTTTGATGCCGAGGGAGCGCAGGCGCTCAAGTTCCCGGCCCAGAATTTCACGTGGCAGGCGATCCTCTGGAATGCACTGATAAATTTTGCCACCGAGTTCGTTTTCACGTTCGTAAATCGTCGCTTCGATGCCTTCCAGGGCCAGTTTCCAGGCGGCCGCCAGGCCGGCCGGCCCCCCGCCGATAACCGCGACTTTTTCCGGCCGGGCCGCGGCCCGGCGCGGTGCCGGGGTTTCCAGGCTGAGGCTGTCGAGAAAACCGATTTCAACCGCTTCCTGCAACAGCACTCCGCGGCTGCGGGCCTCCATGCAGGGGTTGGGGCAGACCTTGCCGCAGACGGTGGCCGGCAGAGGAGAATATTCCAGCACCAGGGAGAGCATCTCTTCCAACCGGCCTTCACGGATCAGTCGTGTGCGGATCTGGGTGGGAATGTCGGTAGGGCAGTTGTAAGCGCAGGGTGCGCTGTAGTGGTCATTATTCCAGGTCGGATAAAAACGCCGATCCGCGCCGGAAGCGATATAAGGAACCAGACTGCGTTCTTCGATGGGCAAAAGTTCTCCCACAATGCCGCCTTTGCCGACTTCGTGCTCCCAGGTGCCAAGCCGAAAAGCCGGTAGCGACAGCCGTTCACCGCCGAGATCGCTTCTTTCTTCCGGGGACAGGGCGACAATCTTCTGCCAGGCGTCGCGATGGGTCAGCTCCTCCAGGTAGGAGAGGCGGTCGATTGCTTCGAGATAGGTCGGCAGGTTAGCGGTCAGCCAGGCCCAGTCCTGATCATTGAGTCTGTCGATGCGACTGTCCTGGCGGCTGTGATTTTCGGTTTTGCCGCAGAAGTAGATGGTACCGCCCACCATGCCGACGCAGGGACGATAGCCGAGAATGTTATCCGGATGGCGAGGATTGACTCCGCAGACGACGGCGATGCCGCCGGCCTTGAATTCGGCGAACGAATCACCGACATCGCGAAAATACCAGGACTGCAGAGGTTCAAAGCGCGGATTGTATTTGGTCATCGTGTCGCAGCGAGCCCCACCGCCGCCCTGGACATATAAAATTCCCTGGGCTCCGGCGTTGTGCGCGCCGTTGGCGACATCTCCTAAAACCGTGATTTTGGCTCCGCAGTTAAGCCAGCCGACATCGTCCGAGCAGGAACCATTGACCAGAATTTCCGTGCCCATCATGCCCATGCCGCCGAGCCGCTGGCCGGAGCTTCCTTCGACGATCAGTTTTTTATTTTCCGGTGTCGGTCGCAGCCGTCCGCCGATGCCGTGCTGACCGTCGGCATAAATCTTAAGTTCACGGCGGCCGCTTTTGACCGCGGCCTGAATTTTCTCTTCCAGTTCCTTCGAGGAGATTCTTTTATCGATTACAATGCCGCTGATTTCGTGCATCGTCAAAATCCTAGATCAAAAATTTGCTTAATTTTCAGCCCGGTTTCAGAGCGGGCCGGGCTCGTCGGGCCGGCTTTTCTCTGCTTACGCCTAGCAGGCGTAACTAATGTGTAGCTGCTCGGCAATCGCTTTTTCTCCAACGCTCAAACCGTCCGACATGCCGATCGGCAGCTGGGTGCTGCGGCCCATCGGGACGAAAATCTTTTTGAGCTCCGCGTCAGCCGCCTTGAAGATGTCAACCACCCGTTCAGCGACCTTGTCGGGGTCAAGCCGCCGATAAAGGCGCGGATCCTGAGTGGTGATGCCCCTGGGGCAGCGGCCGAGGTTGCAGAGGTTGCAGCGGTTTCTTTCGTCTCCGAGACAACCGGCGGCGGCCTGCATGATATACTTGCCGCAATCCACGCCGGAGGCGCCGAGCATGATCAGGGCCGCAGCATTGGCGGCCAGAGACCCGGTTTTGCCGACCCCGCCGGCCGCAAACAGGGGAAGCTCGTTCTGACGTCCGATTTTGACCAGATTGAGATAGCATTCACGCAGGTTGGAAGCGATCGGATGCCCCATTTTATCAACCGAAACATTATAGGCCGCGCCGGTGCCGCCATCCTCGCCGTCAATCGTCAGGGCCGCGGCAAAAGGGTTGCGAGCCAAATTGTTGAGGACCGCAGTCGCGGTTTTGGTACCTGAAATCTTGGGATAGACCGGAACCCGGAAACCAAAGGCCATCGACATTGAAGTCAACATCTTGGCCACGGCTTCCTCGATTGAATATTTGGTCTGATGCGTCGGAGGTGAGGCCAGGTCGATTCGGGTAGGCACGCCGCGAACCTTGGCGATCAGGTCAAGTACCTTAAAGGCCATCAGCAGGCCGCCGTCGCCCGGTTTGGCCCCCTGACCGTATTTGATCTCGATGGCGGCCGGGTCTTCCTTCATCTCGGGAATAGCGTGGATAATCTCGTCCCAACCGAAATAACCGGAGGCGATTTGCAGGATGAAGTATTTGAGGAAACGCGATTTCAGAAGCCGTGGCGGCATGCCGCCTTCACCGGTGCACATCACTACCGGCAGGTTTTCGACCTCGTTGAGGTAGGCGACTCCCATCGCCAGTCCTTCCCACAGGTGGGGAGAAAGCGCTCCAAAGGACATGCCGCCGATGCGAATCGGAAAGATTTCGCGAACCGGCGGAATATAGATTGATTCGTCCAGGCCGAGTTCGTCATCCCTGACGATGAGCGGCATGTTTTCCGGAGATAGGTTGCGGCCGAGCAGGGTACGAATATGAAATTCGTGGCGTCCGGCGTCCAGGGCCGGGTCGGTGAGCATCGAGATGCGGGTAAATTTCAATTTATCCAGGGTGGAGGTTTCGGTGCTGTTGCGCCGACCACCGCGTTTATAGGGGCTGCCGCCCTGGTTTTTATGGAAGGCGAATTTATTGGCGTCGTTATATTCAGGGAAAATTGCATTGTTGGGGCAGACTTGAGAACAGACCCCACAACCGACGCAGTAGCGTTCGATATCGGTGACCTGCCGAATGCCATGACCGACCCGGCGCACCGTCTGCGGCAACGGCAGCGGCCCTTCGGAACGCACCAGACGCTGGACCAGGACCGCGGGCTCGATCGCTTTTTGCGGGCAAACCGCGGTACACTGGCCACAGCGCGCACATTTATCGGCGTCCCAGCGGATTATATAGGGCAGCTCTTTTAAGGTCAGTTGACCGTTGACATCGAGCCGTGTCTTTGATTCCATATCTTGATCTCCTTGGCATCTTTGCTGATCATGGCCATATCATATTTCATGGGAAAAACATCTTTATTGCGATCCCGATCCGGAATGACCGTGTCAATACCGCAGATCTCCGACATCAAGGCATACTTGCCCGGGACTCCGCCGATGGCCCCGGGCCGCAGCTTTTTGGCATCCTGGACCATGAAAACCGTGCCGTCGATATCCGTGCCGATCACGCAGTTGGGGCCGTCAATGGTCAAAGGCCTTAATACCCTTTTGATCAGTTCAATGGCGTTTCTGTCGCTGCGCTCCTCCATCTCCCGGTTAAACAGGGGGGTGATCACATCCTTGTAATATCTGAGTGGGAACTTGAGTTTTTCACGGACAAAATGGAGAATATGGCAGAATACTTCCGAGTCACTGCGATAGCCAACGTAGCCGGGAAAATTCCGGCTGGTGAGAAATTCACGAATCGGGACAAAGGCCGTGTTCTCGCCGTTGGTCATGGTCGAATAGCCGCCGATGAAAAAGGGATGACAGGCGTAGAGGTTAATGGCGTAGTTGGTGTTCTGGCGACCCTGGGCGAAGATGTTTTTGGCGAGCAGAGGTTTATGGTCAAGGCCGAAAAAAAGCCCGATATCGAGGGGGTCCCCGACTTCTTTCAGGGTGATCAGGTCGGGCCAGAAGGAGAAGATGATGATTGAATCATCTTCCTGGCCCATTTTCTGTAGTTCCAGCCTGGTTTTCAGCAGCAGAGTGTGTTTGACCTCGGCTCCGGCATCCTCGACCTCTTCCGGATATTCATAGGCTCTGGCAAAATAAAACCCCCGGGCTTTAAGACCTCCCCGATAATTTTTGATACGTGGATTCCAGAGGTGTTTGGTCTTGAAGCCAAGCTTTACCATGTATTCATCCATGACCCGCAGGCCCTCCTTGCTGCAGATGCCGGAGAGGATGGGAAACTCTTTCAAACCAAGAAACCCTCCGCCCAGGTCTCGCAGAACCAGGCCGAGGCCGGAGCCGTCATGCCCTTCCTTCATCGTTTCCAGGGCCATGATATTCTCCATTGGGGAGAAGTAACTGTCTGAAATTATGGCCCTTAGCCGGCACATTGTAGATTTCTCCTTGTATCGGATATGAACTGAAAAGAATCGCTGGTAAAAAAAGGGAAGCTCTATAGTAGTTTTTGTTGCTTTTGTCAAACCAGACAAAAAGGCTAAGTTGGTTTTTTATTTTTTTATTCTTTCGTTTCGAGCAAGCTGTCGGCATAAAGATTTCGCGGATCGGCATAACCTGGCAGGTTGCTGAAGACCGGGCTCGCCGGCAGGAAAAAACGAAGCCAGTGTGTCGGTAAACGGGAAAACCGGAGCACGGTGCCGGCCTGTTGGAGAATGTTTTTGTAAAAGGACAGGCCTTTTTCCTCGGCTTGCAGATAGAAGGCGTCTGCCGGCTTGAGACCGACCCGGGCTGCGGCCGCGCTGACGGCGTCGGCCAGTGATCCGAGATGATCAACCAGGCCCAGGGCCTTGGCCTGGCGCCCGGAAAAGACCCGGCCTTCCGCGGCCCGCATGACTTCCTGGGGATTTAAGTGCCGGCCTCCGGCAACAATTTCAAGGAAACGCTGGTACCCTTGATTGACACTTAGTTGCAGAGCCCGGGCCCGGGCTGGAGGCAGGGGTCGGGTTGGGTCGAGCTGGCCGGCGGTCGCGGTGGTGCCGAAGCCGTCACTGTGCAGTCCCAGGGCGTCGAGGCTGCGGTCGAAACCCGGCCAGGCCCCGAAAACCCCGATGGAGCCGGTCAAGGTGCTGGCCTCGGCCCAGATTTCATCGGCGTCGGCGGCAATCCAGTAAGCTCCGGAGGCGGCCAAACCGGCCATTGAAACCACGATTGTTTTGCCGCTTTCTTTGAGATTCAGAAGCTCGGCCCGAATGATTTCCGAGGCCGTCAGACTCCCGCCGCCGCTGTCCAGGCGCAGGACGATGGCCTTGATGCCGGCATCTTCGCGGGCCTGGCGCAGAAGTCTTGTTAAATTCCCGGCCCCGAGCAGATGGCTTGGCTGATGGCCGGGCATGATTGTGCCTTGGGCGCTGATGATGGCAATCTTTTCAGAGGTGCGGGGACGGGTGAAGGATTTTTGACAGCTGCGGCTGTAATCTTCTCCCGCAATGTGGTTGAAGTCACCCTTGCCTTTATCGTTGCCCATGATTGCCGCCAGATAGCGTTGTTGCTCGGGGCCGGTCAGAAGACGGTCGACGAGGCCAGCGGCCAGGGCGGCGCGCGCGGCGTGACCTTCCTGAAGCAACAGGTGTCGGTCGTAGTTTTCAAGATAGTCCAGAACGGCGCCGACGCTGATTTGCGGGCGTCCGGTCTGAATCAGCTCAAGGGCGATTTGCCAGAGATCCTCAAGCCAGAATCGGCTCGCTTCCAGATCTTCCGGCGATATACTGTCGCGGATGAAAGGTTCAAAAGCGGATTTGCAGGCGCCGGCACGAAAGAGGTGGAAATCAATCTTCAGTTTTTCCAGGGCGCTTCCGGCATAGAGGCGAAAATTGGAAAAACCTTCCAGCTCGACCCCGCCGATGGGGTTGAGAATGATCTCGTCGGCCTGGCAGGCCAGTAAATAGTGCTTCTGAGTAAAATGATCGGCGACGGCGATAACCTTCTTGTTGCGGGCCTGAAAATCTTTGAGGGCGCGGTTGATGGCTTCTATCTGACTTAAATTTATTCGTCGGATGTGCTCGGGTTTGAAAACCAACAGTGGAATCCCGGGGTCGGCGGCGGCCCCGGCGATAACGTCTATGATTTCCTGGAGTGGGGTTTCCTGCAGCTCCGCGAATTCCTGGCGCAGCCAGGCCTGCAGGGAATCGCCGGGGGGTGGTCTGTCGCTGATCCAACCGCGGGGTTCAAGGATCAGGGCGGCGGGTCTGGGCGGGCTGATTTCCCCACGGAGGCTGAAAAAAAAACAGAAAATAATGCTCATGAAGGCGATAAAAAGCAGGTTGGCAACCAGTCTGCGGCCGAAATTAATCATCTGCCAGAAGGCAACGCAGGCTTTGCCGGCAAAGCGAAGAACTGTTTTCATGTTGTCTGGAAATCCTTGAGTTTGGGCCGATCCGCGAGCCTTTATAGGGGGAATGACAGCGAAAAATCACCCTGTCGGGTGCGATTGGCCGTAAACAAGCAGAATGTGATAGCTGTTTGAAGGTTGTTTGCCAGATCGGCTTAAACTCTTAGCTTTATTATGAGCGAGATGTCAAGTGCCAATCCGGGTCCGGACGAAGGGGACTCATGCGTCTGAGCTGAAAAAGGCCACAAACTGATCATCGTTGGGGGAGCTAACCTGTGGTTTGAAGGAAGGACGAACTGCTTTTTGCCGCTGATCGTCGGCAGCTTCAAAATCCTGAAACAGTCGACGATCAGCGGCTTAATCTTGGCGGCCGAGCGGGTTTTATCAGCCTTTCAGGATCTGTTTGGCCGAGTCATCCATGACGTCGGTCAGAAAGGGGATGCCGGTGACGGCTTCGGTTTCCCGGTTGCCGGAAAAAAGTTCATTCCGGGTGATTTCGTTGATATTGAACTTGCGGGCTCCGGCCAGCAGCTGCTGGAGTCTGGCGGCCAGTTTGTCGGCCAGTGTGAACATGGCGATGGCGCCGTAGGGAATATGCTTCATTTCATCCGAGCCGACCTTTTTCTCGACCTCATAATAACCGGCAAAGATTTCATCGGCCGAGCGCCCGTACTGGGCGACATTGGGCGGTAGGGCGTCCCAGTTGCCGCTTAAGCGCTGCCGCTGCTCCGGTTTGACCACCCCTTCAATATTGGCTCCGAGGTAGTTTCCATCCGGGAACGATAAGTGATTAAAAATATTATAAAAATTATGTTTTTTGCTTTATATTTTCATGGCGATATGCTATGTACTTTGGCGGTAAACAATTGATATCATTGAAAACTTATCCTCCCGGGAGCAAATAAATGAGAGTCCGCAAAACCAATCAGAGAGACCTCTTTTCAGTCACATTACGGCATGACATCGGTAAAGAGCTAGAGGCCATTTCCGAAATCCTGGACAATGCTCCCGAGCTCGTAGAGGGTATTTATGAAGATCTTACCC
>Ga0209614_1000695_pt1 | contig 28359 bp, 20 predicted proteins | sample BlaSprsedimmetaG_FD_185484 | JGI IMG/M metagenome (GOLD analysis project Ga0209614, IMG submission 185484) | Hot spring sediment bacterial and archeal communities from California, USA to study Microbial Dark Matter (Phase II) - Blank Spring... ... | reverse complement strand
AGAAATCTCAAACTAAAAAAATGAGTGGCTTTACAACACTACTTCATGGCGTGTATTTCTCCTACTTGTTCCCCTAACTTGCTTGATACACCTCTTATCGATAAGCTCTTTAATGTCTCTTGAGGCTGTTGCTTTATTTGTCTACTTGTAGTCATAAGTCAAATCTATTGCAAGTTTTTGTCTTTTGTACATAAAGAGTAAACATCAATTTCCCTGTTTTTGTAATGGCAGAAATCATATTGATCTTCAACTTCTTTGCACTACGATGCGATAGAGGATTTTTGCTTATAAACTCTATTTTACGTTGCTTGCTTAACGCTCTAGGGGTCATTTGTGCATCTATTTTTCATCGCTCATTACAACAGAGAAGATATGGAGTAGCTAAGCGAAGTTGACAAGGAGTGAAGAGAGCATTTGAGGGTGTACTGAAGGCGTGCTAAGATGGTGCACTTTTAAGGGGGTGTTGGGTGAACTGATGGAGGGTTGGTGGCAGGAAACGTGAGAAGATTTGGTTATAATAGCGCCATGAAGTTGCCTAAAATCCTCCGAAGCATCTCCCGTGCCCTGACCCGACATCATGCCCGTGCACTTATCGTCGGCGGGTCGGTACGCGACCACTTTCTGGGGTTGCCGATCAAGGATTATGATATCGAGGTCTATGGCCTCTCCTCTATGGAGTCGCTTGAAGCGATACTGAGTGATTTTGGATCTGTCAATCTGGTGGGAAAGAGCTTTGGGGTATTGAAGCTCTCTTATGAGGGGGAGGTGTATGATTTTTCTCTGCCACGCAGAGAGCAGAAAGTCCAAGAGGGGCATCGTGGCTTTGACGTGAGGGTAGATGGCTCTATGCGTTTTGAAGAGGCCTCGCGTCGCAGAGATTTTACGATCAACGCCATAGGATACGAGATCGAAGCTGATCGTTTTTTGGATCCTTTAGGCGGTAGAGAGGATATCCGTCAAGGGGTGATCAGGCATATTGATGAGAGGACGTTTGTCGAAGATCCTCTGCGTGTCTACCGGGCAGTGCAGTTTAGCGGAAGGTTTGGGTATAGGCTGGCGGAGCGTACCAAGGTGTTATGTAGACAGATGGTGGATTCGGGGATGCTGGAGTCTCTTCCTAAAGAGCGCATCTTTGAGGAGTGGAAAAAGCTGCTGCTGAAGTCCCCCAAACCCTCCATCGGTTTTGAGATGATGAGGGAGCTGGGAGTACTACGTTATTTTCCTGAGCTTGAAGCCCTGATCGGGGTGGCGCAAGATCCTAGATACCATCCTGAAGGAGATGTTTGGGTCCATACGATGATGTGTGTGGATGCGATGGCGAAACTCACTGAAGGGATGGAAAAAGCGCAGCGACTCAAATACCTCTTTGCGATACTCTGTCACGATCTTGGCAAGGCGACCACGACGACGTTTGATGCAGGACGTATACGGTCGATAGGACATGAAGAGGCCGGTGTAGAGCTAACAAGGACGATGATGTACCGTCTGAGTCATGTGCATGATTTGATCGAGGGTATTGTGCCGCTTGTGGCGCACCATCTCAAACCCTCCCAACTCTACAGAGCCAAGGCGAGCAACCAAGCGATACGCAAGCTTGCCCTCAAGGTCAATATAGAAGAACTGGTCATGGTAGCCAAAGCAGACTTCCTGGGGCGAACCACCTCGGAGGCACTAAGCGGAGAGTTTAAGGCGGGAGAGTGGCTGATGGAGAGGGCACGGGAGTTGAAGGTAGCGTGTAAACCGATGGAGAACCTGCTTTGGGGTAGAGACCTCATTGCACTGGGGCTGAAGCCTTCAGAGCAGTTCAAGGTGATACTCAACGAGGTCTACGCGCTGCAGCTTGCTGATAGGCTTGCGAGTAAAGAAGAGGCGATAGCGTATGTAAAGCAAAGGTATGGAGAGCAAGATGATATTTAAAAATATAAAATTGATACCTAAAAGATGTGCGTTGTATCAGATAAGATGGCTAGGGGGCTATCTTTGGTGCCGAGCGTGGATGGTGTGATACGCTTGCCTGAAGGTCTTGCACGTCACACAGCACACCATTTAAAATTAAAAAATATGATACGAGAGGATTGTAGTCAAAAACGTGCGCTACTGATCTGAGATAGAGCTATTGGCTATACCGTGACAAGGTTGGAAGGAGAGAAATAATGCACAATGACTTTATGAAAGCGATGGACTTCAGACATGCGTGCAAGCTGTTTGATGAGGATAGGAAGATACCCAAGGAGACGATGCACTATATCCTGGAAGCAGGGCGGAAATCTCCCAGCTCATTTGGGCAGGAGGGATGGAAGTTTCTTGTAATTAGTAATGAAACACTCAAAGCAAAGCTTAGGCCCGTATGCTGGGATCAGCCTCAGATCACCTCTTGCTCACACCTTGTGGTGATCCTCTCGGCGATAGAGGATCTCAGACCTAGCAGTGGCACACCGGCGAAGCGTTTTAGCAGACGTCCGCTGCCGCTTGAGAAGATAGAAGCCTCTATCCAACGGTACGAAAACTTTCTTGCAGATACCTTTAGCAGTAAGGAAAAGATCTATGCGTGGGGTGCAAGGCAGTGCTATATTGCACTAGCAAACATGATGACAGCCGCTGCGTATGAGGGGATAGACTCCTGTCCCATTGAAGGGATGGAAAAAGAGAGGGTTGAAGAGATACTACAAATTGATACTTACAAATATCAAGTTGCGGTCCTTGTTCCTTTTGGTTACCGTGCCAACCCCCAGTCCAAACAGATACGACGCTCTTTTGAAGAGGTAGTGGAGTTTATCGATTGATGTTTGAGGTTGCAGAGTATATCGGGATCATTGCCTTTGCGATGAGTGGTTTTTTCGTGGCGGTACGCAGCAGGCTTGACCTTCTGGGTGTGTTGATCTCAGTCTTTCTCACTGCCTTTGGCGGAGGGATCATACGTGATGTCCTTGCAGAGAGAACACCTTATGTCTTTACCCATGCAGCCCCAGGGTTGATGGTACTAGGAATCATGATCTTGATGATCGTTCTGAAGTTTCACAAACGCGAAAGCGTAGAGAACAGACTGCTCTTTATCATCAGCGACTCTATCGGACTGGTCTCTTTTAGTATCGCTGGTGCACTTGTAGCCATGCACCATGAACTCAATCTCACAGGAGTACTGGTAATGGCTTTTGTTACAGCAGTAGGCGGAGGGATCACGAGGGATGTCATCATCAATGAAGTTCCCTTTGTCTTCAAGACCGGCTTTTACGGTACCGTTGCGCTTCTGGTGGCGATCGTACTCTATGGGCTGGATTGGTTTGATATACTCAACTTCTATACCACCTCCTTTTTATTTGCGGGAGGTGTGCTGCTCAGGATCGTGGCCTATCAGAAGAAGTGGTCCATACCCCTGCGTTGATCCGGTATGAAACCACCGGTCTCTACCGCAAATCAGTGAGTTTTAGTTGGATTTCACTCGTCTCTTTTCCTGCACAAATCACGTTCTCTTATGACTCAAAGTAGCACTATTGCCCGAAGTTCAATTTTTTTCTATATAATCAAATAGATGGGTGAGGGGCTTGAAAGAGAGAGAGGAGTGGCATACCGATGCAGCACAGTATAGAAAATCATACCACCTACTATACTAACAAGAAGAGCCTTGAAGCGTATATCGTAGATCATCACATAAAGAGTGCTTCATCACTTTTGATACAGATCTTTTCTGCTAAGACCGATCAGGTTTTTATCTCGACACTACTTTGTGAACTGACACAGCTTTTGCCTGATGCTGTGATCATCGGGACAACAACCGATGGAGAGATCATGAACGGGAAGGTCAGTACGGGGAAAGTGGTGCTGAGTTTTACCAAGTTTGCGCACACAAGACTCAAATGTGCTGCTCTCAGACACGTTCACAATGAATGCTTTGAAAATGGGCGTCTTTTGGCACAGCAACTTATTGGTGAGGATACCAAGCTGATCATTGCATTGGCTGATGGGTTGCATACCAACGGCGAAGAGCTCCTCAGTGGCATAGCTTCTATCAAGCCAAAAATACCCGTAGCAGGAGGAATGGCAGGAGATAACTTAAAGTTTGAAAAGACCTTGGTGTTTACAAAAGATGAGATCATGCAAGAGGGTGTGGTAGCCGTGGCGCTAGAGAGCAAGCAACTTCGTATCCATAGGGATTACAGTTTTTGCTGGCAGTCAATCGGCAATGAGATGACTGTGACAAAGGTAGAGAAAAATCGGCTTTATACGTTAAACAATATCAAGGTTGTGGATCTCTACACCCACTATCTTGGGATCAAGCCCGAAGAGTTTGAGGCGGGAATAGGGATAGAGTTTCCGCTTATTGTTACTCATGATGGCCTAAATAGTGCCAGAGCGATACGCTCAAGAGAGGATGATGGTTCGGTGATGATGGCTGGAAATCTCTCTGTGGGGGATAAAGTACGTATCGGTTTTGGTGATGCAAAGAGGATGCTTCATCAGTCCCAAAAACTCATCGAGGCAGCATCAAGGCAACCGTCTGAAGTGATCTTTGTCTACTCTTGTGCCGCACGCAGATACTTTATAGGAAACGAGATCGAAGCGGAGGTCTCTCCGCTTCAGGCTATAGCACCGGTTTGTGGTTTTTTTACCTATGGAGAGTTTTTTACGCAAGATAAAAATGAACTGTTCAATCAAACGATGACGATCGTTTCATTGAGCGAAAGCAACAAGAGCAAAACTATAGCGCAAACACCCAAGATCACATCCAAGATCATCAAAAGCAACTACTTGAGCACACTGGTTCATCTCATCAATGTCACCAGCTTAGAGCTGCAGGAGTATACCGAGGCACTTGAGCAAAGCTATGCACACAATGAGATGCTCAAAGAGCGCTTGGAGCTTGCACTTTTGGGAAGCCATGATGGCGTCTGGGACTGGAATATCGCTGAACACTCTCTCTATTTCTCTCCGAGATGGAAAGAGATGATAGGTTATAGGGATGATGAGTTTGCCAATGAGTTGAGCAACTTTGAAGATCATGTACATCATGATGATCTTGAGCGAGTAAGGGAGTATATCAACAAAAACCTTTACGCAAAGACAGAAAACTGTGAAACGATCTACCGGCTACGACATAAAGCGGGGCACTGGGTATGGGTCCTTGTGAGAGGAAAGACACTCTTTGATGAAAAAAACCATCCTGTACGGATGATCGGCACCATGACAGATATCACGGAGCAAAAGAAGGCCGAAGCATTGCTCCTTAAGCGGAAAAAAGCGCTACATCAGCAAGCATACTATGATACTTTGACAAGATTGCCCAATAGATCCTTGTTTATGGATAGGCTAGAACATGCCCTGATCAAAGCAAAACGCAGCGGCAACAAAGTGGCACTCTTTTTTATCGATCTAGATAAATTCAAACACATCAATGACTCTTATGGACACCTTCTTGGCGATACAGTCTTGAAGATCGTAGCAAAACGGCTATCCTCTTCGATACGCGAAGGGGATACCTTGGCACGATTGAGCGGTGATGAGTTTGCGCTGATTGCAGAAGAGATCAGTGACGAAAAACAGCTCGCATCCTTGGCACAAAAACTCTTGGAGCTTATAGAAGAGCCGATATGTGTGGATGAGCTTCAACTCTCTCTTAGTCTAAGTATTGGGATCAGTATCTATCCTGATGATGCAAGCCAAGCACTAAAGCTTTTAGAGTATGCGGATACCGCCATGTACACAGCCAAAGAGAACGGTAGAAATACCTTTGAGTTCTATGCTTTAGAGATGACCACCTATGCCTTAGCACGCATGAGGCTCATAGCAGATCTAAGAGAGGCATTTGAAAGAGATGAGTTCATACTGCACTACCAACCCCAGATCGATGCACTTCAAAACAAGATCGTAGGCATGGAGGCTTTAATCAGATGGGAAAATCCCAAAACAGGACTAGCACTGCCTAGCACCTTTTTGCCCCTTGCCGAAGAGACGGGAATGGCGATAGAGATCGACAAGCTTGTGATAAAAAAAGCGATCTCTCAAACTAGTCAATGGTCCAAAGAGGGGATCATGTCTGAGATGATCGCATTGAATATCAGTGCCAAACAACTAGAACATCAAGGTTTTGCAAAGGAGTTTGGTGCTGCTATCAAAAGCTATGAGATTGACCCTTCCCGTCTGGTACTAGAGCTTTCTGAAGCACGTATGATCAAAAACGATGCACACATCATAGAGAAGATCAACGAGCTCAATGCTTTGGGTATCCATCTATCCATCGATGACTTCGGTATAGGATGTTCTTCCCCCTCATTCTTGAAGCGATCTGCTATCTATCAGCTCAAGATCGATCAGACTCTCATCAAAGACATCCCCCAAAAAAAGGAGAGCATCGAGATCATCAAGGCGATCATTGCACTGGCGAAGAGTCTGGACATTGATGTGATCGCTAAAGGTGTTGAACGAGCAGAACAAAAAGCGTGCCTGCTGACATTGGGTTGTGTGAAGATGCAGGGGAACTACTTTAGCAAACCATTACCCCCCCAAGAGGCAGAAGTATTTTTAAGGGAGCACCTGTCAATCATTTCAAAAAATGAGTAGAGGAGTGAACTCATGATAAAAATGGCTACAAAAAGATAGATCGCTTTAAAAATAGACCCAAAAAAAGAACTCAATGCTCTTCTAGTATCAAAAGATGCCAGGAGGTACACACCAAGGCTCAATAGATCGATACTTAGGTTTATCAAAACACGATTTACTTCACTAAAACCCTCCAAAAAGCCGCTACAAGAAGCACGAAAGCAACACTTTTTAACTCTTTATCGTACAGAAGTATAAAAATGGCGCTAAGAGCCAGCAGAAGAGTGAGCATCAATGATCTACTCTGCTCTTTTAGATCTCTCTTTATCCACTCTAACTGTGCCGATGATAGCGCGACACTCAGCTCATCTGAACTTATCTTCTTGATAGCTGATTTGATATCTTTTGTTAAAAATGGAATCTCTTTTATCTCATCTAGGAGTGTCTCTACGATACTCTCTTTAGCACCAAGAGCGCGAGGAATATTCTCTTGAAGAATCGGCAAAATATCTTTAATCCCATTAAAGTTTTCGATATAAGTTGTCCCTAAGCCCTCCACAATCGCACTCACACGCAAGATATAGATAGCATCACTTGGAAGTTTAAATGGCAGATTTCTTGTACCTTCTAAGACTTCAAAAGCGAGTTTTTGCATCGATTCGGAGCTGAGATTTTCATCAGAAAAGATTTCAAACATCTTAGCGGTAAACTCTGCTAATTCATTGACAGGCGCTTCGTAAGCGATCGTTCCAAGTTTTTTAGAGGCACTGATATAGCGCTCATAATCTTGCTCATTGGCTGCTTTGATCAGTTCGATCATGGCCACACGCGAGTCATTGGGTACAGTTTTTACCATCCCAAAATCGAGTAAAATGAGTTCGCCCTCTTTGCTTACAAGAAGGTTTCCAGGGTGTGGGTCGGCATGAAAGTAGCCATTTATAAGCATCTGTGTGGTGTAGAAGTGCACAAGCTTTTGGATGATGGCTTTAAAATCTACATTGTATTTAAAAATATTCTCTTTATCATCAAAACGAAACCCCTCCTCAAAACTCATCACAATCGCATCATCACTACACATTATGGCATGTGGGACGGGAAAACGAATCCCCTCATCTTTATACACTGAAGAGAATTTAATGAGATTGCGAAGTTCGTGCGTGAGGCTCACCTCTTGAAGTATCATTTTTGAAAATTCACTCACAACCGCTTCGATAGAGTTTTTTGTCGTATGTGAAAAGAGTGGACGAAAAAGAGCGTTAAAAAACTCTATGATGGCAATATCAGCTTTTACTTGTGCAGCGATAGAGAGACGCCGTAGCTTGACAGCCACCTTTTCACCGCTATGCAAGTAGGCAACATGCACTTGCCCGATAGAAGCAGAAGCTATGGGTTCTCTCTCAAACCGTGCAAAGGCATCAGCACCAAAGGCTCTATTGTAAACGACATCAAGCTCTTCTTTGCTCATAGGTGGAAGTTGGTCGTGCAGCTCTTTTAACTCCTCTAAATAAGGGGGATCAAAAAAGTCTGCACGGGTTGCTAAAACTTGTGCAAGTTTGATGAAGCTCGCACCTAGAGTCACAATGGCCGCTTTGAGTTTTTTGGGTCCAAGCGGCCGCAGTCCTAAGAAACTTTCACGCTTTTTTATCACCAAGTAGATGGTGAGTAAAAAGCTAAAAATCGCATAAACACGAGAGGGCTTATAGTAGCCAAGGGATGCAAAAAAAGCTTTTATTGAAGCTCCTCTTTGAGTTTTTGTAGATCCTCTTTTGTCGCAAGACCAAGTTCGTCTATCACTTCTTTAAGCGCACGTTTGAGTTCCTCCTTCATACGCTCTTGCTCCTCTTTACCTTTTTGTTCGATCGACTCTAAGAAGCTTTTGGCATCACTGGTTTTAAGTTTGCCCTGCGCTTCGAGTTTTTTCACTTCACTCTCCACTTTCTCTTTCATCACCATCGCAGCACCAAGCCCTGCATACATTAAATTTTTTATCATGGTTCATCCTTTATTTGCTATGTTCTAAGATGGCTTTTGTGGCTTCGTGTCTATGCCTAAACATGCCATCAAACTGTGTGCGCACCACAAAATCAAACAGATCCCCAAACCACCCAAGAGGAAGCTTATACTCAACTCTATCTCGTAACTCGCACATACCATCACCCAAGTCAATAAACATATGAAAATGCTCCCAATGTGCAAAAGGAGACTTCAATGCTTGATCAACAATGATATCAGGTGCATGCATCTTTTTTATCATCACTTCCCACAAAGAGACAAATAAACCTTGTTGTGATCGTATCAAAAGGTTGGCACCCTCTTTAGGTGTAAAGCTCTGCTTGTTTAAAAGTGTCACTTTCATATTTGGCGGTGTGATACGTACCAAATTGGCTACATCAAGATGAAAGGCATAGAGATCTTCTACGCTACAGGCTATCAATGTGCTCTTCTGGTATACGTGCATCTTTTTCCTTATGGTTGCGTCACTTTAATGATGAGGCGTTGCCCATATCTTCTCATACGAAGCGTCATCGAGTTTTACAAGCTCTAACTCTTCTAAAAACTCATACAACGCTCTCCAACGTTTACTGTCGGCTTTGATATCGTTGTCAAAACGTGTCAGTGTATCTTCTATGATCTTGTCCATAAGCTCACTTGGTTCGGTCTTTGTGTAGTCATAGTAGAGACGTTTTGCCTCCATCGGATAGGATTGTATATAGGCGATCATTTCGTTGGTTACTTCGATGAACTTACAAAGTGCCTCGCCTTTTTGCTCCATAATCGCTTGCGTGGTCATCAGTTCGAGTGCTGAAAAATTGGGGTACGGCGACTCAAATTGGTCAATGAAAAGATTTTCAAAACCAAGCAGTTTAGCTTCAACGCCCTCAAAGTTATAAAAACAGAGCCATGCTCCATCAAAACTCGGATCTTTTTGCATATTTGCAAGATGCCAAAAGTCAGTCTCTACAAACTCTACATTTTCTCTCTCTATGACAAAGCCATTTTTATTGGCATAGCGTTTAATGATCTCAAATCCTATCTTATCGGTCACAGGATTTGCTGCTGGCGTGGTGATCTTGATTGTGCCGTTACTTTTGAGTTTTGCAACACGCTCTTTACGAATCATCACACCACCACGCGTCTCAAAGAAGCATCCAAGAGATTTGAGTCCATCAAAATGGTGCTCATACAGATGCAAAGGCTCATTCACATGGATATCTATGCTGCCTCTTTTCAACGCTTCAAAACCATCGTAATGCTCTTTGGGTTCGATGATCTCAACCTCTAAACCAGCCTCTTTGTATGTGCCACGCATCACACCTGCTATAAAAGGCAGATGATCAGGATTTAAAAACCACTCTAAAGCTATGTTGATTTGCATGAGTCCTTCTCCCTTATGGGCACCTCTAAAAACTCTAGCCACCTTCAGCGATAGAGAGAAGTTCACAATCAAGGCGACTCTTTGAAGCCCTAGCCGTAGCTAAGGCGAAAAGAGGTAACGCAGAGTGTGGGCTTCTCTCTATCGCCCTGCGGGAGGGTTCAAAAAAGCGATATGGCATAAAACTTTTTATCATCGTAGCTACGGCTACGCTTCAAAAAAGGTTTTACACCATCTCATCTTTTTTGACTCCCTCTGAAGGTAACTAGAGTTTTTAGAGGTGCCCTTATGTTAAGATAACACAGTATAACAGAGTTGCTAGGTTGTTCGTAGGGAGATTTTGTCATTTGGTGGAGGCAGACTATCTGGTTTTTTAGAAGCTTCTTAAAGCTATCTTTTGTCCTTAGTAAAGCACTTTCATGCTTGCGCATCGTCCTTTTTTTCGAATCCAGAAGAGTGTCGATACACTCTTCATGTTTTATCATGACGCGTTTGATCGATGCTCATTGTACGCTTTGCTTCTTTATAGAGGGTGTCAATAAACAAAGAACCTTTTTGTATGCTCTTGTCTATCTTGTTTGTCCACTTCCATATATTTTGAATTTGTAAGTTGTAAGACCCTCTATCCCCATCGGACCACGTGCATGAAGTTTGTTGGTGCTTATGCCAACTTCAGCACCAAAACCAAATGCCCCGCCATCAGTAAACCTCGTTGAAGCATTCAGATAAAGTGCTGCAGCATCTATAGCATTTAAAAATTGCTCGGCGGCTGTCACATTTTGAGTAATGATAGCCTCAGAGTGCCCTGAGCTAAATCTTGCGATATGCTCTATCGCCCCTTCAACCCCATCAACCACTTTGATATTGAGTATATTTGCAAGATACTCCGTATCATAATCCTCATCGGTTGCCTCTGCCACATCGATAATCGCTTGAGTCTCTTTGCACCCTTTCAGCTCAGTATGCACTTCATCAAACGCTGCTTTGAAGAGCGGCAGAGCCTCTTTTGCGATAGCACTATCGACTAGAAGCGTCTCCATAGCATTACAGACTCCCGGTCTTTGCACTTTTGCATTGAGTGCAATCTTAATCGCATCATCCATGTTCGCATCTTTATCGATATAGGTATGACACTGCCCTTTATCGTGTTTTACGACGCTGACTGTTGCATGTTCGCTGATATACTTTATAAGCCCTGCGCCACCACGAGGGATAATGAGGTCTACATATTTGTCCATTTTTATCAGTTTAGCAACCCCTTCTCTTGATGAGTCAGGAATCAGTGAGATAAGAGAGGTTGGAAGATGGTTCTTCTCTAAGATGCTCTGAAGTACCTTAGCAATAGCTCTGTTTGAGTGCTCTGCCTCTTTGCCGCCTTTTAGGATGCAGACATTTGAGCTTTTAAAACACAGCGCCGCCGTATCACTTGTGACATTGGGTCGTGATTCATAGATAATTCCTATCACACCGATAGGGATAGAGACCTTTTCTATCTTGAGTCCATCCTCAGTTACCCAACCATCAAGAACCCGCCCCACAGGATCTTTTAGTGCTGCTATCTCCTCTATCGCCACTGCCATCGCATCAATGCGTTTCTCATCAAGATAGAGTCTATCCATCAAAGCAGATGAGAGATTGTTCTTTTTGCCTTCAGACATATCTTTAGCGTTTGCTTTAAGAAGCTCGTTTGTATGAGCTCTTAGTGCAGTCGCCATCTCTCTTAAAATACTCTTTTTTTCTAAACCGCTCAAAGTGCTAAGCACCCGGCTTGCTTGTTTTGCTTCTGCTAAAAAACTTTCCATGATTCTCCTTTGAACATTGATGCATTTTCCTATTTTGTCATGCTATTTGTATTTTGAGCTTTTTTCTTTCAGTGCTTTGGCTTTTGCGTAGGCTGCGGCGATCGCTTCCATCATCCCGTATCGGACACTGCACCGCTCCAGCGCGGCATACCCTGCTGCAGTTGTGCCACCCGGACTCATGACGCCATCTTTGATCAGTGCGGGATTTTCTTCTGCAATGAGTGCGGCAAAGCCCTCAAACAACCCCGCTACTAGCTTTTGAGCGTCTGCGCGTTTGAGTCCCTGGTTGACCGCCCCGTCAGCCAAAGCCTCAGCGACAAGTGCCAGAAATGCAGGGCCACTTCCCGCAACGCCTGTGGCGATATCCAACTCGTTTTCGGTTGCGACCCACAGGGTTTTGCCAATAGCATTGAAGAGTTCTAGTGCTGTTGCTTTGAGTGATATATCTCCAGTTATGGTGGTCATTGACTTGAGATGGCTTGCACCGAGGTTTGGCATCGTTCGGATAACCTTTTTTGCCTGAATCTGTGCTCTAAGGCTCTCCAGAGAGGTCCCTGCCAATACCGAAAAGAGCGCTTCTGCTTCCCCTTTCAGTTTTGGTGCAAGATCAGGAAGTGAGTAGGGTTTGATCGCAAGTATGATGTGCTTTCCTGTGATATCCTCCGTCTCATCCATCACTTTTGTGGTGATCTGCGGTAACGCTTTTTGCAGGGTGGCCAGAGTGGTTGCATTTCTCCCTAGCACCTCTATCTCATAATCCTTTAGCATGCCTTTTATAAGCGCTTTTGCCATATTGCCATTTCCAATGAATGTGAGTTTCATATACCGCCTTTTTGTTTTTTCCCTTTGGTATGAAGAGTATCTTGCGCTGAAGCAAGGGTTTATTTTTGTATTATATCAAGATAGGTTTTGAGTTTTCTATCTCCTTTATGAGTAGAACTTTGTTTCCCCCAAAACGATAGGCTATTTGGTCTTTGCCTACTGAATGTTTCAGAAGTGCTGAGAGTGAAGTATCATCGGAAAAAAACAAGGACGGCTTTTTAGATGCAATATGCTGCGTGTGCTGTTGTTTGATTTTGCTCCTAAAGAGTGTATACTTTCAAAAAATTACAGGATTTGAAGTGAAGATCAATGTGATTATCATAGACAAGAAGGGGAAAGAGCCTCTCTATGTCCCGCTTGTCGAGCACTACAGAAAGATCGCCAAGCCCTTTGCCCAGGTAGAAGTGATAGAGGTGTTTAATAAAGAGATCACAAAAGCACACGAGACTTCACCTGAAGCTGCCCAAACATCATACACCAAGGCACTAGAGAGATATCTAGCAAGCGGATATAATGTCGCACTTGATCCGTCAAGCAAAGAGGTGGATAGCCATGATTTTGCCAAACTGCTTAAGGATAAGCCTCAAGTCAATCTCTATATAGGCGGTGCTTACGGCTTCGAGAAGGGTTTTTTGAACCAATGTCATACAGCGGTATCATTTGGTAAAATAACGCTTTCGCACAAATTGGTAAAAGTGGTGTTGCTTGAGCAGGTCTTTCGAGGTCTGTCGATCAATCACAACCATCCATATCACAAATAGGACGAGGAAGATGTTGAAAAAAGAAGAAATTGAGGCGTTCAAAGAGAAGCTCACAGCAAGGAAAAAACAGATAGAGAAAAATCTCTCAGGCACAGAGCTTGAATTGGATGCGATGCGTGATCTAGAGCTGAACGACGAAGGGGATTTTGCTGCAGCATCGGCTGAAACGGTAGTTGACAGTGCTATTTTAGTGCAGCAACACAAAGAATTAGCAGAAATTGAACTTGCTTTAGATAAAATAAAAAAAGGCACCTATGGCATCTGTGAGATGTGTGAAGAGCCTATAGGAAAAAGACGTTTGGAAGTGAAGAACTTTGCCCGTTTTTGTATCACATGTCGGGAGATAAACGAAAAAAAAGAAAATGAATACTAAGAGGTAGAAGATGAAACTTGGTTTATATACATTTGCCACGATCGTTTTGATGATGATAACAGGTGCTTTGGCATATACGGTCAATGCAGACCATTATGGCGTTGAATTGATGGGAGTGGACTTGAACTTCCCTGTTGCAGCGTGGCTGGTTTTACCAATGTTTGTACTCTTTGTATTTTCATTTATTCATATGCTAGTCTATGGACTGAAGAGTCACTTTACTCTAAACAGATGGAAGAAAGATGCGCATACGCTCGACGATGCACTTTACTGGGCACTGCTAAATGAGCCTAAAGGGCAGAAGTATCTCATTGATGAGATCGGAAAGTCAGCGGCTTTACTCTCTAGCGGTAACCTACAAATGAAAGACGGGATACCGGAGCTCAATTCCAGATTGACTAAGATCACAGGTATCCTTCAAAAGATCAAAAATGGGGAGTATGTCGATCTCAAAGAGCACAAGCTTGCAAAGGTTTTTAGTGAAGGAAACCCCTATCTGATCCGCAACAGGCTCAACCGTCTCGAATGTGATGAGAAGTTCGTCGAAGAGGTTATGAAGTCCCCTTCGAAATATACGCAAATGGTACAAAAAAGAGCGCTTGAGATCTTTGCATCCAGAGAAAACTTCTTTAAAGCAAGACAGTATGCCAAGCAGTTTGATGTAGTAAATCTTCTAGTGATGCTTAGACGTGTCAATGAGGATGAGGAGATGGGAATCACTCTGGAGATACTCAAAGACTTTATGGATCATACCCATCCAACATGTAGCGACTTCCTACGTATTGCTGAGATTACCAAAAAACTCTTTACGCCTGATGAGAACCTAACACTCTTTTTGGGTTATCAGACCAAAAACCCAAAGGCACAGTATGCTTATCTCTATCTGCTATTCGAATACGAACTGATAGAGGAGGTCGGAAAATATCTCGACGAGCAGGGGGAATCGGAGTTTATCAGGTTTAGAGCGCTCTATACACTCAAACAGTCCAATGCTAGATATAAGCTAGAAGATATCATCAATATCGAAACGATTTGCAAAGAAGCTAAGTATTAATAGGAATCTATGGCTACAATTGATTTTGGTAAAACGCTTTACGCGTTGGCTCCCCTTGCAGGCTTTACTGACCTGCCTTTTCGCTCGGTTGTCAAAAAGTTCGGTGTGGACCTAACTGTCTCTGAGATGATCAGCTCCAACGCCTTGGTTCACCAAAGCAAAAAAACCTACCGCATGGTCGAACGATCTCCGCTTGAAGATCTCTACAGTATTCAACTTGCAGGCTCTGACCAGGAAGTGATGCGTCAAGCCGTAGAGTATGTCAATACTCTTGAGGATGTTTCGGTGATCGACCTCAACTGTGGATGCCCTGCACCCAAGATCGTCAACAATCTGCAAGGCTCCTCTCTTTTAACTGATCTTTCAAAAATGGGTGAGACGATACGTACGATCAAGAAATACTCCAACAAGCCCTATACTTCAGTAAAAATCCGCATAGGATTTAACGAAAAAAATCCAGTAGAGATCGCCAGGATCTGTGAGGATAACGGTGCAGACTTTATCGCGGTACACGGACGTACACGGGCGGGCCGCTACAAGGCCCCTGTAGATTATGATGCGATCCGCGATATCAAAAAAGCGCTTTCTATCCCTGTGATCGCCAACGGAGATATCGATTCGCCCCAAAAAGCTCAATGGGTGCTTGAACATACTGGGGTTGATGGGATCATGATTGGGCGTGCTGCAGTGGGGAGGCCTTGGATATTCCATCAGATCAAAGAGGGGATGAATGAGGTTAGTCCTGTGCTGATCAAAGCGGTAGTACTCGAGCACTTTGATCAGATGATTGAACACTATGGGTATTATGGGGCGATCATGTTCCGCAAACATCTACATACGTACTCTAAAGCGGGCTTTCAGGGGGCATCGGCATTTAGGGATCTTGTGAATCGTATTGAAGATCCCAAAGAGATGCGAGAGGTGACTGAAGCGTTTTTCTCACAGGAGTATATCAGCCGCTCACACTGATCACTTTTGTTGACAATAGAGCAGGGTGATCATAAAAGATGCTATAATCCAGACAAAATTTACGGAGCAAGATAGAGATGATGATGGAACTGATACCTGTAGGTATACTCGTCGGTGCGATGTCGGGATTTTTCGGCATAGGCGGGGGGACGATACTCGTACCGATCCTGCTGGCTATGGGATTTTCGACAAAAGATGCGATCGGCATTTCGATCATGCAGATGGTCTTCAGTTCCATTTACGGCTCCTATCTGAACCACAAAAAAGGTTCACTGATCATTGGCGAGGGGATACTGGTAGGGATCGGCGGTTTCATCGGTGGCTTTATCGGGGGATATGTCACTCAGTTTATCGCAGACAGAGTACTTGAGTTGCTCTTTTTGTGTTTACTCTTTTTTGCACTTTACAGACTTCTTGTCTCCAAACATAGAGAGGAGGGAAGCCAGACAAAATCGATCAATAAAACACTGCTTTTCTTTATCGGTGTGGTGATCGGGATCTTTGCGATCACTTTGGGTGTAGGCGGATCGATCGTCCTGACACCGATACTAGTCGGCCTGCTGCACTATCCTCTCAACAAGGCAGTCAGTGCAGGACTCTTTTTTGTGGTTTTCTCCTCTGTTGCAGGTATCTCTAGCCGTCTGTTGACGGGTACGATCGACTTTGAAAACGCTCTGATCATTGCCATAGCCTCCCTGATAGGTGTCTGGGGAGGTATATGGCTTAAAGAGCATATCACATCAAAAAAACACAAGAGTGCATTATTGCTCATGTATGTAGTGGCCATTGTAATCTTGCTTAATAAAATGTGGTTTTAAAAAAGGTAAATGATGATGAGTACAAACAACGATACGATAAAAATCTTTGGGGCAAAAGAGAACAATCTTAAAAACATTGACCTTGAAATACCTAAAAACAAACTGGTGGTTTTTACCGGGATTTCCGGATCAGGAAAATCTACACTTGCCTTCTCTACACTCTATGCAGAAGGTCAGCGGCGCTATATCGAATCCCTCTCTTCGTATGCACGACAGTTTCTAGGCCGTATGGGAAAGCCGGATGTGGACAAGATCGAAGGGCTTACACCTGCGATCGCGATCGATCAAAAGACCACGTCAAAAAACCCGCGTTCTACTGTAGGGACGATCACAGAGATCTATGACTATCTTAGGCTGCTTTTTGCCAGGGTGGGAAAACAGTACTGCCATGAGTGTGGCAAGCCGATCTCTTCCATGTCGGCAAGCGATATCATCGAAGAGGTACTTAAGCTTCCTGAGGGTGCCAAGCTAGTCATCATGGCACCGCTGGTCAAAGAGAAAAAGGGTACCTTTTCCGATATGATCGAATCGCTTCGCCATAAGGGGTATGTACGGGCAATGATCGATGGGGTAATGGTAAGGCTCGATGACGAGATCGAACTTTCGAAGACCAAAAAACATACGATCAAAGTGGTGATCGATAGGGTTGTGGTGAAAGAGGAGAGTAAAGACCGTATCGGACAAGATGTGGAAAGGGCACTCAAGGAGAGTTTTGGTGAAGTAGAGATAGAGATACTCAACCATGAAGAGATAGCGTTTGATACTCAGCACAGGCACTACTCTGAACACCTGGCCTGTTTTGACTGTAAACTCAGCTTTGAACCACTGGAGCCTGTGAGTTTTTCCTTCAACTCTCCCAAGGGTGCATGTCCGGCATGTGATGGGCTGGGTATTCGTTATGCGATCGACCTCAAAAAGGTGATCGATCCAGATCTTAGCATCGAAAAGGGTGCAGTGAAGATCATGTACGGGTTTAACAAAAGCTACTATACGAAGTTTTTGCATGCTTTTTGTAAACAAAACGAGATCGATATCACTCTACCCTACAGTAAACTTGCACAGCACCAGCAAAAAGCAATCCTATACGGGACAGGTAGTACAGTAGATTTTACATGGAAACGCCATCATCTCAAGCGCGAGTGGCCGGGTGTCGTGAAGTTTGCCCATGAGATGTTCAAAGAGGAAAAAGATCTCAATGAGTATATGACTGAGAAGGTGTGTGACAAGTGCCAGGGGCACAGACTCCGTCCAAGCTCTCTTGCAGTGAAGATCGAAGGGAAAAATATCGCAGATATTGTCGATATGCCTATCGAAAAATCCTATGCCTACTTTGCCAATAAAGAGAGCTTTGCTCATCTGAATGCACAGCAGCGTCTCATCGCCGATCCGATCCTAAAAGAGCTCTACGAGAGGCTTTTTTTCCTTAACGATGTGGGGCTGGGTTACCTTGCGCTTAGCCGAGATGCACGTACGATCTCCGGCGGGGAAGCACAGCGTATCCGTATCGCTTCCCAGATTGGTTCGGGACTAACCGGAGTGATGTATGTACTAGATGAGCCAAGTATCGGACTGCATGAGCGTGATACGATGAAGCTGATTAGGACACTCCTCTTGCTGCGTGACAAAGGAAACAGCGTGATCGTCGTCGAGCATGACAAAGAGACGATCGCAGCAGCCGATCATATCGTTGATATCGGTCCGGGTGCAGGAGAGTTCGGCGGAGAAGTGGTCTTTTCAGGAACCATACACGCACTCAAGAGCGCAAAAACCCTGACAGCTGATTACATGTTTGGACGCAAGGATGTCTCCTATCCACATGACAAACCTCAAAAGAAGTGGATCGAGATAAAACACGTCACACTCAACAATATCCATGATCTCACTGCCAAAATTCCGCTCCATAATTTTGTCTGTATCACAGGGGTAAGCGGGAGTGGAAAAAGTTCATTGATCCTCCAGACGCTGCTTCCTGTTGCCAAAGCACTACTTAATCATGCCAAAAAAGTCAATCAAGTAGATGGGGTAGAGATCAACGGTTTGGATGCTTTGGATAAAGTGATCTATCTTGATCAAAGTCCTATCGGTCGTACACCGCGTTCCAACCCTGCGACCTATACGGGGGTGATGGATGAGATACGAAAACTCTTTTCCCAAACCAAAGAAGCGGAGCTACGAGGGTATAAAATAGGGCGCTTCTCGTTCAATGTCAAGGGCGGAAGGTGTGAAAAGTGTCAAGGTGACGGACAGATCAAGATCGAGATGCACTTCCTGCCTGATGTGATGGTGAAGTGTGATGCCTGCAATGGTACACGCTATAATGCACAGACACTTGAAATACTCTATAAAGGGAAATCGATCGCCGATGTACTTGCGATGAGCGTGGCTGAAGCGTTAGAGTTTTTCAAGGCGATACCATCGATTGCTGTGAAGCTCAAGACACTGCAGGATGTTGGGCTTGACTATATCACACTGGGGCAGAATGCTACAACGCTTTCTGGAGGGGAGGCACAGCGTATCAAGCTGAGCAAAGAGTTGAGCCGAAAAGACACTGGGAATACACTCTATGTCCTGGATGAACCAACGACCGGATTGCACTTTGCCGATGTGGATAGATTGACCGGTGTACTGCATCATCTGGTGGATCTTGGAAATTCTGTCGTGGTGATCGAGCACAACCTTGATCTGATCAAAAATGCGGACTATATCATCGATATGGGGCCTGAAGGCGGAAATAAAGGTGGACTGATCATTGCAGAGGGGACGCCAGAGCAACTCGCTAAAGAGCACCAAAAGACAGGAAGCTATACGGGAGCATACTTGAAAAAAGTGTTAGAGCAATAGTACTGCCTGGCACAAAGCGATTTTAACACTTACATTTATCGTTTTATGAAGCGGAGGTGTATCTCTGTACTCATACGATCGCTAAGTGATGCCAAAGAGTCATATCGGTGCTGCTTGTAGCTTATGGAGGTGATACCTCAAGACCTCTAGATGAGTGTGACTACCTTCTTGATGTGTAAAGAGATAAAAAATGAGCTTCTAAGGTCTGAAGATATGAAAGAGCCAAACGTGCGATGATCAACTTTGGTTGATGTTTTAACTTCTAGCGATTTCTCCGGCATGATCCTAAGCTATTTTTCTTTCGGTGCAATTGTCGATATAATACAAAAAAAGTTGAAGGTTCATTTTGAAAACTATCACGATCATAGATACATTTGGATTCTTTTTTCGTTCCTACTTTGCACTTCCGCCGCTTCGTAACTCCGAGGGGTTTCCTACCGGACTCCTGACTGGGTTTGTGAATTTTGTCGATTCGCTACGTAAAGAGCACAACACCGATTATCTTGTATTTGCACTAGATAGTAAAGGAAAAACGTTTCGTAATGAGCTCTATGGGGAGTATAAAGCACACCGTAAAGCACCACCTGAAGATCTGGTCAAGCAGCTTCCTGTTGCCATCAAATGGGTTGAGAAGATGGGCTTTGCCAACCTCTCTAAAGAGGGATATGAAGCTGATGATGTGATCGCTACGGTGACAAGAATCGCCAAGGAAAAAGGGATCAAGGTGCGTATCGTCTCCCATGACAAAGATCTCTACCAGCTGATCGATGATGGTAGGGTGGTGATGTATGACTCCGTCAAAAAAAGAGAGGTCGATGAAGTGGCGTGCATCGAGAAGTTTGGCGTCAGACCCAAAGACTTTATCAATTTTCAGGCGATTTTGGGAGACAGTTCAGACAATGTACCTGGAGTCAAAGGGATAGGGCAGAAGGGTGCAAGCAAACTGATCAACGAATACGGCACACTTGAAGCGATCTATGAAAATCTAGAGCACTGTGGAACTCCACGTATCCAAAAGCTTCTTGCCAAAAGCAGGGAGAGTGCTTTTCTCTCCCGTGATCTAGTCACGATGCGCGATGATGTCTATGAGACACTGGAGCTGGAGCGTTATGCTTTTGAAGACAAAAACTACCTAAGCTGTCTGCTGGAGGAGTTTCAAAAATATGAGATGAACCAGGCGATCAGAAAAGCCAGTGTCACCAAACTGGCAACCTGTGAGGTCAAAGAGGTTCCCAAAGAGGCGAGACACATACTGAGTTTTGAGGCGGTGACCCTTGATACCAAAGAGAAGCTTTTTGACGTGATCGGGAGTATCGATGAGGATGCGATCGTGGCATTTGATACGGAGACAACAGGACTGGACACCACATCTGACAGGATGGTAGGCTTTAGTTTTTCTTATGAGGATACAAAAGCCTATTATGTACCAGTAGCGCACAGCTATCTGGGGGTTGGAGCACAAGTTTTACAATCCGATGCGGTGGAGGCATTACATCAACTGATGAAGCATAAGATCGTCGGTCAAAATCTTAAGTTTGATTTTGCTCTGCTTTACCACCAGTATGGCTTTGAGGAGATGGTTCCCTATGCAGATACGATGATCTTAGCATGGCTGAGCGATCCGGGAACCAAAGTAGGGCTTGATGCGTTGGCGGAAAAGTTTTTCAAGTATGAGATGAAACCCTTCAAAGAGATGGTCAAGAGAGGGGAAGATTTCTCTTCGGTGGCGATAGAGGAAGCAGCCTTTTATGCTGCTGAGGACGCGTGGATGACCAGGCTGCTCTACTTTGCACTCAAAAAGAAGATGGAACGTGCATCGCTTACCCTGCTTCTAAAGGAGGCAAAAGAGATAGAGTATCCTTTTATCAATGTGTTGATCAAGATGGAAAGCCTTGGGATAAAGGTGAACCAGAAACATCTCAAAACATTGCAGAAAGATCTCAGCAGCGAACTAGCTCAACTCACCGAAGAGATCTATGCCTTGACGGGGAGCGAGTTTAACATCAAATCAACCAAACAGCTTGGCGAGATACTCTTTGTCAAGCTGGGGCTCAAGGGCGGAAAGCAGACCAAAACAGGTTACTCTACCAATGAAGCTGTCCTTCAGTCACTGATCGGTGAACATGAAGTGATCGGCAAGATCTTGGAGTACCGCGAGCACCAGAAGATACTCTCTACCTATGTGGATCCGTTGTTGAAACTCGCAAAAGAGGATCCCCATAGCCGTATCTATACCTCATTTATCCAGACAGGAACGGCTACGGGAAGGTTGAGCTCCAAGGAGCCGAACCTGCAAAATATCCCTGTGCGCTCTACGCTTGGGCGCTCTGTCAGGGAGGCGTTTGTTGCAAAAGAGGGGTATAAGCTAGTGAGTATAGACTACTCACAGATAGAGCTCCGTCTTTTGGCGCACTTCTCGGGGGACAGGGCACTTGTGGAAGCCTTCAACCATGGGGAAGATATCCACCTCGCAACGGCTGTCAAGCTCTTTGGTGAAGAGGATGCCAAAGCAAAGAGACACTTTGCCAAGGCAGTAAACTTTGGCCTGCTTTATGGAATGGGACCTAAAAAACTCTCTGAGGATACCGGTGTGACGATGAGTGAAGCCAAAGAGGTGATCAAGAGCTATTTTGCTACCTTCCCTACTGTCAAAAGTTTTATAGAGGAGATTCAAGAGCGTGTCAAGGTAGATGGCTATGTAGAGACGATCCTCAAACGCAGACGCCTCTTTGATTATGAAAATGCCAATGGGATGCAAAAAGCCGGCATATTACGTGAATCGGTCAATACGGTATTTCAGGGGAGTGCAGCCGATCTGATCAAACTTGCGATGCTTGAGATCGAGAGGATGATCCAAAAGGAGGAGCTGGATGCTGCCATGCTGCTTCAGATCCATGATGAACTGATCTTTGAGGTCAAAGAGGAGTTGGTCGATGAGATTGTTGCGCGCTTTGTTGATACGATGGAGGGTGTATTGACGCTCAATGTGCCACTTGTCTGTTCTGCTTTTGTGGGCGACAGCTGGGGAGAACTGAAGTAGCAAAGCTACCCAGAGAGTATTTTGGATACATGAGATCAATCGAGTCTAAGATAAGATGTGATCATTCTCCTGTTACTGTTATCCATTTATTAACTTCCATTAGAAAAGAATCAGATATAATCTCTCTTTATCATTTGACTGACGGAGAGAAAATCAATGTTTAAACAACTATTATCCATGAAGATGGCCGTTTTGGTGCTATTTATTTTCGGAGTAACCGCAGGTGTGGCTACTTTTATTGAAAATGATTACGGTACACAGACCGCACAAGCACTGATCTATAAAGCAAAATGGTTTGAGGCCTTTCTTCTCTATTTTGTGGTGATTTTGATCTACAATATGCTCAAGTTCAAATCCTATAAGGACAAATTTCCCGTTTTTCTCTTCCATTTTTCCTTTTTGGTCATCGCACTGGGTGCACTGATGACCCGCTATATGGGGTATGAGGGGATCATGCATATTCGAGAAGGAGAAGAGAGCAATGTGATCGTTTCTTATGATAAGTTCTTGCAGGTGGTTGCAAGAGACGCAGATGAAGTGAAGTCGCTAGAAAAAACGCTCTATCTTTCAAGTATGACCCAAAACAGTCTCTATGAATCACTCAAGCTTGGGGAGAAAAAGGTAGAGGTCGAACTTCTCCGCTATTTTCCAACGTTTTATGAAAAGATCGTCGAGGATGCAAAGGGTAAAAAGATACTGGAGCTGACGATCTCTACAGGGGAAAAGGGCGAGGACTACTACCTTGCAAAAGGAGAGACCAAGACGTTCGATCAATTCGATATCGCCTATGAGGCAACACCCAAAGAGGGGAAGCCTACACTGATGATCAAAGAGGGAGAGAATGGACTAAGCGTCGAGTTTCCCTATATCATTCAGACACTGAACATGAATGACCAGAGCCAAGGAGAGTTGTCTCCTGGTACCAATGACTTCAAACAGCGCATACTCTACCGTTTCGGAAGCAATGCGGTGGTACTCAAATCGATCCATCCCAAAGCACGGATTGTAGTCGATTCGGATGATCTAAAAAACGTCTCAGGTAAACCCGAGTTTATAGAGTTCAAGGTCAGTACAGGAAAGGAGAGCAGGATCGTTGCCACCACTCCCTACAGTGGGCAGACAGGCAGATTGCACCAGTTTGAACTTGATGGGGTGAAGATCGATCTTCGAGTCGGAGCAAAAATCATCAACTTGCCTTTTTCTATCAAACTCAACGACTTCAAACTGGAACGTTATCCAGGGTCAATGACGCCTTCTTCGTATGCAAGCGATGTCACCTTGATCGATAATGAAGAGAGGATACATCAGCCCTATACCATCTATATGAACCATGTACTCGATCACAGAGGCTACCGCTTTTTTCAGTCTTCTTATGATCTGGATGAAAAGGGTACAGTGCTTTCAGTGAACCATGATCCTGGTACCTGGCCAACGTATATCGGTTATATCCTGTTGACGCTTGGAATGTTTTGGAGTCTCTTTATCAAAAACGGAAGATTTATGCAGCTGCTCAATAAGACCAAAAAACTGCAGCAGGGTGCTGCTGTGGTATGGGTGATCGGGATGATGGCCACCTCTCCGGCACTCGATGCTGCAACCCCGATGATCGATGAAGCTTCTCAAGCGAAAGTCTCGGCGATTGACATAACGCATGCAAAAGCATTTGGACGCTTGATCGTACAGGATTTTCAGGGGCGTATGAAACCAGTAGATACGATGGCGCACGAGGTCGTGGCAAAAATATCAGGAAAATCTTCCATTCTCGGTCTGGAGGCGATACAGGTTTTTCTTGGGATGACCATTACACCAGAGTTTTACCGGGTACTCCCGATCATCAAGATAGGCCACCCTAAGATCGCAGTGAAGCTTGGACTCCCCGAAGATGCGCGATATGCGAAGTTCTCCGATTTCTTTGATCAGACCGACAATAGCTACAAACTCTTTGATGAGATCAGCCGTGCCTCAAGGAAAAAACCGTTGGAGCAGAGCCAATATGACAAAAAACTGATCGAGATCGATGAGCGAGTCAATGTCGCTTACATGGTCTTTAACGGTTCTTTGCTGCAGATATTTCCTAAGCCTAGAGACAAGAACAATCAATGGCTTGCTCCGATGGAAGCACTCAAGCAGTTTGATCCCAAAGATGCGCAGATGCTGCAGCTGATGATCGCAAACTATTTCCAGCAGGTCGATCTTGCTATGGAGTCGGGTAGCTGGAGTAACGCAGATCAGGGGCTTGATTTTATCGCCAAGTTCCAGGAGAGTTTCGGCAAAGAGGTGATACCCAGCCAGAGACATATCGATATGGAGATCAAGTATAATAAGTTGGGACTCTTTGCCAAACTGGCGCCAGTCTATCTTCTTCTTGGTGTCATCGTGCTGATGTTTGCCTTCATCAATATCCTCAAACCTGCTTTCTCTCTGAAGTGGGTGATGCGTATCGCGCTTGGGTTGTTGGGTGCAGCGTTTGTTGTGCATATCATCGGTCTTGGCATTCGCTGGTATATCTCAGGGCATGCGCCATGGTCCAATGCGTATGAGTCGATTGTGTTTATTGCACTTTCTACGGTGTTGGCAGGTCTGCTTCTTGCACGAAACACACCTTTTGCCCTTGCAGGTACGGCGATACTCGCAGGTATCACGATGAGTGTGGCGCATCTGAGCTTTATTAACCCAGAGATCACCAACCTTGTACCGGTACTCAAATCCTATTGGCTGATCATTCACGTAGCCACGATCATCTCTGGTGATGGCTTCCTAGGGCTTGGATCGATCCTTGCGCTGCTGGTACTGATCCTCTTTATCATCAGGGGAAAAGAGAATGCAAACATAGACCGTGCGATCAAAGAGCTGACCAGCCTTTCAGAGATGGCACTGATCATCGGTCTGATCCTCATGACTGTTGGAAACTTCCTCGGCGGCGTCTGGGCAAATGAGAGCTGGGGGCGCTACTGGGGATGGGATCCCAAAGAGACCTGGGCTGCGGTCACGATCTTGATCTATGCTTCTGTACTGCATATGCGCTTCGTACCTGCACTCAAATCAGTGTTTGCTTACAATGTCGCAGCGTTGTGGTCCTATTCGACTGTGATTATGACCTACTTTGGGGTCAACTACTACCTCTCAGGGCTTCACTCCTACGCTGCGGGTGACCCGGTGCCGATCCCGATGTGGGTGTACTATGCGGTAGCTGGATTGCTTGTGCTTACACTCTTGGCTGCACGCCATAGAAAGCTAGGCTAGAACACCCCTGCACCATGACACGCATACGGCTTTTGCCGTATGATCAGGCTGCAATCATAACTTTGATGCTGGTTACTTCACAGATACATCGCTGCCTTCCTTCTAAAATGCGAGATGGCGCTAAGCCTCCATTGGAGTTTTTAGGGGGGTGTTGCACTCTTGTAATCAACCATTAGATATAATCACAGCCTAATTTGCGAGGAGTAGAGATGAAAATTGCCATAGCAGGCACAGGGTACGTAGGTCTGTCTAACGGTATCCTCTTGGCACAGAACCATGAGGTGATTGCCTTAGATATTATCCCGGAAAAAGTAGAGATGCTCAACAAGAAACACTCTCCGATCGAAGATAAAGAGATCGAGGAGTACCTCTCTAGCAAAGCATTACAGTTTAACGCCACGCTTGATAAAAAAGAGGCATACAGCAATGCTGACTTTGTCATCATCGCTACACCCACCGACTACGACCCCGAAACCAACTCTTTCAACACAAAAAGCGTGGAGGCTGTCATCTCTGATGTCCTAGCGATCAATCCAGCAGCAACGATGGTGATCAAGTCTACGATCCCTGTGGGATACACCAAGCGCATAAAAGAGAAATTTGGTACGCAAAATATCCTCTTTTCACCGGAATTTCTTAGAGAGGGGAGAGCGCTTTATGACAACCTCTACCCTTCACGTATCATCGTGGGTGAACGTTCAAAGCGTGCTGAGGTATTTGCAAACCTGCTCAAAGAGGGGGCGATCAAAGAGGAGATTCCTGTGCTTTTCACAGACTCCACGGAAGCTGAAGCGATCAAGCTCTTTTCCAATACCTATCTGGCGATGAGGGTTGCCTACTTCAACGAACTTGACTCCTATGCACAGGCACATGGGCTGGAGAGCAAACAGATCATTGAAGGGGTGGGGCTTGATCCTAGGATAGGAAGCCACTACAACAATCCCTCCTTTGGATACGGCGGGTACTGTCTGCCCAAAGACACCAAGCAGCTGCTAGCAAACTACCATGATGTACCAAACAACCTCATCCAAGCGATCGTAGATGCCAATGCAACGCGCAAAGACTTTATCGCTGATGCGATCATCGCGAAGCTCAAAGCGCGTACCGGTGCTACAGATGGTGCGGTAGGAGTCTACAGGCTAGTGATGAAGTCAGGAAGCGATAATTTCCGTGCTTCGGCGATCCAGGGGATCATGAAACGTATCAAAGCCAAAGGGATCAAGGTGATCGTCTATGAGCCGGTGCTAAAAGAGGATATGTTCTTCCACTCCAAAGTCTATAAGGAGCTTGAAAGCTTTAAACAAGAGGCGGATGTGATCGTTGCTAACAGACTCTCCGATGCGTTGCTTGATGTGCAAGATAAGGTATTTACAAGAGATATATTCAGAGAAAACTAAGGGTGTGATGCAATGAAGATTTTGGTGACAGGAACAGCTGGATTTATCGGTGCTGCGTTGGCAGAGAGACTGGCAGAAAGGGGGGACGAGGTAGTTGGTCTTGATGCAATCAATGACTACTATGACCAAAGAGTCAAATACGGAAGATTGAAAAAAGCAGGTTTTATCAAAACACTCGAAGAAGGCGAAGAGATCTCCTACGGAGCATTTCTGACCTCTTTTGTGCATCCAAACCACAGATTTATCAGACTCAATCTTGAAGATAAAGATGCAATCATGAAGCTTTTTAAAAAGGAGGCGTTCGATGCGGTCTGCAACCTTGCAGCGCAGGCAGGCGTACGCTACTCTTTGACTAACCCAGATGCCTATATCCAGAGCAATATCGTCGGTTTTATGAACCTTCTTGAAGCTTGCCGTCACAACGACGTCAAAAATCTCTCCTACGCCTCAAGCTCCTCAGTCTACGGACTAAACGAAAAGATCCCTTTTAGTACAGATGACAATGTAGACCACCCGATCTCGCTCTATGCTGCGAGTAAAAAATCCAATGAACTGATGGCGCATACCTACAGTCATCTCTTCGGTATCCAGACGACAGGATTGCGTTTTTTCACTGTCTATGGCCCATGGGGAAGACCTGATATGGCACTTTTTTTGTTTGTGAAAGCGGCACTGGAAGGGAAAAGCATCGATGTGTTTAACTATGGCGAGATGCTCAGAGACTTCACCTATATCGATGACATCGTAGAAGGGGTGATACGGGTGATCGACAACCCCGCACAGCCCGATAAGGGGTGGAGCGAAAAGACCGGGCATGCCTCTACCTCTTTGGCACCCTACAAGATCTACAATATCGGCAACCAAAATCCTGTCAGATTGATGGATTTTATCACCGCTATCGAAAAGAAACTAGGAAAAACGATAGAAAAAAATATGCTGCCGATCCAGCCTGGTGATGTGCCCGCGACCTTTGCCGATGTGGATGACCTGGTGGAGGATCTAGGATACCAACCCCAAACCCCTATACAGGAGGGTATCGATAGGTTTGTGGAGTGGTACCTGGAGTTTTTTGAGGTTGATGTATAGTAAGTTCATCACCAAACCTAGAACAAAATGTTGCTATACCACTAAAGGATTTGGTCAAAAGATGCACTCCAAAGGGGTCCTGGTCAATGCAGCAGGATAGATCACGATGACCTCTTTAATTTTAAGCCTATATCGCTAAAATGCGCCTATGAAATATCTACGAGGCTATACCAAACGGTACTTTTCACTTGCCATCATTGCGATGTACTCGACACTGCATAAGCTTTCGCAGTGTGACAGTAACGC
>Ga0209614_1000693_pt1 | contig 28425 bp, 24 predicted proteins | sample BlaSprsedimmetaG_FD_185484 | JGI IMG/M metagenome (GOLD analysis project Ga0209614, IMG submission 185484) | Hot spring sediment bacterial and archeal communities from California, USA to study Microbial Dark Matter (Phase II) - Blank Spring... ... | reverse complement strand
AGCGCGGACGTGCAGCCGGGGTTACGATGTGCATCAGGGACTCCTCTCTTCGTCGGGCTTAGACACCACGACTAGAGAGTGAGTCCCTACCTCATGTCAACCGCTCCCCAGGATGAGGGATGCTTCCTCTTCTACATACGCAGTAACGCACTCGGGATCGAGAACTACACTCGGATCGACCTGTTCGGATCGGGGTGTGTGGAGAAGGCCGTCGACATCCTGATCTCGCGAAGGTTCAAGCTGCGGGGCATGAGTTGGCTCAAGCCAGGCGCTCAAGGGATGGTCAAGCTGAAGGTACTGCGCTACAACAGTAAGTGGAACGACCACTGGGGATCACGGTTCGCCGAAGCAGCCTGATGTCTCAGTTTGAGATGCTTCCAGGGATGAATCGTGACTATTCTCGATCCTACCGGTCATTCACGCCTGTATCCTGGCGAAACGACGCTTGCCGACCTGCAAGACCCTTCCTTCCAGGCTGGACCACGGCACATCGAAGACCCCGTCCGGAAGATCGACGGCAACGCCATCGATACGCACAGCTCCGGCAACGATAAGCCTACGCGCCTCCGATGTGGTGGGCGCGAGCGCGGCCAGTTTGATCACCGCAGGGAGATGGACCGTCTCTCCGTGCTCCACATGGACCACACGAGCATCGTCGGGTATCTCATGGCGCTTGAAGATCGCATCGAACGCAGCCTCTGAGCCGTGGGCCGCTCCCTCGTCGTGGTACAGCGCCACGATCTCACGCGCCAGCCGGCGCTTCATCTCGTTAGGGTGCACGTCGCCCGCCGCCAGACCGGCCTCGAGCGAGTCAATCTCATCCACTGGCAGTCCCGTGCAAAGCCTGTAGTACTTGACCATCAGCTCATCGGGGATCGACATGACCTTGCCGAACATCTCGTCCGCCGCATCGGTCAGGCCGATGTAGTTGCCGTAGCTCTTGCTCATCTTCTGCACCCCGTCGGTGCCTTCCAGTAACGGGAGCGTCAGACATACTTGCGGCTCGAGGCCCATCTTCTCCATGAGCTCACGACCTGCAAGCAGGTTGAACAGCTGATCGGTGCCTCCGAGTTCCACGTCGGCCCGGATCGCGACCGAGTCGTATGCCTGAGCCATCGGGTAGAGCAGCTCGTGGAGCGAGATGCCCACGCCCTCGCGGTAGCGCTTCTGGAAGTCGTCGCGCTCCATGATTCGGGCGACGGTGAACTGGCTCGTGAGGCGAAGGACGTCGGCGAAACCGAGCGGCGCCAACCACTCGGAGTTGCGGCGCATCGTGGTCTTGTCCGGGTCGAGGACCTTGAACGCCTGCTCTATATATGTGGCAGCGTTCTCTTCGATCTGTTCAGGAGTGAGTGCGGGCCTCGTGGTGCTGCGGCCCGACGGGTCACCGATCAGCGCGGTGAAGTCGCCGATGATCAACACGACCGTGTGGCCGAGGTCCTGGAACTGGCGCAGCTTGCGCAGTGGCACCGCGTGGCCGAGATGCAGGTCTGGGGCGGTGGGGTCCACGCCGAGCTTCACAACGAGTTGCCGACCGCTCTCCAGTTTGGTAGCGAGGGCCTGCGCCGGCACGATGTCGGCGGCACCGCTCGCGATGGTCCTCATCTGCTCCTCTACGGCACGCACGGTACCCGATCACGCATCCTCTCGAATCCGGCCCGTTACCGAAACGGCACGGCTGTGCGGTGGTGTGGCCCGCTGATTGCAGGTCATACTAGCATGATGCAACCAGCCCGCTGGCCTTCGTGCGGTACAGTATGCCCGTACCGCATCCGGAGGCCGCTCTCTCTGAAGACCACGAGGACACACGACCATGAGCGCATACGACGACCAGAGGCCACGGCCACGGCCACGGCCACGGCCACGCCCCCAGCCCCGCAAGAAAGCCGCAGGGGCATCAGCCGGCGGCGTGAAGCGTACGCCACCCTCGAAGAGGCGCGCGAGGGCCGACGCGAACCGTTCGTCTACCACGCGTCGCACGCAGCCCCCTTCGGCAGGGCGGAAGACGCGCGAAGCCCAGACGCCACGCCAGCAGGCTGGCTCGGGGCGTCCGCGACCTGCCGCGGAACGGGGCCGCGTCCGGAAGCCGCTGTCCAGGGGCCGCCGGATATGGCGTGTCGTGTGGCGCACCGGCCTCCTGGTCTTCCTGGTGATGCTGCTGGCCGGGGGCATCGCGGGTTGTATCGCATACGAACGCCTCACCGAGGATCTTCCAGACCTTTCGGGCACCACTGAGCCGCTTGCGGAGACCAGTGTGATCTACGATCGCAACGGCGACGTGCTTGTGGAGCTGCACGCGGAGCAGAACCGCACGTACGTGCCGCTCGCGAGCATACCGGTGCAGCTCCGTCAGGCGATCATATCGACCGAAGACCAGCGATTCTACGAACATGAGGGCGTGGACCCCTGGGGCATTGCGCGCGCCCTGTGGGTGAACGTCACACAAGGCAAGCACCACGGCGGCTCCACGATCACTCAGCAGTACGTGGTCAACACGCTTATCGAACGCGAGGACACGCTCGCGCGGAAGGTCAAGGAAGCGATTCTCGCATACCAGCTCGAATCTCAGTTCACGAAGGACGAGATACTCGAGAAGTACCTCAACACGATCTACTTCGGACATGGCGCGTACGGTGTGCAGGCCGCGGCGGTCACGTACTTCGGTAAGGACGTGAGCGACCTGACGACAGCCGAGTGCGCGATGATCGGGGGGCTGCTCAGGTCGCCGGGCGGGTACTCTCCGCGTATCGACCCGGAGGCGGCCAAGGCGCGCCGCGATACGGTCCTCGGGCAGATGCTCTCCCTCGGCTATCTCGATCAGGCCACCCATGACGCGGCGGTAGCCGAGCCGTTCACCCTGGCGGCCCCTGCCCCCACGGCCACCATCGCCCCGTACTTCGTGGAATGGGTCAAGCAGACCCTGATCGATGAGCACGGGCCTGACGCCGTGTACAAGGGCGGACTGCACGTGGAGACGACCCTCGACCCGGCCGCTCAGGCCGCCGCCGAGGAGGCCATCGCGTCTGTGCTGGACCAGCCGGACGATCCCTCGGCGGCGCTCGTGTCGCTCGATCCGCGCACCGGTGAGGTCGTGGCGCTCGTGGGCGGCAAGGACTTCGACACCCAGCAGTTCAACGTGGCGGTGCAGGGCAAACGTCAGCCAGGCTCGTCGTTCAAGCCGTTCGTGCTGGTCACGGCGCTCCAGGAGGGCATCTCTCCCGAGCAGACATACGAGAGTTCGGCGGGCTCGTTTGCGATACCGGGTGGGCAGACATGGAAGGTCTCAGGCTACTCGGGCGGCGGGCCCATGCGTCTCCGCGTCGCCACCGAAAAGTCCATCAACTCCGTCTATGCGCAACTCATCCTGGCCGTAGGCGCCGATAATGTCGCCGAGACGGCTAAGAGCATGGGCATCGAAACGCCGATCAAGGCCGTACCATCGATCGCGCTCGGCGCGCAGGAAGTGACCCCGCTCGAGATGGCCTCGGCGTACGGCACGCTTGCCAACGCCGGCGTCCACGTTCCCGCACACGGGATCACCCGCGTCACATCGATCGATGGCGAGGTGCTCTTCGAGGCCCCGACCACCGGGACAGAGGTCATCTCGCCAGCCGTGGCGTACGTGACGACGGACCTGCTCAAGGGCGTCATCTCGCGCGGGACCGGCACGGCCGCGAAAATCGGCCGCCCCGCGGCGGGCAAGACCGGCACCACGCAGGAGTACCGCGACGCCTGGTTCGTGGGATACACTCCACAGCTTTCCACCGCCGTGTGGATCGGGTACACCGAAGGACAAATAGAGATGACGAACGTCCACGGGAGGAAGGTCACCGGCGGATCCTTCCCCGCGCAGATATGGGCCGGCTTCATGAAGACGGCGCTCGCGGACGTGGAGGCCATGGACTTCGCACGGCCCCGAGGCGTCACCTCGGCGACCATCTGCCTCGAGACGGGCATGTTGGCGGCCGAGCACTGCCCGGAGACCGGGTCGGCGATCTTCCTCGCCGAGTCGCTCCCCGCCGAGTGCGAGCTCCATGCCGAACCCGAGGTGGTGGACGTGCCCAACCTCATCGGGACCCAGAAGGTGGACGCGTTGGCGACCCTCACCGAGCTGGGGCTCATCGCCCAGGTGGAGGGGCAGCCGGTCGCGGGCGTACCGGCGGGCATGGTGGCCGACCAGTCACCCAGGTACGGCGAGCAGGTGCCGCCGGGATCGACCATCGGCATCATCGTGTCCTCGGGACCGCCCAAGACCGAGCCACCGGTGGCGTCCTTCACATACCTGCCCGAGGATATCCGCGTTGGCGAACCGGTCGAGTTCGACGGGACCGGATCCAGCGACCCCGACGGCGAGATCGTGAAGTGGTACTGGGAGTTCGGACCCGGCCCGGATGCGAACGCCGAGGGCGAGACGGCGACCTACACATTCGAGAGCGTGGGCACGTATACCGTCACGCTCTGGGTGACGGATGACACCGGCCTGGTTTCGAGTAATCCACTCGAGATAGAGGTCAAGCCTTAGTCGGCGGCGTCCCTTATGGCCCACTAACGGAGACCGCGGTAGAAGTGCCCGCTCGTCGCCGGCGTGATGAGAGCCTCACCGGGCGCGGCGGCCCCGGACACCACAGACGCCACGACCGACGTGAACGTCCGCACCACCTCCGCGGCGCGCTGTGCGCCTTCGTCGCTGAAGTCCAGACGGACGGCTGCGACACCCGCCGCGACGACCTCATCCAGCGCCCGGGACAGGTCGAGTGTCACGGAGTTCATGATGTGCGACCTGCCAGACGGATCGGTGGTCACCGGGAACTCGTACCCTTTCTGGTCGCGGAGGCGCCACCATCCAGCGCGTCGCGCGCACGTGCCGCATTTCCGGCCGCATGACCCCGCAGCCATCAGCACGCACTGCTCGGCCACCATCAGCTCGATGCGTCCCCACACGAGCGCGCCGACGGGTACGGTCGAGGATGCTGCCACTTCGGCAAGCTGACGCCCGCTGAGCTCCGGAGACGCCCACACCAGGCTCGCTCCAAGACGACCCAAGGCCTCCACCGAGTACGCGTTCACCGTGTTGAGCGGCCAGTCGGCCTCGACGGGCGCAATAGGCCCGTGTGCGCCGAGAGGCCCCAGATTGCCGGTGAGGAACGGCCCGCCGGCGGCCATGTCTAAGGCCCATGGCATCTCATCCGGCCACACCACGCGCGGAAGCAGCGGGTGGATCCGCGGGGGAAGATCGTCCGGCGTCTGCCCGGCGTGGACGCGCAGCCACACCCTGTCCGCGCCCGCCTCGACACATGCGGCGGCGGTGGCCGCGTCCCATGCCGTGGCAACCACGAGCGGGACACTGGTGCCCGCACCGTGCCTACGCGCACCCGGGAGCGATGGCGGAACGGGATGGCTGCGCGAACGGTGGGCCCACGGCCCGAGACGCGCCTCATCGAGCTTGCCGAGGGCCTCACGCCTCGCCGCGTGAAGCTTGGAGTACCCCATCCCCGCACCGGCCTCCAGATCGATCTCCCAACGCCCGGGACGATACCCGGAACCGCCCATGCGGCCCACATGTTCCACAATCTCGTCCATGCCGATCGCCTTGGTGCGCGCCGCCTCGACCGGCTCCCCTTCTGCGTCGGCGGCATGCCCTGCAGCCGAAACGGTCACCGACAGCGGTTCCCCTATGCGCGCCTTCACGCGGATATCCACGGGAACCGCGTTCCGATCGGTCGTGGCTCCCTGGCCGTACGTTCGCCGGGCCGCGTCGAGAAGCGTTGCATTGGCAACCCGGAACACCCTGTCTCCGGGCAGCACCTGTCGCTCGACGTCCAGGGATACCGTCGATCCAGCCGGCGCCGACCACGCCCTCGAACCTCCGATCGACAGTGCTCCGGCCGTCTGCGCGAACCGGCCAGACCGGGTCCAGAACTCAAGGGTGTCAGAGGAATCGAGCGCTCGCTCGAGTGCGACCTCGGCACGGCCGCGGTCACTGGCGGCCACTCGGCCGACAAGCACCCCCCGGTTGTTAGGCCGCGTGTAGCTCATGAGCTCCGGGCCACGCTCGCCGGTGAGGTAGGCGTTCGTGAACCCGCGGTTGAACGCCTCCTCAAGGCGCTCCCACTCAGACGGGAGAACGTCGTACCGGTCGGGATCCTCGAGCGCACGGTCGAGCGCGGCGCGGTACACGGAGGTCACGATCGCCACGTACTCGGGAGACTTCATGCGGCCTTCGATCTTGAGAGCCGCCACGCCTGCCTTGATCAGCTGCGGCAGCTGCGCTATGCCCGCCAGGTCCCTGGTGGACAGCAGGTACTGGCCCGGGACCTCCACGGCCGCACCGTCGGCATCCAGCAGCTCGTAGCACATCCGGCACGGCTGGGCGCACAGACCCCGGTTGGCGGAGCGCTGCCCTATGAGCGACGACATGAGGCACTGCCCGGAATACGAGTAGCACAGAGCCCCGTGTACGAAGGTCTCCACCTCGACGCCGGCACTCGCGCATACCGCGATGGCGCGTGGCGGGAGCTCCCGGGCAAGCGTCACTCGCTGCACGCCTTCTGCCGCAAGCAGGGACACGGTCTCGGCGTTCATCGCATCGATCTGAGTGGACGCGTGGACTCGGACGTGGGGCAGCGACCGCCTCAGCACCGACAGCATGCCGATGTCCTGGACGATGACGGCATCCACACCCGCCGCCCATGCGGTGTCGGTGAGGTCGAGCGCGCCGGACACCTCGGAAGGCAACACCACGATGTTCGCCGTGAGATAGACGCGCGCTCCCCGGAGGTGGGCGAACCGGACCCACTCGGCAAGGGTCTCGATCTCGAAGTTGTCCGCGCCTCGACGCGCGTTGAACGAGCCAACGCCGAGGTAGACCGCGTCGGCGCCATTGTTGACCGCCGCAACGAGCGCGTCCGGACTTCCCGCGGGAGCGAGCAGCTCCACTTCTGACGTTTGTGTGTCAGGCAACGCTTCTCTTTCAGGGAACGGTATGCGCCCTACGGGCGTCTATACGGACGGTATATACTATGGCTTCAGCATCGGCGCACACCGGACCGATGCATGCCCTGACCATCATAGACGGTACGCGCGGAGGGAGCCCCGTGTCGAGACGCACACGGACACGACGCCAGAAGAAGAGCCACGTGATCCTGCCGATCATCGCCGGCGTGCTGGTGGTCACCATGCTGGGCGGGGTGTTCATCACTGGTGCAGCTGGCGCGTTCGGCCTCAGCCTCGCCGACACATGGCTCGCCGACCTTCCCGACATCGATGACGCGAGCGCCTTCGAGGTGGCCCAGGCCACGCAGATCTACTCGGCTGACGGTGTGCTACTGGCGAACCTGTTCCTGGAGAACAGGCAGGTGGTGGGGCTCGACCAGATCTCGCCGCACCTCCTGCACGCAGTCGTTGCCGTTGAGGACGAACGCTTCTACGAGCACAACGGCGTGGACTACCAGAGCATCGTGCGCGCGTTCGTCACGAACCTCACGTCGGACCGCCGTGAGGGCGCGTCCACGATCACCCAGCAGTACATACGCAACACGATCCTCGCCGAGGAGCGCTACGACATCAGCTACCGGCGCAAGGCGCGTGAGGCATGGCTCGCGCTCGAGCTCGAGCGACGGTACGATAAGGACGAGATCCTCGCGATGTACATCAACACCGTGTACTACGGCGAGGGCGCATACGGAGCCGAGGCTGCAGCGCTCACCTACTTCAACAAGCACGCGAGCGAGCTGACGATAGCGGAGGCCGCCCTCATCGCGGGACTCCCGCAGTCCCCGATCCACCTGAGCCCGTACGACAACCCGGAGGGCGCGGTGGCGCGGCGACAGTGGGTGCTCTCCAAGATGCACGAACTCGGCTACATCACCGATGAGGAGTATGAAGCCGCGAAGATCGAGGAGCTCACGCTCGAGAAGTCGCCGACGCTCGACACCCAGGGCGTATACGCCGCCCAGTACTTCGTCGCCCATGTGAAGAAGGTGCTGCAGAACGAGTACGGCACCGACCTCGTCTTCAAGGGCGGACTCACGGTCTACACCACCCTCGACACCCAACTCCAGACCTACGCCGAAGAGGCCGTGCAGGGCACTCTCGACCGGGAGGACGACCCCGACTGCGCCCTCGTGGCCATCGACCCCCGCACCGGCTACATCAAGGCGATGGTGGGCGGTCGTGACTGGAACACCAACAAGTTCAACTTCGCCACGCAGGCGCGACGTCAGCCGGGCTCGTCCTTCAAGGTCTTCACGCTCGTCACCGCCCTCGAGGAGGGCATGAATCCCGACCGCCGCCGCGTGGATTCCTCATCACCGGCGATGATCCCCACCGGCAGCAGTACGTGGCGGGTGAGCAATGCGGGTGGAGGCGGCCGCGGCTACATCACCCTTCGCCAGGCCACCGTGGGATCGGTGAACACGGCGTTCGCACGACTCATCGCCGAGATGGGCGCCGAGAAGGTGGTTGAGACCGCACATCGCATGGGCATCGAGAGCCACCTTGAGCCCTTCCTCTCTCTGACCCTGGGCAGCCAGGAGGTCACGCCGCTCGAAATGGCATCGGCATTCGGCACGCTCGCCGCCGACGGGCGGCACTATCCGCATACCGCGGTGACGCGCATCGTGGGCCCGCAGGGCGAGACCATCTATGAGGCCGATCCGCAGGGCGAGCAGGTGATCAGCCACTCGATCGCGTACGCTGCCACGCAGGTGCTCAAGGGCGTCATCACGGGCGGCACGGCCACACGGGCGAACTTCGGCCGTCCCGCGGCGGGCAAGACCGGCACCACGCAGGACTACCGGGACGCCTGGTTCGTAGGCTACACACCGCAACTCTCCTGCGCGGTCTGGATGGGTTACACACCGGAGCGGCCGATGCTGAACGTCCATGGCAGACGGGTCTTTGGCGGGACGTACGCCGCACCGATCTGGAAGGACTTCATGTCCAGGGCGCTCGCCGACGAACCGGTGATGGACTTCAATCCCGCTCCACCGCCCAAGTACACCTGGAAGAAGGAGTGGGAGATACCGGAGAAGGCAGTCCCTTCGCTCGTCGGTCTGACCCAGGAGGCCGCTATCAAGGCCCTGGAGGACGCGGAGTTCGAAGACTACACGATCACAAGCGCGTTCAGCGAGACGATCGCCGAGGGGCTCGTGATCTCGCAAACGCCCGCTGCAGGATCGAAGGTCATCCCCGACGAGACCACGGTGACCATCGTCGTCTCGAAGGGCCCTGATCCCAGCAAGGCGCCGCCACCGGAACCGGTGCCCGAGCCGGAACCGGAGCCGGAACCGGAGCCGACGTCGACTCCTACACCGAAACCGTGACAGACAACACCCCGGCCCGCGCGGGCCGGGGTGTTGTGTCTTCCCGATGGAGCGGGGCTTCAGAAGCGCCTGACACGCACCATCCCTGAGGTGCACACCACGTCAACGCCCTCGGGCTCGATGCGATCCAGTACGAGATTCATCCCAAGGGTATCCGAGCTGATGTGGCCGGCGATGACGAGCGCAAGCCCGATCTTCTCCGCATGCTTGCGGTGCTCCTCCGAGTAGTGCATCCCGATGAGGGTGTCCATTCCCGCGGCCACCAGCTTGTCGAGGGCGTCTTTGGGCCCCTCGGTCCCTCCGGTCATGTCCACGGCGCACGTGCCGCATCGCCTGGATCCGGAGCCCTGTATGATGATGGGTCCGTATCCCTTCTTCGTCGCATCAGCGTACTCCGGCACCGAGCGCAGGACCTTGATCAGATCATCGAGCGTGCGCGGCGCCTCGCCGTCCACGAGCTCCTGCACGAAACGGTTCACGTTGTTGTCGGCCGGCGTATGGCATGACATCGACGCGAACCCGAGGTGCCGGGCGGCATCCACCGCCTGGTAGTGGTTGGCGGGCATGATCCGTCTGCGTACCTCCTCGGCACGGGGCGCTATGAGCCCGTCGGCGACACCGATGCCCACCCCCCTGGCCGCCCAGAGGTCGGCCTGCATGTACATGACCCGGTGCAGGTTGGCATACCCGGGGCCCTCGGGATGATGCGCGAACACGAGGTCGATGGCCTGCCCCTTCTCGCGCAATCGATCGGCGAGCAAGACTTCGCCCACCTGCATGTCGATCCCGGTGATGAGGCCTCGCACCTCGAGGTCGGGATCGCCTACGCAGATCCGCGTGTCGTCGTAGGGGTTGGCCAGCCGCTCCTGATCGAAGAACTCCCGCTCGTCCGCACCGAGTTCCTCATACTCCTTCTTCGCCGCCGCAAGCACGGCGTCGATCTCCTCTCGTGGGCGCGCATCGGCTTCGATACCCGCCTCGACAGCGACACGGTAGATCTCGCCAAGTCTCATCTGGTCCCCCCATCGTCGTCTGCGCCGCGCCGTGCCCGACGCGGCCCTGTCCGTCCCCTGGAAACATACGCGCTGTCAGTGACATAGAAGCGCAACTGCAGATCGTGTCCGGAGCTCAGTCCCACCCGTCCGCTGGTGGAAGCCGCCTCGTCGGGCACGTGCGCCGCATCGTAGACCGCGATCGCACCGCCGAGCCGCTCGCCGTTCAGGCCGAGGTCGATACCCAGAGACCCGGCCACCTTGCCGGGGCCGTTGGAGACCTCCACCCCGCGTCGTCCGCGTCGGCGCTCCATGGTCTCCACGCCCCACAGAGGCTCGATCGCCCGTATGAGGACCGCCCCCGCAACGCCCGCAGGCTCCGTGACCAGGTTGAGCATGTGATGAACCCCGTAGGTGAAGTACACGTAGGCGCAGCCGGGCGGCCCGTACATGACCCTGTTGCGCGCTGTGACCCCCTTGGTAGCCGCGTGCGAACCGGGGTCATCCGCGCCCAGATACGCCTCCGTCTCGACGATGCACCCGCCGCAAACGGTATCACCGACCGTGGTCACCAGCATCTTGCCGAGCAGGTCGCGGGCCACCAGGGAGGTCTCACGCTCGAAGAACGACGCGTCGAGCGGGACGAGGTCGTCTCCCATGGGGGCACGCGGCTCCGGGACACCGCGCCCTCTCATGGCTGCCGGTTCCGCCTGAGGGATGCGAGCAGGTCGCCCAGCGGGCGGGTGTTCAACACCATCGACGGTGACACCCAACCCCTCCTTGCTGTCGCCACTCCCCACCTCATGTGGCTGAACTGCGTCGCTTCATGAGCGTCCGTGTCGATGACCACTCCCACGCCCGCCTTGCGTGCCATGCGCAAGTGAACGTCATTGAGGTCGAGGCGCTCGGGATGGGCGTTCAACTCGAGCGCCGTGCCGGTCTGCGCAGCCTTCTCGATGACCGCCTCCATGTCAAGATCGAACGGATTCCGCCGACCCAGTAGACGGCCGGTAGGATGACCGATGATGTCGACGTACGGGTTGTCCATCGCAACGAGCAGACGGCGTGTCGCTTGTTCGCGTGTCTGACTGAAGCCGTGGTGGAGCGATCCGATGCAGTAGTCGAAGCGCGCCAGGACGTCATCGGGGTAGTCCACGCCGCCATCGTCGTCGATGTTCAGCTCTATGCCCTTCAGGAGCACCGGTCCTCCGTCGTCGCGTGCGTTGAGCTCGTCGATCCGCTCCCATTGCTGTTCAAGGTCGGCCAGGTCCAGACCACCCACCATCCGGAGCTCGTACGCGTGGTCGCTACACCCAAGGTACTCGTAGCCGAGGGTCGCGGCCCTCTGCCGGTTCTCTTCCAGGGTCGACCGTCCATCGGTAGCCACCGTATGGGAGTGGAGGTCGCCACGGATATCCTCCCGTGTGATCAGATCCGGCACTCGGCCATCGAGGGCGAGCTCGATCTCACCTGCGTCCTCACGGACCTCCGGAGGCATCACAGGCATGCCGAGCGCCGCGTACACGTCCGCTTCCGTGGCGCACTCGAGCCGCTGATCATCTTCGATGCGGAACACACCGTACTCGTTGATCTTGAGCCCCCGGGATCTCGCTATCTCCCGAAGATGCACGTTGTGTTCGGCGGAACCCGTGAAGTACTGGAGCGCCGCACCCCAGCACCCCGGATCGACCACACGCACATCCACCTGGCGGCCCGAGGTCGTCATCACGCTCGTCTTCGTCTCACCGCTCGCGAACACCTCCGTGACCACCGGCAGGTCGCGCACGGCCTCCATCACGGCAGCGCCGTTCTCTGCGGACACCAGCACGTCGACGTCGCCCACGGTCTCTTTCATCCGGCGGATACTACCTGCGTATGCGGCCCGCTCCACACTCGGCAGCGCCTCGAGCTCCTCCACCAGCTTCTCGGCCAGCGGCAATGCGTCGGCCAGGAGGATGCGTTCGTTGAGTTGCCGGTACCTCCGCACCCCGTCGGCGATGTTCTCGATCGTCTTCGCGCCGAAACCGGACAGCCCCTCAAGGCGGCCCTCGTCAAGCGCCTCCTCAAGGTCTTCCACCGACGACACGCCGAGTTCGTCGTACAACGCCTTGGCCTTCTTCGGGCCGACTCCCCGCACTCGCATCAGCTCGACCACCGAGGCCGGTACCCGGGTGACGACCTCCTCGAACTCGGGGAACGTGCCCTTCTGGAGGATGGACGATATGACGCCTGCGATCTTGGCACCGACACCGGGGATCTCGGTCAGGCGGTCCGCGAGTGCGGTGGACATGATGTCCTCGTCCCAGGCACGCACGGCGTGAGCCGCCTTGTGATAAGAAAGGAACCGGTATCGGTCCTCACCGACGATCTCCAGCAGGTCACCGAAGTCGTCGAGGGTGGTCGCGATAGCGGCGTTGTCGTATGCGGGCATCGTGCTCCATCCGGCGGGTCACTCACTCAGGATGATACCTGAGAGCCGTCACCCGCCCGACACACACCACCGGCCGCAGCGATTCACTCTTCCCGGATACCGCACTGCCCGAGCCACGCCTCGTCACGCTCCAGCGCCTCGCGTGCCGCCGCCATCTGTTCGGCCACGCGCCCGGGAGCGGTCCCTCCCGCAGTGGTCCTCCGCGCAACGACCGAATCGATGTCGACAGCATCGAGCGCCGCCGCGTCGAAGACGGGTGATGCCGCCCGGAGGTCGTCCACGGTGAGCTCCTGGAGCGTCCGCCCTTCGCGCTCGCACCGCAGTACGAGCTTGCCCACGATCTCGTGAGCCTCCCTGAACGGCACACCGCGTGCGGCGAGGTGATCGGCCAGGTCGGTCGCGGCCATGAAGCCGCCCAGTGCACCCTGGCGCATCCTGCTCTCGTTGAGACGCATCGTGCCGAGCATTCCCGTCATCGCATGGAGCGAGGCTCCGTAGGTGTCCACCGCGTCGAAGGCCGGCTCCTTGTCCTCCTGCATGTCCTTGTTGTAGGCCAGAGGAAGCCCCTTCAGCGCCACCAGCAGCGCGGTAAGGTCTCCGATCACGCGCCCGGTCTTGCCGCGCACAAGCTCGGCGAAATCGGGGTTCTTCTTCTGGGGCATGATGCTCGAGCCGGTGGACCAGCTGTCGTCGAGCGTGACGAAGCCGAACTCCTCGGACGACCACAGAATCAGCTCCTCGGCAAGGCGCGAGAGGTGCACCATGCCCACGGTGCAGGCGTAGATGAGGTCCGCGAGGAAGTCCCGGTCGGACACAGCATCGAGGGAGTTGGGCGAGACCGCGCCGAAACCGAGCTCTGCGGCGACCGCATCACGATCGAGCGGGAACGTGGTGCCGGCCAGGGCCGCACTGCCGAGCGGCATGACGTCGGCCGACCCGTACGCATGTCTCAGGCGCTCCAGATCGCGGGTGAGCATCCACGAGTACGCCAGCATGTGGTGCGCGAACAGCACCGGTTGCGCCTTCTGCAGGTGTGTGTAGCCGGGCATGACCACGTGCAGGTTCGACTCGGCCAGATGCAGCAGCGTCCCTCGCAGGCCGTTGACCCGCCCCGCGAGCTCGAGGGCGGAACGCCGGGCCGCAAGCCGAGTGGCCGTGGCCACCTGGTCGTTACGCGAGCGTCCGGTGTGCAACCGCTTGCCGGCGTCGCCGATGCGCCGCGTGAGCTCCGCCTCGATGGCCATGTGCACGTCCTCGTCGGCGATGCTGAACGTGAACGCGCCGCACTCGATGTCCTTGAGTATCCCGAGGAGCCCTTCCTCGATGGAGGTGGCGTCTGTGCCGGAGATGATGCCCCGGGCGGCCAGCATCCGCGCGTGCGCGACAGAGCCTGCGATGTCCTCGGCGTACAGACGCTTGTCCACCGGGAGCGACGCTCCGAACGCCTGCTGGAACTCGCCCGGGGTGTGCTCGAAGCGGCCGCTCCACGGGGTCCGGGCGTCACTCATCGTTGTCACCAGGCTCGCTCGCCGCGGTTGGCGCGTCGGTGGACACCTCTGCGGGCACACCGTTCGGCGCTTCCATTGCAGAACCGGACTCAGATGACATCGGCTCTGCAGGCTCTGATGCACGGCCGCTCTTCTGGCCCACCAGATAGCCGAGGCCGAAGGCGGCGAGCCCGAGGACGAACAGCAGCACGATGACGCCGATGATGATCAGCCACTCGGCTCCGCCTGGCATTCCGAACACAGCTGCCTACACCTCGCCTTCCTTGCCCATCTTCCTGCGCTGACGGGCCCACACCTTCACGGGCAGTCCGTGCAGGTCGATGAAGCCCTTCGCGGCCGCGTGATCGAAGCTGTCCGAGGCGTCGTACGTGGCAAGGTCGTAGTCGTACAGGGAGTACGGGCTACGACGACCGACCGTGACGCAGCTGCCCTTGTAGAAACGCAGCCGGACATCACCGGTCACCAGCTGCTGGGTCGTCTCGATGAAGCCATCGAGCGCCTCCTTGAGTGGCGAGAACCACATGCCGTTATACACGAGCTCGGCCCACTTCTGCTCCACGCCGAGCTTGTAGTGCAGCACTTCGCGCTCCAGGCACAGGTCCTCGAGCGCCTTGTGCGCGGTGATCAGCGTGAGTGCGCCCGGGACCTCGTAGACCTCGCGGCTCTTCACGCCGATCAGGCGGTTCTCGATCATGTCGATACGGCCGAAGCCGTGCCTGCCCGCGAGCTCGTTCATCCGGGAGATGATCTCGTGGAAGCTCATCGCCTCACCATCAAGCGCGACAGGGATACCCTTCTTGAAGCTGATCTCCGCGTATTCCGGCTCGTCGCAGGTGTTCCCGCGGGAGTCGGCCGTAAGCGTGTAGATGTCCGCCGGCGGCTCCACCCACGGATCCTCCAGAGCGCCGCACTCGATGGCGCGGCCCCACAGGTTGTCGTCGATCGAGTACGGGCTCTTCTTGGTGGTGGGAACCGGGATCCCCCGCTCGGCGGCCCAGTCCATCTCCTCTTCGCGAGTCCGCAGATCCCACTCGCGGACCGGTGCGATGATGCCGAGATCGGGGTCGAGCGCTGAGATCCCCACCTCGAAGCGCACCTGGTCGTTACCCTTGCCCGTGCAGCCATGCGCGATGTACCGCGCGTCGTGGCGGTGCGCCTCCTCGACCAGGTGCTTCACGATGATGGGGCGGCTCATCGCCGAGAGCAGCGGGTACTTGTTCTCGTAGAGGGCGTTGGCCTGCAGTGCGCGGGACAGGTACTCCTCGACGTACTCTTCACGGACGTCCTTGACGATGGACTCCACCGCGCCGATTGTAAGCGCCTTCTGGCGCACGAACTCCAGATCCTGGCGCTCCTGACCCACGTCGATCGCAAGCGCGATCACGTCCATGTCGTGGTTCTCCTGGATCCATTTGATGGCTACGGAGGTATCGAGCCCTCCCGAGTACGCCAGGACACACTTGTCTTTGCCCACGCTTATCGCCCTTCCGTATGCAGCGTCATCCGTGACCGTCAGTTGCGGCCGCGGAACTTGTCGAGTCCCTTGACGATCGCCTGCGCGGCGGTCTCGTCCGCCGTGACGATCAGTATCGTGTCGTCGCCTGCGATGCTGCCGAGGATCTTGTCGATCGCCGCCGCGTCGAGCGCGGCCGCGACACCCTGACCGCCGCCGGCGGTCGTCTTGACCAGCACAAACTGCTGTGATTGCACGACGTCCTCGACCAACTCGGCGATCATGCGCTGAAGGTGGATGTCCTCCGCCAGCACATACACACCCTCGGGGAGCTTGCGGAGCCCCATGTCCGCGATGTCGCGGGAGACGGTCGCCTGCGTGCAACTGAACCCCGCCTCTTTGAGGTGTTCCACGAGATCACGCTGGGTCCTGATGCGCTCTCTCCGCACTATGGTCCTTATCGCATCCTGTCGCTGAGTGCGCTTCCGCATGGCGACCCCTTTCCCTTTCTAGAGGACCAAGGACATCCACGCACGCTGCGCGTGCAAGCGGTTCTCCGCTTCGTCGAACACGATGGAGCGTGGCGAGTCGATGACCGACGCACTCACCTCTTCGCCGCGATGGGCAGGCAGGCAGTGCATGAACACGGCCTCGTTATCGGCCTGCGCCATGAGATCATCGTCGACGGTGAAACCGGCGAAATCACGCAGCCTGCGCTCATGCTCGGCCTCCTGCCCCATCGACGCCCACGTGTCGGTGACGACGATGTCCGCTCCTTCAACCGCTGCGCGGGGGTCATGACCTACCGCGACGCCCCCGCCGGTACCGTAGCGCCCCGCGAGGGACCTCGCCTGCTCCACGATCGCTCCGTCGGCCTCGTATCCGGGAGGGGTGGCGATTGCCACGTCCATGCCCGTGAGCGCGCCGGCCACCAGGTACGTGTGCGCCATGTTGTTCCCGTCGCCCACATACGCCAGCCGCAGACCCGGGAACGCCCCCTTGTGCTGGCGGATCGTGAGGAGGTCGGCAAGCCCCTGGCACGGGTGGTGGTCATCGGTGAGCGCGTTGATCACGGGAACGGACGCGTGCTCGGCCACCTCTTCGATGTGGCTTTGCGCGAAGGTGCGCAGGACGATCAGGTCCACGTAGCGTTCGAGCACCTTGACCGTGTCATGCACGGTCTCCTCTCGGGAGAACGCGTCGTAGGGTCCCATGACCACGGGATGGACGCCCAGTTGGACACAGCCGGTCTCGAAGCTCACCCGCGTACGGAGCGACGGCTTCATGAAGATGAGTCCCGCCATCGCACCATCGAACCTCGGCCATTCGTCAGGACCCTGGCCGGCGACATCCAGGACGTGCGCCACCTCGTCTGGCGTGAGGTCGGCGAGCGTGAGTAGGTCACGACCCTTGAGACTCTGCATCATACTGCCTCCAGGACGATTTCAAGTGTATTCAGCAGTGTATCAGTTTCGTCCTTCCTGCATACAAGAGGTGGGAGCAGACGCAGAATACTCTCGCCGATGGCGTTCAGCACGATCCCTCTCTCAAGACACGCCGACGCCACTGCCTTGGCGTTGGGCTCCACCAGCTCGGCCGCGAGCATCAAACCCCGGCCCCGCACCTCGCGCAACGCCCCGGTACGCCGCCCGAGTTCCTCGAGCGCATCGCGCATGTACGAACCCGTCCGTTCCGCGTTGATGCCGAGCTGCTCACCCTCCAGCGCGTCCAGGGTCGCCAGGGCAGCGGCACAGAGCACCGGGCCCCCGCCGAACGTGGAACCATGGTCGCCCGGGGCGAACGCCCCGACCGCCTCCCCGGAGGCGAGCACCGCGCCGATGGGAAGACCGTTGGCCAGCGACTTCGCAAGCATCATGACGTCGGGCCGGACGCCATGACCCTGCCAAGCGAACGGTGTGCCGGTGCGATAGCAGCCCGACTGCACCTCGTCGAAGATGAGGAGGACGTCACGCTCGTCACACAGCGCCCGGACCGCGTGCAGATACCCCTCATCGCACGGATGGACGCCCCCCTCGCCCTGCACGGGCTCCAAAAGCACGGCGCACGTGCCGGGGGTGATGGCCTCCTCGAGCGCGGCCAGATCGTTCAACGGCACATGCGTGAACCCGGGAAGCAGCGGAGCGAACGCCTCCTGCTTGGAGGGCTGGCCCGTGGCCGAGAGCGCCGCCATCGTGCGTCCGTGGAAGCTGCGCTCCGCCGTCACGATATGGAAGCACGACTCGCCGCGCTTCGCCTTCCCCCACCGGCGGGCGAGCTTGATCGCGCCCTCCGCGGCCTCGGTGCCCGAGTTGCAGAAGAACGCCTTCCATCCGCCCCCGGCCAGCCCGGACAGCCGCTCGGCCAACGCAGCCCGATGCTCGACATGGTAGAGGTTGGAGACGTGGACGAGCCTGCGCATCTGATCCGCGACCGCATCCGCGACCGCCGGATGCGCATGCCCGAGGTTGACCGCGCCGATGCCGGACACGAAGTCGAGGTACTCCCGGCCCTGGTCGTCATACAAGCGCATGCCCTCGCCCCGCTCGAAGAGTACGGGCTGCCGGGCATAGGTAGGCAGATGGAACGCGGCATCAAGCGCCGCGAGCCGCTCGTAACGTACACCCATCGTCACAGTGTCACCTCGCCCTCATACGCTGCGTAAGTGGCGTCGTCTTCGAGGCCGAGGCTCGACGTCTCGGCCGTGATCATCGTCCCCACGCCCTCATCCGTGTACACCTCGAGCAACAAGGCGTGCGGGATGGTGCCGTTGAGGATATGCGCGCGCTCGACGCCCTGACTCAGGGCATGCACGCACGCACCGACCTTCGGGATCATCCCGGCGGCGAGCGTGCCTCCGTCCAACATGGCTTCCGCCTCATCGAACGACAGGGCGCTGATCAGCGAGCCCTTGTCGGCGAAATCCGCGTACAGGCCGTCCACGTCGGTGAGAAAGATCACCTTCTCGGCGCCGAGCGCGGCGGCCATCTCGCCAGCGACAAAATCCGCGTTGATGTTGAAGGAGCCGCCATCGTCTCCCGCTCCTACCGAAGCGATGACCGGGATGAACCCGTCTTCAATGAGGTCGGTGACCACGGTGGTGTCGATGGATGTGACATCGCCGACGCGCCCGAGCCGCTCGTCCTTGCGCGTGGCGCGGATGAGGTTGGCGTCGTCACCCGCGATCCCCACCGCCAGGCGGCCGTGCGCGTTGATCGCCGAGACGAGGTCGCCGTTCACCTTGCCGACGAGCACCATCTTCACGATCTCCATCGCCTCCGGCGAGGTGACCCGCAGGCCGTCGACGAACTCGACCGGCATACCCAGCCTGTCCATGTACGCGGATATCTCCGGTCCCCCGCCGTGCACGATCACGGGGTTGATCCCCACGAGTTTCATGAGGACGATATCCGCGGCCACGCCGTGTCGCAGCGCTTCGTCGGTCATCGCCGCGCCGCCGTACTTGATGACGACCGTGCGACCCCAGGCGCGCTTGATCCAGGGAAGCGATTCCATGAGGATGGCGGCCTTGTCGTGCATATCCATAGGCTGCTCCTTGATCATGAGCGGTAATCCCCGTTGATGCGCACGTAGTCATGGCTGAAGTCGCAGGTCCACACCGTGGCTTCGCCGACCCCGACGTGCAGGTCCACCAGCACCTCGATCTCGGGCTCGGCAAGCGCGCGTGCGGCTTCCTCCTCGTCGAAGCCGAGGGCGGTGCCGTTGCGGCACATCGTGATGCCGGCGAAGACGATCTCGAAGGCTGCGGGATCCACATGCGCCCCGGACTTCCCGATCGCCATAGCCACCCGTCCCCAGTTCGCGTCCTCGCCGTAGAGCGCGCACTTCACGAGCGGGGAGTTCGCTATCGAGAACGCGGCGATTTCCGCGTCGCGCTCATCAGCGGCGCCACGTACCGTCACGGTCACGAACTTCGTGGCACCCTCACCGTCGCGAACCACCATCTTGGCCAGATCGGTGGCGACTTGCGTGATGGCAGCGCTCACCGCCTCGTAGGCGGCACTGCCCGACTCGAGCAACGCACCTCCCTCGGCGCCTGAGGCCATGAGTATGCACGAGTCGTTGGTGGACGTGTCAGAATCGACCGTGATGCGGTTGAACGAGCGCGAGACGGCATGCCGGAGCAGGGCATCGCACGTGTCCGGCGACAGCGGCGCGTCGGTGGTGAGGAACGCGAGCATCGTCGCCATGTTCGGCTGTATCATCCCGCTTCCCTTGGCGATACCACCAACGGTGAAGGTCCGTCCGTCCGCCGTCACTTCGACGGCCGACTGCTTCTGAAACGTGTCCGTGGTCATGATGGCTTCCGCCGCAGTCTCGCCGCCGGCGGGACCCAGCTCGGCGACCGCCTCGCGGATCCCCGCTTCCACGTGGTCTATCGGGAGCGGCACGCCGATCACCCCGGTGGAGCAGACCGCCACCTCGCCGGGCAGGCAATCGAGCACCTCGGCTGTCGTTGCCGCCATCCGGCGCGCGTGGACCATGCCCTGATCCCCGGTGCAGGCGTTGGCGTTGCCGGCGTTCACCGCAATCGCGCGCAACATCCCGTCGGCCGTATGGGCACGCGAGACGAGCACCGGGGGCGCCGCCGTTGCGCTCTGCGTGTAGACGCCGGCGGCAGGACACGGAGCGTCGACGGCGATCACGCACACGTCGCGCCGGCCCGAGCGCTTCAACCCGGCGCTGACGCCAGCCGCAACGAACCCGACCGGCGCGGTCACACCGCCTGCCTTATCTGAGAAGACCAACTCCTCGGCCTGTGCCACGTGCACTCCTTACACGATCGGGACCTGCGTTTCGAGGCCCATCGTCTCTTCTATGCCCAGCGCCAGGTTGGCGCACTGCACTGCCTGCCCTGCCGTCCCTTTGACGAGGTTGTCGATCGCGCACGTCACCACGAGGGTGTGCGTTACCTGATCCAGCGTCACGCCCACGTGCGCCCGGTTGCTGCCGCGGACGTGACCCGTGGCCGGTTGGACCCCCGGGTCGCAGACGGTCACGAACGGTTCGTCCGCGTACGCGCTCCGGTAGATCGCATGGACCGCCTCGGGGGTGAGCCCCGGATCGCACTGGAGGTACACCGTGGACAGCAACCCCCTGCCGAGCGGCGCAAGATGCGGCGTGAACACCACTGCCGGCGCATCCAGCCCCAGGTCGCCGAGCGCCTGCGCGATCTCCGGGGTGTGGCGATGCGACGTCACCTTGTAGGCGGCCACCGAGTCCGCCGCGTTCATGAAGTGTGTGGCCTCCGAGAGACTCCGCCCTGCGCCCGAGACACCGGAGATCGCGTCCACGATGACCCGTCCGGGGACCACGACGCCCGCCCGCACCGCCGGTGCGGCCGCAAGCAACGTGGCGGTAGGGTAGCAGCCCGGACACGCCACCAGCCGCGCACCCGGAAGCGACTCCCGCCACAACTCAGGCAGACCGTACACCGCATCAGGGAGCAGGTCCGCTGCGGTGTGCTCGCACTGGTACCAGGCGCCGTAGACAGCGGGGTCGCGCAGCCGGAAGTCGGCCGACGCGTCCACGACGGTGAGCCCGGCCCCGAGCAGCGCGGGTACGACCGCCATCGCGGCCGTATGCGGTACGGCGAGGAAGACGACCTCGGCCATGCGAGCTACTTCGGCTGCATCGTGCGGACCGTAGACCAGATCGCATGCCGCAAGCCCGGGGTACAGCTCCGACACCCGACGTCCCCGGTCCCGATCGGACGTGACGGCCACGAGCTCGAATGACGGATGTCCAAGCAGTAGCCGTGTGAGTTCGGCCCCCGCGTATCCCGCGGCCCCGATGATGGCTGCCGATAGCACGATTCTGTCCTCCCAATCGTCGATCAGGAGGACAGAATACGCTTCTGTGAGAATATTCGCAAGCAATATGCACAATTTGTGCGTATACTGCCGTTCGCATCGCCAAACACCCGCACCCCGCCCGCCTATCCGGACGGGAAGACGTATCAGCTGCGCACCTCGCCGCCCACGACAGCGCACACCTTGCGCACGAGCTTGTCATGCACCGGCCGCACGTCGGCATCTGAGAGCGTCTTGTCCGCCGCGCGGTATGTGAGCGAGAACGCGAGGCTCTTCGTACCTTCCGGAAGCCGCCGTTCCGGGTCCTCAACGCCTTCGGGGTCGCGGTACACGTCGAACAGGCGCACCGACTCAAGGAGGGCACCGCCCGCGGATTCGATGGCCGAGACGACACGTTCGGATGTCACGTCCTCAGGCACCACGAGCGCGAGATCCAGGGCGGCCGCCGGATGACGCGGAATCTCCTTGAACGTGGTCGTCACCTTCGAAGCGGCCTTCAGGAGCGCGGGAACGGATATCTCGAAGAGCGTCGCCGGTCCGCTGGCGTCGAATCGTTCGAGCACGTCGGCCGACACCTCTCCGAGCCAACCGACCACGTCACCGCGAACGATGACCTCGGCCGTACGACCCGGCTGCAACCAGGACCGTTCCGCCGCACGCACGCTCCAGCGTTCGACGCCCAGCGCTTCGAGCAGGGACGCAAGAACGCCCTTGCCGTCGAAGAAGTCGAGCCCCGGCGCCGGCTCGTTCCATCCCGGACGGACCCACGAGCCGGCCAGCACGCCAGCGGCCATCAGCCGCTCCTTGGGCTGCTTTCGACCCTCGGATGTGATGAACACCGTGCCCATCTCGTAGAGGTGCACATCGGCGATCCCACGGCGCTGATTGTGAGAGAGTGCTCGCAGCAGACTCGAGGTGAGCGTCCAACGCATGACCGCCTGCTCCTCGGACATGGGGTTGATCAGCTCGACCAGCAGTTCGTCCGGAGCGAGCTCCCAGCCCAAACGGTCCAGGTCGGCGGGATCCCCGAACGAGTACCCCACGTGTTCATCGAGGCCCGCCGCACGCAGCACCGACCCGATGCGCGACACGAAGCGCTGACGGGACGTCCTCCCGCCGATCCGCCCGCCGCCGCCCGGCAAGGTCGACGTGATGTTCTCGAGTCCGTACAGGCGCGCGACCTCCTCGATGAGGTCGACCTCCCGCTCAAGATCAGGCCGGAAACCGGGCGCCACGACCTCGAGTTCGTCTCCGGAACCCTCTGCTGAGAGCCCGAGCGGCCGAAGGAGCGTCGCGATGGCCGGAGTCTCCAGATCCGTGCCCAGCAAGGCGTTCACGCGTCCGGTCCGCAGTCGCAGCTGCAGCGGCGCACGCTGGCCCGGATAGGCGTCCACGAGGCCCGGAGCCACCGTGCCACCGGCCACTTCGGCGATCAGCGCGGCCGCCCGGTCCGACGCACGGCTCGCGAGATCGGGATCCACGCCGCGCTCGTACCGGAGCGAGGACTCCGAGATGAGTCCGAGCCGGCGGCTCGTGCGGCTGATCGACGCCGTATCGAAGCACGCCGACTCCAGAAGGATGTCGGTCGTGGCCTCGGAGACCTCGGTCTCCTCGCCGCCCATCACACCCGCGAGAGCGACGGGACCATCGTCGTCGGTTATCAGGAGCGTGTCGCTCGCGAGACGCCGCTCCTGCCCATCGAGCGTGCGGATCGTCTCGTCCTCGCGTGCCGCCCGGACCGTTACCGCCGCGACCCCGTCGCGCTTGGCGAGCGTAGCCAGATCGAAGGCGTGCAGCGGCTGGCCGAGTTCGAAGAGGATGTAGTTGGTGACGTCGACCACGTTGTTGACCGGACGAGCGCCGGCCGCAGCCACGCGCTCGGCGAGCCAGGCGGGTGACGGCCCCACCTTGACACCGCGGATCACCCGCGCCGTGTACCTGGGACACAGAGCGCCGTCCTCGATCTCCACGCTCACGAGATCTGCGGCGGGCGCGCCCTCCTCCGCCGGCGCCGAGGCGGGAACGGTGAACGTGGCCCCTGTGATGGCCGCCACCTCGCGAGCCACACCCACCATCGACAGGCAGTCGGGGCGGTTCGGGGTGACCTCGAGCTCCAACACGGTGTCTGCGATGCCGTAGTACTCGGCGAACGGCTCGCCTACCGGCGCATCGGGATCGAGGATCAGCAGGCCGCTGCCCTCGCCGCCCACCCCGATCTCCGTTGGCGAGCACATCATTCCCTCGGAGACCAGACCACGGAGCTTCGCCCGTTTGATCGTCACGCCGCCGGGAAGCGTCGTGCCCACCTGCGCCACCGGGACCTTGTCGCCGGCCTCGAAGTTGGTTGCGCCGCAGACGATGTTCAGTGGTTCGTCGGCGCCCACGTCCACGGAGCAGTACGACAGCCTGTCGGCGTCGGGATGTTGTTCCTTGGTTATGACCTGACCCACAACGACACCATCGAGTGCGGCGCCGAGTGTGTGGACCGCCTCGACCTTGGTGCCGGTCATGTCGAGCCGTTCGCACAGCTTGTCGACGGGCAGGGTGACGTCCACGAGTTCCTTGAGCCATGTGAGCGATACACGCATCGCGGGATCCTTCCTCAGGGTCGGTCGCTATCGTTGCCGTGACCGGTCACCCTTCGGGGTGGCCGGAGCGGCGGTCGTCAGAACTGGTGCAGGAAGCGGGTGTCTCCTTCGATGAAGTGACGAAGGTCGGGCACACCGTACTTCAGCCCCGCTATCCTCTCGGCGCCGATACCGAACGCGAAGCCCGTGTAGCGCTCCGGATCGATACCCACGTAGCCGAAAACGTTGGGGTCGACCATCCCGCAGCCAAGGATCTCGAGCCAGCCCTCGCCCCCACAGGATCGACAGCCCTCGCCGCCACAGATCCCGCAGGAGACGTCCACCTCGGCCGACGGCTCCGTGAACGGGAAGAAGTGCGGGCGCAGCCGCACGCGACGATCCGGCCCGAACATCTCGCGCACAAAATGCTCCAGCGTGCCTTTGAGATCACCGAACGTGACGCCTTCGTCCACCACCAGCCCCTCCACCTGCGTGAACTGCGGCAAGTGGCTCGGGTCGGCCACATCCCGACGGTACACCTTGCCCGGGACGATCACGTAGATGGGCGGCTTCTCGCTCTCCATCACGTGGACCTGACCGGGGCTGGTATGCGTCCGCAACAAGACGTCGCTCTCCCCCTCCACGACCGCCGTGTCTCCCGAGAGGTCCCTCACGTAGAACGTGTCCTGAAGCGCGCGCGCCGGGTGGTCCGCCGGATGGTTGAGGGCGGTGAAGTTGTAGTAGTCGAGTTCCACCTCCGGGCCTTCCGCAACGCGATAGCCCAGGCCGGAGAAGACTTCGACGATCTCGTCCACCACCTGGTGCAGCACGTGCTGATGGCCGAGCGGCCGCCCTCGCCCGGGCAGTGTCACGTCCACCGCCTCCGCAGCGATCCGGGACGCCCGCGCGATGCGCTCGAGCGCCTCCCGTCTCCGATCGAGCGCCGACTCGAGAGCACGCCGCACCTCGTTGGATATGCACCCGACCTCGGGCCGCTCCTCGGCAGACAGCGCGCCCAGTCCTCGCAGGATCGCCGTGAGCGAACCCTTCTTGCCCAGGTACGCGATGCGGACCTCCTCGAGTGCATCAAGCGTCGTCGCACCCTCTACGGCCGTCAGCGACTCAGCCTCCAACGCCCGCAAGTCTTCTCCGATTGTCATCCCGACCTCACTTCTTCCATCCGTGTACGGAAAGGGAGCCGCCCCGCCCTTGTCACAAGGACGGGAACGGCTCCCGCGGTACCACCTTGTTTGGCCGATGACTCACCGGCCCTCTCACTCCCGTGCACCATCAACGCACGGCCGGGATCCTCTCCCGGAGGCCCGATATCGGGGGCACCGGCTCACCTACTCGGGCCGCAGGCCCTTTCAGATCGCAGCTGATGGAGTGAACCGCGGGTCCTCCGCCCGGGGTCCTTGCAGTCGGTGGGACCCCTCCCTGGCGAGCGGCTCTTGAGAACCGCGCCTCTCCGTCGTCGCCTCATGTGCGATTGGTACGTCAGTCTAGCATCACTCCGCAGCGCCCACCAGCGAACATGCGACCCTCCCTGCAGGCACGACGGCGACCACCACACCCCGTACGTCGTTCCGGTCGACGGGCTCCACATCGGCTGCTGCGTTCGCATCGCCGCGCATGCGGAGCGAGCCATCCGGCTCCACGCCCACGACCCGATGCACCACCAGGTCGCCATCATGTGCGAAGACGGTGAGGTCGCCCTGCTGCGGCTCGACCGCGACCCGCGTGTACACGATCAGATCGCCAGGATAGAGCGCCGGGCGCATGGAGCCACCCTCGACGTACAGCATGCCATGCGACCACGCCAGCACCAGCGCGACGACCGCGAGCCCGGCCCCCGCCCCACGGCGCAGCCACACCGCCCAGCCGCTATCGGACTTGCTCTGCATCTACGTAGACCGACGCGCGAACGTAGTCGCCCTGAAGGTCGTTGCCGGCTTCGGACGGCAGGCTTACCGCGAGATCGAGGTCTGCAGCCTGCCCGGCTCCAAGCCGTATCGGTGCGGTCCTGAGCGTGGACAGGGGTCCAGCGTACAGCTCCACGCCGTTGCACGTTGCCCGGCACTGCAGCGCGTTCCAGAAGTCGGTGATGCCCGCCTTCTTCGCCGCGCTCGTGACCGCATCGCACGCGATGGATCCCGTGTTGCGGACCTCGAGCGTCCTGCTGATCGTCTCACCAGGGGCGAGCCCTTCCACGGTGAGGGCCGCCGATGTCGGCTCCACCGAGACGAGCACGGTGCCCGCCGTGATCATGTTGTCCTTCACCTCGGTCCGTGCTGTGAAGTACGCCCTTGCTCCGCCGATGGACAGCATCGCTGCGATCAGCGCCACATACGTGAACAGTCGCTTCATCGTTCTCCTCCTTGCGGATCTCGCCGCCGAGGGGAGGTGGCGGATGGATGGTATGCGGGGCCCCGCACCGCACATCATGGCGTCCGAGCTTCAACGTGCCCTTACCAGCGCCTCACCGGCAACCGAACGATGCGGGCCCGAGGTCGGACCGACACAGAACGACGAAGGCCCCGCGCTATGCGGGGCCTTCGTCGTCACGCCGTGGTACAGGACCGTCAGGCGCCCTGCGCCGCCTTGGCGACCTCCACCAGCTTGGCGAACGCGGCCGGATCGTTCACGGCCATGTCGGAGAGCACCTTGCGGTCGAGGGTCACTTCGGCCTTCTTGAGACCGTTCATGAACACCGAGTACGACAGACCGTTGAGACGGGCGCCAGCGTTGATGCGGGCGATCCACAGACGGCGGATCTCACGCTTCTTGTTCCGGCGGTCGCGGTACTGGTACTGCAGCGAGTGCTGCAACTGCTCCTTCGCGCTCTTGTAGCGGCGGCTACGGTCTCCGTAGTATCCGCTCGCCTGATCGAGAACGGTCCGGCGCTTCTTCTTCGCGGTGACTGCACGCTTCACCCTGGGCATGGTCGATCACTCCTTGGAAGGATACGCGAGCTTCGGACTAACCGACGCCCAGCTTCTGCTTGATGACTTTCTCGTCCGCCTTGTGCACGAGGCCGTCCTGGCGGAAGTTGCGCTTACGCTTGGGGCTCTTCTTCTCGAGGATGTGGCTCTTGAAGGCCTTCGCGCGCTTGATCTTGCCGGTACCGGTGAGCTTGAAGCGCTTCGCGGTACCCTTGTGGGTTCTCATCTTGGGCATGTCGTCTCCTATTCCTTCGCGGCAGCGTCGCCGGAGGCAGCCTCAGCGGCCTGTGCCGGCTCTGCCGCATCGTCCGACCCGTCAGCCCCGGCCTGCTTCTTCTCGGCGGGCTTGGCCTTCACCGGCTCCTTCTTGTGAGGCGCCACCAGCATGAACATGTTGCGGCCTTCGAGTTTGGGCTTGGACTCCACGAACGCAAGGCCCGCGATGTCGGCCTCCAGCCGCTCGAGTATCGCCAGTCCGCGCTCCGCGTGCACCATCTCGCGACCGCGGAACATGATCGTCACTTTGACCTTGGCGCCCGCCTCGAGGAAGCGCACGACGTGCTTCTTCTTGGTCTCGTAATCGTGCGTGTCGATCTTCGGGCGGAACTTAATCTCTTTGACCTCTACGCGCGTCTGGTTCTTGCGCGCCTTCTTGGCCTTCTGCTCCATCTCGTACTTGTACTTGCCGTAGTCCATGGTCTTGCAGACCGGCGGATCGGCGTTGGGAGCGATCTCGACCAGATCGAGACCCTGTTCGTCGGCCATGCGGAGAGCATCCGAGACCATGAAGATGCCGAGCTGCTCACCTTCGTCCGAGATCAGACGGCACCTTTGCGCCCTGATCCGATCGTTGAGCCTGGGCTCTGTCGTGCTGATACGCTTCACCTCCATCAGGTGGGGGCCCGTATCCGGCCCCGTCATCAAAAAACGCCCCGCAGCTTGACTGTCGGGGCGTTCAGCCGAGCGGACCGTCTTCTGCGTCCACTCGATCATCCAGACCAGACAGCTGCACATCTCGTGCGCCGGCAGGTGGGGACCATCTCGTACTGTCGTCCAGACGGGGTCCCGCTTGTACGGTATGGGGTTGTAAGTCACGCGAGTATACCGGCCGGCCGGAAGGCTGTCCAGCGGCGCAGGGGCGGCGGAAGCATCCCTCATCCTGGGGACTACGCCGCATTCGGCAGTGATGAGACTCTCGAGTCCCAGTGGCTCTTCCATGTCTTGTTGTATCGCATCACCAGGAACGGGAGGAGTGCGGCCGCTTTTTTCTGGCTCCAGCTCATGCCTCTGAGCTTGTAGCGCCTCGAGATCATCAGGTCTACCGCCTTTTCGATCGCACCCGATCCGTGGAGGTCGACGAGTGCATGGTTGGCGATGC
>Ga0209614_1000692_pt1 | contig 28440 bp, 21 predicted proteins | sample BlaSprsedimmetaG_FD_185484 | JGI IMG/M metagenome (GOLD analysis project Ga0209614, IMG submission 185484) | Hot spring sediment bacterial and archeal communities from California, USA to study Microbial Dark Matter (Phase II) - Blank Spring... ... | reverse complement strand
CTATATAAACCGGCGGCGTAAATATTAACAGGAAATGGAGTTGTTGACAAAAGAAAAAAGTAGGCAAAAAAGAAAAGGTGTTAATATCCAGAATAACTCTGCGAGTTATTTCCGGATATGTAACACTGATTTACATCATCAACATCTTTTAAAATCAATTAAGAAAAGACCAGGAATGGTCCTATGAATAGGTAGTATCTCTGGCCCCCTGTAAACACAAGCAGCGCAAAAAGAATGGCAAATCTTTTCATAGATCAGAGTTTTAGGTTAAGTAATAAGTTATGGAAAATTGTACACGAAATCAAATTTAATGAAAAATTCGATATAAACAAATGTTTTTCATAATGAAGAAATCCTGCCTGTGGCAACAGCGGCTCAAAGGGTATCGGCAGGAAATAAAGGGGGAGAAAATTTACTAAACTGAAAAATAAGAATTTAGCTACTTCTTACGGTGAATATAGCATTTTTGAATAGTAATTTACACTTTTTTAAGTGTATATTTTACTTTATTAAAGAATGGTTACGTTTTATTAATATGCAGGTTGACCGGTCATTTTTCCATGTTTTTCTCCACTGCCGCCAGGATTTCCCTTTCGGTATTTTCAGCCCTGTTATCTATTTCACGGCCTTTTTGAAGGCATTCCTTCACAAAATCCTCATCAATGCATCCGGATGCATTGATCCGCACATTGAGGAAAGCGCCGCGGATGCCCGCTCTGAGAGCCAGCGCCCCCACCCCGGCATCGGAAATGGAATTGGGATTCCCGGCCTTCGCCATGGCCCGACATACTTCCATTGCATCCAGGGCAGTTTCCATTACCTTCAGAGGGACCTGCATAGCTTTTTTTGTGGCGTTCTGAACCGCCCTTTCGCGTTCCGCTTTCTCTTCATCGGTTTTTTTCGGAAGGCCGTAAGCTTCCATCAAACTGTCAAAAGCGGCAGTATCTTCATCCACCAGACGGATCAGCTTTTCCTGATATTGCTTTCCCTTCACAGCCCAATCGGAAAATTCTTCCCAGCGGTCGTCCCATCCCCTTTTATGGGACGACAGGTTAGCCACCATGGTGCCCAGAGCGGCCCCCAGGGCACCCATACAGGCCGACACCGATCCACCTCCCGGTGCAGGCGATTCAGACGAGGTTTCATCGGCAAAATCTTCCACACTCATATCCACCAGGCGTTTCCCCGAAGGTGGATTCAGCACGTATTCGATGATCTTTTCCTCCGGTTTGAATGGATACAGGTCGTCCAGCCCGAGTGATTTGACGGCGATTTTGATAATCTCCTTTTCCGGCAGGCCGAGCGACCGCTTCTGCTTCCTTAAAAAATACTTTCCGGCATCGAGCAGGGCTTTCAGGGGAACCAGCCCCACAATCTCCGAACCGGTAACCCGCACCCCCCTGGCATCGGCCTTTTTGCATACTTCCTCAAAGGCCACATGAATGGGTGTAATGCTGATATTGGTAAGGTTCATCGATATCTGGGCAATGCCGTATTCTTCAATATACCACCCGATAGCCTTGACAGCTTTCAGCGTACCGGGGATCATCACGGGATTCCCTTGCTCATTGCGAATGATCTTCCCGGTAAGGGAACCCCCTTCTCTTTTCACTCGCCCTTTCTCACGCACATCAAAGGCAATGGCATTGGCACGCCGGGTGGAAGTGGTATTGAGATTGATATTGTATGCCACCAGGAAATCCCGGGCTCCGATCACGGTGGCGCCGCTTCTCGGAAGGAACTCGGCCGGACCGAAATCGGGTTTCCAGGCAGGATCGGTCAGTTTATCCTTCAGCCCTTCATACTCACCGGCACGTATGGAAGCCAGATTCCGGCGTTTCTCCTCAAAGGCAGCTTCCTCGTAACAGTATACGGGTATTCCCAGTTCTTTCCCCACCCTTTCGGCCAGCCTGCGGGCATATTCCACGGTTTCCTCCATACTGATGTTGGCTATCGGGACCAGGGGACATACATCGGTGGCCCCCATCCTCGGGTGCTCCCCGTGATGTTTGCTCATGTCGATCAGCTCCTTTGCCTTTTTGATGGCCTGAAACGCTGCCTCCACCACCCCTTCGGGCGAACCGGCAAAGGTTACCACCGTCCGGTTGGTAGCTTTCCCGGGATCCACATTCAACAGTTTTACACCTTCCACCTGTTCCATTTCGCCGGTGATCCTGTCAATGATCCCCATATCCAGGCCTTCACTGAAATTCGGTACGCATTCGATCAATTTTTCCATCTATATACTTTTTATAAACCACAAAGGACACAAAGGATTTTTTGCTTATAAAATAACTCTTCTTATTCCTGATTTTAGATGTAACACAATAAAATTAACGAGCAATCCAAGTCGGCATCCAGACAACTTCAGATATGTCAAAACCTGCGCAAGGTGTATATCATTTAATGAATCCACAGACTTTACCTCAACAACAACCCTGTTCTCCACCAGAAGATCAACCCTGTAACCAGCTTCAAGCTTGATAGTTTTATATATCAGAGGCAGAACCTTCTGTTTTTCAACAAATAATCCGGATTCAATCAATTCAAAGAATAAGCATTCCTCATAAGAACTCTCAAGGAGTCCCGGTCCCAATTCTGAATGAACACGAAAGGCTGCATCAAGAACCTTCTTGAAAACCTTTTCACTCCTTTCTTCTACTTCGTGTCCTTTGTGCATCCCTTTGTGTCCTTTGTGGTTAGATTAAATTACCATTAAGCCAGACCGATTCGACAAGGTTGCTGCCGTAGGCGTAGGGCAGGAATTCATAGCCTGGTACAGGAACGGTAAGGATCAGGTTTGCCTTTTTCCCCCGGGTAATTGAACCCGTCTCTTTCTCTACCCCCATGGCACCGGCTCCGTTAATGGTCACGGCATAAATGGCCTCTTCAGGAAGCATTTTCATCTGAATACAACCCAGGGACATAATCAATTTCATATTACCGGAAGGAGATGACCCGGGATTGTAATCAGATGCCAGAGCCACCGGCAGGCCGGCATCGATCATTTTCCTGGCCGGGGCATAGGGCATACCCAGGAAAAACGAAGCCCCCGGAAGCAGGGTGGGCATGGTACGGCTCTTTAACAGGGCCTGTATCTCTTCCTCTCCGGTATACTCCAGGTGATCGACTGAAAACGCGCCGAATTTCACACCGGTTTGTATGCCTCCCGAATAATCCAGCTCATTGGCATGTATTTTGGGAACCATGCCGTACCGCGCTCCGGCTTCCAGTATCCGTGCGGTCTGTCCGGGAGTAAAAAAACCCCGGTCGCAGAACACATCAATGTGATCGGCCAGATTTTCACGACCTACGGCCGGGATCATTTCCTTCACCACCAGATCGACATATCTGTCGGGATCGCTCCTGTATTCCATCGGAATGGAATGGGCACCCAGGAAAGTCGACTTTACGTTCATGGGCACCGATTCCCTGATCCGGCGAATCACCCTAAGCATTTTCAACTCCGCCTCCAGGGTAAGCCCGTATCCGCTTTTGATCTCCACAGAGCCGGTTCCCAGCGACATGATCTCATGCACCCTTATCATGGATTGCTCAAAAAGCTCATCTTCGGATGTTTGCTGCAACAACAAAGCGGAATTCAGAATTCCGCCTCCGCGCCGGGCAATCTCCCCGTACGACAATCCCCTGATCTTATCCACATACTCTTTTTCCCGGCTTCCTGCATAAACAATGTGTGTATGCGAATCGCAGAATGCAGGCATCAGCAGCCGGCCGTGGGCTTCCACCACCTTCGTCCCGGCCGGGGGACCGGGACAATCCTTCATAGATCCGAAATCATGGATCACCCCGTTCTTTATTTCCAGCCAGGCATTCTCCATCACCTGCAATTCCTGCATATTTTCCCCCTCAACCCGGGATATTCCCTCATCCAGAACCGGGAATAACTGTTTGATATGGCGGAACAATACCTGTTTTTCTTCCATCATGCGCCGAAGTTAATAAAGAAAAAAAGAACCGGCAATCTACCCTGCCCTAAAACAAGTTCTCCATGAAAACATTTACATGTACGGAACCAGCAGAAAATCAGTGTTGCAGAGCAGGGCATTCAAGTCCTTTTCCTGCTTCCCAGCCTTTACACTTCATCTCTTCTCCACTTTTTTCTATATTTGGGCAACCAACCTATAATCACATGTCATGCTAACCACTCTGGTACTTGTACTGGTATTCCTTGGCGTTCCGGCCCTGCTGTTGTATCTGTGCCACCGTTTTCCCATACTCGATAAGCTGGGGGCGGTGGTTCTGGCGTATGTACTGGGACTGATCATCGGCAATACGGGGATCCTTCCCGGTGACAGTATGAAGATCCTCGATCCCCTGTCGCAGTTCAGTATTCCCATTGCCTTTCCCCTGTTGCTGTTCTCCCTCGAAATACGGAATTTTTTCACCGTAGCGGGTAAAACCCTGGTCTCCATGTTCATTGCGCTGTTTTCCATTGTGGCAATGGTGGTTCTGGGATATTATTTATTCGGAAATCATGTTCCCGAAAACTGGAAAGTATCGGGAATGCTGATCGGGGTATATACCGGAGGCACACCCAATCTGGCATCCATCTGTACCGCCCTTCAGGTGACCAATGAAACCTACCTGCTGACCCACACCTATGATATTGTGCTGGGAGCACTTTATTTCATCTTTCTGCTGACCATTGCCCAGCGGGTGCTGCATGTTTTTCTGCCGCCGCATATCAACCGGAGGCTCAAACCACATTTTGGCCAGATGGTGAAAGATGCAGAAGGCATTGACCAATACGGGGGTATGTTCTCAAAAGAATATTTCCTTCCCCTGCTGGGAGCATTTGGTCTGGCTCTGCTGATTTTTGCCATGGGGGGAGGACTCAGCCTGCTGGTACCCGAAAGCGCCCAGATGGTGGTTGTGATCCTGTTCATTACCACAGGAGGGATTATTTTCTCGCTGGTTCCCGGAATACACAATATTCAGAAAACCTTTCAGCTGGGCATGTACTTCGTGGTGGTATTCTGTTTTGCCGTGTCGGCCATGGCCGATCTGTCGGAAATGATCAACATTGAATTCCTCTATCTTTTCCTGTATGTGGCGCTTGCCTATTTCGGCACGTTGATACTGCACGTGGGTCTTTCGGCCATATTCCGGATCGATGCCGACACCACCCTCATTACTTCCACCGCCCTGCTGTATTCTCCGCCTTTTGTGCCCGTAGTTGCCAATACCCTGAAAAACAAGGATGTCATCGTTCCGGGGATCACCGTTGGGGTAGTAGGATATGCTATCGGGAACTATCTGGGGGTTGCTATCGGGTATTTTCTGCAGGGAATTTGAATGCCGGAGAAAAACAGAATCCTTTCATTTGAAAAATTCATTTATATTTATTCCGGCTAACTACAACATCCGACCATGAAAACATCACTCTCCATTTTGCTTTTATTCACTTGCCTGGCACAGCAAAGTATCGGTCAGGAAGAAGAAATCAAAACCGGCTGGAATTTCGGGGCCCTCCCCACCATTGCCTTTGACTCGGATCTGGGATTTCAGTACGGAGGACTCATCAACCTGTATCATTACGGCGACGGCAGCCGGTACCCGAAATACAACCATTCGCTTTACCTGGAAATTTCCCGGTTCACCCGGGGAAGCGGCATTAATCGTTTGTTTTATGATTCCGACCAGTTGCTGAAAGGTATCCGTACCACGTTCGACCTGAGTTATGTTACCGATCCGAAAATGGATTTTTTCGGGTTCAACGGATATGAAACGGTATATAACCCCGCATTTACCGACGTAGAACATCCGGAATATGTTTCCAGGGTGTTTTATGCCTTTGACCGGAAAATGTTCAGGGTAAAAGCAGACCTGCAGGGCAGGTTGTCGGGAAACAGCCTCCGCTGGGTTACCGGACTGGCCAGTTACCATTTCCAGACAGGGGTGGTGGACAAGGAAAAGTATGAACTTCCGGATGCCGAAACATTGTATGAAAAATATATAAACTGGGGCATTATCGGCGATGATGAAAAAGACGGGGGATGGGTCAATTACCTCAAAGCCGGCCTCTCATATGATACCCGTGATAACGAGCCCAATCCCATGAAAGGCATATGGACCGAAGCCGTGATCCAGACCGCTCCCGGTTTCCTGGGTAACGGGGATTTCGGGCATACCAAGATCGCCATCACCCACCGCCAGTATTTTACCCTCATCAAAAAAGATCTGTCCCTGGCATACCGCATTGCCTGGCAGCAAACCCTGGGCGACGGAAGGGTGCCCTTCTACGCCCAGCCGCTGGTCATCACCTCATTCCTGAAGGGGACCACCTCGCAGGGACTGGGCGGTTCGAAAACCATCAGGGGTATTCTTCGACACCGGGTGGTAGGCGATGGTTTTGTATACGGGAATGTGGAACTGAGGTGGAAATTCGTGCGTTTTCGGTTCATTAATCAGAATTTTTACCTGGCCCTCAACCCGTTCTGGGATTTCGGCATTATTACCGATCCGGTGAATGTGGACTTCAGCAGCTTCGATTACGGCACGGAATTTACCGAAGAAGATTTTTTCACAGGTGAAAAAGACCGCCTGCACAATTCGGTGGGAACCGGATTGAAGATCGCCATGAACCAGAACTTTATCGTTTCCGTTGATTTCGGAAAAGCACTGGATGAACAGGACGGGAATACCGGGCTATATATCGGGCTGAATTTCCTGTTTTAATGAACGTTGATTCACCGAGCAGGAGAGTCGGAGAACCACTGGGCAACTTTATTTGTTCTGTATCCAATCAGGAGGAAGAAACTGCATCCTCAATTTCGCAAGTCGATCTAATACCATCAAAAAATATGTCTTAACAGGTATGTTTATTAGAAACATATCTTTTCCCCGGACTACCTGAAAAGGATTGACCTCTGAGGGTTTTTTGCATGCTTTTTTACCCTCAAAAAAGCATGTCGCTTCGTTTCGGGAACGGAGCGAAACCGTGGCCGGTGGGATGAATATATCAAGTTCCTTCAAACAGGCCCATGCCAAAAGTGTCTCGATAAATTGGCTGATTCTTCTTTTCCACAAACAAGCAGCTCCTACGAAGCTATGTTCCGGGATTTCCACGTAAATATTCAAAAGGACTGGCCTCTGAGGGTTTTATGCGAAAAACAAGGCGGGGGAAAAGGCGTCATGGCCTGTGCAGCGATCCTGTCTGAGTCCCTAACAAGCACAGCGCCGTCAGGGACGAGTTTGGATCGCGGCAGGCTTTCCCCCGCCGTAGTTTTTCCATAAACGCATCAGCAGACAAAGGGTTTTTTGCATGCTTTTTTGAGGGCAAAAAAGCATGTCGCTCCGTTTAGGGAACGGAGCGAAAAAATGGCCGGTGGGATGAAACTATCAAAAAGTAAGTGGCAATAGCGAATTTTTATTCTACCTGACAGGTGATGGTTTTTATCTGTAATTGATTGAATAACTGTATTATATTAAATCTTTTAATAAAGACTTGCGAATTTGAGAACGCAAGTATCTACGTAGTTATCAACGTTGACAACTACGTAGTTAAATGTTTTTCCTGAACCTGCCTGATTGCCAATTCTGTCCCTCTGCCTTTTCAATCGCACTCCTCAAAACTCTTTTCGTATTGTGAGATAGCGCGCTGGCTCATGGCCATGCTGGAAAATCCGCCGTCGTGATACAGGTTTTGCATGGTTACCTTTCGGGTCAGGTCGGAGAAGAGTGTCACCACGTATCCGGCACATTCTTCAGCCGTGGCATTTCCCAGCGGTGACATCCGTTCCGTAAAATCAAAAAGGGATTCGATTCCCTTGATCCCGCTGCCGGCGGTTGTCATGGTTGGCGACTGTGAAACGGTATTGATCCGGATCTTTTTATCCCGGCCGTATATGTAGCCGAAGCTCCTGGCTATAGATTCCAGCAGAGCCTTGGCATCGGCCATATCGTTATATCCCACCAGGGTGCGCTGTGCGGCAATATAGGTCAGTGCCACCACCGACCCCCACTCATTGATGGCATCGTGTTTCCTGGCCATCAGCAGGATTTTGTGGAAAGAAAGGGCGGAAATGTCGAGCGTTTTCAGAAAAAAATCGTAGCTCAGGTTGTCATAAGGCAGTCCCTTCCTCACATTGGGCGACATGCCAATGGAATGCAGGATAAAATCCACTTTCCCTCCCAGCATTTCCATGGATTTCAGAATCACGTTCTCAACATCCTGGTTCGATGTGGCATCGGCCGGAAGCACCTTTGCCCCGGTTTTTTCAGCCAGTTCGTTCAGGGTCCCGAGACGCAGAGCCACGGGTGTATTGGACAGGGTAAATACGGCGCCTTCCTCATATGCCCGTTCGGCTACTTTCCAGGCAATGGATTTGTCATTCAGGGCACCGAAAATGATCCCTTTTTTTCCATTCAACAGGTTGTAAGCCATGATATCAAATTTTGTGAGATTTTGAAAGCAAATATACGAATAATTGTATTCAGGAATTACGGGTCTGAAATGATTATTTACAGGGAAAAATGATCAATTGCGCAGCAGGATGCGGGCATTTTCATAGGCTGCCGGGGTTACTTCCTCCCCGCTCAGCATTTTGGCAATTTCCTGTATACGTTCTTCCTCATTCAGCAGCTTGATGTGGGTAACGGTTCTGTCGGCTGTATCCGTCTTGTAAACAAGATAATGATGCTTCCCTTTCCCTGCGATCTGTGGCAAGTGGGTTATGTTGATCACCTGGAGGTGTTCGGCCATCCGGCGCAGAATATTCCCCACCTTGTCGGCAATTTCGCCGCTGACCCCTGCATCCACTTCATCGAATATCACCGTGGGCAGGGAAGAAGAGCGGGTAATGAGAGATTTCAGGCTGAGCATCACCCTGGACAGTTCCCCCCCTGAAGCTACCCGGGAAATATCCATCAGCGCTCCCTGTTTGTTGGCCGAGAAAAGGAAGGTCACCCTGTCTTTCCCTGACGGCTGAAAATCTTCCTCTTCTTCCAGTTCCACAGCAAACCGGGCATGTGGAATGGCCAGTTCCTTCAACAGGCCGGTGATCTCCTTTTCCAGTTCAGGAATGATTCCCCTGCGCCTTGCGGTCAGTTCACCGGCTGTTTTTTCCAGTTTTTCATGACAGGCCTCAAAATATTTTTTCGCTTCTTCCAGGCGGAAATCGAAAGAATCGATCTCATCGATCTGCTTTTTCAGATCATTTTTGATCCGTATCAGTTCACCTACTGTAGAGACTTTGTGTTTCTGCTGGAGAGAATAGATCAGGTCGATGCGTTCCTGCACCACCACGATACGGCGTGGGTCATATTCCACCGTATTCCCCAGTCTTTCCAGTTCTTCGGAAAGATCCTTCATTTCAAGATAAGCCGATTCCACCCGTTTTTCCAGTTCGGAAGCAGGAGAATAGAATGCAGAAATACGGGTCAGCAGGGATTGAACTTCCCTCATTCGGCCCAGTACATCCCCTTCCTCCCCTGCCAGAAGGTAGTACGACTTCAACAGATTTTCCCTGATCTCTTCAGCATGGCTGAGGGTTTCGAGTTCCTCTTCCAGTTCATTCTGTTCACCTTCCACCAGGCCTGCTTTTTCGAGCTGATCATACTGAAAGCCGATATAATCAAGATCTGCAGTGGCTTTTTCCGACCGGTTCTTCAGCGACTCGTACTCATGCCGCGCAACCAGGTATTCTTCATATTCGGTTTCATACCTTTGCAACAGATCATAATGCCTGCCGAAAGCATCCAGCACCTCGAGCTGAAACCGGTTATCCCCCAGCATCAGGTTCTGGTGCTGGGAATGGATATCCACCAGCTGCTGGCCCAGTTCTTTTAATACCTGCAGTCCCACAGGCGTATCATTCACAAAAGCCCTGGATTTTCCCTGGTGATTTATCTCACGCCGGATGATTACGGTATCATCATAATCCAGTTCATTTTCTCTAAAGAAAGTATTTAGTCCGTAAGGCTTGATGAAAAAGCTTCCCTCCACCACGCATTTCTTCTCCCGGTCATATAATACGGATGTATCGGCTCTCTGACCCAGGATCAGGGAAAGAGCTCCCATCAGGATGGATTTTCCGGCGCCGGTTTCACCGGAGATGATCGACAGTCCTGAATCGAAACTGATCTCCAGGTGTTGTATCAGCGCATAATTTTGAACCAGCAGACTCTTGAGCATACCCTAAAAAATATTCTTCAGCCAGAGGATAAAACTACAAATAAATCCCGAATTGGGAACCGGATATCAGAGGGTTTCGGGATTCAGCATGGTATCGTATTTCCCTGTATTGGAGGGGTCTATCTCAGTGAGGATTTCATGCACCCGGCGGCGCTCATCAGGCGGTGATTCCACAGCCCGGAAAATATTGACAATTTCATCGGTTTTTGCATCCAACACTATCTGAAGAAGGTACATGTAAGGATCGGGCTGTTCCCGGTATACCTCTCTCAGCAGCCTGAATGCTTCTGCAATGTTGGCCCGACCCTGGCCGGTCTGTTCACTCATCATATCCAGACCGTGCCGGTGGTAACGGTAGTTGAACTCCCTTACGGGCCTGTATTTATCGTCGAGCAGGTTGTGCACCAACCAGTAACGGTTCCTGTAGCTGCTTCCTTCATAGGGTTTCCAGCCGGGTTCTGTCGCATTCTGGGCATTATCCACAATTTTCTGCGCTTTTTCAAAGTATTCCGTTCCCCCGTACAGACTATACGAATCATAGTCAAATCCCATGATAATATAAGTATAATAGGCAAGCAGAGAGGTAAGGTTGGAGCGGTGGACCGTTTCATTGAATTCCAGGGGTTCATTTTCCACATATCTGAACCGCACATTATCGTCGCGGATGTTCAGCAATACCGAGTTATAGGTACTGTTGAACACCGGCCGGCGTGCCTGTACCTGTATGCTTCCCCTGAATTCGTCGGAAGAAATGGGTTCGGACAGATTGATCAGCACGTTGCATTCGATGCGTTCATTATAGCTGTATACATGCCGGGTCCAGTTCCGGTTATTCATAAACTCATACACCGATTCCTGCAGGGTCTCGAAAATGCTCCGGTTGGTTCCCTGTATCTGCTGGGAGATAACCTGCACATTGCAGTTCAGTTCCTGGGCTCCGGTATGCAGAGGCATGAAAAAATGGAACGCAAATACCGCGATCATGTAACGGAACAGATATTTCTTCAGGAAGATCTTCATCTTTCTTCTTGTTGAGCAATCCACCAAGAAATTTTTTCCATAATATCGCCGGCGATCCCTGTCTTGAGTTTCAAACCGGTTTGGGTCACATGCCCCAGGCGGTCTATGATGGTAACCCGGTTGGTATCGTAGCCGAAACCGGCACCTTTTTCGGCCAGTGAATTCAGCACAATGATATCGAGGTTTTTCTTAGTCAGTTTCTCTCTGGCATGTTCCCTTTTATTTTCCGTCTCGAGGGCAAAACCAACCAGCACCTGTCCCGGTTTTTTCTTTCTTCCGATGGCCGCCGCAATGTCCACTGTGGGTTTCAGCCTGATTACCAGGGAGTCTTTACCCCGTTTGATTTTCCCCCGTACCGGTTCCTCTGGCGTAAAATCGCTAACAGCCGCTGCCAGGATAATGATATCCGCCTCTTCCGATCCGGCCAGGGTCTTTTCGTACATTTCGGCAGCCGATTCCACTCTGATGACAGAAACGGAAGGATGGGCAATTTGTTGTGAAACGGGTCCGAGAACCAGGGTAACATGGGCGCCGGCTTCTGCAGCCACACGGGCCAGAGCCACTCCCATTTTCCCCGATGAGCGGTTTCCAATGAAGCGGACCGCATCAATCACCTCATAAGTAGGACCCGCATTAATCAGGATTTTTTTCCCCCGGAGGATCCGGAAGGACTTTTTTTTTTGAAGTATTCCGCCACTTCCTTCATGATTTTTTCCGGCTCCTCCATCCGGCCTTTTCCTGTAAGCCCGCTGGCAAGCGGTCCGGTTTCCGGTTCCAGAATCCTTACTCCCATCGATTCCAGTGCGGAAAGGTTTTTCTGAGTGGCAGGATGGCGGTACATATCCATATCCATGGCAGGTACCACCCATACAGGACACCTAGCGGAAAGAAAAACGGTAAGAAGCAGATTGTCGGCAATACCGGTGGCCATCTTGGCCATGGTATTGGCCGAAGCGGGGGCAATAAGGAACAGGTCGGCCCAGAGGCCCAGCTCAACATGATTGTTCCATGATCCGTCGTCGGGATCGGAAAAATTGATCATCACCGGTTTTCCCGAAAGAGTAGACAGGGTAAGCGGGGTAATGAAATCACAGGCCATCGGGGTCATGACCACCTGTACTTCCGCCCCTTCCCTGACCAGTAATCTGACAAGAAAAGCGGCTTTGTAGGCGGCAATGCTGCCTGTCAGGCCCAGTATGATTTTTTTCCCCTTCAACATGGGAATGGCGTGGAATTATGAAGCAGGAGCTTCTTCTTCGGTTTCTTCGGGTTCTGCCCGCCTCCAGTAAATTTCCCCGTCCACGTATTCCTGCAGTGCAACCAGCGTGGGCTTGGGAAGTCTTTCATAAAACCTGGATATTTCGATCTGTTCACGGTTCTCGAAAACCTCTTCGAGGTTATCGGTATAATACGCAAACTCTTCCAGCTTACGGTTCAACTCCTGCTTGAGTTCCTGTGCAATCTGATTGGCTCTTTTGGCCACCACCATCACGGTTTCATAAATATTCCCCGTGGGTTTTTCCAGTTCATTGATGTTCCGGGTAATGGTGGTAACAGGCGCTTTTGATTTCTTATAATCTATCATCTGTTCAGGTAATAAATGTTTTTTGGTTTCAATTCGTTATTTACCGGATATTTTTCGTAATCTCCCTACCGGCATCAGGTCCGGCACCACCGGTATGGCTTCTCGAATCAGTAAATATTTTCCGGGCTTCCTGCAGGTATTTGCTTTCGGGAAACTCCGAAACAAATGAATAATATTCGTCTATGGTATCCTGGTAACGTTCCTGCTGTTTTTCCGGCACCGAGTTCTCGGCCAGCAGATATTTCGATTTCAGCAATAAAAACATCTGATCTTCCCTGTATTTCGATTCCGGATAATCATTCAAACTGTTCGTTAACGCAACAATGGCGGAATTATAATACCCCAGGTCGAAATACAGTTTGGCGCTGTTAAACGATTTTTCCACCAGTTTGTCTTCCAGCTCCTTAATAAGCTGACGGCACAGAGGAACGCGTTCACTGTCGGGATACCGCCTCATATACAGGGTAAAGGCATCAATGGCGTTATAGGTATTCGTCTGATCGAGGGAAGGACGCGGACTCAACAGGTAATCACAGTAAGCAGCCAGGTATTCGGCTTCCTCGCGATGTTGACTGTTTGGGAAAGTCCGGACAAAAGTACGGAAATAATGCCCGGCCAGAATATAATCTTTCATCCGGTAATAGCTCATGGCATGATAAAAATCGAGCGTTTCGGCCTTCTCCGTCCCCCTGAAAACGGGAATGATCTGCTCGAAAACAGTTGCCGCCCTGGTATACTTGCCTTCCTGAAAATATTCCATCCCTTTCTCGTATTTTACATTCGGGTCGGGATTCTTCAGCACCTTTTCATACTCGCTGCATGCCCAGCCCATCAGCAGGATCAGCAGGAAAAGGAAAGACAGATTATTATGTGGCGTATATTTTCTCATAAAAACAGTGTTGCAAAAGTACACTTTTCATTGAAATAAATAAAGGGTTCTGTCCATATTATGAAATGAACGACTGTGGTTAATTTTTATTTTTGCATTGCGGTTATTTTGAAAACCGCTACTTTTGTCCCTTAAACAAACCAAAAACTTCACACCGTGGATCTTTTTGAAAAAATCAGCAGGCGTAAAGGAGCGTTGGGTCAATACCGGAAAGACGCTCATGGATATTTCACGTTTCCGAAACTGGAGGGCGAAATCGGCCCTCACATGGTTTTCAGAGGAAAGAAAGTGCTTAACTGGAGTTTGAATAATTATATCGGCCTGGCTAACCATCCTGAAGTCAGGAAAGCCGATGCCGAAGCAGCCAGGGACTGGGGTCTTGCCTACCCCATGGGAGCCAGAATGATGTCGGGTCAGACATCCAGACACGAGGAGCTGGAGCAGAAGCTGGCTGAATTTGTTGGAAAGCCCTCGGCCTACCTGTTGAACTATGGCTATCAGGGGATGCTGTCGATTATTGATGCCCTGGTTGACCGTAATGATGTGATTGTTTACGATTCCGATTCACATGCCTGTATCATGGACGGGCTCAGGCTTCATTTCGGAAAACGGTTTGTTTACCCGCATAATAATATGGAGAACCTGGAAAAGCAACTGGAAAGGGCCAACAGACTCACAGAAAAAACAGGGGGAGCCATTCTGGTAATTACCGAGGGCGTTTTCGGAATGGTGGGTGATCTCGGAAAACTCGACCAGATTGTCGAAAAGAAGAAGCGTTTTCATTTCACATTGCTGGTAGATGATGCCCACGGCTTTGGAACCATGGGCTCCACGGGTGCGGGAACCGGCGAGCATTTCGGCGTACAGGACCAGGTTGACCTGTATTTTTCCACCTTTGCAAAATCCATGGCAGGCATTGGGGCTTTTGTAGCAGGACCGGAACCTGTGATCCAGTATCTGATGTATGAAATGCGTTCCCAGATATTTGCCAAGTCGCTGCCCATGCCCATGGTGATCGGTGCACTGAAACGGCTGGAGTTGCTGAAAACCGAACCGGCGCTGAGGGAAAACCTTTGGAAAATTGTCAGGGCGCTGCAGGACGGACTGAAAAAGAGCGGGCTGAACATCGGCAGTTGTGAATCACCCGTAACTCCGGTTTTTCTGAATGGAACGCCGGAGGAAGCCTCCAACGTGATCCTGGACCTTCGCGAGAATTACAGCCTGTTCTGTTCGGGAGTGATTTATCCGGTGGTACCCCGGGGAATTATTCTGTTGCGCCTGATCCCCACAGCAGCACATACCATGGAGGATGTGGAATATACGGTAAAAGCCTTTTCCGAAGTACAGAAGAAGCTGGCGGCTGGCAAATATTCCAGGGAAAAGATGGCACAGATCTGAGGCATCCGCCTGCGCAGAACGGGGCCCTCATTTCCTTTCATCCGATCCGGGAACCCCGGTCAGGATTCCTGTTCACCAAGAAAACGTTCGGCATCTATGGCAGCCATACAGCCTGATCCCGCTGCCGTAACAGCCTGGCGGTAAATCCTGTCCTGTACATCACCACAGGCAAACACTCCGTGGATGTTGGTCCGGGTGGTTCCGGGCTGTGTTTTGATGTACCCGGTTTCATCCAGTTCCAGATAGTCTTTGAAAATACCCGAATTGGGTGTATGCCCAATGGCCAGAAAGAAACCGTCAATTTTAATACGCACTTCCTCTTCTTCCGGAGTTCCTTTCTTTTTTACCAGAACGGCTCCCTCGACCACCCCGTCACCGAACAGGTCTATCGCGTTATGTTCGAAAAGCACTTCTATATTGTGCGTTTTGAATACTCTTTCCTGCATGATCTTCGATGCCCGAAGGTGGTCCTTCCTCACGATCATGTACACCTTGCGGCACAGGTTCGACAGATAGAGGGCTTCCTCGCAGGCGGAATCGCCGCCACCCACCACGGCTACATCCTTGCCCTTGTAAAAAAAGCCGTCACAGGTGGCGCAGGCCGAAACCCCGCTTCCGGCATATTTCTTTTCCGCTTCCAGTCCAAGGTATTTGGCTGTGGCTCCGGTAGCAATAATCAATACATCTGCCAGAATGACCTTTTTCTCGTCGATGGTCACTTTGAAAGGCCGCTGCGAAAGATCGGCTGAAGTAGCTATGCCAAAACGCACGTCGGTACCGAACCGTTGTGCCTGTTTCTTCAGGTCTTCCATCATTTCCGGGCCGGTAACACCTTCGGGATAGCCGGGGAAATTTTCCACCTCGGTGGTGGTGGTGAGCTGTCCTCCCGGCTCAATACCTTCATATACTACAGGCGACAGGTTGGCCCGGGCTGCATAAATGGCAGCCGTATAACCCGCAGGTCCCGAACCCAGGATCAGTGTGCGTACATGTTCCTCCTCCTGTGCCTTACTGGCAGGAACATTTTTTTCTTCCAGATCATCGAGTTTCTTGAATAATGCCATGTTAGTCAATGTATTATATTAGTTTATATATATTATTATATATTTAGAATATGCGATGTGATCAAATTTTGTTCCAAAGTTAAATTAACGGAAAATTTTGCAGATTTCAGCAGATGGTTTAATTTTGCATTCCCCGGAGCAAGCTGTTCTATTATGGAACGGATGATAACGGAGCATACTTCTGTAGTTCTTTCTTCATTCGGGGTGTGGCGCAGTTGGTCCCGAATTTGTGCAAAGCTCCGCTTTGCTTACAAATTCGAGGATCCTCGAAAAATAACGCAAATCGAAGATTTGCTATTTTTCGGGACTAGCGCACTTGCATGCATATGAGGTTCTTTGTTTACATACTGGAAGCGATTGAAAGCAAAAAGTATTACATTGGGCAAACCTGCAACCTTGAGCAGAGGGTAAGGACACATAACAGCGGCAGAGTGAAATCTTCCAGACCGGATGCTCCCTGGAAACTGAAATGGTGGAAAGAATATCCCTCCCGGTCGGAAGCAGTCAAAATGGAAATGAAACTGAAAAAGCTGAAGAAAAGAACGGAAGTTGAAAGGTTTGTCCGGTTAAATGATTTTTCGGGGTGTGGCGCAGTTGGTCCCGAATTTGTGCAAAGCTCCGCTTTGCCTACAAATTCGAGGATCCTCGAAAAATAACGCAAATCGAAGATTTGCTATTTTTCGGGACTAGCACACTTGCATGCATATGAGGTTCTTTGTTTACATACTGGAAGCGATTGAAAGCAAAAAGTATTACATTGGGCAAACCTGCAACCTTGAGCAGAGGGTAAGGACACATAACAGCGGCAGAGTGAAATCTTCCAGACCGGATGCTCCCTGGAAACTGAAATGGTGGAAAGAATATCCCTCCCGGTCGGAAGCAGTCAAAATGGAAATGAAACTGAAAAAGCTGAAGAAAAGAACGGAAGTTGAAAGGTTTGTCCGGTTAAATGATTTTTCGGGGTGTGGCGCAGTTGGCTAGCGCACTTGCATGGGGTGCAAGGGGTCGGAAGTTCGAGTCTTCTCACCCCGACCAGATCAAAAAGGCCGGTCCGCAGAAGGCGGGCAGGCCTTTTTTCATTTCCGGAGCGTGCAAGCCTGCTTTCACAGGCAGAGGAAATGAAAAAAGGACGCGTTGAAGCGAATTAATTGTCAGGCTAATCTGCTCTTTCCGGCAACTTACTCCATCCTCAGTACATTTGCCGGGTTGGTGCGCGCCGCCCTGAGGGTACTGTTCCCCACAGTGAGGACGGTGACCACCATGGCCAGACAGGCGGTGCCCGCGAATATCCAGGGGCTAAGATCCGCAGGATATGCATAATTTTCCAGCCAGCGGTCCATGAAATACCAGGCCACCGGGAAACCGATCGCCATGGAAATCAGGATGAGCCACAGAAATTCTTTTCCGATCAACCGAACGATGACAGACGATGAAGCCCCCATGACTTTCCGAATACCGATTTCCCGGGTTCTTTGTTCCACTGTAAAGGAGGCCAGCCCGAACAACCCGATGGAAGCGATCAGAATAATCAGAAGTGAAAAAAGGGTAAATATCTGGGCCCGTTTTTCATCGGCCCGGAACTGCTCGTCGAAATTATCGGCCAGGAAAGAATATTCGAAGGGTCGGTCGGGATACATTTCCTGCCACACCTGTCGGATCTGCTCCAGCATTTCTTGTTGGTTTTTCCCGTCTATCCGGATATTGGCAAAATACCCGTTGGGCCTAAGCACCAGCATGAAGGTTTCAATAGGGTTATACAGCCCTTTCTGATAAAAATCTTTCATAACCCCGACTACCCGAGCCGGCGGGTTTTCCGGACCACGGATCCCGATCTTTTTTCCCAGGGGTTCCTCCCAGTTAAAACGCCTGGCCATGGTTTCGTTGATAATCACCCCGTCAGTGGTATCCGACATGAATTCACGGGAAAAATCCCTTCCTTCCAGCATTTGTATGCCCATGGTTTCCACAAAATCATAATCCACAGTGGCTGGTTCACCCCTCTTTCCACCATTCCTTCGGACGTTTCTACCTGCATCAGCAGTTTACTGATCCCCTGCCCGATCTGCACATTCGAACTGGAGACATTGACCACACCGGGGAGCGCCTTCAGCTTTTCTCGCAACACCGGATACTGCTGCATCATCCTCCTGTTCTCGAGCTCCACAATCACAACATTTTCCTTGTCAAAACCCGGGTCCATTCCTTTCAGATAGGTCAGCTGCCTGTAAACCACCCAGGTACTGACAATCAGCGCCAGTGAAATAGCAAACTGCAGCACCACCAGGATTTTTCGTACCATGAACCCGGAACGGCCGCTCCCCGTGTCCTGCCTCAGCACAACCAGGGGTCTGAACCTGGAGAGGTACAGGGCCGGATAACTGCCACCCAGAACACCCACAAAAACCACAATACCGAACAGGGCCAGCAAAACGGGAGCCCGGACCAGAAACGCCGGATCAAAGGATTTTCCGGTTAATTGATTAAAAGAGGGGAACAATATGATCACCAGGAGTACACTTACCACCAGGGCCAGCAGGGTCATTACCACCGATTCGGTCAGAAACTGTAATACCAGCGATGAGCGGGAAGAACCCATCACCTTTCTCATGCCAACCTCCCGTGAACGCCTTGTGCTGCGTGCCGTAGACAGGTTCATATAATTCATCGAAGCGATAAGCAGCATAAAAAATGCCACCATTGAAAAGATATAAATGTACCTAATGTCACCCGTTTGCTCCGATTCACCCTCCGCATCGGAATGGAGATAAATGGATGTGAGGGGCTGCAGAATATAATCAATCGTAATATTGAACTGTTCAAAAATGGGATCCACGTATTTCCGGTTGATCCCGGTGAGTTTTTCATCAAAAGCCAAATAATCTGTCCCTTCGCGCAGCAAAAGGTAGGTATAGACCCCGAAATTGCCCCAGGAACCAATCTCATCGTCGGGAGGATGGGTAGTCCGGGAGATCAGTCCGGAAAACCGGATATGGGAATTACGGGGCACATCCTCCATCAGCCCGGTTACCTCAAAACTTCTGCCGTTCCCGTCCACAAGCACCTTCCCAACCGGATCTTCTGAACCGAAATATTTTTTTGCCAGCGACCGGGTAACCACCAGACTGTTAGGACGTGTCAGGACCGAAGCCGGATCGCCGCTGACCAGTTCGAAGGAAAACACGTGGAAGATACTGCTGTCGGCATAAAACAGATCTTCCTCATATTCCGATTCACCGCCATAGCTCATCAGTAACCTGCCGGCCTGGAATATTCTCACTACCTCCTCCACTTCCGGGTAATCCTGTTTCACCTGCGTTGCAAAAGGGATCTGGGCCACAGCCCATATGAATTCGTCATCTGTTTCTCTGATATGAGATACTACCCGGTAAATACGATCTCTCTTTTCATGAAACTGATCGTAACTCAAATCGTCAAAAACATACAAAAGAAGGAACAGGCTGCTGGAAATCCCCAGCATCAACCCGATCAAAATAACCAGGCTATATGCTGCGTGTTTTCTGATGTGCCTGAGAGCGGTGATCACCAGGTTTTTTAACATGCGGTTGTTATTTTAGATAGAAAATAGAGGACCAATATTTGTACCGATAAATGTTAAATATTAATTATCAAAATATTCACTATTCTATTCTTCTTATATACCTGTCTAATATCCGGACAGTTTCTGTTTCTGCCTGGATTTTCCGTACGGAATCGGATACATTCTGTTTTTCCGCATCACCTGACTCTGCATCCCATCACCAGAATATCGTCCACCTGCTCGTACATCAGCGTGTCGCCGGTACCGCCGGTGATCCAGTTCCTGAAGTTCTGTTCAAGCAACTCCTTCTGACGGTCCATAGGATAAGTGCTTCCCGCGAGAAGCATTTCCCTGAAAGCCCGGTACTTGAATTTTTTGCCTTCGGGCCCACCAAACTGATCGGCATAGCCATCTGAAAAAAGATAGAGGCAATCTCCCGGTTCCAGCTGGCGGGTATGCAGGGAAAAAGGATCCATTCTTTCGTGGATAGCCACAGGCATTCGGTCGGCAGGCAGTTCTACCAGTTTTCCCTTTTTTACAAGGTAAAGGGAATTGTTGGCACCTGAAAACCACAATTTTCGCGTGGAAGGATCCAGCCGGCATATGGCCATATCCATTCCGTCTTTGCTTTCGCTTTCCCGTTCTCCCTGCTTCAGGGAAACGATAATATTATCACGAAGTTTATTGAGTATACGGGATGGATCCTCCTCATTTTCCTTATCCACAATTTCATCAAGGAAAGAAATTCCGAGCATACTCATAAAGGCCCCGGGCACCCCGTGACCGGTACAATCGGCAGCAACCAGCAGAAGCGATCCATTTTTCTGCCTTATCCAGTAAAAGTCACCGCTGACAATATCCTTGGGTTTGTAGAAAATGAAATAACCGTCAAAAAAGGTATCCAATATTTTCCCGGCAGGCAGCATGGCCGACTGTATCCGGCGGGCATATTCAATGCTGGCTGTAATATCCCGGTTTTTCTGCTCAATCTCGCTTTTCTGGTGGGATATCTGCCGGTATGTTTTTTCAAGAATTTTATTCTTTTCTTCAATCTCATTTTTCTGTTTTCTGATTTCCCGGGTGCGTTCGTTCACTTTTTCTTCCAGTTCACGTTTTTCTCTCACCAGTTTTTTCTCCCTCCACCGGATATAGACCATAATCAGCAGCAAAACCAGTAACACCATACCCAGAATGAACCACCATGTCTGGTAAAACGGAGGCCTGATCACGAAGGCATACCGCAGGAGTTCCGGGCTCTGCCGGCCTGCTGTGTTCACGGCCATCACTTCCAGGACATATTCCCCGGGATCGAGGCCTGTATACGTAACCTGTGCTTCAGCCCGCGGTGGTGACCACACGGTATCTTCGAACAACAGGCGGTGACGGTACATCAACATTTGCGGGTTGGCCAGCGAAACCGATCTGAAATGAAAGGTAAGGTGGTTGTCGGCATAGGGAAGCACCAGCTTGCCGGGAACTGGGAACCAGGGGGTAATGTCCGTTCCCCGCTGTTCCCAGTCCACCTTCTGGTACTGCAATCGCACATCTGTCAGCAGGGCAGGAGCGGGATCGGGGGACGGTTCTTCCCTGGCAGGATCATACAGGGTGAGGCCGCGAACCGTTCCAAACCATACTTTTCCATCCATTCCGGCATAAATGGCATTGCTGTTGTTCTCCATACCCACGAATCCGTCGGCAGGACCATAATGCCGCACCCGGATGACATTTGTCGATCCGGGAACAAGTGTAAGCCTGTCAAATCCCCTGTCGAGCCCCACCAGCAGGGTGGTATCGTTCAGAAAGGCCAGGGAAAAAATATTGCCCGAACCCAGTGATTTACGGCCGGATACACAGAATATGGAACTATTCCCCTCCATTTCCGGAGAATAAACATAAAGTCCCCCTCCGAAGGTCCCGATCCATATCCTCCCATCAGGGCCTTCACACAGGGTATTGATGTTTTTGAAATCCAGCCCTTCTTCTTCATCATAGTCGGTCATGGAATTACCGGTAAACCTCACCAGTCCCTCCATGGTACCGGCCCATACATTCCCCTGCCGGTCTTCTATGATCATATTTACCGTATTGTTGATCAGACCGAATTCATCTTCCGCGCTGATACAGAAAAATCCCTCCCCGTTGAAACGGCAAATCCCCGATCCGGTACCGCACCATACATCCCCGTTAGAGGCCGCACAAACGGTATTAATACGGTTACTGATCAGTCCGTTGTAAATGGTATATGTTCTGAAGGAATTCCCGTCAAAACGGACCAGCCCGCGGTCGTTGGTAGCGATCCACAGGGTACCGTCAGGAGCGACAGACAGGCCGTTCAGGAACAGATCAGGCAATCCCTCCTCCAACCCGAACCAGCGAATATGATAATTTTCCTCCTCCATACTGATTTCGCCCAGGCCGCCTCCGTATGTTGAAAGATAATACTTGTTCTCTCCGTTCTGCACAATCCCCGTAACCACATTATGAGAAAGTTCCCTGGCTTCGGTAAAATGAATAAAATGGTCGCCCAGCATCATGAAGAAACCGTTGTCGTTTGATCCGGCCCAGATCTGGTGATACCGGTCCTCTATTACAGTCAGTATCTGGTTGCTTGGCGCTCCCTGATCTTCTCCGTAATGATCCACCCGGCCGCCGGAGATCCTGTGCAGACCTCCCGCACCGGTTGCCACCCATACCTGTCCCCGGTGGTCAATTTCCAGATCATATACCGTTATATCGTGTAGCCCCTCCACCGTGCCGTAACAAATAATTTCCGGGCTGCCTCCCTGCCCGGGAGTACGAATATGGCATACACCGGCCTGGCCGGTGGCTACCCAGAAATCACCATTTTCGTCTTTCTCCAGATCAAGGATAGTACGTGCCGGCAATTCCCCTGCCGCCACCGATTCAATGCCCGTAATAATGTTTCCCTCCACAGAAATCATCAGGATCCCTTCCTGGTAGGTGGCCAGCCATAAACGGCCCCGGTTGTCTTCTTCGATATCGAAGATCAGACCGGTACCCAAACCCTGACCGGTACCAAAGGGAGTGATCAGCACACTGTCGCCCGATTCTACCAGGCGGTTCAGGCCCTGATCGGTTCCAACCCATAGCTCATTCCCGACCGACTGGTAAATACTCAGCACCTGGTCTCCCAGAAGTCCGTCTTCCGGCCCAATAGAATAAAATGCATAACCGTCGTAAAGGGACAATCCCTTTTCGGTACCGAACCAGAGGTGTCCGGCGGCGTCTTCATAGAGGCAGCGTACTATGTTCCCGGCCAGTCCGTTATTTACATCAAAGGTTACAAAATTCTCGCCGTCGAACCGGGCCACACCCCCACCCAGTGTTCCCAGCCAGAGGTAACCCCTTGAGTCCTGCAACATGGCAAAGACCGATGACTGCGGTAAACCGTCCTGCACGGTATATCCGCGGAAATTATACTGCTGGGCCGGAAGTAAAAGAGGAAAGATCTGGAGAACAGAAAACAGACAGGCAACTTTGAATACGGGGAATCTCATAAAAAGAAGTTTACTTGGGAATAAACCGGCCGGAGAAATACCCTGCAGATCATTGTTTTTTCAGAAATATGAACTGGCCGCCTTCATCACCGGTATTTTTAATGGGTTGAAAACTGGGTGATTGCTCTGAATTGTTGATCACCGGGATCCGGATCGAATGGAACAACTGACTGGCATCAAAAAACAGGTCGTTGTTGTTCTCAAGGGCTTTCAGCAAATAATAGGCAAAGACCGAATGCCCATCCCTTCCCCCATCCATCACCGGTTCAATGCCTCCGCTTGTCAGGGCCTGCCTCGACAGAAGATTATGTACCGTGCTGTAATACCTTTCCGAATTTTCAAAGGGGATGGAGACAGTCTTTCCCCTGAAAATATCCCCGCTGAAACAGGCATCGGCCACCAGGAGGGTGTGTTTCGAGCGGATCCCTCCCAGAAATGTCTGTATATCGTTGTTCGAGACATAATTGGAAACCGATTCCGTTGTGGCATCGCAAGGTACCCAGTATCCCTTGTTCAGTTCCTGTTTGAAATCGCCGTGTCCGGAAAAATAAATAAAAACATTGTCTTCTTCATCCACGTTATCCACCAGCCACTCCATCTCCCGGATAATGCGGGCTCGGGTGGCTTCTTCATTATAGAGAGTTCTGAAATGATCGAACCTGTAATTGTTTTTAAGGGTATTTTCTATGGCTTTGGCATCGCGGACGGCATTGTTCAGTGGAGTCCAGAATCCACGATAATTATCAATTCCAATGATCAGGGCATAATAATCACCGAAATGCATTTCCTCCCGTGGGGAAGAAACATTCAGTCCTTTCAGCGGATCCCCCACTCCCCGCATCTTTTCCTGAGCTGAAGATTCCGATTCAGCCCGTGGCGGAGCAACGGGGTTAATTACCGCCTCCCTAACCAAGGCCTGATCGTCTGTTCCCCGGCACTGCACCAGCAAACTGAGGGGCTCTGCCCGGTAGCCGCTTCGGTCATGCACTTCGAGCAGAAAATTAGCCTCTCCGCTCTGCAACCGCGATCCGGCGGTAACAGGGATCTCCACTTCTTTCACGGCATTAATTGACTGTCGACCCAGGTCCATTTCGGATTCATATTCCAGCCCCTGAATCCCGTTTGTTTCAGTAACATTCAGCATCAGGTAATTGGCTCTGGCATCCCCAACATTTTTCAGCTTCAGGATGATCAGCACCTTTTCTTTCGGATCAATCCGTTGATTTCCATCTTTATCCCTGAATTCCCACTCAATGATGATCCGCGGGCTTCTTTCCTGGGAAACAACGGGTGATTCCAACAGGTAAAATCCCGACAAAAGCAACAGTAACAATGATTTTCCCCTCATGAGGCAGATATTTGTGAATGTACTAATTTACAATTATTCTGGAACTGGAACAACAAAGTATCGAAATTCAACAGCTTTGATTGTGAACACAGAAAAAACCGGGACATGGAAATCACATCCGTCCTGCACATTCCCATGTAAAATGTTACTTTTGTATTTCAAACCTCCGGAAACATGAAGAATTATCTCCTCCTGATCCTGTTCCTGCCTGTAGGGTTCACGGGTACATTTACAGAAGGGAAAGCCCAGCAAAGCCATATCTTCCAGGTGGCTTTCTATAATGTGGAGAATCTGTTTGACACCCGTGATGATCCGTATCCCGGAGATGATGCCTTTACACCCGGCGGCGCCAACCGGTGGGAAGAGGAAAGATACCGGAAAAAGATCAGTGATATTGCCCGTGTAATTTCAGAAATGGACACCTCCGGATTGCCGGCAGTGGTAGGCCTGTGCGAAGTGGAAAACCGAAAGGTTCTGAAGGACATGATTGCCGAACCTTTGCTGGCATCAGGCAACTACGGGATCGTTCATCATGACGGTCCGGACTTCCGGGGCATAGATGTAGCCATGATCTACCGGAAAGATCTTTTTGAAGTGGCGGAAGAACGGACCATTCCGGTTCTCTTTCCATTCGATACAATAACCACCCGCAATATTTTATATGTCAAAGGCCTGGCCGCACAAACCGATACGCTGCATTTGTTCATTAACCACTGGAGCTCAAGAAGCGAAGGACAGAGGCAGACCGAACGCAGAAGGATATACTCGGCCGTGACCCTCCGGCGAGCCGTCGACTCGGTAATGAATTACCAGCCCACGACCCGGATACTCATCATGGGCGATTTCAACGACGAACCCACCAACACCAGCCTTCATACTGCCCTGAATGCCAATAACAAAAGGGTTAATGCTTCCGTTCGGGAACTGTACAATCTGATGTACGATATGCATAATTTTGAGGGAGAGGGAACATATAATTACCGGGGCGAGTGGAACATGCTGGATCAGATCATCGTGTCGCGTTCGCTCCTGGATGCCACTGAAGGGATCAAAGCAACTATTGACGGGGGGAAAATATACCGGGCAGAATGGATGATGTTCGACCACCCGCAATACGGTACGGCTCCCAACCGCACCTACGGCGGTAGCCGTTACTATGGCGGCATCAGCGATCATTTGCCGGTTTATACCCGTTTAATAATCATCCGCTGAAAAAACCGGAGAACCTGTATGGGGTTTAACATTGTTTCGGAATTCCAGCCCACCGGGGACCAGCCCGGGGCTATCAGGCAACTGGTGGAAGGTTTGCGCTCAGGCACAAGGTTCCATACCCTGCTGGGAGTAACCGGTTCGGGGAAAACCTTTACCATGGCCAATGTCATCCAGGAACTGCAGCGGCCCGTGCTGATCCTGAGCCACAACAAAACTCTGGCCGCCCAGCTTTACGGAGAATTCAGATATTTCTTTCCCGATAATGCCGTGGAATACTTTGTCAGTTATTACGATTATTACCAGCCCGAAGCATATCTGCCCGTAACCGACACTTACATTGAGAAAGACCTTTCCATCAATGAAGAGATCGAAAAGCTAAGGCTGAGCACTACTTCCAGCCTGCTTTCGGGACGGCGGGACGTCATTGTCGTGTCATCTGTTTCCTGTTTGTATGGTATTGGGAATCCTGAAGATTTTCACAACACCAGTATCCCGGTCAAAAAGGGACAGTTGTTCAGCCGTAATCAGTTTCTCAGAAAGCTGGTGGAAGCCCTTTATTCCCGTACGGAATCGGATCTGGTAAGGGGGCGGTTCCGGGTTAGGGGCGACACAGTGGATATTTTTGTAGCATACGGGGATATGGGATACCGGATAATTTTCTGGGGAGATGAAATTGAAAATATTCAGATGATCGATCCGGCAGGAGGCAATGTGATCCGGCCCCTGGATGAAGTGATGATATACCCGGCCAACATCTTTGTGACAACCAAAGAACGGATGGAAAGGGCCCTGCACCAGATTGAACAGGATATGTTCGATCAGGTGGAATATTTCAAGGATCAGGGCCGGTATACCGAAGCGAAAAGAATTGAGGAAAGGGTGCGTTTCGATCTGGAAATGATCAGGGAGCTGGGATACTGTTCAGGCATAGAAAACTATTCCAGGTATTTTGACGGGCGGAAACCCGGAACCCGCCCTTTCTGCCTGCTGGACTATTTCCCGGATGATTTCCTGACCATCATTGACGAGAGCCATGTAACCATTCCCCAGATCAGGGCCATGTACGGAGGGGATCATTCCCGTAAATCCACCCTGGTGGAATACGGATTCAGGCTGCCGGCCGCTATTGATAACCGTCCCCTGAAATTCGAGGAGTTCGAATCGCTGATCGGACAGACTGTATTTGTCAGCGCCACACCGGCCGACTATGAGCTTGCGCGGTCGGAAGGTATTATTGTGGAACAGCTGGTCCGCCCAACAGGTTTACCCGATCCGGAGATCGAGGTACGTTCCACTGCCCGGCAGATCGACGACCTGATCGGAGAGATCCGTACCCGGGTAAGCAGAAAAGAACGCATTCTGGTGACCACCCTTACCAAGCGCATGGCAGAAGAGCTTACGCAGTACCTTGTTCAGGTGAATATCCGCAGCCGGTATATTCATTCCGACATCGATACCCTGGAAAGGGTAGAGATCATGGACGACCTGCGCAGCGGCCGGATCGATGTCCTGGTAGGGGTCAATCTGCTGCGTGAGGGGCTCGACCTGCCGGAAGTATCCCTGGTGGCTATTCTGGATGCCGACAAGGAAGGATTCCTGCGATCGGAGAGATCGCTGACACAGACTGCCGGCAGGGCGGCCAGGAACCTGAACGGAAAAGTGATTATGTATGCCGACAAGGTGACCGAATCCATGCGGAAGACCATGGATGAAACGCATCGGCGGAGGGAAAAGCAACTGGCCTATAACCGGAAACACGGGATCACACCACGCCAGATCGAAAGAGCGGGAAGACCCACCATGGGAATGCCCAGAGAAAAAGCCACCGGGAAGAAAAAGGTATACGTGGAACCAGAGCAACTCGATGTGGCTGCAGATCCGGTGGTAAGCTATATGGGACGCGAAGCACTGGTAAGGGCTATTGAAAAAACCCGCCGTTCCATGGAAAAAGCCTCTTCGGAACTTGATTTCATTGAAGCGGCCCGGTACCGGGATGAGATGTATGCCCTGGAGAAAATACTGAAATCAAAATTTCCGGAAATAAAAAAAAACAGGTAAATTCACCCCAAACCCGGTAATCGGAAACATGAAATTCGGCCGTTTTCGTATCTTTTTTCTGTTCATGATCCTTCTGCTGGGAACGCAATGCAAATCCACCCGGCCGGTTCAATCGGGCTTTTATTCCGAAAAGGAATTGATCATTGATTACGATATGGAACTGCCGGAGGAAACGGATAGCCACGTTGAAATCTACGATGTTTCAATACATGACGGAAAGCTTTATATCTATGTAAGATACCGTGCCGGCGAGGTTCTGGATGATTTTGAACTGTTTACCAACGGGTTACTGACCAAAACGTATCCTCCCATGGTACCCCTGGTACTGAAAAGAAATCCCTCGGGAACGAAAGGGGAAAAAACGGTGATGGAAGAATTGATCTTTGATGTAAGCAAGGCCCGGCAATGGTCCGATGATCAGATAATATTTCGTTTGCTCGGCTACCCCAATGTCATTATTTACCGCATCAGTAAATAAAAGAGGCTGTCTCAAAAGGGCAGCCTTTTTTATTTAATTACGAATAGTTGATAAAATTGACTGATTTGTTAATAAAGGAGGGGGATGCCTCCCCCTCCAAAACCTTCAAGTTTAGTAACTTGAAGGATGCAAAAATCTAATAGATCAAAGGTAGTCTTTAAAGATTACAATGT
>Ga0209614_1000691_pt1 | contig 28477 bp, 23 predicted proteins | sample BlaSprsedimmetaG_FD_185484 | JGI IMG/M metagenome (GOLD analysis project Ga0209614, IMG submission 185484) | Hot spring sediment bacterial and archeal communities from California, USA to study Microbial Dark Matter (Phase II) - Blank Spring... ... | reverse complement strand
TGATTGGGGCATAATCACTTATCCGCTCTCAATCTACTTATTCCTTTCGGTCTGGTTACCCTAACGAAGCTCACTGCTAACGCAATTTTGTAAAATCACGCGCAGCACCCATTAACTTGACAACCCCTTGAAAGCGAAAGGCTTATAACTGGCAGCTTATCAACCATATCCCATGAAAATAGACGTGCCGGTGATGATATTCGCAGTCCTGCTCATAGCGTTTGTATCAGTAAGTGCTGGAAGCGTTATGGGAGCAGAAGCTCCGGAAGAGGAATGGAACCGTACGCTTGGCGGGTCTTCTAATGATTACGGCGCCTCAGTGCAGCAGACGACCGATGGCGGGTACATTATCGCGGGCTCTACCCATTCTTTTGCTACGAGCTCGTATGACGTGTGGTTGATCAAAACAGCGGCTAATGGCTCGGCGAACTGGACCCGTACGTTTGGCGGGTCTGCTAATGATTACGGCTCTTCCGTGCGGCAGACGGCCGATGGCGGCTACATCGTTGTGGGCTCCACCCCGTCTTTTGGTGCAGGCGCAGCGGATGTGTGGTTGATCAAAACAGCGGCTAATGGCTCGACGGACTGGACCCGTACGTTTGGCGGGTCTGCTAATGATTACGGCTACTCCGTGCAGCAGACGACCGATGACGGCTATATCGTTGCGGGCTCTACCGCCTCTTTCGGCGCGGGCGGCTATGACGTGTGGTTGATCAAAACAGCGGCTAATGGCTCGGCGGAATGGACCCGTACGTTTGGCGGGTCTTCTAATGATTACGGCTACTCCGTGCAACAGACGGCCGATGACGGCTACATCGTTGCGGGCTCCACCAATTCGTTCGGTGCGGGCTCGGGTGATGTCTGGTTGCTCAAAGTAGCGGCAAATGGCACGGCAAATTGGACCCGTACGTTTGGCGGGTCTGCTAATGATTGCGGCTACTCCGTGCAGCAGACGGCCGATGGTGGCTACATCGTTGCGGGCTCCACCAATTCGTTCGGTGCGGGCTCGGGTGATGTCTGGTTGCTCAAAGTAGCGGCAAATGGCACGGCAAATTGGACCCGTACGTTTGGCGGGTCTGCTAATGATTGCGGCTACTCCGTGCAGCAGACGGCCGATGGTGGCTACATCGTTGCGGGCTCCACCAATTCGTTCGGTGCAGGCTCGGGTGATGTCTGGTTGCTCAAAACAGCAGCGACTGGCACGGCGGAATGGAACAGCACCTTTGGTGGGTTCTCTGATGATGTCGGGCACGCTGTGCAGCAGACGGCCGATGGTGGCTACATCATTGCTGGCTTTACTCACTCGTTCGGTGCGGGCTCGGGTGATGTCTGGTTGATCAAAGTGAAAGGAGTACCCGCAGAACCACCGATCTTTGATACCGGGCCGGGTACCTATCCTTCGAACTCAGGTACGTTTGCAGGAACCATTCAACCTTCGCGAGACCTCACGGTGAGCACTCTTTACACGTACCCCTGCTCGGGAACGGGCGGACATACTGAATACGTTACGATATGGAACAGCGGCGACTGGAACGTAACTGCAACATGGGGCGGCTACACCGGCGACTGGCACAACATCACGTTTAACGAGCCCTTCATACTCTACGCGAACGAAACCTACAACTACACCATCGTAACCGGCTCGTACCCGCAGATCATCCATGCGTCATCGTACAACGCAACCGGCGGCGTCATCACCTGCGATGAGTTCGTGGACGCGAACGGCAAGCGGCACGATGGGTGGATACCAGCGATACTGCTGCAGTGAGCGCGCCGAGCAAGAGCCCGTAAACACCGGAACTGGTAGCAGGGAGGTTCTCATCCCCGTGCTTCTGATTCGCGGTGGCTCTGCTATCACGCTGTATGTATACGTCCAACGTAAGCGGCGATCGATACCTGCTGCCAACTCGCTTTAGACCGCCAGACCGAAAGACAGACGAAAAGTGTGCGTGTAGCGCTTGCCGTTCGCGTCTATCTATAGACCTGCGCTGCAGGGGTACTGCGTTGCGTGCATGCGGCTTCTCGAGCCGAGAGCAGTTATATTAGCACATCCGCTAGTCCGAGCCGGGCGGTTAGCGATTTCGGGTCTTCAGCTCTTTATCCCGTTCCAGGGCAACAACTTCGATCCATCGCTCCAGGTTAGAGGACGCGATTTTCCGGTCTAATACCTCTTCTATCTGGAAGACGCCCGCGGGATTGTCCATCTGCACGACGATGCGCACGGGCTTGGGTTCACCCTCTGCGAGCTCCACCTTTCTGATCGCGAGCGCGGATAGCGAGTGAATATCAACCTTACCGGTCCGGTAGGGTATTCGCGCCCGCCCCTCCGCCATGTCTGTCCCGTCAGCCACGGTCACCGTGCCCGCCTCCATCGTGAGGCAGCGCACTTCCTCGTCATGGGCGAAGATGCAGTGCAGGATCGCCGCCTTCAATCTGATCCGCAGCTCCTGATCATCCGGATAGATCTGTACGAGCGCCCGATCGAGGATGGGGCCTGCGAGATAGTAGCCGTGGAGGTGGTGTAACGTTCGATGGACCGCATTGCCGATGTCGTGGAGGTACGCGCCGCAGAGCACCACGAGCCGTGCATCTTCTGCGGCGTATAAGCCCTCCTCAACGCTGGTGGGCGTTATCGTTCTGCCCAGGATCTTGAAGATCTCAAGAGCGCTTCCTGAGACTATCCGGGAGTGCGTGGGGCCGTGATCATTATAGCGGAGCCTTCTGACCGCCATGATGTTCCCCATCCGCAGGTAGGTCTGCACCTCCACATCACGTTCCAGGAAGTTGAAGACCGCCTTGAGACGGTGCTCTCTCAGATGGCTGTAAATAAGATCATGCGAGACCACCACGCCCGTTTTCGCCATAGCCATACATAGGAGTAGCGCGCAGGCACATAAATTGATGAGCTCACCGGCCTGCTTCCTTCTGAAGTGGTCCGATCGGTACTCGTTTCTTCCGTTTATCCCGCGAGCGTCACATCTACCATTTGGGTGGTCCTGACACGTGATTCTTAGCGAGCAGTCGAAAGTTTATCTGTGGCATCCACCCTACCTACCTTTGTTATTCTCTGAGAGAATAGCGGCAGAGTGGCCTCAGGTATGGTATGAGGTTTCGATAGGAATGAAAAGCGCAAGAATGCGGATTGGGAACGGGTTGCTCGTTGCAGCTCTTCTCACCGTGCTGGCGTTTGTGAGTGTAAGCTGTGGTGCTGAGGATACACATACCGTCTGCCCCAGCGGCTGCGATTATAGTAGCATACAGGCCGCGATCGACGCCGCGCAGTCCGGAGGCACTATAGCGGTGCACAGCGGCACTTATAACGAGACCGTGAACGTGAACAAGCAGCTCACGTTACGGGGCATAGACACCGGCGGCGGCAAACCGGTTGTTGATGCAGGCGGCACAGGAAGCGCAATGAGACTCTCTCATGATGGGATCGTTCTGGACGGCTTTACTGCGATAAACGCGAGCAGTTATCCGCAAGCAGGAATCGTAATTTACTCAAATGACAACTTTGTCAGTAACAACACCGCTTCGCACAACTCCAAGTGCGGCATTCGCCTGGCTTCTTCGAGCAGCAACACGCTTACGGACAACACGGCCAACACGAACAACTACTACGGCATTCTCCTTGATTTTTCGAGCAGCAACAATACGCTCAAGGGCAACACCGCCTCGAACAACGACCACGGCATTTACCTGTATTCTTCGAGCAGCAACATTCTTACGGGCAATACCATCACGAACAATACCGACGGCCTTTTTCTGGATTTTTCGAACAACAACCGGATCTATAACAACTACTTCGACAATGCGATAAACGCTTACGATAACGGTACCAATATATGGAACATCACACCCACCGCGGGATCAAACAGTATCGGTGGCTCGTGGCTCGGCGGTAACTACTGGCGCGATTATGCGGGCGAAGATACCAATGGCGATGGCCTGGGCGACTCTATGCTACCCTACAATTCTTCCGGTAAGATAGTAAACGGCGGCGATTGGTTACCGCTGGTAGAAGCAGGAGAACAGCCGATATCCGACACTGGTGAAGATAACGTCCCAAAAGTCAGTGGATTCGAAGCAGTTTTTTCCTTTGCCGGGCTCCTGGCAACGGCTTATCGGGTTCTAAAAAGGCGGGACTACTAGCTATCGGGCTCGCACCCGCAGATCTTTCACGCTAAGCAGTAACGCAACCGGCGGCGTAATCACCTGTAAGGAGTTCGTGGACGTGACCGGTAAGCGGCAGGAACGGTTGATGTCGGCGCTAAAGCTAGCGAGAACGTGAGAGATACCATCAATCCGTTCCATACCCCTCATCCGAGCGTCTGAGGTACTTACCAGGCGGATGACCGTTTATAGCCCTTCCCTTTCTTCGCCTCTTCCTCCGCAAGTGCGGTAACGCGCGCAAAATGCGATTCCTTCTTCTCAACGGGCATGACATCGACCGCTTTGACCGTCTTCCGGCCAGCATGCTTCGCGAGGCGCACGGCGTTCTTCGCGATCTCCGTGCCGTATTCCTCAAGCAGGTCTACCAGCGTTTCGGTCGCGTCCTCGCTCACTCGCTCAGCTCCCGCGTCACGGATAAGCTGAGTAACCGGGGCTTTCGGTAATAGTGCCATTGTTCTCACGAGGGATGATAGAGCAGAGCGGGTATATAAGCTTTTGGGTCGATCACGCCGCTCATGCATCTTCCGCGCGGATAAGCGCTGTTCAGCACGTATCGTTTTGCGTTCTCTCGCTAGTGACGGTGCAGTGGAGAGGAAGGACGCACGTGCATGCAAACGATTGAAAGAGGAATGCCGGCGAAAAACTATCAGGTACACAACACCGACTGGAATGTAACCGCAACGTGGAACGGGTATAACGGCGAGTGGCCGAGTAAGCAGGGGGAGTTCATCATACCGGTTGGATCGGCCACCGCGCGGTATCATGGATTTAGTACTGACGATAAGACCTTATACCTTTTTCAGGTTTGTGGTATTCTTACCTGATTACCTCTTGGCCGGGAGAGATGCAATGGAACTCTTCTGCGAGCCACGCTGGTATAACCTACCCCTTGCGATTTCTTGAAGTATCAGGTCGATTCATCACACCTTGCCAAGGAGCACCGGGAGGGGGCGCGTTGTTAAATGTACCCAACGGGAGAAGGGAGGTGAAAAAATGAGTGCGCGATCATTCGATTCATTCTCCATTCCTGTCCTGGCCGGAGGAACCGGAACGGTCTACATCGTGCTCATAGGCTTTCTGGTGGCGTTGATATGTGCCGTCGCGGTCAGCGGTGCTGGCATGGGTGCGACCGGGGTGGATGCACTATTATTAACTACGCGCACCCCCGATACTGACGCGCTCTCAGACCTCTGGACCTTGCAGGGTCGTGTTTACGCCGGGGCGGTGGGTGATGAAAGTCATCCGCTGCAGGGCGTTACCGTTTCAGTCTACGGCGCGAACGATCCTTATCCCGTTTCGGGTACGTTTATTACGAGCACGACCACAGATGCTACCGGTTGGTATGATCTTGCGGTGAGCGACGGCTACGAATATTATCATCTGCTCGAGACTGATCCCTGGGGCTTCTCCTCTGCGGGCGCCACGACTGTCGGCGGGACGGTCAAAACGAGCAACTGGATCGAGTTTGAGGTGCCGCTTACGGGCACGACCCTGACCGGTAACAAGTTCTGGGATCAGCCGCTGTATATCCTCTCAGGACGCGTTTATCGGGGCGCGGTGGGCAACGAAAACGTCCCGCTTAGCGGTGTGACCGTGGTGCTCTACGGCTCGAACAACGAGGGTGACTTAGGAACAGTCATTGACAGCACCACGACCAACGCCGAGGGCTGGTATGGTTTGATCGTCTCCTCTCTTCGTGAGTTTTATTGGATCGTGGAGAGCGATCCGCCTGGCTATACTTCTGTTGGCGCGACTTCGGTCGCCGGTGTGGTCGTCACCAGCAACAGGATTCGATACGCCTATCCGCTTGATGGGCAGACCCTGAGCGGTAACAAGTTCTGGGACCTTCCTTCCGCCACCATGCCGGATCTTATAGTCACGGATGTTTGGACCGATGAGCGTGCAATTTGCTACCAACTAAGGAACGTTGGTGATGCAGTAGCTCCGGAAGGCCATCACACTGCTTTAGTTGTTGATAACGAGCACATAGTAAACGATTTGGTCACGACGGCTTTGGCACCTGGAGCGCGAAAGAATGGCTGCTTCGACTACGAGTGGGAATGCACTCCACCGGGCGATTCGATAGGAGTGGAGGCGGATACCGGGAATAACGTAGCAGAAAGGAACGAGAGAAACAACCTCCGCAGGGAGTTCTGGACGTGTGATACTACACCACCGCGTATCATCTCAGGGCCGGCCGTGGTAACAATAACACCGACCTCCGCGGTCATCGTCTGGGAAACAGATGAGGAAAGCGACCATGTGGTGCTTTATGACGTAACTGCAGGCCGGTTTTCGCAGCGGGAATCGCGTGATTTCCCGCCGGACGTGGAGCATGCTATCACCTTGATCAACCTCCAACCGTCGACCACCTACCAGTTCAAGGTTCGATCCGCGGATGCGAGCGGGAACCTCGTGGAAAGTAATGACTTCACCTTTGAGACCGCGCCAGTGCCTGATACTGAGGATCCTTTTGTCTCGCTCATCGATCCCGGCGTATGCCGTGGAGTCGTCAGCGTCCACGCCACCGCGACGGACAACATCAGGGTGAAGAAGGTGGAGTTCTTAGTAAACGACGTGCTGGTTTTTACTGACTTTTCACCGCCTTTTGTGTTACGGTTCGATACGAGCCTGTACGAAAACGGGAACCACACGATAAAGGCACTCGTGCACGATCTCGCCGGGAACATAGGCCACAAAAATATCCCTGTACGCATAGCCAATCCCATCGACGTTACTGCACCTCAGGTCGATATATATTATCCTTCCGATTATGCGACTGTCTCTGGGGAGCAGCGTGTCTGTGTCGTTGTCACGGATGACACGGGCGTGAGTGCCATCGAATTCCTCGTTGATGGGCAGGTGATTAGTACGTTCACCTATCCCACCACCCCCTGGACCGTGGAGTTCTCGGTATCGAACCCTTATTGGTGGGACACGCGCTTCCTCGAGAATAAACTCTACCGGCTCGCCGTGCGAGCAACTGATGAAACCAACAAAACCGGTTTAGACACCGTTGATGTCTCGGTATATAACACCGGGCCACCGCTCAGACCAGAGCTGGTTGTTACCCGGCACGAAGTGACCCGCCATCTCAATATGTTTGTCGTCGAGCTGGAGGTGGAGAACCAGGGCACGGCTAGCGCGTACGACATCAAGCTCGAGGACCACCTGAGTGCGCTGCAACCGATCTCACGCGCGAACTTCAACGGTGCCGATTATGAGGCGGAGTACATTGGCGCTACTCATCGAATGAAATGCGTCATTACCGATCACCTCAGTATGAGTCCCGGAAGTTCGCGTACCTATAGCTACGGCGTTGTGCCCGTGCTGATGCATCCAACTCAGCAGCAGCCCTCGATTGGCACGCCCGTGCAATTATCTTACAGGAGTTCGATGAAGCAGTACTACAGCACTGAAAAGCAGTATGCCATTCTGAAGACGACCGATACCGTCATGCTGGCCACGGCCTTTGCTCATGCGCTCAAGGAAGCGGATTACCTGATCGTGACCAATCCGACCCTTTTAATTTCCGAGAATCCGTTCCAGCGCGATGAGGTTGATGCACTCCTCGCGGATATGGCGGAACTGGCGTCTCAGCGGACTGGTGTGCTGGGCTATCTGTACGTGAATAATGAGGCCACGTTCCGGAACCTGATCCGGCCACAAGGCACGTGGGCAAGTGCGCTGCACCCTAACTTCTTGAAATCGCTCGGCGGTTATCTCCTGATCGTTGGAGAGATTGAGATCATTCCTGCGCGACGCGAGTGGGGCTTCTCCCTCACCTGGTCAAATTCCAATAGCACTACGACGAATGTCCCCTTCTCCGATCACCCCTATACGGATACGAACGATAATGGCTTTCCGGATCTGATAGTGGGCCGAATTGTCGGCAACGACCCCTCCAATCTCTCAAAAGCGATACAGACGAGTATCGGCGGGTACAGCTTCGATCGTTCGCACGCTACGGTGGTGAGCGGAACAGATGGCACAGCAAGCATTCAAAAGCTATTCACGGACGGCATCGATAACATCGAGGACGAGCTTAAGGATAAAGGGTTTACTGTTACGAAGATCCACTGGTCGAATTACACGACCGATGCCGCCAGACTCCAGGCGTTCCGAACCAGCGCGATGGATAGGGATGTCTTGTGCTACAACGGTCACGGTGGCGTTGACGCGTGGTGCTGGGGACTGCAGACCGGCGATTTCCCGGTCAATTTCGGCGCGATCAGTCCCTTTGTCTTTTCCCTGGCGTGTTTAACCGGCTCATATGAGGATCACCCCACATACGGCGGCGGCGACTACAATATCGCCGAGGCCTTCCTCAATAGCAGCGCCGCGGTCTTCATCGGAGCGACCCAGGTCTCTGCGGTCAACTGTAACTCCGAGGCGGGTAAGTGGTTCTTCGAGCATTGGGATGCCGACGAAACGATTGGCGAGGTCTTCACCGAGCTGGAGCGGGTGAAATATTCCACGAAGAACACCTATTGGGGCCTCTGGGTCTGGGAATACAACCTTTACGGCGATCCGAAGTTTGGTGCCGTTTCCACCGGTACAGCCGCGGGATTGGGTGCGGAAGTGCCGCTGGACGCGACCGCCACACTCGAGATCGTCGTGCCCGATTACGTGGTGACGACCACTGACGAGTTTGATCACGTCGAAATCCCTGGTGGCGAGCTGCTGCTCGAAAATGGCTTGCCGCAGGTTCCCTATTTCACTGTCACCACAGAATATCCACGGGGCTACCAGGTGCAGAACGTGACTTTAGAGGAACGAACGGGATTACAGACGGCGACCGGCTTGAATCTGCCGGTAACCATCGCAGTGCTTGCTACGTCGGGCGATTTAGACGTACCTGCACCGAATCAGAGCGAAGACTGGTTCCCGAACGAGCCCTATCGCTGGCACGTGGTGGAGAATCCCGATGGCACATCCACGCTGTTCCTGGCGTTGTATCCATTCACCTACAATCCGCTGACAGCGAATGTCAGATTTTATCAGAATTACCGCTTCGAAATCAATTATACCGAATCCGCCGTAATCGTTGCTGTTTTAAGGACTGACAAAGACGCGTACGCACAGGGCGAGACCGTCACGGTAGACGTCGAGCTCAACAATACCGGCGAAGCAGAAGATGTCGTGGTGAGCGCGGTGGTGAAGCGCTACGGGTCTGATGAGGTTGTTGATGGTTTGTTCCTGAGCACGCTCACCGATTTTACGGGACCTGCGTCCTACTCGCTGCAGTGGAACAGCGGCGGCTTCGAGCCGGGCGATTACGTCGTTGCGGTGATCCTGCGAGATGCCGAGAACAACGTGCTGGATACTAAAATGGGGCAGTTCTGGCTGGGCATCTCTTCTGGTGAGATTACCCGCTTTACCGCTACGCCAGAGCACTTCGAGCTCGGGGACGTGATCGCGATCAACATGACCTTCGCGAACACCGGTACGGTGCCCCTCGCGGGAACGGCGATCGTACGCGTGATCGACGTAACCGGGGTTACGGTAGCGGAATACAGACACAATGTGACCGATCTCCTGCCTTCGGGTTCGATCAGTTTCGGCGATACCTGGAACACCAGTGGCGCTGCAGAGGGGTTGTACAGCATCCGTGGCTCTGTCCTGTACGAAAGCAGGTCCACCGATCCTGTATCCGTTATAGTCGGTACGGCGACCGGTGGGTTTGACACCGGTTCTGGCACGTATCCCAGTATACCGGGCACGCATACCGGGTTGATCACACCGAACCAGACGATGCTTGCCCGTAGACTCTACCTGTACCCGTGCAGCGGCACGGGTGGTCACGCAGAATACGTAAAGATCAGTCAGGGGATGGAAACACTTGTGGAAGCTGACTGGGCGGGCTATAACGGCGATTGGCAGAACATAACGTTCGGCGAACCTGTTGTCCTGGAAGCAAACGAGACGTATTCCTATACCATTACCACCGGCTCGTATCCGCAGATCATCCACGCTTCATCGTACAACGCAACCAGCGGGTCCATCACCTGCATCTCATTCGTGGACGTGAACGGCAAGCAGTACGAGGGTTGGATACCGGCGATGCGGCTGGAATGACGAGAAAAAGGAGACAAATCCGGGCGGCATACTACATGAAAAGACAAAACCGAAAAGGTAGATTGGGTGGATTTTTATTTGTATTTTTGATTGTAACGTCCGTGTTCGTAGTCTCTGTGGGTAGTGTTCTCATTCCAGTCATTAACGATACCGATGAGGTTTTAGAGGAAACTGCGATTGATAATTCACTATCTGAGGGATCTTTATTAAAAGGCAACACAGCTTCGAGTATGAACCGCTCAAAAGAGATTGATGATGTGCTTGCTGATAATAAATACCCATTTTTATTCTTCTCTGCTGATTGGTGCGGTTTTTGCAAGCAGCAGAAGCCGATTCTAGAGGAGCTTGCGCAGGAATACGGTGATTTGATCGAGTTCATCTGGCTCACCGAGGAAGATGCTCGGACAGAAGCGTACGAGTTCGATGTAAACGGGTATCCGACGATGTTTTTGATCCTTGGAATAGCGGATACGGGGTATCACTACAGGCGATTTGAAGGATTCACAACGAAGTCTGAGTTCGTGAGAACCTTTAAGCCGCTACTCGGAACAAAGGGTTTGGTATTCAGTACCACCCCCTGCACCCCGTACGAAATTACCTCAAGCTCGGCAATTAACGCTGCTCTGGAGCGTGATACAGCGGTATTCCTCTTCTTCTATGCCGATTGGTGCCATTTCTGTCACCAACAACTGCCCATCATCGATGCATTAGAAAAAGAATACGCAGGAAAACTTACCTTCATTCGCATCAACGCAGATGAAAGCCCCGCGACTGTGAACGCCTTCGAAGTAGGTGAATTCCCGACAATGATCATCATTACTGCGCGAAATGACGGGGGCTATGACAAACATAAGATTTCAGGTTTTGCCGGGAAAGCGCGATTAGAGGAGTTCGTCGGGTTGCAGCCAGAGATAAGGTCAGATGCTCAAGGGTTGAGAACACCAGAAAAGCTACTCGCCGCAGCGAGAAATACGTATGGACATGAAGCTGGGCGCGATGCTCATCTCACAGCGGGATCGAGCGTCACGTGCACGTCATGCGAAGACTGCACCAGGAAATTGAACGAAGGGCTTTATGAGACCGTGATACTTACCCAGGACATAGTAAATCAAACCGGGAACTGCATAACCCTGGCAGCAGATAACGTGGTCTTTGACTGCTCGGGACATATAATCAGCGGTGATTTGCTCACGGCACCCTTCACTGTCGATTATGGCATTAAAGTCACGGGCGATAATAACGTCATCACGAAGTGTAACGTCGGGTTGTTCTGGTATGGCATATGGCTTGATTCCGCAAATTCGAACGTGATAATCGAAAATGCACTCGGGTTAAATGCATATTCCGGTCTGGCGGTGGTCAGCTCAGCAGACAATACGATCGCATCGAACATACTGGATCTGAATAGTTACGGCCTGGCACTGCTAAATTCCAGCAGTACAAGCGTAGAAAGGAACAGAGCATGCTCCAATCTGGTTACTGACATCTGGGAAGAGAATCCCGGAGACAATGCCGGCGACAATAACACCTGTCAAAGCACTCATAACTGGAATGATTTTGGTACTGCCGGCTGCACCAAGCCCTGTACCTGTCTCAATCTCGACACTATCCCGGATGATAATCTCTACATCGATACGAACACGGTGCTCTGTAGCGGCGTGTATTATCGTGAAGATTCCGATGCGATACGCGGAGCGCTCTTACTCAACCGATCGGGAATCACACTTGACTGCAACGGCTCGACAATCGTGGGTATCGGTGAAGGCACGGGGATCGTCGTCGCCGGACAGAATAACGTCACCGTAAAGAACTGCACCGTTATCAATTATGAAGACGGTATGTTCGTCACCGATGCCACAGGAACCCAGATTGAGCGCTGCCATTCGAGTAATAATACCGATCACGGCCTGTTCATTACCGATGCGGAGGAGACGCATTTGTACGCAAACGCTGCGGAGTTCAACAGGTACGGCGCTTATTTTTCTGAAGCGTGGAATACGGTGATGGCAGATAACACGTTCTGTCATAATACCAACCGTGATATCTATTTCGTCGGCAGCACGGGGCGGGGAAACGAGAACATCTGCGACAAGACGTATGGCTGGAATGATCAAGGAACCACCGGATGCACGTACGGATGCGCGCTCATAATGACTGAATGCACGTCCTGCGAGGACTGCTCCGCCAAGCTGAATGGCGGCTACGAGCTCGTTCGACTGAAGAATAATATCAGCTCAAATGGTACCTGTATCCTGTTTAACACAAGCAACACGATCTTTGATGGCCAGGGCTATACCCTTGAAAGTAGCGCAACGGGTGGCGAGTTCGTCTTCGGGATACATATGATCGGTGAAACGGGGAACACCGTACGAAACTGCAAGATCTCGAAGTACGAATCGGGCATCTTCCTCGAGTCATCAGATCATACGCTACTGACCACTAATACCTTAAGGGCAAATGGTGAGGGTATCCGCCTCACGAAATCATCCAGCAATACTGTTTCAGATAATAACATAACGGATAATATAAATGGCATTACGCTTGTCGATTCTTCGAACACTAATTCTTTTACAAATAACATTATCTGCAACAAAAAAGGATGGGATATCATAGCATACGGTCCAACATATGGTAATATGCGCTCGGGAAACAAGTGCAGCAAAATAGCGAACTGGAATAATGCTGGTAACGAGGTTACGTGGTGCGACCAGGTTTGCACGGCCAATCAAGCAACGACGTGCTCCTCTGCATCATGTTTCAAGCAGGCACTGGATGGCGACTTCAACCACATCGAACTGAATAATAATCTGTACGTACCTGAAGGCATTAATGTCAATGCAAGTCATCTCACGATTGATTGCAATAATCGTGAGATCATTGGTAATGGTACTTCGGTAGGCTTGTTACTGGAAAATCAGGTGGATGTGCATATCAAGAATTGCACCATAAGGGATTTTAGTACTGGTGTTGGTCTTCGGTCTTCCGCAAAAAATACGCTGTTGTACAATACCATCGCCAATAACAGCGTCGGTATATCGATTGACACAATTGGTACGGTAAAAGCACATGATAATAGTATATCTGAAAACATCATTGAAGATAATAGACTTTATGGCGTGGAACTTATCGATACGAAGGATAATCAGATTATGTGGAACGATTTTAACCGTAATAGACACTATTCCCTCTGGGTCCGTGGCGATTGCAACCATACGGTCCTTAACAATAATGGTGGCGATGGCACTTCACCAATCCTGTATCAGCATGATATACCAGCCGGCGGCTCGATATCTGGGGGGACGTATAGTGCGGTCATTTACTGTAACGTCCACCATGCCGCGATACAGAATATCACGGTAGATAACGGTAATGTAAGAAATGACGGTTTTCTGCTCGTGGACTCGGGACCGATTAGAATCGAGCATTGTTCGATCGAGAACTCACGCGGGATTTATTCTCTCGATTCACACCATACAGCAATACGGCATACGACCATTAACTCAAGCAAAGAAGCTGGTATCGCATTGGAGAATGCTAAATACAGCGAAATTTACGAGAACCACATCCAAAACAACAATGACTCAGGCATCCTTGTTGATTTAGGATCACATTTTGCGGAGATATACAACAATACGATTCAGGGAAATGAATACGGGATTCTGGTGAGGGATTCTGGTAGTGCAAATATAAGTAATAATGTGGTTGTTTTTAACAATGTTACTGGTATTGAGATAAAAAATTCCATTGGCAATTCACTTTTACGAAACACAGTAAGGAGAAACAGGTTTGGATTATCGTTTGATTATCAAACAGAACAATCAACAGCAAGCCATAATGATGTCTGTTACAATGATGCTTCAGACATATATAATAGTGGGCTCTTAAACACAGGATCGAATAACACATGCTCAATGTCATATAGATGGACAGATGCAGGCGTACTATATCCTTATGATGGATGTGAGAACAAATGTATAGGATGGTATCAATATAACTACGGCCTTGGTTTCCATAACCCTTCGAAATACCCGCTCACGTTCGGTTACCCCTATAACTTGTACCAGGGTGATATGGTTGATACCTTCGGTTTGGATCAGATCTTCATAACGCCAAAAATTTGCGTTCTACCGGTCTGTTTCCTGTGGTGGTGCACCTGTTTACATCCCGAGATAGAGGTATCTACTCTTGCCCGTGCCTGTGTCGCCGAGTGCTCTTAAAGGTGCACCTGTTTACATCCCGAGATAGAGGTATCTACCCCGGTGCCGGATCCCAATGCGGGGATTTATTACGCTGTATACTATCATCACTGTGCCAATCCGGGCTCATGTACTGGAATGAGCACTACCAGTCTGCAATTCTATTATCGGGATAATTATCCGTCGTATTACAATTATTCTGCACAGAGAGCATCAGATTTGTCATATAGCGGTGATCTTGAGAACCTCATTGACTCAAAGCACGGCGCAATAACATCCTGGGAGGTTATAAAACCATTTCTTAACTGGCTTAAGTTTTATTTAAAGGGCGGGAGCAATGCAAACGACGTATTGGATCAGGTCAAACAAAGCGTGGCAAGCGGTAACCTTGGAAGTATTGTAATGACCTCAGAATCGCTCAGTGCGCATACAGTAGTAGCAACGAACGTCAGAGATTATGGCGATTATGCAAGGATATACATTTACGATAACAATCACGAAGAATTTTCTAAGATGTACCCGGATAGTGAAGATAACTATACGTATATAATAATAAACAAGAGCACTAACAGCTGGTACTATCCCATGAGCGACGCGTTCCGTGATGAGCCCTATACCATTTTTTTCCTACCGTACGCTGTAGCCAACGGAGACCTCACCTTACCGGGCTCACAAGACTTTCTCATCAAGGGCGGAAGTCTCGAGCTTGCGGGAATTCTTGATTTCTTATGGGGTTCCGCCAGCTCTTATGTAGAAGACGATACCGGAAACAGAACGGGCCGGGTAGACGGCGAACTTCTTTTTGAGATCCCGGATGCAGTAGCAATCCCGAGCTGGGGGGGAGTTAATGACACGAATTGGGAATTCTATATCCTGCCCATCCGAGATTATACCGTCCATATTAACGGCACCGGACCCGGGACATACAATACTGCTATGTTCCTGGCACCATCCTTAGTGCTTCTCGAAGATGTAGAGACCGATCCTGATACTACAGATACCATTACCGTCCGTTTCGAGAATGCTGAGTTAGCAACGAAAAGCATTACCCCGATCCCCACCGTATCGTTCGAGACATCAGCTGATTACAAGAACTACTCAGTTACTTTTGGAGAGCGATTTGTCGTTTCAGGAACCGTAAGAACCTATTCGATAAAGAACACAAGTATATCTCGTGGTTCTAAAGCGATTGTACGGCCGAGCCCAGACTTTAACTCGTTACTCTATACAAACAGGGGACCGAATGAAATAACCTACACGGTAGAACTACAAAACTCGATGATTTCGCCAGGAGTTGAACTACACGATACACTTCCAACTGCAGCACGCGCCGATATTGTCATAGGCCCGATGGAAACCCATGTTCTGACCCCTGAAAATTGGCTCACTATGGACCAATCAGAAGTAAGGATACTTGTAGAAAAATGTGGTAACGGCATGTGTGGATCCGGAGAGGACTTTACTAACTGTCCGGAGGATTGTTCAGGCGACTGCGTGATTCCTCACGACGATCTACACCTTACGGATTCTACCAAGCTCTGTCGTGGGCTTTACGAATTAGTCGATGGCGGGAACTCAGGAGTTATTATGATTGATAACAATAATGTTGTTCTTGATTGCAATGGAGCACAACTATTTGGAAACGGTGATGGGATTGCGATAACCAGTGATTCAACGAAAAATATAACGATTAAGAACTGTTACATTCAGCATTTCGGTACGGGAATAATGCTTAATAATGTTGAGGGTGCAAGTGTCATTCAGTCTGCTTTAATCGATAATAGTGACTCAGGAATCGAGATAGTCGGCGGTGATATCACAAAGATTAGCGAGAACTTCATCAAGGGAAACAGTTATGGCATCCAAATTTATTCATCTGCAGATACTCAGCTGACCCGGAATCTGCTCTGCCCAAACACGTATATGGATATTTATACGGCGACGAGTGTTAACAGCACCGGCATTGATAATGCGTGTGATTCCATCTCGAACTGGAACGATACAGGCAGTGCAAGGTGCACATTTAGCTGCACGCTGCTCACATCGCTGTTTGACACCGGACCCGGTACCTATCCGAGCATCCCCGGTACGTATCGTGGGACGATAATGCCGTTCTACGACCTAAATGTGACGCGCCTCTTCACTTACCCCTGCCCCGGCACGGGCGGGCATACCGAATATGCTGCCATTTCATATTCGAACGGCACCATCCTAGCGGACGCTCGTTGGAACGGCTACGCCGGTGACTGGCACAACCTTACCTTCACCAGTGCATTCACGCTCTCTGCGAACGAGACGTACAACTACACTATCCGGACGGGCTCGTACCCGCAGATCATCCATGCGTCATCGTACAACGCAACTGGCGGAGTGATAACGTGCGAGGAGTTCGTGGACATCAATGGCAAACTGCACGAAGGGTGGATACCGGCGATACGGCTGAGCTAAACGAGCGTGGCGTGTGTGGATACCCGTCAGCTATTAGCTAGCTAGCCGGCACACCGTGCACCGAAACTAAAATAAACCGCGAAGCATACCGGGTAGTTGATCTGGAATAGAATAGAACAGAAAAGAAGCGGGTTCAGCCATGAATGGAGCAGTTGATGAGTACATAGGCAAGCAAAAATCACCGCAGAAAGAGATTTGCCAGAAACTGCGTGAGATTATTTTAAAGACATACCCCCGTATCGAGGAAAAGATGTGGGCAGGTGTGCCCTGGTATGAAGGGCGATTTTATATTGTTGCGCTCAAGGATCATGTCAACCTGGGTTTTGCCATCCAGGGTTTGTCAGAAAACGAATTGGCGCTATTTGAAGGCAAGGGCAAGACGATGCGCCACATAAAGATATATTCAGTAGAAGATATTAATGAAAAGCGGATAGTCACCTTGTTACGAGTAGCAGCGCATGCGATATGCACCTGTTATTAGAGCAGGAAGAGGCCGCGCAGGTATGGTGGAATAGCTATCCCCTTCAGTGTTCTGATAAACAAAGGGCGAGTTTGAAGCGTTTTTCACGCTCTTTTATACCCGGGCCGAACGAAACGGACAAATCGTATCACGGTTATTCAATCAGTACAATCTTCAAGAGCGTGGGCAGTTTTCCCAACAGTTAACTATATGAGGAGCGTTCGGGGCATAGGAGACTATCCTCTGTTGTTGAGGATAGTGGCAGGTAGCGCCGAGAAGGGGCGCGTAACAAATGCCTAACGAACAGATAGGAGGTGATATGAGAAATGAAGAAAGCACTAACGTTACTGGTTTGTTTGCTGCTCGTCGCAACGACCGCGGTGGTCATGGCAGGTAAAGATCAACCAGGGAAAACCGGGCAAGCGGGTAAATCGAACGTTGCGCATCTGTACCTCTACGAGAAGGATAATGCTGATTGGACAATAGTGGAAGACGGCGCATGGGGCAAGATGAAATACAACCTGGCAGGGCCGGAATTCGATTTTGTCTTCAATGGACATGGCCTGGAACCCGGCTCGGATTATACACTGATCTATTATCCCGACCCATGGCCAGGTAGTGGATTGATCTGTCTGGGTTCAGGTGTAGTCGATGACGAGGGTAACGTGCACATTGCGGCGTCTGTGGATACTGGTGATCTGCCGATTGCTGGCGACACAAATGATGGAGCGAAGATCTGGCTCGCCCTCACATCGGATGTTGACTGCGAAAACGCGGCGATGATCGGCTGGAACCCAACTGAGTACCTCTTCGAGTATGACCTGATAACCTTCGACGATACCGACGATTGATCGCACGCTAGATTTAAGGCCTTAAGAGCCCGCTATAGGGCTCCTCCTTTTTCTTTCCTCTCAATTGGATTTTATATTATCTGTATCCCCTGATTGCTAGATACGAGAGCAAAATCACTTTTTCGTCCATGCGCACGGTCATTACCGACGTTGATGTTTTTTTACACTTCCCGGCGTTCACCGATCTGCTGCCGCCAGAGCGCGTAATAGAGCCCTTTTTGTTCAAGCAAATGCTCGTGAGATCCGGTCTCAACGATCTTGCCCTTCTCCAGGACATAGATCATATCCGCATGCAGTATCGTGGACAGCCGATGCGCGATTAGTATAGAGATCTGGTTCCTGCTCATCGAGATATCCCGGATGGTATTCGTGATATCCTCCTCAGTTAATGAGTCGAGCGAAGAAGTCGCCTCATCAAAGAGCAGGAGCCGGGGCTGGCGCAATAGCGCTCGTGCGATCGAGATACGTTGCTTTTCACCGCCGGACAACTTAATACCACCCTCACCGATAAGAGCATCTATCCCGTGAGCAGAACGATTCAGGAGCTCATCGCAGGCAGCACGATGCAAAGCATCAAGCATCTCCGCATCGGTCGCATCAGGCTTGACAAAGAGCAGATTCTCACGAATAGACCCGGAGAACAACTGCGGATCCTGTGCCACGAACCCGATCTGCCGTCGTAACGGATTATATCTGATTTTAGAAGCGGGACACCCGTTGAAATAGATCTCGCCGCTGATCGGCCGGTAGAGTCCGAGCAGGAGTTTCACCAGTGTTGACTTGCCGGATCCGGAAGGCCCGACAAAAGCGATCGTCTCGCCGATCTTCACCTGGAAGGAGATACCATCAATGGCATTACACCGTGCAGTCCTATGACGGAAAACGACCTGCTCGAACAGGATATCATGCAGTGCCTCGATCACGATCGGATTTTCTGGACTACGTTCAATTGGTTTCTGCATCAAGCGATCGAAGGTATTCACGGACGCTTCCACCTCGCGATAACTGAGTATGATGGTACCGAGATCCTGCATGGGCCCGAAAATGGCTGTGGAGATGAACTGCATCGTGATCAATTCGCCGGTTGTGAGCACGTTATGGAATATTAACCAGAGCAGGATGAACAATATTGAGTGTTTCAGGATGCTCATGGTGGTTCCCTGGAGGAAGGACAGCGTCCGAACCCGTTTGACTTTCTGCATCTCGAGATCGAAGATCTTCAAATTCTGGTCACGTAATCGTCGAATCTCGGGGAAGGTCAGTCCGAGACTTTTAACGAGCTCGATGTTGCGGAGCGATTCCGTGATCACGCCGGACATTTTATTTGTTTCGCGATTGATCGCTCTTTGCGTCGTCTTGATCTCTTTACTTAGTAGCCCGGTAAGCGATCCAAATATGGCAATACCGAGGACAAAAACGGGTATCAGCAGCCAGTTCTTCGTAATGGAATACACGATGAGAAAACCGAGACCAATGATGGTAGAGAAGAGCACCATGATGGAGGAATTAATGAACATCTGGGTATCCCGTCTCACTTTCTGCAATATTGATAGTGTCTCACCGCTCCGTTGCTCCTCGAACTCGTCATAGGGCAACCGAAGCGTCTGCTTCAAGCCGTCATTGAAGATCTGCATCCCGAACTTTTGTACTGTTAATCGCGTGATATAATCCTGTAACGTTCGTGCAAGACGAGCAAGTAATGCGACTGCGATAGCGACACCCAACCAGAACAGCACCCCCCTGACCAACGCCTCTTCCGACATATTGCCCGGATTCAAGGCATAGTCGTCGATGATCTTACCGAAAATAATCGGATCAACAAGGTTCAGTATCTGACCGATGCCCGCGAGGACGAGCGCGAGCGCGATGAGCCATTTCTGGGGCTTCAAGTACTTCCAGAGATTTTTCATGATTTTCTATACGAGCCAATTTCGTTTAGGTAAACAAATTTTCCCATTTCATGCTTCTTCTGCTCAATATTCTGGCGGTGCGGTTGTGGGAGATCTCGCAGCTGCAGACCGACGTCTTTGCTCGGGAGTCCGGGCTACTCGGGATGTTCACGTGGGCTTGTACCAGACCGGTAGTAAACAGTACTGTTCAGTAGGTATATACTTCGTGTATCTTGATCGTCGTGTGTACCTGTTCGGGACGGAGGAGGGCGCGGAGAAGTCTACCGGTCAACCCAGGGTGCACGCTTGCCTCCTCGCTGTCAACTTGCCGCGCGAATCGCCTCACGACTCTCGCTCGGCGAGCGTCAGGGAAAGTTTAAATAGGATAGGCGCTCAAGAAAGAGTTAAGGACGATTGAGGAGGTGTAATAACGAAAGAAATGCACCATTATATCATACTCGGCAAACGGACCGATCAGGGCTTACGGGATATGAAGGGAACGCCGAAACGTGTTGAGGAGGCGCACCAGCTTCTGGAGCGGCTGGGTGGACGGATGCGATACTATTATACGATGGGCGAGTACGACTTCGTGGCGATCGTGGACATAGGGACCGAGGAGAAGCTGATCGAATTCCTCACCGAAGTCACCAGCGCCGGATACGTGCGCACCACCACACTGAAAGCGTGGAGTGATGCGGAGGTGGCGCAGTTGTACGCCAAGAAGCAGTAGCGTGCAGGCCACGGGAAGGCACATTCGAGTTCCTGCTGCTGCTACACGTACGTAAAGGCGCGGTTCGCGTGAGGCCGTCTTCCGGCTCTTCTGCGCTTGCTCAGCGCACGGGCACCGTGCAGTAGGGTTGGTGGTTTATCCGAACCCCTTACGTCAAGTCGAATGTGATCTTCTGCATACTGACTCAGCGTAAGGAACCCGGAGCGGATGTATAGGGGGTGAAATGGTTACACAGCAGTGTCAGATATACTAAAGTGGTAAACAGACCTTTATTAATAGCTTAAAGGGTGAGATATACGTAATGAAACCACGCGGCCCGTTAATGATCGAACACCGATTAATAGAGAAGATGTTGGAACTAACGCGCAAAGAATTAGATTCAATCAAGATCAATGGAGAAGTAAATCCAAATTTTATTGATACCGTTGTTGATTTTATAAGGACTTATGCAGACAGGACACATCATGGCAAAGAAGAGGACATTCTTTTTAGCGCTTTAGCGCATAAGGATATGATCATTGACGACCAGAAGATGATGCATGATTTAGTTAATGACCATATCATGTCTCGTAAAATCGTAGGCGAGCTGGTTGTCGCAAACAAGACTTATGTTACAGGAAATCTTACCAGTATGAACGTTATTAGTGAAAAACTAGCGTTATTACTAAATTTGTATCCAGAACATATTTCGAAGGAAGACAAATTATTCTTCCCGAATACAGAGCGATATTTTTCGAACGAAGAGTTAGAGAAGATGCTGGCTGATTTCGGTGAGTTTGACCGAAGAATGATCCACGAAAAATACAGAAGACTGTATGAATCATTGAAAGATAATTATACTTGAGTGACCATGTTATAGACGTTAACGACACGTTAGGTCTTTACAAGCGGATGATACGAAGAACGTGTTTTTCTCTGGCGCTCATCATCTTACTGACCGTTTCAGCCGCGGGACTGCTGGGCTGTATCGAGGATGAGCGCGCAACAGCAAGAGTCGGCATCGTGTTTGAAGAATGCGGCCTGGAAGACGCGTTCAACACTCTATGCTTCGCGGGCGCTCAGAGAGCGGCTGACGAGCTGGGTATCAGTACTGATTACGTAATAGCACCCACCGCAGCGGATTTTGAAGCGTTGCAGAGGCGCTACGCGGCAAGCGGTGACTACGCGCTCATCATCTGCACGGGCGCGAATCAAGCAGATGCGCTCATGAACGTTTCCGCTGATTACCCGGACCAGCACTTCGTCCTGATCGATCACGCGATAGCGGGCCGCGCGAATGTGGTTTCCGTTGTATTCCGTGACGACGAGAGCTCATTCCTGGCTGGCGCTCTCGCCGCCATGGTAACAGAGACTGATAACCTGGGTTTTGTCGGCGGCATGGACATCCCGGCGATCAACCGGTTTTTAGCGGGCTACCAGGCGGGTGCGCGGTATATCAATCCTGATTGTGAGCTCATGGTTTCGTACGCTGGCTCGTGGTCTGATCCTGTAAGTGGTAAGGAGCTGGCGTTGGCGCAGTATGATGCCGGTGCGGATATCGTCTTTGCCGCAGCGGGTTCAAGTGGCGATGGTGTTCTTGCGGCGGCTGAGGAAGTGGGCTGTTATGCAATCGGGGTTGATATTGATCAGCGCTATCTCGCACCTGATACCGTGCTGGTGAGTGTGCTGAAACGGACAGATGTCGTAATCTTTGCGCTTATCAAGGAAACGGTGGAGGGTGCGTTCACGGGCGGGGTCCGTTCGGTTGGTTTGCAAGATGAGGGTGTGGGAATCAGCCTGGATAACGCTCTGCCGGTTGTCAGTGCGGACATGAAAGCGCGCATACGCGAACTAGACAAGAAGATCATCTCCGGTGAGCTAGCGGTGCCAGCCACGGTTTGAGCAGGTTTAAAAACGGGTTGGGGTGCACCTCTAGGAGTTAACGATAGAAGGATGCAGTATAGTCTGCTTCTACGATCTTGCAGATTAAGCCTAAGGAATGGGGTAGTTCCACCATTACTTAACACATCTTAATGATATTAAGACTGTGAACGTTAAATATGGCCGAAGAAGCTAAAAGATGGATTTTGGTTACTGTGGGGTTGCTGATAAATATTTGTCTTGGCTCGATATATGCATTCAGCATCTTTAGAGACCCGCTGGAAAATTTGTTCACTATAACTGCAACTCAGAGCGGGCTGCCGTTTCTCGTGTTTCTCGCTACTTTTACGGTAACGATGCCTCCCGGAGGTACCCTCCTGCACAAATGGGGCCCGAGAAAAACGACGATGCTTGGCGGCTTTGTCTTTGGAGCTGGCTGGATTTTAGCGAGCTTTGCTCCAACTATAGAGACGCTAGCACTTTTATACGGTGTCATTGGCGGGTCAGGTGTTGGGATTGCGTACGGGTGTACGATTGCGGTTGCCGCAACGTGGTTCCCGGACCAAAGTGGCTTGGCAATTGGCTTCACGGTGGGCGGAGTTGGCTTATCAGCTTTGATTACCGCACCGGTAATAAAGGCATTGATAAGCTCTGTTGGCGTTATGGATACTTTCTTATATCTGGGTATCGCGTTTATGATTTTGATCATCGTGTTGTCGCTTCCATTGAGATTTCCACTGGATGGCTGGAAACCTTCTGGCTGGATGCCCACGGCAAAGCAAGTTGCATCAACAGCCGAATTGAAACGAAGTGAAATGTTAAGAACATCAACTTTTTATGCACTCTGGATACTCTATACGATCGGCTGCCTGGCCGGCTTGATAGCTATTGGAATAGCAGCACCATTTGGCACACAAGTCGCGAAACTTTCAGCTGAGACGGCCGCACTGGCAGTTTCTGTATTTGCGATTTTCAACTTTGCGGGAAGGCCTTTTTATGGATGGCTCACTGATAGGATCACGCCAAAGTATGCTGCAATGGTTACTTTTATCCTGATACTGGCCGCATCATGTGCGTTATATCGTGGCGGGGAAGAGAATGTATTGGTTTACTTTGTCGGATTTAGCCTGTTATGGCTAACGCTTGGAGGATGGCTCGCGATCGCGCCAACAGCAACGAAGATTTTTTTTGGGACGAAAACGTATGGTGAAAATTATGGGTTGGTGTTTACGGCATACGGAGCTGGGGCGATTTTGGGGACGTTATCTTCTGGAGTGTTGAAAGACATGACTGGAACATACCTGTCTGTATTCCCCATAGTAATCGCATTAGCTCTTGCAGGATTGGTGATCGCCTTTATTGCGCTGCACCCAATACAGAGCAAAAACAGTAAGGTTTTGTAACGATTGGCAATCAACTTGAGTCTGCCACCACGGATGCGGGACCAGGAATGGTTGGAGCAAAATCGCACGAGAGCTGAGGAAGCCCTACAAATTCCTTAACGACCAGGGGTCAGTTGGGACAGGATACTTGGAGCGGTAATAAGATATTTACGTGGTATGGGCGAACAGTAGCTAACATGCGGGGGGATTTTATTGAACAAAACGATTTTATTCATTCTGGGTGCACTTCTTCTAACCTTAGTGTTGATCGGTTTGTGTAGCGGCGAGTGAAATGGCGGCTAAAAGGGTAATAGCAACGGAAGACGCGCCCGCTGCGATCGGGCCGTACAGCCAGGGGATCCTCGTTGGTGATACACTTTACTGCTCGGGACAGATACCGCTTGATCCAAAGACGGGTGAGCTGGTGAATGGGACGATAGAAGCGCAGACGCGTCAGGTGCTGGATAATCTCGGTGCGGTGCTCAGAGCGGCGGGCATGGACTATGGCGATGTGGTCAGTGTGACGATCTTCATAGACGACATGGACAACTTCGCCCGCGTCAATCAGGTCTACGGCGAGTATTTCAGGGTAGGTGAGCAGCCGCCGGCACGCTGCACGGTGGAGGCTGCACGGCTGCCCAGGGATGCCCGTGTCGAAATCTCGTTGATTGCGATCAAAACGCGTTAACCGGGAGTTCCACGGGCGATGCGAGAAATAGAGCATAATGATTCTGAAGTGAATACACACCGTAAGCACGTAGAGATATCGTTTGTGGTTTTTTACATTAGATCTTTCAGGTGTTTTAGGGCTATACGGTCTTTAGCTTTGGCCAGCATTTCTTCATCGGCGGTCACCAATTTTGCAGTGGCAATCTCGGCCAGGGCCACATAACTGGCGTCGTAAACACTAAGATCGAGTTCCATCGCCACTTCGGCAACTCTCTGCCCGTACGCTCCAATCAAATCCCAGAGCGCTATTCCGTATTTATGCAAGGATCTGACCACATTAACGAGCGCATCCTCAGCGTATAGGCTACTGTACCGTAATGCATTAAGGACCTCGAACGGCATAATGCAAGGGCTCGCAAGAGCAATCTCACCGGCAATGTACTTATCCCGGAGCAGAAGAGCGTTCGTGCTGTAAACTTCCACTAAGAACCATTTTGCGACCACGGACGCATCGACCACTACCGTTTCTGCCGCCATCTTTTAATCACTCGTGTACTATCCCAGCCTTCGGGCGCTTTCTTACGGAGCCGCTCATTCAGGAGCACCGCTTCCGCAAGGTTTCTTTCGCCTTCTGCCTTTATCTTCTGCTCCATGGCGATCCGTATCACCTCGCTCCAGTTAATATGCGTGAGTCGCTCCATCTCCCGTTTCAACTTTTCATCCACGCGCACGGTAACGAGAGGCATGTTCGTTCGTACAGTGTATATACATATATACATATAAATAAAATATCTTAGCAAACGCTATATGCATGAATGAACGAATGATTTATTGCGTATTTTGCAGGAGCAGAGCGCAGCGCTATTTTAAGCCACGCCATTCGTGTATCGCGAGCAGGATAATGCCACCGTACATGATGATGCTGGCCGGCGTGTAGACGTTCACGGTGGTATATAAAAGTATCTGGCTCATTTTCAAGCAGCTAATGATGATGGCAAGGATCGCACCCCATTGCTTCATGTGCCAGAGCCCGTACCCGGCACTGATGAACCCGATGCCAGTGAGGAGCGCAGAAAGTGCTAGCCGTGTGAAATCGGAATAGTTGAACCGGATGATATTTACCGCGATCAGCGCGCCGACAACGAATAGAACCAGGCAGGTTCAGAAGTTTTTGGGCTTTTTCAGGTGCATGGTCGTTCCTTTTGATGGCTGGAGCGTATCGTTCAAGAAAGAGCCAGGAGGTTAGCCGAAAGAAATATAAGCGAAGTAGCATATAAATACTTCGTGAATTTTTCCGGTCAAAGGATGGCGGGAACCGTTGCTGTTATATTTGAGCCGATCAAGGATATCGCGTAGAGAACGTCCTACAGCTTTCAGGAGTGTCTAACAGGACACTTTCACGTTATCACTGATCCTGTGGGTTGGCATTTGATCACCGCACCGCTTTCTCTACTTTGTAATTCTCTTTTACTGCGATTGCCCATGTGGTTGCGACCATCCAATATTCCTCCTTCGGCTGTAGTATTTTATCATTTATCATGCGCTGGAATTCTGCTTTGAGCGTTGCGAACGTGCCGTCATCGAGGAGCGGGATGCCGTGCTTGAGGATATTCAGGAGCAGCGGGTTGAAGTTTCTCCGGGTCGTGAAGAGGATGTCAGTGCCAATCACACGTGGTGAGACCTGCCCGACAGCCCGATAGAGGCGTTTTCGCAGCGCGATTTCACACGCTCTGCGGGCACTTCGGTCTTCAAACTGCCGCCGTACGACGACCAAGATATCGATGTCGGAATACTTCGTTTCCTTACCTTCGGCATATGACCCGTACAGCACGATGCTCGCCAGCTCGGTGCCGAAAAAGGTCTTCAATTCCTTCGTGATCTTTTCCACCACTGCTTCAGACAGCATGCTTTACAAACCTCTTTTTTCTTCTTTAGGTTGATGACGTTTATAGCATCGAGCGCCAATCTGACGCAAATCTGACGCAAATCTGACGATTCGGTAGGCTAGCACGCCTGGGCGTGCCGTAGAGATAGTGTTCATGCTCTTTTGACCAATCTTCTGGGCCTTCGACCGTGCCAGAGAACGCGCTCAGCACGTCCCAGAGGTTCTGCTGCGCACCTTTCTTTTCTTTACGCTCGATGGTTACAAGGTAGCGAGCGTTTGGTTCCAAATCAACTGCCGCCTCGGGTCTCAGTACTTCACCATCAAAAACGGCGTGCAATCTCTTTTTTTGCCATTTTACTCCTCCACTGATGTATATTTCGTCTTTCTATTCTTAGGTGCGAGCTCCATGCGGATCTGATACTGTTCTTCTAGCCCTTTCTTCAGATTGGATACTGCTTCTGCTTCCGTTAGACCCTGGTCAGCAACGTTCGTGACCAGATCGACCGCCACGTAGTACTTACCCTCTTTATGTATGGATCTGAATAATGGTCTTCATACGAATTTGCGCCAATTCTAGCGATGAGCGTTCTCTTTTTCAAAAAGGTCTCGTTGTATCCTTTTAGCCGTTTTCGTAATGGCCAATCCACCTTCACTGGTTTCTTTTAATTGCGGTGGCATCCGGCTTGCGGTATCTTTCATAGCGAATACGACTTCATCGAAGGGTATCACGCTTTTAATACCGGCAAGCGCCAAATCAGCAGCGACAATGGCATGAACAGCGAAAAAGGCGTTTCGCTTTATACAGGGGACTTCGACCAGAGTGGCCACGGAATCGCAGGTAAGCCCCAAGCAGTTTTTCAGTGCTAACGCGGCAGCATGGAGAATGACCCCAGGCTCCGCGCCTTTGAGCACTGCAATTGCGCCCGCAGCCATTGCAGCAGCGGCACCACACTCGGCCTGGCATCCACCTTCCGCGCCTGATACCGTTGCATTTCGTGCGATGATATACCCGATTATATCCGCCACGAAGAGTGCTTTAACCGTTTCGTCAATTCCCAGTCCCAACTCATCGCGCACATTAAGCACCGCAGCAGGTACTATACCGCAGGATCCCGCAGTTGGTGCGGCAACAATTCGACCCATACCGGCATTGTAACTCGCAATGCTCAGTGAATCAACCATTACTTTTGTTAGTAACTTACCACATAAGCTGTTATCACTATTCTTTTGAAGTAGTATCATTTCATTTGAGAACATCCCACCGAGCGTTTTCCCTTCCCTGTCGAGTAGAGCTCATAGCCTACCTCTTGTTGGAGTACTGGCTCCGAGGTGACTATGAGCCCCCTCACAGAACCGGACGTGAAGTTTTCCCTCATCCGGCTCTTCAGGAGCACATCCTCTGCGTTTGGATAGGGCATAGAAATGATAGATCCTCGGCTTCGGCAAGGGATTGCGAGCGAGAAACTGGATAAATTGACTCCAGTTATAGCTCCTCTTCTGACTTCTCCGGTTTATCCACTTAAAGGCGAGACCAACCGCCTGATAGTAATATCTCTGTAATCCCTCAATATTGCCGCTTATACCGTAGTACTGATAATGGCCAACCAGCTTTCGCCCGAGCAACGGCCACCACAGCTCCAGTTTTACACGGTTTCGAATGCCTTTTAGCCACTGATTCATGTCTTTCATCTTCTGCCTGAACTTCTTACTTGCGGTCTTCCGTCCTACTTTAAAATTACCGTTTCTGTCCTTATCGCAATAGAGCGTAAACCCGAGAAAATCAAAGGTTGCACACTTCTTTCCCTGTTTCCTTGCTTGCTGACAGGCAGAGCGGCCAAATGCAATGATCCTGCTCT
>Ga0209614_1000690_pt1 | contig 28490 bp, 20 predicted proteins | sample BlaSprsedimmetaG_FD_185484 | JGI IMG/M metagenome (GOLD analysis project Ga0209614, IMG submission 185484) | Hot spring sediment bacterial and archeal communities from California, USA to study Microbial Dark Matter (Phase II) - Blank Spring... ... | reverse complement strand
TGAATATACTGATAGAGGTGATTCAGGCGATTCCCATCGAACTGAAGGAGGCATCTCTCTCGGTGGGTGCCAGCTACTGGGAGACGATTAAATGGGTGCTGCTGCGGGCCGGTTTTTCCGGGATTATGGCTGCCTTCGGACTGGGGATTTCCAAAGCGCTGGGGGAGACCATCGCGGTTCTGATGGTGGTGGGCAACGTGGTTCAGATTCCCCAATCGCTCTTTGAAGCGGGTTATCCGTTGCCGGCGCTAATTGCCAACAATTACGGCGAGATGATGTCCATTCCGCTTTACGATTCGGCACTGATGTTTGGCGCGCTGATTCTGTTTGTTATTATCGTGCTGTTTAATGGCTTGGCGCGGCTGGCCATTAATCACGGGGAGCGATACAGGTAATGAGACGGAAAAATATTGAAGAGCGGATTTTTAAATCCCTGGCAGCGGCTGCGACCTACCTGATTATAGCCGTGCTACTGTTTTTAATCGTTGTCATCTTAAAAAACGGATTGCGGGCGCTCGATTGGGGCATGCTGACGAAGGTGCCGCAGGGTGGTTTTTACTTTGGCGAGGAAGGGGGCATTCTGAATGCCATAGTGGGGTCATTTTATCTGGCGCTGGGCGCAACATTTCTGGCTTTTATAATCGGTTTACCAGTGGCGCTCTATATGAATATTCATCTTTTGCGTCAGCGTTTCTGGTTGAACCGGATCCGGTTTTTACTAGATGTCCTCTGGGGCGTCCCGTCAATCGTCTACGGCGCCTTTGGCTTTACCCTGATGTTGTTGTTGGGCTTACGGGCATCACTGCTGGCAGGGATTTTGACCGTAACACTGCTGATCGTGCCGATCATGATCCGTTCGATGGATGAAGTGTTGCAGACGATACCCCGGGGTTTGCTGGAATCCGCCTATGCGCTGGGCTCGACCCGCAGCGAGGTGGCTATAAAAGTCTATATCCGTCAGGCTCTGCCGGGCGTTATTACCGCCCTTTTGCTCTCCTTTGGACGGGGTATCGGTGATGCCGCCGCGGTGCTGTTTACGGCGGGTTACACCGATTATATTCCCACCTCCCTCAATCAACCCACCGCAACGTTGCCGCTGGCAATCTTTTTTCAGCTCAGTTCACCGATACCTGCCGTCCGGGAACGGGCGTATGCGTCGGCAGTTGTGTTAACGGTCATTATTCTCATTGTCAGCCTGGCTGCCCGCCTCTTATCCGCCAAATACAGGGAGCACGTTATTAAATGAATGATACAATCATCGGTATTCACCATCTGAATGTCACCCACGCCGGGACCCCGATTCTAAAGGATGTCAACCTCGAGATTCCGCGCAATCGGGTGACGGTCATTCTGGGACCTTCTGGTTGTGGCAAGACCACCTTGCTGAAGTGTCTCAATCGCCTGATTGATATCTATAACGGGCTGGACGTCAGCGGTCAGATTTATCTGGATGGGGAGGAAATCCTCAATCGCAGGAACGATCTGACCCGGATTCGCCAGAAAATGGGGCTCTTGTCCCAGCGCCCCTATCCGCTGCCCATGTCGATTTTCGACAATGTGGCGTATGGGTTGAAAATTCAGGGCTTGCGCAACCGGGATGAACTGGCTGACCGGGTGGAATTTTACCTACGGCAGGTCAATCTCTGGGAGGAGGTCAAAGACCGACTGAAATCACCGGCAACCCGGCTTTCGATCGGTCAGCAGCAGCGCCTCTGCCTCGCCCGCGGATTGGCGGTGGAGCCGGAGATTATTCTTGCCGATGAACCCACCTCGGCGCTGGACCCCCTCTCCAGTACCTGCATTGAGGAGCAGTTTATGAAACTAAAACGGGATTATACCATTCTGATCGTCACTCATATTATGCGGCAGGCGCGGCGGCTGGCGGATCATGTCATTTTTATCTACCTGGGCGAAGTGATCGAGCAGGGTACTCCGACGCAGATTTTTGATCATCCCCAGCATCCCACGACGAAGCAATATCTGAGGGTGGGGCATTAACGCGTATATGGATTTCCCGGCGTTTTTAAAAGTGAGATCTTATCCTTTAAATCTCAAAGTACAGTTTTGATTTTTCAAGGAGCTTGAAGATGCACAGTTGCCGCTGGTTTTTGGCTTACTGCCAGCTTATCCGAATCCCTTCAATCCGAAGACCACGATTGCCTATCAGCTGCCCAAAGCGGAGTTCGTCAATGTTACGGTTTACGACATTGCCGGGAGGCAGGTCGCCAGCCTGGTCAATGAACAAAAAGCCGCCGGCACGTACCGACTCGATTGGGAGCCCCATACCCTGGCTTCGGGAATCTATCTGATCCGGATTAAGGCGGGGAAATTTATAGCGGTGCAGAAGTGCATGATGCTGAAGTAGAATGGTCCAAACGAAGCGATTTTTTTACAACGCCCCCGTCTTCCGGGGGTTTTGTTTTTCCAGCCTGGCAGATAAATCAGACGATGACCCGCCGGACGGCGTCGATGATGGTGCCGTCAACCCACTTGATCACAGCCACGATTTCCTCACCCAGCTTGGGTTTTTCCGGAATGCCGCAGATCTTTTCGGCTTCGTCCTTCAGTTCCTGAATGGTTTTTAGCGGCAGTTTTGTATTCTTCAGGGCTTTGAGTAAATCTTTCCGTTTGGGATTGATGGCAATGCCCCGCTCGGTGACGATGACATCGATCAGTTCGCCCGGGCCGGTAATGGTTGTAACAGCATCCCGGATAACTGGAATACGGTCCCGGAAGAGCGGGATTGGCAGAATTACGGTTTTGCTGAACAGACAATTCTGCCAGCCGCCGATACCGTGCAACAGGTAACCGTCGGAGTGGGTATTGACATTGGCATTGAAATCCAGGTCCACTTCTGTGGCGCCCAGGATCACGATGTCTACAAACTGGGCAAAATTGCCCTTGCCGTGATAATTGTAGCTGGTAAAGGGTGAGGTGTCCCGGTGGCGGGGGTTATCCCGCATGGAGCGCACACCTTCGAGATCGAAGGTCTGCCCGTCGAGGATATAGTCCACAAGCCCCTCCTCCAGCATTTTGACCAGGTACTGGTTACTGCCGCCCCGGGCAAAGCGGGCTTTGATGCTTTTTTCCCGCATCATTTGCTCGAAGTAATACGTGATCGCCAGGGAGGTGCCGCCGGCGCCGGCTTGAAAGGAAAAACCGTCCCTGATCAGTCCGGCTTCCAGGCAGAGCTGCGCCGTCATCTCGGCAATCAGCAGGCGGTCGGGGCTTTTGGTGATTTTGGTGGTGCCGGAGACGATTTTCTCCGGTTCGCCGATCTTATCCATTTCCACGACATAATCCACATAGTTGCCCTGAATCTGCCAGGGGATACAGGGAAAATCCACTAAATTGTCGGTAACCACAATTACTTTATGGGCGTACTGGGAATCCGCCAGGGCAAAACCCAGCAGACCGCAGGCGGAGGGACCCTCAACGCCGTTGGCATTGCCGAAAGGATCAGCCGTTGGAGCGGCGATGACGGCGATGTCAATCACCACTTCGCCATCCTGCACCGCCTGGAAGCGCCCGCCGTGGGAGCGCAAAACCCCCATGCCTTTCATTTTTCCTTCCGAGCAGTAGCGCCCCAGCGGACCGTTCAGACTCCCTTCGATGTGATGGATGGTGCCGTTTTCCATAAAGTCAATCATTTCTGCCTGACAGGGAAAGGAGGCTGACGGAAACCAGACCAGGTCTTTGATGCCCAGCTCCGCGGCAATCCGGAAAATCTGGACCGCGACGAGATCACCATCCCGGAAATGATGGTGCGTGGAAATAGTCATTCCATCCTTTATGCCGGCTTTGAGCAGGGCTGTTTTCAGATCTTTGACCCGTTTATCGCCGGAGGGGAAATCCGCCATTGTGGCGACGGGCGGGGCGTATTTGCGGTAATCGGGTTTGTATTTGCCAACCCCCTTGAACGGGACAGCTTTTTTACCGTTGACCTCGGTGGGTACCAGGCGCCCCAGGGCATTTTTCACCAGTTTATTGTTCATAAGTCGCTCTCCAGTTTTCCGGCAATCTGCCGGAGTCAATTGCCATTGCGATGGTTTTCTGCGCCCGTTTAACGACCGGCGGGTCAATCATTTTGGAGCCCAGCGCCACAACGCCCAGACCTTTTTGTTCGGCTTCGATAAAAGCGCTGACGATTTTCTGAGCCTTCTCGATTTCAGCGTCAGTGGGTGCGAAGGCGTCATGAATCACCGGAACCTGACGCGGATGGATACAGCCCATTCCTTCAAATCCCAGGGCTTTGGATTCCATTACGGTTTGGCGTAGACCTTCTTGATCGCCCACATCGGAAAAGACCGAATCGATGGCTTGAACTCCAGCCGCCCGGGCGGCATTGACCAGACTGCTGCGGGCAAAAAAACTCTCGCTGCCTTCCCGGGTCCGCTGAGTGCCGAGATCAGCGGTATAGTCCTCCAGACCAATTGCCAGCGCCACGACATTCGGACTGGCGGTGGCGATTTCATACGCCATGAGGACGCCTTTGGCGCTTTCAATAATCGGCATGAGGTACACCGGGTAATCGAGACCTTTCGCCTTTTTAATGGCTTGCACTTTTTGGTCAATTTGGCTCAGATAATCGGTATCTTCGCATTTTGGAACGAGAATAACATTAGCATAATGAGGGACGACGAAATCAAGGTCTGCCAGTCCGCGTTCGCCCTGGTTGATCCGAACCATACGCTCGCAACCATAAAAGTTATTTGTTCGCAGGGCATTTCGGACGAGATAGCGGGCTTCGTCCTTTTTGGCGGGGGCGACGCTGTCTTCCAGGTCCAGAATGATCCCGTCGGCTTTGTGCAGTCCGGCATTGATAAAGAGTTTGGGAGTATTGCCCGGGAGGTAGAGCCGCGAACGGCGGTAACGGTCGCGGGTCGTGGTGACGGTATTTTCCGGTAGTAATTCTGGCAGAAATTCCCGGTCTGTCGGGATGATCTGTTTAATCGCTGCTTCCAGCCGTGCCGTGATGACAAAAGGCAGGGCGCCGCTATCTTCCAGTGTGACCTGTGCGGTTTCAATTTTAAAAAAGCGCAGTACTTCCCGAATGAGCTGCCGAATGGACTCACCGAAGAGGACTGCGACCTTGCTCTGGATTTCCAGCCGGATTCCGCCGCTGTTGGTCAGCTCAATTTCCACGTAACAATCGGAGCGCACGTCGGCTCCCCGATTCCCTGCAACTGCGCGCTGCTCTTTCACCGTTACCTCCATTATCAATTGAGGTCAAAATTGAGAAGATTTGAGCTAAAAATCAATGTTTTGCACCTAAAAAAGGCGGAAATAGTCCGATTTTCCGCCACCAGGCGCCGGATTCATCAAATACGGGGATGATTTTTAAGAAATATTCTTAAAAAAGTAAAGCTTTCTATTGAATTTTAATCCACCGCTGTCCTAAATTGACCACCAAACGTTTTTTCAAATCATGCATTTACAGGAGCAGCAATGGGAAAGACATTCAGTGAAAAAATCCTGGGAGTGAAAGCCGGAAAAAGTGTCGTGCCCGGCGAGATCATTGAGGTGGAACCCGATGTCGCCATGAGCCATGACAACACGGCCGCGATTTCCAAGACCTTTTATAAGATCGGCGTGGAGCGGGTCTGTTATCCTGAGCGGCATGTGGTCATACTGGATCACTGCACGCCCGCAGCCAATGAGAAGTTCGCCCAGAATCACAAAGACATCCGGGAGTTTGTACACCAACAGGGCATCAGGAATTTTTATGATATCCATGTGGGGATCTGTCATCAGGTAATGCCGGAAAAGGGGCATGTTTGGCCCGGTGCCCTGATCGTGGGCGCCGACTCACATACCACATCATACGGTGCTTTTGGTGCCTTCTCGACGGGAATCGGGCGCAGTGAAATGGCGGCTATCATGGCGCGGGGCAAAATCTGGCTGCGGGTGCCCGAGACGATCCGGGTGTCTGTGGAGGGCAAATTCCCTCCGGGAATCTCATCCAAGGATTTGATGTTGAAAATTGCCGGAACCATTGGTGCCGACGGCGCCCTCTACAAAGCAATCGAATTCTGCGGACCAACGATTGAACAGATGAGCGTAGCCAGTCGTTTTGTGCTCAGCAACATGGCGGTTGAGGTGGGCGCGAAAGCCGGATATATGGTTCCGAACCGGGCGATCCTGGACTTTTTACAAGGTCGCGTTAAACGGGAGTTTGAGATTATCCAGTCCGATCCCGATGCGGAATATGAGACCGAGTACCGTTTTGATGTATCGGATTTGGAGCCAATGGTAGCCAAACCCCACACCGTAGACAATGTCGTTCCCGTCAGTATGGTCAAAGGGACGAAAATTGACCAGGTCTTTTTCGGTTCCTGTACCAATGCCCGGGTGGAGGATTTTGAAGTGGTTGCCGAAGTGTTGCGGGGTAAAAAGGTGCATCCTGGTGTCCGTATGCTGGTCTTTCCGGCTTCTCGGGAAGTCTTTCTGGAAGTGTTGAAAAAAGGCTGGATTCAGGATTTGGCGGACGCCGGTTGTGTGATCATGAATCCCGGTTGCGGCCCTTGCATGGGCAATCACGAGGGTGTGCCCGCCAATGGCGAAGTGACGCTGGCGACCTCTAATCGCAATTTCAAGGGCAGGCTCGGTAATAAAGAAGCCTTTGTCTATCTGGTCAGTCCCCGCACGGCGGCTGTCTCCGCACTGACTGGAAAGATTGAAGATTTCAGAGAATAGCCACGGAGAATATTGGAGGTTGTAGATTTGTGATTTTAGATTTTAGATTTAACTTAGAGTATAAAATATGAATGCGGAAGAATTAACCAGTCGTTTTGCTGATTTCGCAGTTTCAATTTTAAAATTAGGTAACCGACTATGTCAAAATTATACCGGGAAACATATTTATAGTCAATTAATGCGATCATCTACCTCAGCTGGGGCAAATTACGAGGAAGCCAGAGGTGCTGAAAGCAGAGCAGATTTTAATCATAAGATGCAAGTTGTACTGAAAGAAATTCGCGAAGCCAGATACTGGCTGATACTTATCGATCGAACTCAATTAATATCAATACAAGATAGTAATCAATTATTAAATGAAGCAGATGAATTAGTTAGTATCATAACGGCATCGGTCAAAACAGCCAAATCTAAAATCACAAATCAACACCCTAAAATTTAAAATATTTGGGAGAATATATGATTATAAAAGGAAAGGTCTGGAAATACGGCAACGATGTCAACACCGATGTCATTTTCCCAGGAAAATACACCTATACCGTCACCGATCCGGCAGAGATGGCGAAAGTCGCCCTGGAGGACCTGGACCCGGAGTTTGCTCAAAAGGTACAGAAAGGCGATATCATCGTCGGCGGGACGAATTTCGGCTGCGGCAGCAGTCGCGAGCAGGCCGCCGCCTGTCTGGTCTCTGCCGGTGTGGGCGCCGTCATCGCGAAAACCTTTGCCCGCATCTATTTTCGCAACTGTATCAATTTTGGTCTGCCGGCCCTGACCTCGGCGCTGGCGGTTGATGCGGTGGTGCATGGTGAAACAATTGAAATTGACACGGACAAAGGTGAAATCCGCTGTCAAGCCGGGGTATTTAAATTTCCACCGTTACCCAGGGAGGTGGTCGGTATTTTCGATGCCGGCGGCTTGATTCCCTACACTAAAAAGCAGATGGGCATTGAATGAAAGCCTGCCTCTTTGCGTGGGTCATTCCCCAATCCCTGCGGCTAAAGGAGGACCGCGGGGCAGTCGTGCGGACAGCTTATGGTCGTCTGGAGGGCTGGATCAGTGTCGGGATTAATATATTACTGTTTATGGGCAAGCTGATTGTCGGTCTGCTGATCAATTCCATCGCCCTGATTGCGGATGCTTTTCATTCGCTTTCCGATGTCTCTACCTCGGTCATTGTGATTTTGGGATACCGGATTTCGGCTAAACCGGCGGACCACGAGCATCCTTTTGGTCATCAGCGTGCCGAATATGTGGCGACGCTGGTTCTGGCGGTTTTTCTGGTGGTTGCCGGGATTGAATTTATCAAAAGCTCCTACGGGCGCTTGATAAGTCCCCGCCTTAGTCTCGTCACCTGGGGCGTGTTGGGATTTGTGGTTGCCACGATTCTGGTCAAAGCCTGGCTGGGTGGTTTTGCGGCGTACATTGGTAAAAAAATCAATTCGGCGGCGCTGCGGGCGGATGCCCTGCACCACTATACCGATTCGGTCAGTTCGATCCTGGTGCTGATTGCCATATTCGGAGCGAAACTGGGTTACCCCTTTCTGGACGGAGTCGGCGGAATGGCAGTGGGTCTGCTGTTGATTTGGGCGGGTATTTCTATTGCCAGAGACGCTGCCGATATGTTAATGGGCAAAGCGCCGACGCCGGAATGTGTTGCTGAGATTCAAGAAATTTGTAGGGGCATTCATGAGGTTCGCAATACCCATGATACGATTGTCCATAGTTACGGCGATCAAAAATTTATCAGTGTGCACGTGGAGGTTGACCAGAAAAGCAGCAGTCTCAAAGCCCATGACATTGCCACAAAAGTTGAACATGAGTTGACCCGGCGGCTGAATGCCTATGCGGTTGTACATGTCGATCCCATTGATCTGCAGAGTCCGGAGATGATGATATTGCGAAAATTGATTGATAATTTTATCAGTGCAAGTGAAGAAATTCGGGAAATCCATGATTTACGGTTGATTAAACAAAAGGATCATAAACGAGTGTTCTTTGATATTGTCCCGGTTCGGGATGGAATCGAAAACTGCGACGATCTGGAAGATTGCCAAAAATTAATTAAACTCATAAAACGGGATTTTCCCGATTTCGAAATAAAGATTCATATTGATCAAATGTACACCTATAATTAACAATCAGAGGAGAATCATTCATGGCGAAACGGACGATTGTATACCTGCCCGGCGATGGGATTGGGAAGAATGTGCTGAAAGAGGCGATCCGGGTGCTCAACGCCGCGGGGTTTGAAGCGGACTATGTGCATGCCGATATCGGCTGGGAATTCTGGTGCCAAGAGGGCAATCCACTGCCCCAGCGTACCTTGGACCTGATCGAAAAGCATAAAATCGCGCTATTTGGGGCGATCACATCAAAACCCAAAGACGCGGCGGCTGCCGAACTCAGTCCGGCATTGCAGAATCAGGGATTGGTCTATTCCAGCCCGATTGTCGGTCTGCGGCAGCACTTCAACCTCGATATCTGTATGCGCCCCTGTCGCTCCTATAAGGGCAATCCGCTGAATTTCATCCGGCGCGGTGCCGGGAGCTCAATTGAGGAGCCGGAAGTTGATGTGGTTATTTTCCGTCAGAACACCGAAGGTCTTTACGGCGGGGTAGAGTGGAGCAATCCGCCGGATAAGGTGTACGAAGCCCTGATGACGCATCCGAAGTTCGTGAAGAATTTCAGCCAGACACCTCGCGAAGAGCTGTCGGTCTCGACGCGGATTTTTACCAAGAAAGCCACCGAGCGGATTCTGCGGGCGGCGTTTGAACATGCCCGCAACTACGGGTATAAATCGGTCACTGTTTGTGAAAAACCAAACGTCATCCGCGAGACCTCCGGGATGATGTACAAAATGGCGCAGCAGATCCAGCAAAGCGATTATCCGGAGATTGAGCTCTGGAATACCAATATTGATGCCCAGATGATGTGGCTGACCAAGAATCCGGAAGATTATGGTGTGATTGTGGCGGGCAATATGTTCGGAGATATCGTTTCCGACGGGTTTGCGGGGCTCATCGGCGGGCTGGGATTTGCCTGCTCGGCGCAGTTTAATCCCGACAGCGGCATCGGCGTCTTTGAACCGACCCACGGCTCGGCACCGAAATATGCCGATTATCCGGTCTCCATCGTCAATCCGATTGCCATGATCGAGTCCGCCTGCCTGATGCTGGATTTTATTGATGAAAACACCCTGGCTGCCCGAATCCGCAAAGCCGTGGCGGAGGTCATTGCCGAAGGGAAAGTCCGGACCTATGATATGCTTAAAATGCCCGGGCGACCGGATGTGGTGGGAAAAGGGGCGGCTTCAACCACACAAATGGCTGATGCGATTATTGCCAAGTTGAAGTAAGTCGCCACTGAGACACGGAGGGCACAGAGACCTTTTGTTGATTAATTTCAATTCGCGTTTATGGAAAGAAGGAATTAAACGATTTATTATTTAACCACAGACGTTCGGAATTTATTGGAAAAAATAAAAATTTTCTTTGTGTACTCTGTGCCTCTGTGGCAAAAAATGAAAGGTTTGCAATGAATAAGGAAGTACATGAACTCTGGCCTGAGCTGGACTGGATTCAGGATGAAGATTTGCGTAGAAAAACAGCCGCAACCTGGGAATTGGCGCTGGCGAAAAGCGTTCTAACGCCGGACGATCTCCGGAGAATACCCTTTACACTGCTCTGTGGTCCCGATCTGAAAGTGACCTTTATGGATCATAAGCGCTCGGTGGTGCATATCGCAAAAGCGGCGGGCGAAACGATCAATGCCATGTACAACGGCGAATTAATAGTAAATATGGATGTCCTGATTGCCGGTGCAATTCTCTGCGATGTGGGTAAGCTGGTGGAATATGTGCTGGACGAAAACGGCAATCCGGTGCAGGGTACTTACGGTAAATATCTGCGCCACCCCTTCTCCGGTGTCTCCCTGGCGGAGCAGTGTGGCGTTCCGCCGGAGGTCTGTCATATCATCGCCGCGCATGCCGGCGAAGGCGACAAAGTGAAGCGCAGTACCGAGGCGTATATCGTCCATCATGCGGACTTCATGACCTTTTTACCCTTTAAAGAGAGGCTGATCTAATGAACCTGATTGAAAAAATTCTGGCGGCGCATACCGCGGTTGAAATAGTGCAACCCGGCGATATTGTGGATGTGGCAATTGACACCCGGGTCGCCCGGGATTTTGGCGGAGCCAATGTGGTCAAGAACCTGATTGAATACGGGCTCGAACCCCAGGATGTCTCCAAAACCTTTTTTACTTTTGACTGCAATCCAGGCGGTTCCGATCAGAAGTATGCCGCCAATCAGCATTTTTGTCGCCAATACGCCCGGGAAAAGGGGATCAGAGTCTATGACATCAATGCCGGAATCGGAACGCATCTGGCGATTGATAAAGGGCTGATTTGGCCCGGCGGAACCTTTGTGTCCACCGATTCCCATGCCAACATCATGGGTGCCATCGGTGCGTTCGGGCAGGGCATGGGCGACCAGGATATTGCGGCGGTCTGGGCGAGCGGCAAAGCCTGGTTCAAAGTTCCGCCCTCGGTGAAACTGACCCTCACAGGAAAACGCCCGGACAATGTATCGGCGAAGGATGTGGTTCTTAATCTACTGCATCGCTTTGGCGCCAACAGCCTTTTAGGGTATTCCGTCGAAATGGCAGGTCCGGCGGCGGCTGAACTGACTCTGGATGAACGCATTACAATTGCCTCCATGGGCACGGAAATGGGCGCTATTACTCTCCTCTTTACACCCACGCCGGCAGTTCTCGCCGAACTGGAGAAGCGCAGCGGCAAGCGCTTTCAGTCGGTCAGGGCGGATGCCGGGGCAGTCTATAAGCAGGAGATTGAGGTGGATGTTTCCACATTTGTCCCGATGGTCGCCAAACCCGGTCATCCCCATGACGATATTGCGATTGAGGCGGTGAAAAAGACCAAAATTGACTCCGCCTTTATTGGCTGTTGCACCAATGGTCGGATGGAAGATTTACGGGTGGCTGCTGACATTCTGAAAGGGCACACCGTGGCACCGGGTGTGGTGCTGAAAATTGTCCCGGCGACCGATGAAATCTGGCAACAGGCGCTGCAGGAGGGGCTGATCCGGATATTTAAAGATGCCGGTGCACTGGTCTCCCACGCGGGCTGTGCCGGATGCGCCGCCGGACAGGTAGGACAGAACGGTCCCGGCGAAATCACCCTAAGCACCGGTAACCGCAATTTTGCCGGTAAGCAGGGTAAGGGCAGCGTCTATCTGGCATCTCCGGCAGTGGTAACCGCCTCCGCCGTGGCGGGATACATTACGTCGCCCGACGATCTGCCGGAAAAGCCGGCTACATTTTCACCGCAAGGTTTGCAACTGGGCGAGCGGCGTCCTAAACAGCAACCCGCAACAGCGCCGCTGGAATTGACCGGGCGGGTCTGGCTGATTCCCATTGACGATATTGACACAGATATGATCTATCACAATCGCTATCTGACGATTACCGATATCGCTGAAATGGCTCAATACACCTTTGACAATCTGGCGGGCTTTGAGAATTTCGCCAAAGCGGCGCAGCCCGGCGATATCGTGCTGACCGGGAAAAACTTCGGCGCCGGCAGTTCCCGTCAGCAGGCGGTGGACTGTTTCAAAGCGCTGGGCGTAGCCCTGATCATGGCGGAATCCTTCGGCGCCATTTACGAGCGCAATGCCATCAATGCCGCCCTGCCGATCCTGAGCTATCCCCGGACGCTTTTAGCCGATCTGGACTTACAGAACCATGATACCATTACCGTAAATCTGGAAAGTGGTAAAATCCGGAATCGGCGCACTGGCAAAATCGCCCAGGTGCCGCCCTTTTCGGAGGTTCAGATGGCTATTTACAAACGGGGCGGACTCCTAAATCGGTAGTCTGCAGATGGCTTTAACTGAACCGGAATCAGTGGAATATGGGACTCTGTTTCTGATGACCCGCCGGCGTATCTATCTGCTTCACGCCGGCACCGCGCCGCTGTCCACCCGGGCGCGTTTTCTGCCTGCGCCAAACGGCAGTCAGATGAGTTTTTGCGCGGTCATCCGGAACTTTCCGAAGCGGCACGACGTTATGAAACCGGTGATTATAACAGGGCGGCGATTCCCACCGCAATTGTCATGGTGAAGCTGTTTTTTAAGATCGGAATTGTCAATATTTATGAGCATTTGATACGAATAACCAGTATATTTACAGATGGATTGAAAATGCTGGATTATCGCCTGTCTACCAATGATAACTTGAATGTATGCGCGGAAAGAGTGACCTTTTTTCCTGCGGACCCTTCCCGGACCGCTGCGCTGTTTGACTATCTGACCGCAGACGGGGTCGTCTTGTCACAGCGGGAATCCATGTTGCGGATTGCGCCCCATTTTTATAATACCGCGGCAGAAATGAACCGATTAATCAATCAATTGAACAATAAAGTGAGGTGATTATGCAAAAGAGATGGCTTGTCGTAATTATCGTCCTGGTCATTCTATTGATGATCTACGGCTTTTTCAAGAATAATTATAATGCGCTGGTGACACTGGAGGAGACGGTCAATCAAGCCTGGGCGCAGGTCGGCAACCAGTATCAGCGGCGGGCGGACCTGATTCCCAATCTGGTGGAGACCGTGAAGGGATATGCAGCGCATGAAAAGGAGACCTTTGCCGCCGTCACGGAAGCCCGGGCGAAAGTGGGACAATTGACGGTGACGCCGGAGGTGTTGAACGATCCGGAAGCCTTTGCCAAATTTCAGCAGGTGCAGGGCGAACTGGGTTCGGTGTTGTCCCGGCTCATGGCGATTTCCGAAAATTATCCGCAGCTGAAAGCCAATGAGAATTTCCTGGCGCTGCAATCACAGCTGGAGGGTACGGAGAACCGGATCAGCGTAGAACGTAAGCGCCTCAATGAGGCGGTGCAGCGCTATAATACCCGCATTCGGCGTTTCCCCACCAACCTGCTGGCAAATCTGTACGGCTTTGAGAAAAAACTCTATTTTGAGGCGCAGCCCGGTGCCGAGACTGTTCCGAAAGTGGAATTTTAATCCGGCGAAGTGTTGAAAATGCGGCTTAGATATATTGTGTTTTGGATATTGCTGCTCAGCCTGAGTGTGGCGTTGATGGCGTTGGATGTGCCGCCATTGCGGGCGCGGGTAACCGATCTGGCGGGTGTCTTGAGCCCCAGCGAGCGCCAGCATATCGAAGAGCGGCTGTTCCTCTTTGAACGGCAGACATCCAATCAGGTTGCCGTTTTAATTATTCCTACACTGCAGGACGAGAGCCTGGAAGAGTACTCGATTCGCGTGACCGATCAGTGGAAATTGGGTTCCAGTGAAAAGGAGAATGGCGTACTGCTCCTGATTGTTACCGAGGAACGCAAAATCCGGATCGAGGTCGGTTATGGGCTGGAAGGCGCACTGACCGATTTGATTGCGTCGCAGATTATTCGCAATGATATGGCGCCTTATTTCAGACAGGGACGTTATTATGCCGGAATCGCGGCTGGTTTGAATAGTATCATGCAGGCGACCCGCAACGAGTACCAAGCCGATCCTGAGCAGCTGCAGCGCAGTCCCGGGGAGACTGGCAAATCCCTGGGGTCGCTGATTTTCTACATCTTGTTGTTTCTGTTTTTAATCGGCGGTGGACGCCGGGGACGCCGGGGGCTGTTCTGGGCGCTGCTGGGTGCCAGTATGTTCCGCAGCGGTGGACGCGGCGGCGGCTTCGGTGGCTTTTCCGGAGGTGGTGGCGGCTTCGGCGGCGGCGGTGCGTCCGGAGGCTGGTGAGTTTCTATTTAAATTATAAAAAATAGTGGGATTGGGAATGGCGCTGATTGACAAGTATTTTTCAAAGGACGATTTACAGCAGATTACCGTAGCCTGTGGCGAAGCCGAAAAGCAGACGGCTGGTGAGATTCGGGTCAGCATTTTCAGCAAGCGACCCCGAAAATTACGGGAAAAGAGTCTGGAGGAGATGGCGCTGGACGAGTTTTTCCGGCTGGGCATGGACAAGACCCGGGATCAGACCGGAATTTTACTGCTGATTATTTTGGCGGAGCGGAAATTCCAGATTCTGGCGGATCGCGGCATTAACGCTAAAGTTGATCAGCCGACCTGGGATGAACTGGCTGACACACTATCAGAATATTTTAAAAATGGTAAGTATCTGGAAGGTGTGCAGCATTGTGTCCGGCGGATGGGCGCGATTCTCGCGCAGCATTTTCCAATTAAAAGTGATGATACCAATGAACTGAGCAATGAAGTCAGTGTGCAATAGAATTATCAAAGAGGTATGAGGAGGAGACGTGCGCAAAATCATCATTATCGGATTTGGAGCCGGTCTGATTGCCAGCTTGCTGTTGGCATCAGCCTGCCAGCCAAAGAAGTCAAAGGGTGTTAAAATGGAGGATAAAGTCCTGCAGTCGCTGGTGGATCGGATGCTTGCCGAGTTTGGTCGGGAGCATCAGCAGCGCATTGCCACGGGTGTCCGGCAGGTCAGTCAATTCTGGCAGGAGTGCGACGGTGACACGGCGGCGCTGGAAGCCTTTTGCCTGGGAAATTTTTTGGCGGATGAAGCCGAACGGGAACAGGCTTTTCAGCGTTTGGAGGCGGCATTCGAGATGCTGAACGGATTAATGGTGGAGCAGGAGCGGGCATTTCAGTGGCATCTTCAGGTGGATACCGGTCCGGTGCTTCCGCTGGATTATCTGCTGGCTAATTTCAGTCTGGCGTCGCATGTGGAGGAGGATTTGTACAAGACAAAAATCGCCTTTTTCGTGCTGCTCAATTATGAGGTCAAGACGCTGACGGATATGATAAAGAGCGGTGCCCAGTGGTCGCGCCGTCAGTGGGCTGAAACGCGTCTGGCGCAGCATTTTACCTCCCGGGTGCCGGCGGATGTAGCGCAGCGGCATTATGAAGCCTATGTCAAAGCCGACGACTATATCAGCAATTACAACATTTACATGCATAATCTGCTCGATGTAAAGGGGCAGCGGCTTTTTCCCGCAGGGCTGAAACTGATCTCGCACTGGGGTCTGCGGGATGAACTGAAAGCCCAGTATGCTGAAGATGACGGCTTGCCGCGGCAGCAGATGATTTACGATGTCATGCAGAAAATTATCCGTCAGGAGATTCCCCGGGTGGTAATTGATAACCCGGAGGTAGTCTGGAAAGTTGCCACGAATGAGGTCAGCGGTGCCAGCCGCGATAGCAGCCGCGAGCCGGATACCCGTTATGCGATGCTGAAAGCCACCTTTTTAGCCGAGCGGGCGGTGGACCCTTACTATCCAATTTGTCCCACCAAAATCGAGCGCCGTTTTCGGCAAGACCGGGAAATTCCCGAAGAGACGGTAGAACAACTATTCGCCGAGCTGCTGTCCTCGGCGGAGTTTCAGAAAACCGGAAAGCTGATTGAAAAGCGGCTGGGACGACCGCTGCAACCCTTTGATATCTGGTATAAAGGTTTCCGCACGGCGTCCCGATACAGTGAGCGGGAACTGGATGAGTATGTCCAAGCCCGCTATCCGACGGTGGCTGCCTTTAAGGCGGATATCGCGAATATTTTGCAGACGCTGGGATTCAGGCGCGAGACCGCCGAGTTTATCGCCTCGAAAATAGAGGTTGACCCGGCGCGGGGTGCCGGACATGCCATGGGCGCCGGACGGCGCAGCGACAATGCGCATCTGCGCACCCGGGTGCCAGAAAGCGGCATGAATTACAAAGGTTTTAATATTGCGGTTCATGAACTGGGTCATAACGTGGAGCAGGTGCTTTCGCTGAATCGGGTGGACCATACCTTGCTGGAAGGGGTGCCCAACACGGCGTTTACCGAAGCCTTTGCCTTTATCTTCCAGAAAAGAGATTTGGAGATTCTCGGTCTGGATTCCGAAGATGCAGACCGCGCTCATCTCGACGCCCTTAATCAGCTCTGGTCAACGGCGGAAATTGCAGGTGTGGCACTGGTGGACATGGCGGTCTGGCGCTGGATGTATGCCAACCCGGAAGCCACGGCAGCGGAGTTGAAAGCGGCGGTAATCCAGATCGCTCAGGATGTCTGGAACCGGTACTTCTATCCGGTTCTGGGTCACAAAGATGCACCGATCCTGGCGATCTATTCGCATATGATTGACGGCGGTATGTATCTGCCCGATTATCCGCTCGGGCATATCATTCAGTTTCAGATTGAAGAATATATCCAGGGGAAAAATTTGGGGCAGGAGATGGAGCGCATGTGCGTTCAGGGTTCGATTACCCCCACCCTCTGGATGGAACAGGCAGTGGGTGAAAGCATTTCGGTTACGCCGCTGCTGAAAGCCGCCGGCAAAGCCCTGAAAGTGCTTCGGTGACAGAGCGCATCCGTAATTGATTCACAGACGGATAAGCCTGTCTGGAATATATAAAAAAAAGCCCGATTTTAAAATCGGGCTTTTAGCGTTTCAACTGGATTCGGATCATTTGATCAGAATCATTTTCCTGACCTGCCGGAACTCGCCGGTACCGTTTTTATGAGGACTGTAGACTTCAATCCGATAGAAATAGACCCCGGAGCCGAGATCACCGGCATCCCATGTCACTGAATACAACCCGGTCGGCTGAGTCGCATTTACCAGATTGGCAACTGCGCGACCGTTGATATCATAAATTGACAGCATTACGCGAGATTGCCGCGGCAATTCATAGCGAATCGTTGTCGTCGGATTGAAGGGATTGGGGTAATTGTTATCCAGACGATAGTGTGTGATCATTGGGTAAGCGGATTCCAGAGCAACCGGCATGATAGTAAAAGACCACGGTCGTTGGTCACTTTCTGAACCCCAGACCGTGTCAATTCCGCTATAGGCAGAGACTTTCCAGTAGTATTTTCCCGGAGCCAGCGAATCAAAGGTGAGCGTCGTATCGGTTCCGACATTGATAAACGTATCCACAATTGCAAAACTGCTATCGGTGCTCAAAGCAAAATCATACGCAGGGGTTTCACCGGTATCGTGGTCTATACTGGCGCTCCAGCTGAATGTAAGGGTCGTCGTTCCTCCTAACCAGCCGTCCACCGGGCTGATCATACTAAAGAGTGAAGGTGGATCATTAACCGGCGTTACGGTCAGCAGTACGGTATCGCTTAGCGTCGAATCATGTAGAGTGGCACTGAGGAAAATTTGTCCGGTGCCATTCCAGTTTTCAGCCAGACTGACCCAAGCCACGTTGAATTCATCCAGTCTGACGCTGATTGCGATGGTATCGCTGGTGGTGGTGAATTCAAGGGCGCTGCCCTCTGGTGTGACGCTGAATATAGTATCCAGATCGGCGATATCAAAATCGGCAGTATCCTCGGGGACTTCCCGATCTGGTACGGGTGAGATTATCTGGATCGTCGGTTGGGCGCTGCTGCCATGGATTTCCAAAACGGCGGTTCCCTGCGAGCTGAATATGGCATCTCCAGAGGTGTAGATACTGCTGATATTCCTCACCTCGATTTGTGCCGAGTAATCCCAGAGCCGGAAACCGATCGGATTGCCAGGGGTGAAACCGTCTTTTTCGGGGGTGGTGGGATCGTCGGTGGCGGCGACTAGGTCCAGATACTTTCCGAGCGGACCGGTGACAATTCCCGCACCGACACAAACGTCACCATCGAAAATGCCGATTTCGTCACCGATTTCCACCGGCAAATCGTCAATCGTGATATTCGTCAGGTAGAAATTCATCGCCAGATAGGGGTTACCGCTGTAAACCGGTTGAAAATGGGATGGCTCGGTTCCAGGTGTGCTGCCGTGCAGTTCAAGAACCGCGGTACCCTGGGACTGGAAAAAGCCCTTGCCGGACGCGTAGATTGTGTCAACCTGTATAATTTCCAGTAAAGCGGAGGCGTCCCAAAGCCGGTAGCTGATGGGATTGCCCGGAGTGAAACCGTCTTTTTCGGGGGTGGTAGGATCGTCAGTGGCGGCGACTAGGTCCAGATATTCTCCGAGCGGACCGGTGACGATTCCCGCACCGACACAGATGTCGCCATCAAAAATGCCGACTTCGTCACCAACCTCAGCCGTTGTGTCGTCAATGGTAATGGCGGTGAGGTAAAAATTCATCGCCAGGTAGGGATTGCCGCTGTAGACCGGTTGAAAATGGACTGGTTCGGGTTCCTGCGCCTCTGCAAACTGGACATTGCCGAGGAGTAGAATTGCTAGGCAGCAATATATTTTTTTCATCATAACCTCACAGACTTGATTATTTCATCAGAACGGCTTTACGGGTTTTACTGAATGATCCGCTTTTCAGCTGATAGAAATAGATGCCACTGGGAACCTGATTACCGCGACTGTCGCAACCATTCCAGACGACTGTGTACTTGCCCACATCCTGGAATGCGGAAACCAGTTGATTGACTGTTCGTCCCTGAAGATCGAAGATTCGAATCTCCACTTTTCCGGGTTCGGGCAATTCGTAGCGCAGAGTCGTCGCCGGATTAAAGGGATTGGGATAATTCTGACGCAAGCAATACTCTTTCGGAATCCGCGTACCCTCGAGATTGACAACAATCGTGCCCCGGGCATTGAATTTGAGGAGTCCGGGATTGTCGGCATACTTCACTGCCTTTACGGATACCATAAGTTCTTCGTTACCATCCCACATTTTGAAATAAATAGGATCGTTTTCGCCGAATCCTTCGGTCGCTTGCGTGAGCGGATCATCGGCGCCGATAATCAGCGGCAGGTAGGCATTGTCACTATTCAGCGAAGAGGCTATTGATGCCGCTGCGATGCACCTGTCCTGATGATAGATGGCGATCTCGCCGCCGGCTCGCAGAGGTTCGCCTTCCACATCCGCCTGCATGACGTAGACATTCATCGGTAGATAGGGATTTGTCGTTACCACCGGTAAATAGTGATCGGGGGGCGCTGCGCTAGCGGCTGTGAGGGATTTGGCAATGGTGGATTTGGTAGGCTGCGTGACAATGGCGGATGAGGCGCTATTGACCTTAATGTAATAGCCTTTGCCCGGTTCGAAATCACCGATACCATTTTGCCAACCGATAGAGGGCAGCTCCTCGATTGCACGACCGGTTTCATCCTGAACCTTCAGCAATTTACCGTCATTGATTAATGGTTGGACAATGTTCAGAGCACTCTGGGCGGCATTGACCGGATAGCCCATGATATTCCAGCCGGCTGACAGGGGTATGTCCAGCGGCAGGGTAATGCCACTGCCTTCGATATTCAGGGATTGGCTGGCAGCCACTTTGACATAATAGCCTTCCGTGACAGCCAGATTGTTAATATTGTTGACCCAGCCGATACCGGCGACATTCTCCACCGCATTGCCGGTCTCATCCTGAATTTTAATCAGACTGCCGTTGCCGGTGAGTTCCTGAAATATATTCAGCATATTGGCATTGCCAGGGATCGCATAGAAAGAAACGATATTCCAGCCCTGATCGAGATTGAGAGTCTGAGAAATACTCAGACTGCCGGCGAGACTGAGCACCGCCGTTCCCTGCGATGCAAAGGTACCGTCCCCGGAGCTATAGTCGGGCTGAATGCTGATGATTTCGAGGCTCTGGTCGTTATCCCACAGGCGGTAACTGATCGGATGTCCGGGAGTAAAACCGTCTTTTTCAGTTGTAGTCGGGTCGTCGGTGGAGGCGACCAAAGCCAGATAGGGATCAAAACCGCCGGTCACCACTCCGGCACCGACACAGACATCACCGTCAAAGATACCGATTTCGTCGCCGACGCTGAGTGAAATACCATCTATTGTGGCGGCGGTGATATATATATTCATCGCCAGATAGGGATTGCCAGAATAGACCGGGCTGAAATGGGAGAGTTCCGGAACTTCACCGCCCAGATCAACGGCTGCGGCAGCCGCGGCATTGATCCTCAGATCCTCCAGATTGTCTCCGCCGATAATTGCGAAGGCAGCATTAACAGACCCGTTTTCGGGAATCGTGTAAGGTCCGGTTCCCAGAATATTCCGCATGTCTCCAGCAGAGGGGGGCGGGTCGCTAAATTCCCGCACTGCTTGATACAGGAATTCGTCGGCACCTTCATCCTGCACCGAATTGATTAGCCAGGTCTTATGTCCGGAAACCTGACCAGTCAGGGCACTGATTCCAAAATAGGGCGTTTCACTGTTTAAATAGGCATAGCTCAGCCGGTGGTCCGGGTCATAACCGCCGAAATTTTGGGCGGGATCGCTACCGATATCCCAATCCATCGCCAGACCGATGTAGAGATTGCTGAGCGACTTTCCGGACTTGTTGTGGATTTCATATTCAATCAAGACGTAATTCTGATCCGGTGCGGTGGACTTGGAATGCGTCCGCTGGACGATTTCCACTCCGATGGAATTCACCATGCGCTCGTCGTTAAAACGACTCTCATACGCCTGATTAAATCCCGCCAGGGAACTGGTAATCGGTTGCACCGGCTCCAGTGTGCCGAACTCATAATTGTATAATTTCCCGGCGACCTGGTCCGAATTTTGGGCAATGATAAGGGTACCCGAAAATAATCCGTTAGTGCCGTAGTATTGAAATCCATTGCCGGTGGGACCGTATGGAGTATCGCCGATAAAACCGTTATTGAAAACACTCAGCAGGGTGTTGTTATTGTTGTGAACATCGGTACTCATTTGGACCGGATCGACCCAGAGATGATAATTAGCCGTTGCCGTACCGGCGGAGTTTTCGGCTTGCAGCTGAATGGCATAGTGTCCGGACAGGGTGAGTGTCCATACCAGCAAGCCATCGCTTATGACCATCCCTTCGGGACCGCTGAGCAGAGTCAGGGTGGGTTCCGGCCAACCGTAACAGAGCGGTCGGTAAACGTGGTCGGAATTAGCGACTCCGTAGAGTTCCTGTACCTGGAATTCGGGCGAAGCCTGCGGCTCTGCCGTTGGCGCTGCTCCCGAAACGATCCGGGCGCCCCACTGCAGCAGGAGATCATTATGGTTGGTGGTTAAATCCGCACAGACCGGATATGTACCATTTACGTCAATAGCCTGATCGAGGGGCCAATAACCCACCAGTCCGGCTTCGTCGCCGCTGAGCGGTTCGGTCATTGCGCTTTGGATATCCGCCTGACTGCGGCAGAAATTCCAGAGCCGGACGTCATCAATGGCGCCGTTGAAAAAGGAGCTCCAGTTACCACCGATATATAAACCGGCATCACCGGGTCCGATGTTTGCCGTGAAGGGCGCTTCGCCAGCGGGGACACCATTAATATACAGGCGCAGAAAACTGCCGTCATAGGTACCGGCAATATGGGTCCACTGTCCGATGGTGATCGGAGTATCGCTAAGGACGCCGATACTGGCACCGCCCGGATTGCCGTCGCTGACGGCGAAATCGAAACGCGGATCGTCAGCCGAACCGAAATTGTTGATCCGCAGCTCATACGCGTACCAGGGATCGGCATTCCAGTATGGGCGGGAAACCAGGACCGCGGATTTTCCGTTATCGGGTAGATCCATGGGAAAAACCCAGGCTTCGACGGTTATCGTCTTGCCGGTAATCATATATGCGCCTGGATTGGCTGCCGGGTTGATGGGGCTATTGTCAGCGGCGCGCAGACGATTACTTTGACCATTAAAAAAGGCGCAGGCGTTGGTGGTACTACCACCGACGTTGTACTCATCGGTCGGCAGAATCTGTGTCGGAGAACTGTCGTCAATTTCGAAGCGGCGATTGCCATCGAATGCTTCCCAGACCCAGCCGGTATCGCTAGCCGCCGCATATTTGTACTCCACGGTTTTCCCGGTCCCGGCAGGAAACAGGACATCGAGGTTATAGATACCAGCACCCTCATTATGGATCATCGGATTCGAACCCAATGTCCAGCTGAGCGGAAGAGCGTTGCCCTGCAGAGAGATTCCACTGAAATTTTCGGCTGTGTTGGTCAAATCTACCGAAAAGGTGACACTGACGTCATGCGCAATGGGTGTCCCCCGGTAGTAAATAACAGGTTCGACCGGGTCAAGCAGGATTTCCGGCTCACTTAAAGTCAAGGATCGGTTTTCGATACTTTCCCAGCCTGAATTGGTCCATTTCGAATCGGGAAACATCCGGAATTTCCATTCGATAACATCGCCGGGATGACCGGTTACTATGGTCGTAAAGAGGTAAATATTAGGGTTGGTTTCACTGAGCATCATTTTCTGATGAGCATCCCAGCCATTGAAATCACCATTCACGACGATTGAATCCCCCGGAACTGCAGGATCGAACCAACCGTTGGCAATAAAATTTGTCAAATCAGCCTGAAAGGTGATGGTGTAGTCGCCCGGTTCGCCAGACCCGGTAATGATGTCGGACAGGAAGCGCGGCATGATCTGGTAGCCTGAATTATAGGGCTCGGTATTGTCAAATTGAGTGATAACGCCGACGACATCGAATGCCGATTCGGGTTGAGCTGAACCGTCAATATCCGTCTCCTTGTCAATGCGCATGGTGAGGGGAGTTTCGGTTTGATCGGCAATGGTCAGATTGGCGTCCTGGTTTTCTGCAGGCCAGGTGCCGTCCTGGATATTCACCTGATTGATCCGTACCAGTTCGGATTCATACTCCTCTCCGTTCGTTAGAATCTGTGCGATGGTCAAAGTCTGGACAGCCGGTAAGGTTGCGTTATTTCCGGTTACAATCACAGCATTTTCCATATTATTGTCGTAGGACTCCGGAATAATTTCCAGTTTGCCGTTATACTCTGCGATTCGACCGGTGACTTCAATCTGATCGCGGTAATTAAGCCGCAGGTCAATCCCGGCTAAATAGAGAATGATTCCGGCGCTGCCATCCTGCAGGGCATATTCGGTAGAGCTTGCTCCGAAATTGGGAGTCGTCAGGACTCCGCCGGTGGGAACAACCCGCCCGACGCCGATATTGCGGGCTTCGGCAACTGTTTTCCGGGAGGAATAGATATTCGGAAATGCGATAGCCAGGGTAGTGTCAGCAGCGGGAAAAGGAAAACTTCGGTTAGCCCCCAATTCCCAGCCGTTGTCTATAAACATTTCACCGGGACTGGCGGCAAATTTCCACAAAATATCCTGACCGGCGTTGCCCTGTACCGATATAGTAATACCGTAGGTTGTTTCGCCGATCGGTTCCAGAACCGGTCCCGTGCCCCAACCGCAAAAATCACCGCGAACCTCCAACTGGTGCATTCCTTTTTGAAATCCCTCTTCCAGCAGATCGGATATATCAGCCCGGAAAGTAACCTGCCGGCTTTCTAAATTGCTGCTTTCTATGGTTATCAGGTCTACGAAAAAGACCGGAAGTGATTTTGCATTTATCCCTACGACCTGGACCCCGAACATGCTCAGTGGCGTTGGGTGATCCGCCGGGATAGTGACGTGTAATTCGTTCCACGTACCGGGAGTCAAATCAGCGGCATTGTACCAGTTGTTAAACCATTCGTTTTCGAATAGGATGAAGGGTTGAACCCCGTTAACGCCGGAGAGATCATCTATCCAGACATGGACTTTAATAACATCACCCGGTGTAAAGCCGGTGTAGGTGTTGTTAAAAAATGTGAGAGTGTTATTTACGGTATCAGGATTATCCGAAACCTGAACGGCATTTGTGCCGCTGAAGGGATGGAGGGTAACGATATCCGCCGTACCTTCCTCCACCTGCCAATTTTCCAAACCGGTTTCAAAATCCCAGACGGTGGATTCACCGCTTCCGCCACCACCGCTCTCAATAATATCATTGACCGACCGTGGCAGCAGCTGGTAGCCTGAACTGTAGGGTGAACTGTCATCAAACTGACTGAGTACACCGATGATTGTTACCGCTTCGGTGGGAATTGGTGTCCCTACGAGATTAACGTCGTTGTCAATCCGGATATCCAGAGTATTGGAGCCGTCGCTAACGATATAGTTTTTATTGCCCGCAAACTCTCCCTGGGTCTGGAAAGTCACGTTTTCCAGCTTCAGCAGACTGCTTTCCAGAGCTTCGAAACTATCCCAGCGCTGATTCAGGATTTCCAAAATACCGGTGGGTCAGGCTGCCGGCATGAGGGCGGAACTCTCTACGGTTATTGCAGAGTTTTCGGGATCATAGACAAACTGGGTCAGCCCGTTATAAAAACCCACTTGGCTGGTAATGCTGATATAGTCACCGCTGTTCAGCTGTGCGACGAGATCGGCACCGTAGATGGCAATCCCGGCTTCTTCACTCTGAATATAGGCTGGTCCGGCTGTCCCGAATTCAGCGGCTACGGTCACCACGCCGCTGGTGGTCACCACCTGATCGAGATGAAAGGGTGTACCGGTGCGATCGTTTTGACGCAGATCGGTGATTGAAACACTTTGTGCATAGGTTAAATATGCGGTGAACATCAGCGCAAAGAACACGGCAGTTGCCTTTGATAAATTATTAAGATGCATTTTAGTCCCCCTCCTTTAGGTGAGTTCTTCTTTAAATGATGATTTTTAAAATGGTATTTTGCACTTGAAAATATGAATCATAGAAATAGAGAAAAAATCTTAAAGTAAAATAAGATTTAAGGGGTGATTTCATTCTCGTAAATAACAAAAACATGTTAGTAAATATATTACCTAAAATGAAGTCAATTAACGGGTAACATTGTGAGCAAGCTCACATAATCTGGATTAATGAACTGTTTGAATTTTATGCCTGGGCGCAAAATTCAGAAGTTGTTACAGATTCAAATCCAGCGACACTACCCAGCGCAGGGCGAATTGGTTTTTGTCATCCACCGGGTGGGAGACCCAGAAGGGGATGTGCATCCCAACCGCAACGGTTTCCAGGGCATTGAATTCGGTGCCGATGCCGGCGTCAAACTTCAGCTGTCTGGTGTTGATACTCTGGATGGATTGTGAAATTAATCCGCTGTCGAAAAAGAGGACCAGATCAAAGGCGGTGGGCTCAATGGCGGCGTAGCTCCAGCGTACTTCGGTGTTGCTGGTGATAATATTGCGCCCCTTCGGCGAATTGGCACCGTAACCGCGCATATCGCCGGCACCCTTGACCAGGCGAAAGGACTTGAAGCTCATGTTTTCCAGGGTGTTTTTTCCGAAAAAGTAGAAATAATTCTGCAGGGGGATCTGCCCGCCGGAAGCACCCAGAAAAATCCGCTGGTAGAGCCAGATATCATGGGCGGGTCGGTATTTCAGTTGGGTGTCAAAAACCAGTTTTTGAAAACGGTAATCCGTATCAAATTCAGGCAGACCGAGGCTGAAATTGACACGGGTTATGTGACGGTAATCGCCCCAGTTGTGAAAGTTGATGAATTCGGCAAAGGGATTGAAGAGTTTGCCTTTCTGCCAGCTGTTTTCATTGAGAAATTCAAGGGTGCGGACATTCTGGTAGCGCATGCCGAAATTCAATTTTTTATATCCCTGAATCCTGTGTAATAACGGATATTTGATTTCACCGATATAAATTTCCGATTTGATGGAGGTCTCGTTCAGACCGAAGTAGTCGCGCGACCGAAAATGGATTCGCGGTTGAAAGAACAGAGCCAGAATTGAGGTGCTGTAGCTGATATCATAACCAACTGTTTGGCTGCGGATTCCGTAGTTGAGCCCGAGAGTCCATTCATCCAGGCTTTGGGATGGGAAAAGCGGGCGCATGTTGATCCAGTAGCGACCCCGGAATTTAATGCCGATCCGACCGGCGTCACGCCGGTTAAAGTCGAAAGTGGGATAGTAAAAAACCTGATAGGCATCAATATTCGGCAGGGCAATCAGAAAGTTGAACAGCACTTTTGAGGGATAGTTGTTGTTCAGGCGATTAAATTCCCAGATTTTGCGGTGCGGGTCCAGGGCGATTTTCTGTAACGGGAATTGGGAAAAAAATATGCTTGTGTCGCGTCCGGCGGGATCAATGCCGGTCACGGTACGCAGTGTATCCAGGTTTTTTGTAATGGCTTCAATCTCTACGGGTATGACTTTCAGGGCTTCGCCGATAATGATCACCTGGGTTTCGTAATGACTTTCCGATTTATTATAATTCTGTTTTACTCTTTTAATTTTAATATCCGGGATGTTGTCGGAGTTTATCCATAGTTCCTCGAACAGCGCCAACTCCTTGCTGCTTGTCTGCTCCAATATGTCCAGGAAATCCGGGGCTCTGGCAGGCTGATAGGCGAAGCGGTTCAGAAATTCAAGCAGTGCGGTTTGGAACAGTGAATCGCCGACATAGGTCTGAAGCATCTGCAGGACTTTCTGGCTTTTAAAATACTGGATCTGATCCACCAGCAGTGGGGTATCACTCTTTGCCAGGCGGGATTGCAGCGGATGCCCGATGTTTTCCTGGGCGGCAGCCAGAGTCGCCATCCGGAGCAGCGTATCGCCCGGCTTGACGTTGTCAGCCGGTTTATTCTGAATGCTTTTCACCAACTCCTGATAATGGGTGCGCATATAATTGCTCGCCACATAACCGGCTAATCCGGTGTGGATCCAGTCGGAAGCATTGGGATCTTCAAAGATATAATAGTGAAAATATTGCTCGGCAATGGATTGAGCATAGGCATTGATGGAGTGGTAATCCAGCTTGGCAATCGCGTTAATCTCTTTGGTGTCTAGGATAATCAGGTTGGCGGTGGTTACACCGCCGGGAATTTTCGCCGTGGTGATTGCGAGATGATTATGCGGGTAGGGAACGATGCGGGCATTATAATCATCAAGAATGCTGCTGGTTACTCTTTGCAGCGTCGTGTTTTTCGAAAGTCGAAAGCGCCGGTCTACGGATTTAGGCAGCATGATCTGAATGGCGATATCCCTGTGCTCAAGGGGAATCACCGTCTGATTGGCGGAAAAGACAATCGCCAGATCGCGGATAACAGCCGGCTGGAAGCGGTGTGTCTTAAATCCTTTTTGGACAGTCTGAACTGTGTCAATATCCAGCGAACTAACCACCGCATAATGATCCGGCAGTTGAATAGTCAGGCTGAAAGTTGCCGGGTCAATCGTGCTGGGCGCCAGACGATCATATTTTGAGGGCGTCCAGCCCGTCGTTCCCAGCCGTTCAACTTTGGGGAAAAAGTCAATCAGGCGAAAATCCGCGCCGCTGTAGCTGGGGCAGGCGGGATGATTGCCTTCCGGGATGATGATGGTATAATTAATCTCAAGGACGATGCTGCTGTCAACGGGTACAACATTCGGCAGAACCACGAGCAGACTGGTAATGTTTGTCAATTTATAATTACAGGTTGTCCCGAAGCCGGTAATTGATCGAATATTCAATTGCAAGGGCTCATTCAGCAGGTTTTCACTCGCCTGATAGTAGCGGCTGCGGGTGGAGGCGTAGGCATTGGGTGTGAGGTGAAAATAGATAGTATCCAGCGGAACTGGTGAGTGATTGGTAATCTTAACTTCTTCCCGAATTGTAACGCGGTGAGTTGGTTCGGCAAACCGGATGTCAAAATGATAAGCGCAATCCAGACCCTTTGCCGAGGTGATCAGCGACGATAAAAGGATCGTTGCCCGGATAGAGAGAAAAAACCTGAAAAAGTGAATATTCGTAGTTGGTTTTCTATCTGAATCCGATCGGATCATACTGAAAAATATAAGGATAATATCGAAATTTACAAGGTGCATTCACGGTGCGGTGCGTCTGTTGACACTTCGCCAGAATTATCTTAAATTAACCCGCTTTTTCGCGCCTCGGTAGCTCAATGGTAGAGCAGCGGCCTCTTAAGCCGACGGTTGAAGGTTCGAGTCCTTCCCGGGGTACTCCTTACAAGAATGCGTATGAGCCGGTCGTTGCTAAATTTCGGCAAGAGTTAATTTTTTTTGACGAGAAAGCTGGTAAAGCAGCGGCCTCTTAAGCCGACGGTTGAAG
>Ga0209614_1000689_pt1 | contig 28559 bp, 27 predicted proteins | sample BlaSprsedimmetaG_FD_185484 | JGI IMG/M metagenome (GOLD analysis project Ga0209614, IMG submission 185484) | Hot spring sediment bacterial and archeal communities from California, USA to study Microbial Dark Matter (Phase II) - Blank Spring... ... | reverse complement strand
ACCTGGGGCCAATTTAAAAATATTCTGACCTCATTTGCACTTGGCTCTCAGTTTGATCTTAAAACAGCTGCATGACTTTTTACGAGGTCATCAAATTTGATGAACTCGTAAAAAGCCGAAGTTTAATCGTCTTGCTTTTGTTCAAGTTGGCTGACCTTATTAACATAAGAGCTTATCCTGTCTCTATCTTCGGCTTTCAGGTCTATAAATTGTAATCCGGCCATTACTATCTTTTTATCTTCTTCCGTCCCCAGGCTTGACCATACCACCTGACAATCCGTTTCAATAGGAAGGCTTTCGCCCGGAAGATTGAAACATACCGCGCATTTTGCCCCCACAGACACCGGTTCATCAATTCTTACCAGTAACCCGCCGCCCCCTATGTTGACGGCATAAGCTTTAGTGAAATCCCGGCCGGATTTGAATTGAATGCCCAGGGTCTTCGCCGCTCGTTGATCCTGGCGGCCGGAGAATGCACTAATTTTAGCAGTCGTTTCGCGCAGGCGTTTTACTAAGGCCCTGAATACCATGCGCATATCCTGCGACAGTTTATTATACTCATGGTCCAGGAGATCACGGTCCACGATACCCAGAGAGACGTTCCCCCTGGCTATGGCCGAGGCGGAGCGTGGCGTTTTATCGACAAAACTCATTTCTCCAAAGACGTCGCCTTCTTTTAGGGTCTCTACGATAACCTTTTGCCCCCGGCAATATTTTGAGATTTCAACCTGGCCGGATAAAATCACATAGATCCAATCCCCGTAACTTCCTTCTTTGAATATATAGTCTCCGTCTTTAAACTGCATTTCATTCACAATGGAAAGCATTGGCTTCTTTTGCTCCTTGAGGATTAAAGGCCAAAGCACGTATCCTTAAAGTAAAGGTTATCTAGCCCTATAAATGGAAAGATTTCTTTGTTGGAAAGGTATGTTACTCATTTTACATAGGTATGTCAAGATGTTATCGGGCTTGTTCGTTTAAAATTGGAGATCCGGGCTTGATCCAGACTCAAAAACATACTATGTTGGCCTCAAATAGAGACATCAGACTAAACAGAACTGATAAGAGGGGCACTTGTCGGAAATGAACCATTTGATCCGTGCTGTCCAGATAAATGTTCCTTTTGTCCTGCTCAAGAACAAATACCTGTCGGTGGTATTAAAGAACCGTATCAATCCGGAGATCGGCATAGATAGTAGAGCCCTTGATGAATTTTCTAGGAACCAATTTGCTAAGGTAGCCAAAATCTTACAGCAGGAAGACCTTTCGGTCACCCTGCACGCCCCTTTTATGGATATGGTGCCGGGTTCGCCTGATCTACTTATGCGAAAAGCGACTATAAAGCGGCTACGGCAGGCATTTGAATTACTGCCGGTATTTGAGCCGCTCAGTATAATCTGCCACACCGGCTTTAACAGCCAAAGCTATCAAAACCAGGTCGATTCCTGGCTGGAAAGGAGTGTTGAGTCCTGGCTGCCTTTGACAGAGCTGGCCCAGAGCGCAGGAACAAAGGTGATGCTGGAAAACGTTTATGAGGAAAATCCAGACCTTCACGTAGCACTACTCTCAAGCCTTAATTCACCCTGCGCTGGCTTTTGCTTTGATATAGGTCATTGGCATGTGTTTGGCCGTACGGATATTGGCGAGTGGCTGGGAAAACTGCGGCCTTATCTAGGACAGCTTCACCTGCATGACAATTTAGGGGATACGGATTCCCATCTGGCCCTCGGGCGTGGCAATATAGATTTCAGCTCAGTTTTTTCCTGCCTGAAGAATTGCTCCCCTAGACCGATAATTACCCTTGAACCCCATCGTGAGGAAGATGTTTTTAAAAGTGTAGAGGCACTTGGTACCCTGTGGCCCTGGTAGCGTGATTCTGTGTTCAGGGTAGCAGGGGGGTGGTCTATAAAGCCCTTGTAACACAGGATGCAATCTGGTAAATTACGCAAAATTAAACTTATTTCTAAGGGGCGATAGCACGGGCCTGCTCTGCATAAAATGGCACTAAACAGGGTTGAAATTGATCTCTCGGCCGTAGGGCATAACTTCAGAGAGGCAAAACGGCTGGCCGAACCGGAAACGGCAGTTTTTCCGGTAGTAAAATCAGATGCCTATGGGCATGGTCTTATTCCGGTTGCACAGGCCCTTCAAGAGCAAGGCGCTGATGGATTTCTCGTATCCATCATGGAGGAGGCCGTAACTTTAAGGCAAGCCGGCATCTGGACTCCTGTTATCCTGCACTTGCCGGAATCAAAGCGGGACGCATTTGAGATTGTTGAGTTCAATATCTCTCCTGTGGTCTATAACTTTGAGCTCATAGATGCCCTTTCCAGAGAATCTCGAAGTAGAGACAGGGTAGCAGGCATTTACGTAAAAGTTGATACGGGTATGGGGCGTCTGGGTGTAAGTATAACTGATTTGCCGGCTATCCTTTCTTACGTTCGTGAAAAGGAAGGCATCAAGGTCTTAGGGCTTATGTCCCATCTATCCTGTGCGGATGGTAGTGACCGAGGTTACACCTTGAGTCAGGTAGAACACTTTAATGAGGCTATTAATATCGGCAGGGGTTTAGGGTTTAAGCTTCCTCAAAATCATATTGCTAATTCGGCAGGGCTGATGGCCTACCCGGCGGCACGGATGAACCTGGTACGACCGGGTATCATGATCTATGGTGCATATCCCGGTAAGGACATGCAAGACGTAGCGGCGCTAAGACCGGCGATGACCTTTAAAAGTAAAGTGATACAGGTTAAAAAAGTACCGGCAGGCGCCTCGATTAGTTATGGCCGAAGGTACGTTACACCCGAAGCAAAGACTATTGCTGTAGTGCCGGTAGGCTATGATGCCGGATACAGCCGCGCTATTTCCAACCGGGGAGAGGTATTGGTACGTCAGAAACGGGCGCCCGTGCTTGGCACGGTGTGTATGTGTCTGACCATGATTGATGTGAGCCACATTGAAGGCGTAGCCGTAGATGATGAGGTGGTCATTTTTGGAAGACAGGGTGACCAGGTTATCTCTGTGGATGAGGTGGCGGACCGGGCCGGGACTATCAGCTATGACCTTCTCTGTGCGGTAGGCAGCCGTAATCCGCGCTTTACAGTCAATCCTTGACAACATAGCCGAACGGCTTATAAATTTAAAGACATTAATGGATTAGACCAGATGCGAAAAAAACTGCAACTAGTAGTTTTGAATAGTATAAAGGCCTTTTTTGACCGGCAGGGGATAGAATATAAAGATATTCCCGGCTTTCAGCTCGAAAGGCCCAAAACAGAGGCTCACGGCGATTATTCGTCGAATGTAGCCTTAGTAATGGCCGGTTTTCTCAAAAAGAGCCCGCATGGTATTGCTCAGATATTGTCTGAAGAGATAGCAAAAAGCGCCGATTTTTTGTCGAAAGTAGAGGTGGCAGGTCCGGGATTCATTAATTTTTTCGTAAAAGATAGCTGCTGGCGGGAGGCATTAGCGGAGATTGACCGGGAGCGCAAGAATTATGGGCGATCTAAAATAGGCCAGGGCCGAAAAGTACAGGTGGAATTTGTCAGCGCTAACCCTACCGGCCCTCTGCACATAGGACACGGAAGGGGAGCAGCCATGGGAGATAGCCTGGCCAATCTCCTGGATGCGGCCGGATTTCAGGTAGCAAGGGAATATTACATAAATGATATCGGCACCCAGATGGAGACCTTAGGGGCCTCCACCTATCTGCGTTACCGGGAGCTTTTAGGGGAGAAGATCGAATTCCCGGCCAACTATTATCAGGGCGATTATATAAAGGATATCGCTCAGGCCATTATTGAGCGGGAAGGGCAACGTTTTCTAAACGAATCTACGGAGCCAGCCATACCATATTTTACCCGGGAGGCACAGCAGGTTATTCTGGAGGGTATCAAGCGAGATCTTACGGATTTCAACGTCCTTCACGATCACTGGTTTAGTGAGAAGAGCCTTTTTGACACCGGTACGGTGGATAGGGCCATAGATATACTCAGAGAGAGAGGCTTTCTCTATGAAGCGGAGGGGGCGTTATGGTTTAAAGCCACGGCCTTCGGTGATGAAAAAGACCGGGTAGTAGTACGCGGGAAGGGGGCTACTACTTACTTTGCCTCAGATATTGCTTATCATCTCAATAAATTTGAGAGGGGTTTTGACCTCATAATCGATATATGGGGAGCTGATCACCATGGGTATGTCCCGCGGCTTAAGGCCGCGGTGGAGGCCCTCGGCCAGCCTAAGGAAAAGGTGCATATTATCCTGGTGCAGTTGGTAAATCTGATGCGCGGCGGCAGCCCGGTGGCTATGTCCACCCGCGCGGGTGAATTTGTTACGCTGCGGGAAGTTATAGATGAGGTGGGCAAGGACGCAGCCCGCTTCATCTTCTTGACCCGGAGGTCGAATAGTCACCTGGATTTCGACCTTGACCTGGCCAAGAGCCAGAGCCAGGAAAATCCGGTTTATTATGTGCAATATGCCCATGCCCGCATATCCAGCGTTTTTGAGATGGCGGCAGAGAAAGGCATTGAGGTATGGCCTGTGGCTAAAGTGGATTCATCGCTTTTGACTGCTCCGGAAGAGCTTCGCTTACTGAAAATACTCTCTTTTTATCCTGAAGTAATCGAAGATAGCGCTACAACCCTTGAGCCGCACCGCATAGCCTTTTATCTGGGCGATCTGGCCGCTGCGTTGCATAATTTTTATAATAAACACCGCATCATAAGTGACGCGGGGCCGCTTATGCAGGCTCGATTGGCCATAATCCAGGGAGTACAGCAGGTATTAAAAAATGGCCTTAAGATACTGGGCGTCTCGGCGCCGGATAAGATGTGATGGGTAATGGGTTTCCAGTTGCGGGTTCCGTGTTTCGGGTTACGGGTTAAAAAACTCGCAACTCGTAACTCGCAACCCGCAACTGGAAAGCTGAAAGCTTATTTTCTCTGTGTGCCCCTGTGGTTAAAAGGGAGTAAACATGGCTTCTAAAGGGAAGAAAGACCGGCGTATATATCAATTTGAGATCAGCCGGGGTGGATTAGTAACCATAGGTATAGCTGCCTTTGGCGTTCTCCTCTGGATGTTTATCTTTGGCATATGGGCAGGCCGGGATTTATTTAGCAGTGTTAACAAAGAATTTGAGTCTATGACCTTGCCTTCTGCGACTCAAGATGGACAGCAACTTGAGGAACATAAACCCCTGCCGCCGGTTACCACTCAACAAGGAGAGGCTCTTTTAGAGCAGGAGCTAAGTCAGGACGGTCAACCTGTGCCGGGTTCTGAGGAGTCCGGCGACCTTCAAGCCGAAGAGGCAACAGGCACTGAAAAAACAAAGCCATCTCCCAAGGTATTTTATACCTTACAGGTGGCCTCTCTTCGCGACGCAGCTAAGGCTGAGGGGCTAAAGGCCGTGTGGGAAAAGAAAGGGTATGGGGTCTTTATTGTTAAGAGTGAGATACCACGGGCCGGTGTATGGTACCGTGTACAGATTGGGCGGTTTGGTACCGTAAGCGACGCCAATAGCGCTGCCGACCTTATAGCAGAGAAGGAACACACCAGGCTATTCATAACTACAGTTTCCATTCCGGTTCCTCCTGGCGAGGCTGCAGAGGCTGCAAAGGAATAGTAGATGATCCGCAAGGCCCGCGTATCTGATGTTCCCAATATTCACCAGTTGCTTAGCGGATTTGCCAAACGGGGAGATCTCCTGGGCCGATCCTTAAGCGAACTGTATGATAATCTACGCGATTTTTACGTCTGTCAGGATGGTGACGACGGAACAGTGGTAGGTGCCTGTGCCCTCCATATCTGCTGGGAAGATCTGGCCGAGATCAGATCTCTGGCCGTGGCTGAAGAATTTCAGCGTCGGAAAATAGGCACACAGTTGGTGGAGGCCTGTATCAGCGAGGCCATTACCCTGGGTATTTACAGGATATTTACCCTGACAAACCGGCCGGATTTCTTTATGCGCCTTGGATTTGTAAAGATTGATAAGGCGACTTTGCCGCAAAAGATCTGGAGCGATTGCATAAAATGTTACAAATTCCCTCAATGTGATGAGGTGGCTTTGCTGCTACAGGTATGACGAGGATTCAGGTTAGGTCATAGGTATATAAACATGATTGGAAATCTATTAGCCAAGGTATTTGGCACTAAAAATGAGCGGGAAATAAACCGGGTAAGCTCAATGGTTGGTTACATAAACAGCCTTGAGCCCGAGGTGCGCACTCTGAGCGACGATGCGCTCCGGGGGAAGACGGCAGAGTTCAAAAACCGCCTGGCAAACGGGGAATCTCTTGACGATCTCTTGCCGGAGGCCTTTGCCGTAGTTCGGGAAACTGCCAGGCGGGTCCTGGGGCAGCGCCATTTTGACGTACAGATTATGGGCGGCATAGTCTTACACCAGGGTAAGATTGCCGAGATGAAAACGGGCGAAGGGAAAACCCTGGTGGCTACTTTACCGGTCTATCTCAACGCCATTACCGGAAGGGGCGTGCACGTGGTGACCGTGAATGATTATCTGGCCAGACGCGACGCCGAATGGATGGGTGGGATTTATAAATTTCTGGGCCTTTCGGTCGGGGTAATAGTGCACGGGTTGAACGATGCCGAACGCAAGCAGGCCTATTTTTCGGACATTACTTATGGCACTAACAATGAATTCGGGTTTGACTATCTCCGCGATAATATGAAGTTTAGCGTCGATGATTTTGTGCAGCGTGATTTTTATTACGCCTTGGTGGACGAGGTCGATAGCATCCTTATAGATGAGGCCCGTACTCCGCTTATCATTTCCGGACCGGCGGAAGAGTCCACAGAACTTTATTATCGTGTAGATAAGATTATCCCAAAATTCCGATCAGAACAAGACTACGTGGTGGAGGAAAAGACACGCACCGTGGTCCTGACCGAGGAGGGTGTGGCCAAGGCGGAAAAATTGCTCAAGACAGACAATCTCTATGATCCTAAAAATATAGAGACATTGCACCATGTGAACCAGGCCCTGCGGGCCCATACCCTTTTCAAGAAAGACGTTGATTATATAGTCAAAGATGGGGAAGTTATCATTGTGGATGAGTTTACGGGCCGGCTCATGCCCGGTCGCCGCTACAGTGAAGGGCTGCACCAGGCCCTGGAAGCCAAGGAAGAAGTTAAAATTGAGAGTGAGAACCAGACCCTGGCCTCCGTTACCTTCCAGAATTATTTCCGCATGTATGAAAAACTGGCCGGCATGACCGGTACGGCAGATACTGAAGCGGTGGAGTTTCAGAAGATCTACAATCTTGAGGTAGTCATTATCCCCACCAATATGCCTATGATCCGCACCGATTATCCGGATGCTATCTATAAGACAGAGAATGAAAAATTCAAGGTTGTCGCACGGGAAATAAAAGAACTCCATGCCAAGGGGCAGCCGGTGCTGGTGGGAACTATATCGATTGAGAAATCAGAACGCTTGAGCAGCCTCTTACGCAAGGAAGGCATCAGGCATTCCGTGCTCAACGCCAAACACCATGAAAAGGAGGCGGAGATCGTGGCCCGGGCCGGGCAGCAAGGGGCCGTAACCATCTCCACGAATATGGCCGGCCGGGGTACGGACATTGTCCTCGGCGAGGGTGTGCCTGAGTTAGGCGGGTTGCATATTGTGGGCACCGAGAGACACGAGGCCAGGCGTATCGATAATCAGCTTCGCGGCCGGGCCGGACGTCAGGGCGACCAGGGTTCTTCGCGGTTTTATCTTTCTTTAGAAGATGACCTGTTGCGCATATTCGGTTCGGAACGTATCTCCTCTATCATGGACAAACTGGGTATGGAAGAAGACCAACCCATTGAACACACCCTGGTTTCCAAGGCCATCGAAAATGCGCAAAAGAGGGTAGAGGCGCAGAATTTCGAGATCAGAAAACGTCTCCTGGAATATGACGACGTCATGAACCAGCAAAGGGAGGTTATATACAGGCAGAGACGCGAAATTTTGGGCAGCGATAACCTGCAGGAATATATCGGAGAAATGATCGAAGATATTGTTTCGGCTATGGCGGATGCCGTGGCGGACGAAAAGAGTCTGCCGGAAGAGTGGGATTTAAAGGAATTGGCGGATCGGTGTTACAGCCAGTTTTCGATTCACCTATCCTTTGCCCCCGAAGAAGTCCGTAAATTGAACCGGGACAGACTGGAAGAGCTGGTGCTGGCCAAAGCAAAAGAGGCGTATGCAGCCAAGGAAAGAGATTTCGGTCCGGAAACGCTTCGTTCTCTGGAGCGTTTTATTACCTTACAGACCGTAGATAGTCTCTGGAAAGATCACCTGCTCAACATGGATCACCTGAAAGAGGGGATAGGACTCCGTGGTTACGGACAGAAAGACCCGTTACAGGAATATAAGAAGGAAGGGTACGAAATGTTTATGGCCATGGTGGAACGCATCAAAGAAGAAGCGGTCTCTACCCTCTTCCGCGTTCAGTTGGCCAGGGAGGCGGATTTAGAGACTTATCAGCGTCCTAAAAGGCAAGAGTTATTTTTAACCCGTGGTGACGAAGGAGAAGGAGAAAAAGAACCTGTGCGGCGACAGGCCGAAAAAATCGGGCGTAATCAACCCTGCCCGTGCGGCAGCGGCAAAAAATATAAGAAGTGCTGTGGAAGAAAATGACCTGCAGATAAAAGGCTTTTTATTTTCGGCTACCGAGGCCTCCATCAAAAAGCCGGGGCGTTTGGACGTAGGGCTTATTTATGCGGAGAAGCCGGCCGTAGCGGCGGGCGTATTTACCAGAAATCGCGTCAAGGCTGCGCCGGTCATCATAAGCCGGGAGCGCCTGCGTCGGGGAGCGGCTCAGGCCATCCTTGTAAACAGCGGGAATGCTAATGCCTGTACCGGGGAGCAAGGGCTGGAGGATGCCCGGGAGTCAGCGCGGGTTCTGGCCAAACATTTGAAGATAAAAGAAGAACTGGCGCTGGTGGCCTCGACCGGCGTTATCGGTCAGTTCCTGCCTATGGAGAGGATTAAAGAGGCCATTCCCCGCCTGACACAGTCCCTTGCGCCGAATCGACTGTCTGAGGTCGGCCGGGCTATCCTGACCACAGATAGAGTAACTAAAATAGCCTTTCGCGAAGGCAATATCGATGGCCTTCCCGTCCGTATGGTGGCCATTGCCAAGGGAGCAGGAATGATTATGCCGCAGATGGCTACCATGCTCTGTTTTGTCATGACCGACGCCGCCATAAAGGCCGAGGCCCTGAGGGCATCTTTGAAACAGGCTGTCTCTCTTTCCTTTAATCGAATCACGGTAGATGGAGATATGAGCACTAACGATTCGGTGATAATCCTGGCCAGCGGCGAAGCTAATAATAAGTGCATAAATCTTGATGATTTTGCGGGCAGAAGCGTTTTTGAAAGGTTGCTGGGCGAGCTTCTTATAGACCTGGCCAAGATGATCGTACGGGATGGTGAAGGAGCCACAAAGCTGGTGGAAGTTCGTGTCACCGGTGCCGGCACTGTTGGCGAGGCCCGTAAAGCCGCTTACGCCGTGGCTAATTCCAGCCTGGTAAAGACAGCGCTGTTTGGGGAAGACGCTAACTGGGGGCGAATTATGGCCGCTCTGGGAAGGTCCGGTGTCCCCATGGATCCGGGGAGGGTGAGCGTTGCTATAAATACGTTCCCCCTGGTCAAAAACGGCCTGGGTTGCGGGAAGGCGGCAGAAATGGCGGCTACCGGGGCTATGCGTCAGGGAGAATTTATCCTGCGTATAGACCTGGACAGAGGTTCTTCTGATTTTAACGTCTGGACATGCGACCTGTCAGCGGATTATGTGCGTATAAATGCCTCATATCGTAGCTGATTAGTATATAACCCCTTTTTAAGAACTGTTTGATTTTAATTGCAAAGACGGCATTTTTGTGTTAAAAAGCAACGTTTTAAATACACACACCCTCTGATTAGCCTTGGTGTCCGCCTTTGGCGGGGTTAACGGTGAGATGCGGAGGGTGGTGGAACTAACCAGGGAGCAGGAGGAATACTATGTATTATGTTACCATGAAACAATTATTAGAAGCCGGGGTCCACTTTGGTCACCAGACCAGGCGGTGGAATCCCAAGATGAAACCTTACATTTTTGGCACTAGAAACGGTATTTATATTATTGATCTGCAAAAGACTGTGCAATTATTCAAGACTGCTTACGATTTTATTGTGCAGGCGACGACTGGGGGGAAACCTGTTTTATTTGTGGGGACGAAGAAACAGGCTCAAGAGTCTATTGTAGAGGAGGCCAACCGCTGCGGTATGTTTTATGTGAACAATCGCTGGTTGGGCGGTACTCTAACTAATTTCCAGACTATCCGTAAAAGCATCGACCGCCTGAAGACTCTGGAAGCCATGAAAGAGGATGGAAGCATCCAGCGCTTTAAAAAGAAAGAAATCCTTCAAATGGAGAAGGAGATCGTTAAATTAGAAAAATCACTGGGGGGCATCAAAGAAATGGGAAAATTGCCCGGGGCACTCTTTGTAGTTGATCCCAGGAAGGAGTATATTGCCATAAGCGAGGCCCGAAAGCTGGGTATCCCTGTTGTTGCTATAGTTGATACTAATTGTGATCCCGACGGGATTGATTACCTGATACCCGGAAATGATGATGCAATAAGGGCTATTAGGCTTCTCACCTCACGAATAGCCGATGCCTGCTTAGAAGGCAAGGGGCGTTTAGAGGAGGCCCTTCAGGCCGAGAGTGATAAAGCTGCGGTTGAGACCGGGTCTCCGGTAGAGGCGGGGTTGGAAGGGAATACTGAGCTACAAGAAGAAATGTTCGCGGCCTCAGCAGAGGATGAGGGTTAACCTTTGCGATGTCAAGTTGAGAAGGAAGCGACAATTTAGGATTTAACCGAATGTTTTCTCTGTGCGCTCTGTGGTTAATCTTTTGATAATATGTCTAGTTTTAAGGGGGTAAGTATAGTGGAAGTTTCGGCAAATACTATAAAGGAATTACGCGATAAAACCAACGCGGGTATTATGGATTGTAAGATAGCCCTTAAGGAATGCCAGGGAGATATGGAAAAGGCGGTTGTCTACCTTCGCAAAAAGGGCTTGGCTGTTGCTGTTAAACGCGCGGGCCGGGCGATGACCGAAGGAGTTGTTCAGGCTTATATCCATGCCGGCGGCAAGATAGGAGTGCTGGTAGAGGTCAATTGTGAAACAGATTTTGTGGCCAAGACAGACCAATTCCGGGAATTTGTTAAGAATATAGCCATGCATGTCGCTGCGGCCAATCCTCTTTATCTCCGCAGAGAGGATGTCCCGGCCGCGGTAATAGAAAAAGAGAGGGAGATTTACCGCGCTCAGGCTGTTGAAACCGGAAAGCCGGAGAAGATCCTGGATAAGATAGTTGAAGGACGAATAGAGAAATATTATGGTGAAATCTGCCTCTTAGAGCAGAAATATGTCCGCGATCCTGACCTTACCATTCAAGATGTCTTAAATGAGTTAATAACCAAGACCGGAGAAAATGTATCTGTTCGGCGCTTTATACGGTATCAGCTCGGTGAGAATGGTGAATAAGCCTGATGACCCGGCCCAAGTATAAACGAATTTTGCTAAAATTAAGCGGTGAGTCCCTTTTGGGCGGTCAATCATTTGGCATAAGCCACGATGTCCTGACTTTTATCTCTGAAGAGATTAAAGAGACAATGGGCCTGGGTGTACAACTGGCGGTGGTCATTGGCGGAGGCAATATCTTTCGGGGCATAGCCGGTGCTTCCCATGGTATGGATAGGGCTTCTGCCGATTATATGGGCATGTTGGCTACGGTGATAAATGCCTTAGCCCTGCAGGATGCCCTGGAAAAAAAGGGCGTCCAGACCCGGGTGCAGACCGCTATTGAGATGAGGGAAGTAGCCGAACCCTACATAAGACGGCGCTCGATCCGGCATCTGGAAAAAGGAAGGGTAGTCATATTTGGAGCTGGTACCGGTAACCCCTATTTTACCACGGACACCACCGCTGCCCTCCGCGCTATGGAGATTCATGCTGATGTTATTCTTAAGGCCACGCGAGTTGATGGGGTCTATGACCGTGACCCTCTTAAAGATAAAAAGGCCAAGATGTTTCGCAAATTGACCTACCTGGATGTATTGCAGAGAAATTTACGCGTTATGGATGCCACGGCTATTTCTTTAGCTATGGATCATCAAAAGCCTATAATAATCTTCAATATTCAAAAAAGGGGAAATATTAAAAAGGCTATTCTTGGAAAACCAGTCGGAACGATAGTGCAGGGCGCCGAACCATGAAGGACGAAGTCTTAAAAGATTTAAAGGCTAAGATGGAAAAGACCATCGAGGTCTTTAAGCATGAGCTGGCTAGGATGCGTACCGGAAGGGCATCTGTTTCCCTGTTTGATGGCATTAAGGTGGACTATTATGGCTCCATGTTGCCGCTTAATCAGGTGGCCTCTCTTACTGTGCCGGAACCCAGGCTTATTACTATTCAGCCCTGGGATACCAATGCCTTGGCCAATATTGAGCGGGCCATACTTAAATCAGAACTGGGGCTGACACCGGCAAATGACGGGAAAATTATACGGATGGCCATACCGCCTCTTACAGAAGAACGGCGGAAAGAGATCGTTAAATTGGTTAAAAAAACCACCGAGGAATATCGGGTTATCCTTCGGAATATACGCCGCGATGCCAATGAAGAACTTAAGGGGTTAAAAAAAGAAAAGATAATTTCAGAGGATGAATCCTTTGCCGTGCAGGAAGAGGTACAAAAGATAACAGATAATTATATTAAAAAAGTGGAGCAGCTTTACGCTGAAAAGGAGAAAGAGATATTGGCGTTTTAATAAATAGCCATTTAAGTGTATTTTCTCTCCCTGGAAATTATCCGGTCATTCCCTAAGTTATCTCTCGATGTAGGGGTCGCAGACTTTGCCTCATTCAGATAGTCCGTTGTTAGATCCAAAAAAATTGCCCCGGCACTTAGCCATAATCATGGATGGAAATGGACGCTGGGCGAAATTGCGTTCTTTGCCCCATATTGCCGGTCACCGGCAAGGTGTTGAATCTGTGCGCGAGGTAGTCCGGACTTGTCGGGAGATAGGTATTAAGTTTCTTACCTTATACGCCTTTTCTCAGGAAAACTGGCAACGCCCGCCAGGTGAAGTCAATGCCCTTATGGGTCTCCTTTCTGATTACTTAGAAAAAGAACTGGCGGAGATGCTCGCCAACGGGATATCGCTAAGGGCTATCGGGGATATAAAAAGACTCCCCAGGCCTGTTTATGAGGTCTTATTGCGTACGGTTAAACAAACAGAGTCTAATCAGGATATGGTTCTCACCCTGGCATTAAGTTACAGCGGTCGTGATGAGATCGTGCGTGCCGTGCGGGAGATCGCTCGCAGGGTAAAACAGGGCATCTTACTACCAGATGAAATAAGCGAAGGATATATAAGCCAGGCATTGGATACCGCCGCCGCCGGACTACCTGATCCGGACTTCCTTATAAGAACAAGCGGCGAATATCGCATAAGCAATTTTCTCCTCTGGCAAATGGCCTATACGGAAAATTATATCACCGACGTCTTATGGCCGGACTTTCGTAGAGAGGACCTCATAAGGGCCCTTCTGGATTACCAGGAAAGAGAGCGGCGTTTTGGCCTGACCAGTGAACAAATTAAGGGTAGCTATGCAGCATCTTAAACGCATAATAACCGCCCTGATTGCTACGCCCCTTCTAATAGCCGTTATATGGTATGGGCCTAGGTCTGTTTTTTTGTTGGTGATTCTGGCCACTGTGGCGATTAGTTTGCTGGAGTACTACGCCCTGGCCAGGAGAACCGATCTCTCCCTCCCGGTTTATTTCGGCATTTTGTTAGGCAGCCTCATCGTCCTTTCCAGCTATAGCTTTTCCTTCCCCTACATCCTGGCAGCGCTTTTTTTAGTCACGGCCTTGAGTCTTGCATACTATTTGTTCAATTATGAGCCTCATCCCAAGGTCATTTATTCAATGGGCGTTTTCATTGCCGGTCTGGTGTATGTGGCCTTTTTTCTATCCCACCTGGTTCTTATAAGACATCTGGCCATGGGACGTATCTGGATTTTATTTCTTTTGGCCGTAGTCTTTGCGGGTGATGCTGGCGCTTACTGCGTAGGTGTTCCCTTGGGACGTCATAAGCTTTATCCGCGTGTAAGTCCGGGAAAGACCATAGAAGGGGCTATCGGGGGGCTGGCGGCCAGTATCGGAGCGGCCTATCTCATGAGTATCTATTTTTTCCCCTGGATAACCGTGAGACAGGTTATTTTTCTGGCCCTTTCCCTGGGAATTACCGCTCAAACTGGAGACCTTGTGGAGTCTATGTTTAAACGGTCCGCTCAGGTGAAAGACTCCGGGAAACTCTTTCCAGGGCATGGGGGGATGCTGGATCGCATAGATGGGGTTATCCTGGCCGCGCCCGTTCTGTTTTATGATCTGGTGTTTTTCATTCGGCCCTAACTTGCAGTAAAGGTAATGCCATATTGAAAAGACTATCTATCCTGGGTTCTACCGGCTCTATTGGGCGCAACGTGTTGGAGGTGGCAGCGCGTTTTCCGGAACGTTTCCAGGTAGCCGGCCTTTCCGCCGGCAAGAACATTGGATTGTTGAGAGAACAAATTGAACGGTTTAAGCCTCATCTGGTTTCTGTCCAGGATGAGAGACTGGCTGTGGAGTTAACAGCCCGGATGCCAGCGGGTCTGGATGTGGAGGTCGCTTCCGGTATAAACGGGTATAGAGAGGTGGCTACGCTGCCGGAAGTTGATATGGTCATCTCGGCTATGGTGGGTGCAGCTGGTCTGCTGCCCACTTATGAGGCCATCTGTGCGGGAAAGGATATTGCCCTGGCCAATAAAGAGGTCCTGGTTACCGCTGGTTCGCTGATTATGAAAGCAGCCAGGGATAACGGCGTTTCCATTATCCCTGTTGATAGTGAGCATGGCGCCATTTTCCAGTCCCTGTTAGGACACCGCAAAGAAGATGTCAGGAGGATCATACTTACAGCCTCAGGCGGACCGTTCTTGCATTATTCTTATGAGATGTTGCATAACATAACTCCGGCTGAGGCCTTAAAACATCCCAACTGGCAAATGGGCAAGAAGATAACGATTGACTCTGCCTCCCTAATGAATAAGGGACTGGAGGTCATAGAGGCTAAATGGCTTTTTGATCTCTCCGTCGAGCAGATAGCCGTGCAAATACACCCACAGAGTATAGTGCATTCTATGGTGGAGTATATAGATGGTTCTATAATTGCTCAACTGGGCATACCGGACATGCGTATTCCGATTGCCTATGCCCTTTCCGCCCCGGAGCGGATCGATATGGGACTTCCCCGGTTGGATCTCCCGTCAGTAAATAACCTGACTTTTTTAGAACCGGATATGGACAAATTTCCATGCCTGCGGCTGGCGCATGCGGCTTGTAAGCAGGGAGGTACCTTGCCCGTTGTCCTTAATGCGGCCAATGAAGTGGCGGTAGATGCCTTTCTCGAAGGTAGTATAAGATTTACCGATATTGCCAGGATTGTGGAAGGTACGATGTATAGTTCGGAAGCTTCAGCAGTTAATTCGCTGGAAGACGTTATGGCAGCGGATCATTTGGCCAGAATCCAGGCCGAAGAAGAGGTTAAAACTTATTCACCGCAGAGAGCATAGGTTATATATAATGTAGGAGTAGGAGCAGCGGCTCACACGCCTGCAATGGCAAGAGGAACCCTGTTAGGCTGCAGGGAATTATCAAGTTAAATAAATTCTCTGTGTACTCTGTGGTTAGGCTTTGAAATACCGTGTGTAGGGAAAGAGGATAGATGGCGACTGTTTTTACTGTGATAATAGTCCTGGGCGTATTGATCTTGGTGCATGAACTGGGACATTTCTTACTAGCCAAAGTCTTTAAGGTCAAGATCGAAAAATTTTCTTTAGGTTTTGGCCCCAGGATATGGAGCAAGGTAGTTGGTGAAACGGAATATCGTATATCAGCCGTGCCCCTCGGTGGTTATGTCAAACTTTTTGGTGAAAACCCGGGGGAAACCATTGAAGCTGATGAAAAAGTCAGGTCTTTTATTCATAAAAAATTGTGGCAACGGGGTCTTATTATAGCGGCAGGGCCTTTTTCTAATCTTATTTTTGCCTTTTTCATATTTTTTATCACTTTCATGATCTTTGGGCAACCTACACTACCGGCGACTATAGGTGGCGTGCAAGACGGGCTGCCGGCGCAAGTGGCCGGCCTTAAGCCCGGCGATCGGATCACTCACATCAATGGCCGACCCTTAAAAGAGTGGGATGAACTTGCCGGGATGGTACGCAAGGGCGGTAAGCAGCCGCTGGATATTTACGCGGTACGCGACGGCAAGACCTTCAGGGTACAGATAACGCCGGTTATAACTACACACCGTAATATATTTGGTGAGGAAGTTACGGTTCCGGTGATCGGGATATCGGCTTCTGATGACATTATTATGGACAGGATGAATCCCGTTGAAGCTTTTGTAGCTGGAATCGACCGGACTGGAAAAATTGTCTATATAACGTATGTAAGTATTATAAAGCTGGTACAACGGATTGTGCCGATATCTACCCTGGGGGGACCGATTCTTATTGCTCAATTAGCCGGTGAGCAGGCACAGGCCGGGGTGGTCCCTCTTCTCTTCTTTATGGCCTTATTGAGCATCAATCTAGGTGTTCTAAACTTATTGCCTATACCTATCCTGGATGGTGGACATCTTCTTTTTCTGGGTATTGAGCTGATCCTGGGGCGTCCGGTTAGCCTCAAAAAAAGAGAGATTGCCCAGCAAGTCGGGCTGGTTATTCTTATTTCCCTTATGGCCGTGGTCTTTTACAATGATATCCTTCGCCTCCTGGTAAAAGGGTGAATAGAGTAGGTAATATTTGAAGATTCTGGCTGTCGATACGGCTACTCATACCGGTAGCGTAGCCCTCACGGATAACGAAGTAGTACTGGCTGAATACAGCCTCTTCAGCAAAGAGACGCATAGCCGGCGTTTATTGCAGGCGGTAGACTATCTTTTGGCCCAAACCGGATTAGCCCTTAATGATATTGATGGCCTGGCCGTGACTATAGGGCCGGGTAGCTTTACAGGTATTCGGATCGGTCTGGCTACTTTCAAGGGATTGGCCCTGGCCACTGGTAAACCGGTCGTGGGCATATCAACTCTGGATGCGCTGGCCGCAAACTTTCCCGTGGCCGACCGCCCTGTGTTTCCCGTTATTGATGCCCGAAAGGGAGAGGTCTTTACGGCTGCTTATTATCCAAATGAGGAAGGTCGGCTGATAAAGACCTCTCCTGAGTCAGCCCTTTCGCCGCGGGCTCTTGTCGCGCGGATAGAAGAGCGGGTGATACTGGTTGGAGATGGTGCCTGGTCTTACGGCGAGTTCTTTGAAAAGGAGCTTGGTGACAAAGCATTCTTTGCTCCCGGCCCCTTTTCTTTTATTCGGGCTTCTAATGTGGCTTTTCTGGCTGCAGAGAAGTTTAAAGAAGGAGATCTGGTCGATGTTGTTACCATAGTTCCTACATATATTCGGCTATCCGAAGCCGAGCTAAAATGGGCCGGAAAAGATAGGTGTAGATTCTGATCGGCTTTCAAGCCATAAACAAATGTATTAAAATCCGTGATAATCAGTTGACAAATCAGATGGTTATTTCTTATAGTGGACAAGGTTGGGACGGCACAGTAAAAAGCTCTCCGCCTAGGCGGATAAATGGACTTTTTATGAAGCCGTCAAGTTTAGTTCGCGAGGGATGGTAATAAGGTATGGAAGAAAAAGACAAGGCATTGATGGCTCTTTGGATAGATAAAGATGAAGAGCTTAAGAGGGCGGTAAAAGAACATCAATCTCTGGAGAGAAAACTGGAGGAGTTTAACCAGAGGCCCTATCTAACTACAGAAGAAACCATGGAGAAGAAGCATATTCAGAAACTGAAACTAGCCGAGAAGGATAAAATAATGGCCATATTGGCCAAGTATCGATAGGTGATTCCTATGAAACTGACAGGCGCACAGATTTTGATCGAATGTTTGAAAAAGGAAGGTGTAGATCTGATCTTTGGATTTCCGGGCGGGGCGGTAATAGACATCTATGACGAACTCATGAAGTCTTCCATCCGCCACGTACTGGTAAGGCATGAGCAGGCTGCGGTGCATGCCGCTGATGCCTATGCCCGTGTAACCGGCAAAGTGGGTGTCGTTCTCGTCACCTCCGGGCCGGGAGCTACAAACACGGTTACCGGCATTGCGTCAGCTTATGGGGACTCCATACCCGTGGTGGTTATGACCGGTCAGGTGCCTACCAAGCTCATTGGTAATGACGCGTTTCAGGAGGTAGATATCGTCGGTATTACCCGGCCCTGTACGAAACACAATTATCTGGTGAAGAGTGTTAAGGATGTGGCCCAGACCGTGAAAGAGGCTTTTCACCTAGCCAGATCAGGACGGCCCGGGCCGGTGTTAATGGATTTGCCAAAGGACGTAATGGTTGATAGGACTGAATTTAAGTATCCGGAAGCAATCAAGATGCGTACCTATAATCCAACGTATGAGGCGCATGTGGGCCAGATAGAAAAGGCCGGCAAGTTAATCGTTCAATCCAGTCGCCCTGTGCTTTACGCCGGCGGCGGGATCATAGCTTCTAATGCAGCCGAGGAGTTGACAGAGTTGGCTACTCTCGCACAGATACCCACTACTGCCACTTTGATGGGTTTGGGCGGGTTTCCGGGCACGCATCCGCTGTGGATGGGAATGCTGGGAATGCATGGCACCTATTGTTCGAATATGGCTGTGGCGAATTGTGACCTCCTTATTGCGGTAGGGGCCCGCTTTGACGACCGGGTTACCGGTAAGCTGGATGCCTTTGCTTCCCACGCCAAGATTATTCATATTGATATTGATCCCACCTCCATTAGCAAAAATGTCAGGGTGGATGTGCCGATAGTGGCTGACTGCAAAAACGCCCTTGGAAAGCTCGTTACTTTCCTCAAAAGGGAAAAGGATATAAACTGGAAAGAAAAACATGAAGAGTGGCTGGCCCAGGTGCGTGATTGGGATAAAAAACACCCCCTTTCCTATAAAGAAGAAAAGGGAGTGATAAAACCGCAATATGTAGTAGAAAAACTTTATGAACTCACGAAGGGCAAGGCGATTATTACCACAGAAGTCGGTCAAAACCAGATGTGGGCCGCGCAATTTTATAAGTTTGCCGAGCCGCGTTCACTTATGACCTCGGGTGGTCTGGGAGTTATGGGATATGGATTCCCGGCCGCCATTGGGGCCCAGTTGGCAGCGCCGGATCGGATAGTCATAGACATAGCCGGAGACGGTAGTATTCAGATGAACATCCAGGAGATGGCCACGGCTATGGAACAGCGGTTGCCGGTAAAAATTGCTATCCTAAATAATCAATATCTGGGTATGGTGCGCCAATGGCAAGAACTATTTTATGGAAAACGGTATGCAGCCACCTCACTGGCTACCGCGCCTGATTTTGTTAAATTGGCTGAGGCCTATGGCGCGGTGGGGCTCCGGGCCACCAAACCCGAAGAGGTAGTACCGGTTATTAAAAAGGCCCTGAAGACCCCGAATCTTGTGATTATGGAGTTTGTCATTGCGCATGAAGAAAAGGTTTATCCCATGGTGCCGGCTGGTAAGGCAACTACCGAAATGCTCTTAGTTTAATAGTACAGGAATTCCCAATTTTGGACGCAGATGATCAAGATGTTAAATATAGAAAATATTTTCTGCGGGTATCCGCGAAAATCTGCGTCCTAGTTAAAAAACGGGAGATTGCTCATGAAACATACATATTCAGTTCTGGTTGAAAATAAGCCCGGCGTTCTTTCGCGAGTGGCAGGGCTCTTTAGCGGCCGGGGTTTTAATATCGAGAGCCTTTGTGTAGCTGAAACCCTGGACCCGGAGTTATCACTTATGACTTTAGTGACCCGGGGTGACGAACAAATTATTGAGCAGATTAACAAGCAGTTGAATAAACTGATCAATGTGCTCAAGGTAGTGGATGTAAGTGAAGGGGATTTTGTAGAACGGGAGATGGTTCTGGTTAAAGTTAAGGCTGAAGGGAATACTCGTGCTGAGGTACTGCGAATGACGGATATCTTTCGAGGCAAGATTGTGGATGTCAGCCCAAAGGAATATACCATTGAACTCACCGGTGACGAAAAGAAGGTAAGGGCGGTCTTGGAATTGCTAAGACCTCTGGGGATTAAAGAGGTTGCCCGTACCGGGACTATTGCCATGATACGCAGCAAAAAGACGCCGTAGTTATACTGACATTGCTTATAGATAAGGAGGAAGTTGGATGCGGATTTACTATGATAAAGATGCGGACCTGAAAAAACTTAAGAACAAAAAAATAGCCGTCATCGGCTATGGCAGCCAGGGGCATGCCCAGGCCCAGAACCTGCGCGATAGCGGGCTTAACGTTATAGTGGGGCAAAGGCCGGGCTCGGCCAATTACGATCTGGCGGTAAGCCATGGATTTAAACCTGTCAGCGCTTCCGAGGCCAGTAAGGAAGCGGATGTTATCCAGATGCTAACCCCGGACCACATCCAGGCAATGCTTTACGAAAAGGACGTCCTGCCCCACCTTAAAAAGGGAAAAACCCTGGTTTTTTCTCATGGTTTCAATATCCACTACGGGCAGATCGTCCCTCACAAGGATATCGATGTGGTTATGGTAGCGCCTAAGGGCCCGGGTCACATGGTCCGCTCCGAATACGAAAAAGGGGCTGGTGTGCCGGCGCTGGTAGCTATCCATCAGGATGCCAGCGGCAAGGCGATGGAAACAGCCCTGGCTTACGCCAGGGGTATTGGCGCCACGCGGGCCGGAGTTATCGAGACCACCTTTAAAGAAGAGACAGAGACCGATCTTTTTGGGGAGCAGGTGGTCCTCTGTGGCGGGGTAACAGAGCTGGTCAAAGCCGGATTTGAGACCCTGGTAGAGGCCGGCTATCAGCCGGAGATTGCCTATTTTGAGTGTCTGCACGAGTTGAAATTAATCGTTGACCTTTTCTATCAGGGAGGTATCCGCTACATGCGCTATTCGGTCAGTGACACTGCTGAATACGGTGACCTGACCCGCGGCAAAAGAATCGTTACCGCTGAGACGCGGCGGGAAATGAAGCGCATCCTTGAGGAGGTACAAAACGGCTCCTTTGCCCGGGAATGGATACTGGAGAACAAGGCTAACCGGCCGGTATTCAATGCCTTGCGGCGCAAGGAGGCAGAACATCCGATAGAAGAAGTCGGCGAACGCTTGCGGGCCATGATGAGCTGGCTGCAGGAAAAGAAGAAAAAATAGGCATTAGCTGATGTTGCAGCCCGGAATACCTGTGGCCAAAGAAGGTTACCCGTTCATTTTTATCGCCGCCTTTACGGCGTTGCTGGCAGCGCTATTAAAGTGGGTTGTCGTCTCAGTATTTTTTTGGGCTGCAAGCATCTTTATCCTGTATTTTTTCCGGGATCCGGAGCGGGTGGTCCCGGACGATCCGCGCGCCGTGGTCTCTCCGGCAGACGGCAAGGTCATACTGATTGAAAAAGTGACCGATGAGCGTTTCTTGCATGACCGGGCCTTGAAAGTCAGTATTTTTATGAATATCTTCAACGTCCATGTCAATCGCATACCGTATGATGGCGTGGTAAAGGAGATACGGTATCAGGCCGGGCAATTTCTGGCCGCTGATCAGGATCGGGCCAGTTTTGAGAATGAAAATAACGCCGTTTTTCTCGAGGTAGAAGATGACCGGCGCATAGTCGTCGTTCAGGTGGCCGGGTTACTGGCCCGGCGCATTGTCTGCTGGGCGGAAAATGGCGATAAGGTAAAGAAAGGGCTGCGGTTTGGCATGATCCGTTTTGGGTCACGCCTCGATGTTTATTTACCCTTAAGCACCCAGGTAGAGGTGGAGATAGACCAGCGCGTTGCGGCTGGTCAGACTATTTTGGGGTATCTGACATGATTAGGAGAAGGAAAAAGAAGAGGGATAAGAGGAGACGGGGCATCTATATCCTGCCCAATCTTTTTACGACGGCCAGTCTGTTTAGCGGGTTTTATAGTATTATTTCTGCTATTGGAGGCCATTATTACACGGCTGCCGTGGCCATCCTTATCTCCTGTGTCTTTGACATGCTGGATGGCAGAATTGCCCGTTGGACAAGGACAACCAGCCGGTTTGGGCTGGAGTACGATTCCCTTTCGGATCTCGTGGCCTTTGGCGTAGCCCCGGCCATACTGGCATTTCTCTGGGCGTTGCAGCCGTATCGCCGCCTGGGCTGGCTGGCAGCCTTTCTTTATGTGGCAACGTGCGCATTGCGGCTGGCCCGGTTTAACACCCAGGTTAATAATATTGACAGCCGCTATTTTAACGGCCTTCCCTGTCCGAGCGCCGCCGCCCTGGTGTCTACGAGTGTTTTACTGCATCATGAATTATCAGGTAATACGGGAACGTTTCAGCATCCGGGTGTGCTCATAATGATATATATCCTTTCTTATCTTATGGTCAGCGCTGTACCCTATCATAGTTTTAAAAGTTCACAAATCTTTCAGAAGAAACCTTTTCATGTCCTGGTAGCGGCCATTTTGCTCATCATGGTTATAGCCATGGAGCCCCATATCACCCTGTTTATATTGACGGCACTCTATGTTGCTTCCGGGCCGGTCCTTTTTGTAGCCCTTTACCGCCGCCGGAAAGCGGAAAAACTCCTGGCCGAACAAGGCCAAACCCACTGAATGGAATGGTGAAACGGATAAAGGCAGAAGTCTTATAGAAAGCGAACCATAGGGACGATACAAGGACGATGAGTCGGGGGGAGGGTTCCGGGTTCCGAGTTACGGGTTTCGGGTTAAAAAACTCGCAACTCGCAACTCGCAACTCGAAAGCTGAAGGCTGATAGCTAATTTTGACAATACGGCAAAGTTATGAAGGATAAGATTTTTATTTTTGATACGACCTTGCGGGATGGCGAGCAATCGCCCGGCGCCAGCATGAATATCAGCGAGAAGGTGCGCATAGCGCATCAACTGGAAAAATTAAATGTGGATGTCATAGAGGCGGGATTTCCCGTGTCTTCCAGGGGCGATTTTGAAGCCGTAAAGGCCGTGGCCAAGGAGATAAAAAATATTCAGGTGGCGGCCTTGGCCCGGGCCAATACCAAAGACATCGAACGGGCTGCTGAGGCCCTTAAAGTAGCCAAATACCCATGTATCCACATATTTCTTGCCACTTCGGATATCCATCTTAAGTATAAGCTGAAAAAGAGCCGGGAAGAAGTGCTGAAAATGGCGGCGGAGGCTGTAAAGCACGCCCGGCGTTATGCGGACAGCGTGGAGTTTTCCGCCGAAGATGCCTCACGCAGTGACCTGGACTTTGTCTGTAAGGTCTTTGCCTCGGTGATAAAGGCAGGGGCCACGGTTCTCAATTTCCCGGACACCGTCGGATATGCTGTGCCGGATGAATTCGGGCAAAAGATTAAATATGTCATGGGGCATACTCCGGGTATAGAGAAGGCCCGGCTAAGTGTACATTGCCATAATGATCTTGGTCTGGCGGTGGCCAATTCTCTGGCCGCCATAGTCCATGGGGCGCGTCAGGTAGAGGTGACCATAAACGGCATCGGCGAGAGGGCCGGCAATGCCGCTTTAGAAGAAGTGATCATGGCTATCCGGACGCGGGCGGATGCCCTGAAAGTGCAAACGGATATAGTTACCGAGCACATCTGTGCCTCCAGCCGGCTCGTTACCATGATTACCGGCATACCCGTTCAGCCTAACAAGGCTATAGTGGGGGCGAATGCCTTTGCGCATGAGGCCGGGATACATCAGGACGGTGTGCTAAAAGAACGGACCACCTATGAGATTATGAATCCCTGTGCCATTGGCTTGGCCAAGAGCAGCCTGGTGATGGGGAAACACTCCGGCCGGCATGCCTTTAAGCAGAAACTGAAAGAGCTTGGGTATAAGCTGGGAGAGGCCGACATAGACCGGGTCTTCGAGAGATTTAAGGACCTGGCAGATAAGAAAAAGACGGTTTTCGATGACGATATCGAGGCCCTGGTTACGGATGAGATATTTCGGGGTAAGGATAAATACCGGTTGGTCTATCTGGGGGTAGTTACCGGAACTGAGGCTGTTCCTACGGCTACAGTTCAGATTGACATTGACGGGGAGCTTCACCGGGAGGCCGAGTTTGGGGTTGGCCCGATTGATGCGACTTTTAATGCCATTACCAAGATAACCAAGGTTAAGGCGAAGCTGCTCCGTTTTTCGGTGAACTCTATCACCGGGGGCACGGATGCCCAGGGAGAAGTTACCGTGCGGCTGGAGGAAGATGGTCAGGTGGTTATTGGTCAGGGGGCAGATGCGGATATTATTATAGCCAGCGCCAAGGCCTATTTGAACGCCTTAAACAGATTGGAATATCTCAAGAAAAATCCGGTCAAGTCGCTTTATTAAAATTCCGGTAACTGTTCAGCCACTAAGACACCAGAGCACCAAGATTAGAGAATTATTCTTTTGTGTCTTGGTGCCTTGGTGGCTACAAAGGGCAGGTCATAACTTGATCTGTCCTTTGTATTAAAGAAGGCGGGCAACCACAGAGTGCTTTGCGGAAATGCCAAATGACAAAAGTAGAAGTCATTAGTCAATAGTCATTTGTCACTGGTAAAAGGAGTCTATCTTTCCCCCAACTTAACCAGTGACCAGTGACGAGTGACGTTTTGAGCTTTGGGCTTTGACATTTGTCATTGATTTGAACTTTAAACTTTGAACTTAGAACTTATTGATATTTTATTATTTCTCTGTGTCCTCTGTGGTTAATCTTTTGACAATAAGGAAGGCGGTATAGGGATATGGGTATGACTATTACAGAGAAGATACTGGCCCAGGGGGCGGGACTGGCTGAGGTCAAACCAGGCCAGCTCATTGAGGTCCAAATCGAGATGGCCTTGGGTAATGACATCACGGCCCCTCTGTCTATTGATATAGTGCGATCAGCCGGGGTTAAATCCGTATTCGACCGGGAGAAGATAGCCCTGGTTCCCGATCACTTTGTGCCGAACAAGGATATAAAGGCCGCCACTCAGGTCAAAATCCTGCGTGATTTTGCCAAAGAGTTTGGCATTGTGAATTACTTTGAGCTGGGCGAGATGGGAATTGAGCACGCCCTTTTGCCGGAAAAAGGGATGGTACTACCCGGGGACATCGTGATCGGTGCGGACAGCCATACCTGCACCTATGGCGCACTGGGTGCCTTTGCCACGGGCGTGGGAAGCACCGATCTGGCGGCTGCGATGATTACCGGCAAGGTCTGGCTCAAGGTCCCTGAGTCCATAAAATTCATTTTTCATGGTAAACGCCCGCCTTTTGTCTATGGCAAGGACCTTATTTTATATACCATTGGGCAGATCGGCGTGGATGGGGCTCTTTACCGGGCCATGGAATTTACCGGAGAAGCCATAGACAATCTGCCCATGGCCGACCGTTTTACCATGGCCAATATGGCCATAGAGGCGGGCGGTAAAAACGGGATCATAGCGCCGGATAAGGCCACAGAGGCATACGTGCGTGGCCGCAGCCAGAGAAAGCACCGGTTTTATGCCAGTGATAAAGATGCCACATATGTCGAGACTATTGAGTATGACGTCTCAAAGATTGAGCCGCAGGTAGCTTTCCCGCATCTGCCGTCAAATACCAGGGGCATTTCCGGGGTGGGAGATGTGCCCATCGATCAGGCGGTAATCGGTTCTTGCACCAATGGCCGTCTGGAGGATCTGGAGGTTGCAGCCCATGTTCTTCGAGGGCGTAAGGTCGCTTCCCATGTACGCCTGATCGTTATTCCGGCTACGCCCTGGATTTACCGGCAGGCCATGCATCAAGGGCTTTTCGATATCTTCCTGGAGGCGGGTGGCATCATAAGTCCGCCTACCTGCGGTCCTTGCTTAGGCGGGCACATGGGCATTCTGGCTAAGGGCGAACGGGCCATAGCCACAACTAACCGGAATTTCGTTGGCCGTATGGGCCATCCGGAGAGCGAGGTCTATCTGGCCAATCCGGCGGTAACCGCGGCATCGGCTGTTTTGGGCCGCATAGGCGGGCCGGAAGAACTCGGGGTAATGTCAAAAGATTAACCACAGAGCGCGCAGAGGGCGCGGGCATAACATATTATGCGGTCAATTGGTTGAGTGGTCAATTGGTTGAGTGGTTAAGTGGTTGAGTGGTTAAGTAGTTAGTCAACCACTCAACTGTTTTTACGACTCATCTACTCAACTACTCAACTGATTTTACCAACTATACAGACTCCGCGTGCTCAGCGGTAAAAGGTGAGGATCAGGGGGAGATATGAGGCTTACAGGTAAGGTCTGGAAATTCGGCGATAATATTGACACCGATGTGATTATACCGGCTAGGCATCTGACCACGTTTGACTCCAGAGAATTGGCCAGGCATTGTATGGAAGACAAAGATCCATCGTTTGCACAGAAAGTAAAGCCTGGGGATATTATAGTGGCTGGCAGAAACTTTGGCTGCGGGTCTTCGCGGGAGCACGCCCCCATTGCCCTTAAAGGTTGTGGCCTGAGCTGCGTGGTAGCCAGGAGCTTTGCCCGCATCTTTTTCCGGAACGCATTCAATATGGGGCTTCTAATTTTCGAATGTCCGGAAGTGGTTGACGCCGTAGAGGAAGGCGATACCATAGAGATAGATGTGGCTTCGGGGAAAATCTCTATCGCGGGGAAGGGGCTTTCATTTGCGGCCCAGCCGATTCCTCCCTTTATGCAGGAATTGCTGAGAGATGGCGGCCTCATTCCGCATATTATGAAGAGGATGAAAAGGTAGCTGTTCACCGCAAAGGCGCAAAGGGCGCAAAGAAAACTGCGGTCAATTGGTTGAGTGGTCAATTGGTTGAGTGGTTGAGTGGTTGAGTGGTTAAGTAGTTAGTCAACCACTCAACTGTTTTTACGACTCATCTACTCAACCAATTAACTACTCAACTGATTTTACCAGCTCGATGCCCTCTGCGGCTAAATCAAAAGGGAGATAAATACACATTATGGGAACTAGAAATTACAACATTGCGGTTATTCCGGGGGACGGCACCGGTCCTGAGGTTATTGCCCAGGGGATCAAAGTCCTTAAGGCGGCTGGGGACTTGTATGGCATGGCGTTCCATTTTACGGAGTTTGATTTTGGTGGAGAGCGTTATCTGCGTACCGGCGAGACCCTGCCGGATACGGCTATTGAGGAGTTAAAAGGCTTTCAGGCCATCTATCTGGGCGCTATCGGGCACCCGGGGGTCAAGCCCGGCATCCTGGAAAAGGGTATCTTACTTAAACTCCGTTTTGCCCTTGATCAGTACATAAACCTCCGGCCGGTTATCCTCTATCCGGGGGTGGATACGCCCCTTAAAGATAAAAGACCGGAGGATATTGATTTCCTGGTGGTGCGCGAAAATACGGAAGGGCTTTATGCCGGCGCCGGCGGGGTGCTGAGAAAGGGGACGCCGGATGAGGTGGCCGTACAGGAGTCCATAAATACCAGGAAGGGCGTGGAACGCTGCATCCGCTTTGCCTTTGACTCTTGCCGGCGCCGCAACAAGCGCCGCAAATTGACCCTGTGCGGCAAGACAAACGTGCTTACTTTTGCCTTCGATCTATGGGAGCGGACCTTCCATGAGGTAGCTAAAGAATATCCGGATATTCAAACGGATTACGCCCATGTAGATGCTATCTGCATGTGGATGGTCAAGAACCCGGAATGGTTTGATGTCATTGTAACTGATAATATGTTTGGTGATATAATTACTGACCTGGGGGCCATGATCCAGGGCGGCATGGGCATTGCCGCAGGCGGGAACATAAATCCCGGCGGTGTATCCATGTTTGAGCCTATCGGCGGCTCAGCGCCCAAATACACCGGGAAGAATGTTATTAATCCATTGGCGGCTATAGCGGCCGGGCAGATGATGGTGGATAATCTGGGCGAAGAGAAGGCAGCGCGGGCTATAGAAATTGGCATTAAGGAGATCGTGACAAGGCTGAAGAGCCTGGCCGCCGGCAGGATGGGTTATACTACCGCTGAGGTAGGCGATCTGGTTGTGTCGGCCTTGCCGAGGCCGTAAAAAGCGTTCAGCCCTATATCCCCTCCCCCTTTGACGGGGGAGGGCTAGGGTGGGGGTGAAAAGGTTGTGCAATTTCAACATGTTCCCCCTCCCCTTCATCCCCTCCCGCCAAGGGAGGGGAGTTTCCGGATGGAAACCACCTATATACTGAGACATTTTTTGTTTTCGCTGGATCGCTGATCGCTTAGAATTATTGGTAACTACTCAGGTTCAAAGTTCCAAGGTTCACGGTTCAAGGTTAGAGAACGACGAATGCGGAGTTTATTCGGTTCTTGCGATACGCCAAAACTGATGGTTTCGTAAAAAGTCGTTTTTAGCTTAAGTATTTGAAATAATATTATTTTATTGCATTTTTGTCTTGACTTTCATGTTGTCCCGTGATAGAAAACATATGCAACATCAACATGTT
>Ga0209614_1000686_pt1 | contig 28647 bp, 21 predicted proteins | sample BlaSprsedimmetaG_FD_185484 | JGI IMG/M metagenome (GOLD analysis project Ga0209614, IMG submission 185484) | Hot spring sediment bacterial and archeal communities from California, USA to study Microbial Dark Matter (Phase II) - Blank Spring... ... | reverse complement strand
GGTGACAACGTGACCAAAGTGTACGTATACCACTCGAGAATATCGTAGAGATCGTTGCTGAGGTCTCACTCAACCCAAAGTTGCCAGATTCTCGCAAAATCCGCGATCCTGCGGTGGGATGAAACAGACTCTGATCAGGGATTTCACGACGAGAGAACTTCAATCGTGCGTTTCTTCACCGCTCAATCCTATCCTCAATCGGGAGAAGTGCCACACTAGCTAATCGAATTAGCTCAGTTATCAGTTTAGTAACCCACGTTCTATCACTGCGGCCGTATCGCCGGTATCCAGCCCTCGTGCTGTTTGCCGTTGCGGTCCACGAACTCTCTCGGGGCGTTATTCCCTGCACTAGCTAGCGATGATGCTTTTTTTAGCGCCGCTTTCGTACGATTGCAACTGCTGCGATTGCCGCGAGCAGGCTGACGAGTGCGATGAGGCCACCAGGGGTGAGTGTTGATGCACCAACGGTGTCAACCATTTTTGCGTGTATGCTGATCGTGACGGGCTCAGTAGCTGTGCTCTCATACAGAACATAGCCAAGAATCCTGTAAGAGCCTCCTTCTGCCCCGGACGTATCCCATTCATCGCGGAAGCAGATCGATTCGGAGGGGCCCACGTTGGTCACGTTGTGCCTGACCACTTCTGTCGCGTATCCGGTCGAGTTGAGGACTTTTATGATCGCCGTACCGGAGATGTTCACGGTGCCGTTATTCCTGAAAGCCATCTCGATCTCTATCGCGTCTCCGCCAGCGAAGATTTCTGGCGTCGCGGTCAAGCTCACCATCTCGCCGGAAGAGATGCCCAGCCTGAACAGTTCGGTCTCTTGATCCAGCACGTTGCCGCTGGTGTCTTTCAGGCTCACCGCCACATAATAATATCCCGGCGCAACTCCGCTGCTGTCCCACGGGAGAGCGAACGATGCAGGCCCTTTCAATCCTTTCAGGGTGTGGAGGAGTAGACCATCCACCAGCTCACCTGAGCCCTCAGCTCTCACCACCGCGTCGACAATAACATCTTGAGTTTCGCCGGGGTTATTTAGCCAGAGCTCAATCGAGACAGTATCTCCCGGGGGATAAGCATCCCTGTCAGTGTTGAGGTGGGTTATCTCAACGGGTGACGCGGTGTACGCAATCTCAAACGTATACTTCTGGTAAAAGCGGACATCGGTGGTGAGGCGATTGTAGTAGAAGGGGAACAGTGCTATATGTACGGTCGTGCTGCCATCAGGGTTCTGTATGATTTTCCACCCGTATTCGCCCCGGGGATACCATTCTGAACCCGCGAAATCGTCGAATGCCCCTGAAGCAATGCCCGCCTTGCCACCGGGAGCCAGGCTCACCAGAGGCAAATTGAACCCTGTTGCGGTGGTCAGGCCAGATCGTTCCGTCAGTATAACCTCTTGCACCCTATAGCCCCGGGCATAGTCCCGTGAGACGGTGTAATAGGGTACCAGCGGTTTACCTTCTTCCATTTCCGCCTGGCCACCGGGTAGTTCAACATAATCTAACCCGTCTATTGTTTTTACTACATAATCGGGAACGGCCACCGCAAGTGAAGCTACGGGTTGTGACGACTGCGGTATGGTCGTTAACCCAGCAGCTGCTGGTGACGCACCGTATTTGGGATCACCATAGAGGTTGTATTCGAGTATCCACATACGCTCCTTATCTTTTGACGTATTCAGTGTCCTCTTGGTCTCTTTAAGAACCTGCCCTATGGTGAGAGGGCTGTTGACCCAGGACTCGAAGAAATTTTTACCCGCATTATTATTAACATCACGCGATGATTGCTCGGTCGCACCGATATAAACCCCGGCATTACTATCCAAAAAAGCTTCGCCAATACAGTAATCATTGTCATCGGCATCCTCGAAATTGCCCGTTAAACAAGCAAGGCAGAAGGCAAAGGGACAACTGGTGCCAAAATCGACCGGGGGATCATCTTCATGAATGATAAAATTCCACGCATTTATTTCGCCGTGATCCCGATAAACAATAACGTCCTTATCCTGAGCTCGAGCCGTGAAATTCTCAAGCCGTTGCGCATGTGTAACTGGAGGAGCGAAATCGCTAACATACATCTGCTCGACCGTGAACTCGTCGTCAAGTATAGCGGCGATTTCGTCCGCATTTCTCTCGAAACTAGTTGTCACAGCGGTATCAAATGAGTCGAAGCCACTTACCACGAACGCATCGGTGCGATCAAATTGGTCAAGAAGACTGGTTTCGATTGGCCGCATCACCTGAGCAGGGCTATCACCTATGAGTCGTCCCACAATCAACTCCGGAATATTATCGTTTCCACAAATGTCCGCGTAGTAGTTATCAGATAATGGAACAGGATAAACTTGCCAGTCATAGTCCAAGGTAGCGTTGCGGATACCTCGGTCATAGACGTTTCGAGAGGGCACGATCTCGGTCTCACCAACGATTAACAGGTATCCCGTCGAGGTCCAATCAGGATCCAGTTGACGACTCCACCCGCCACCGGGCCCTATCAAATTCTTAACCGTCGAGTGACTGGTGGTATTCAGATATCCCAGTACGCCGCTCTTCGCGACGGCCAGGCTGGCCATGGCTGATAACAGCTCGTCTACCGCTCGGTCATGGTAGTGGTCGAATAATCGTTCTGGGTTTGTCACGATCAAATAATCGGACTCCAGCAGAGCAGCTCCTAGTGCATGGGCAAGCCGCGTTCGGTCTGACGTGAGGATACCGGGCCTATCGAAATCCAGTGTACCCGAATCATACATGATGCTCACCGCCTCATCGCCGATACCGTACTCGGCGAGGCCAAAATCAGGATATAAAACCGGCACAGCCTCGTATTCTACCGTGATCTCTGTCCCGGGAGCCAACCGCTCAGAAAATAGATCAATCTCGATGTCGCAGTGCTTGCCATCAGTAGTACAGTCAGTAGTCACCCTGTACTCACTCGCAGCACTCGTTCGTATTGGCTGGAAGCCATCCACATTATCCTCAATCCGATCCAGTTGAACGCTTGCAGTCCCGCGGTTCTCTATGCTCAACTCCACCTTGAAATGGCTGCCAATTCTGGTGACCTCCCGGCTGACCTGAAGTCCCGGCTCGCGCGCCTCTACCGATACGTTGCGTATGATCGTTTGTTTACAGCCTTCGTTTGCACGAGCATCAACCCGAATGGAATACGTTCCAGGACCCAGGCCGCTGGCATCCCAATAACCGGTATATATATAGCCCGAAGAAGAACTGTTGGGAATCGGTACATGGTTGACGTAGAATTCTACCGCGGAAACCGGATACAACATAGTCATACACCGAAAATCAGCACACCGGGTAACCCCGCGAGGATCATATCTCCACCGCGTACATTCACAACTCTCCTGCTCCACCGCAGCATACACCTCGACAGGCACAATAGTTCCAGCGGGAACCGTGTCACCCTCGCGGTAGTCGATGTAGATGCTATAATCCGAATGAGGTTGTCTCATCGCCATGCCAATACTCTCGCACTCATACGGGGGGTCAAAGAACCGATAAAAGGGGGTTGCCATAAGTAAGGTATTGTCAACTGCTAACGCTTTTATTGTATGCTTATCGGCGAAAAACTCCGCATGTGTCATTCCCGTGGAAAATGGGTTCAGGTACCACTGATATCGTGCAGAATAATCAGCCCCGATACGATTATCAGCGTCCGGCTCAGGAGAGTACGCAGTCCCCAGAAGAAGGTCATCGAGGTAGAACTCGACCCGCTCGAGACCGATGTTGTCAGAAACGTCTGCGGCTATTTCGTAGTACAGAAAGTCAGTCTTCCCTCTGGAGATAGTAAGAGCGTGAACCACCGGTGGCTTATCATCAGGCAACGGCGACGTTTCAAAGAACTCAGTCCGGCTGACTACCGTGTTCTCGCTCGCATCGGTTGATTGCACGGCATAGTGATAGGTGGTCGAAGGCTTCAGATCGCTCAAAACGATCTGATGCACCTTTGTAAGCCCCAGACTGGACTGCTGATGCTCATATGTCCCTGCACGGTCACCAAACTTCACCACGCTGTCGCTCTCTTCGCTGGTGTTCCAAGAGATGGTGGCCGAACTCAGGGTTATTTCGGACACGGTGGGGCCTGTATTAATCACCGGTGCCTCGGTATCGCATTTCCAGGTCTCGTTCCTCCAGTTATTTGTTTCGTTAGCCTCACTCACCTCGTTCTTGTGATCGGCACAGACCGCTATGGTATCGTATGGAGGACTGCACTGCCATCCGTAGTTGAAACATCGTTTCATCCGCTCTTGTGGTACCAACTCCACCTCTACCAGGTCATTAACCCGTGGCTCGCCATCAATGAATAGCGTCGTGTAGTGACCTTTTGGAGCAACGGCATCGCCGCTGTTCCTTATCTGATAACAGATCTCGCCCCCATCAGTCCACACGTCGGTAATAACCAGGTCAGACTCACCGGCGCCACTGCTCACGGTGCACGTTAAGAGCGAAGTAATTACCATTACGAGTACAATCGACCCACACAACGTCCGGCCATCCTTCTTTTGCATTCCAACACACCCCCCGTAAAAGGGAAGGTAACGGCCCTATTTAAGGTCAGCGGGTTTTGTTTTGTGGCTTCATTCCCCAACGAGATCAGCGGCCGTGCGGATCCGCATCAAAGCGGACGTGCAACGGCGGAGTCAGTGGTGTAACTGGGCACTCTTTGCCGTTCTCGGTGGGATCGATGCCTTCATTCCACCAGGAATCTTAGTACCGGACGGTAACGGCAGAAGAGCCCAGCTCAGGGACTTAGGGTGATGCCCGGAAGTTCGATTGGTAGGTAATAATCAGTACGCGCGCTGCGTTCGTACTCCCTTACAGCCCCGTGACGTTCACGATGTCCCGGGCGTGTATTCGCGCACCATGCTGCGCACCACCGCGGCCGTGGATGCGTGCACGAGGAGCGCATCGGTGAGTCGGGCAACGACATGCCGTTTTGCGTACTCGTCCTCCACGAAGCTGATCGCCGGATACGTGACGTTCGCGAGCACGAGCCCGAAGGGCGGTGCTGGCTCGATCGCCTCGGTAATCCGTCGTTCCAGCAGCGCGTTTATCCAATCGTGTGTTCTGCTCCCGCGACCGACCAGTGTCAGTGCCGTAACGATCTTCCGCACCATCTTCCGGAGGAAGCTGTTGGCCTCGATCTCAATAATAATAAACGGTGCGTCTGCTGCACGAGTGATCTCAAGCCGCTTTATTTCGCGGATGCTCGAGAAATACTCGGCTTCCTGCTCGCGGTGTCCAGGCGCCTGTGCGAAATGAGAGAAGTCGTGCGTGCCGATGAAGCGCGTGGCGGCGTCCTGCATACGTACGAGCTCCAGGTCCGTATCCGGCGGCGTGTAGAGGTAATAGCGATACGTGCGGCTGAGCGCGTCTTTACGTGCGTTAAAGTCAGAATCAGGCTGCGCGAGCCCGAAGACCCAGATGTCCCGGGGCAGCATGCTGTTGATCATACGCGGGCTGAGCTTGAGCTGCGCGGTATCGAAGGAGAGGACCTGCGCGAGCGCGTGCACGCCTTTGTCCGTCCGCCCGGCAGCGGCATAGTTCGCCGATGAACGGTCCTCAACGATCTGCAGCGCGGCCAGTGCCTCGAAGAGCGCGCCCTCGATCGTCGGCACGGCCGACTGCGGCTGTACCTGAAACCCGTGGTAGTGCGTGCCGAGGTACCCGATCTTGAGTGCTATGCGCGCCATGTGCCTTTTTAGCGTGTTGTTATTCTTTACGTTACGGTAGAACTACCTAAGCAAGCTGCACGTAAAAGAGGAGTGCGTATGGACGTGCGAGTGATCCTGGTGGAGCCGAAGCTGGCGGAGAATATCGGTGCGGTAGCGCGTGTGCTGAAGAATTTCGGGTACGGTAAGCAGCTGTATCTCGTGAACCCGCCTGCGCTCACCGAGAAGATGTTCTGGGTCGCCTCACATGCCGGTGACGTGCTCAGGGCAAGTATTGTAGTGAGCAGTCTGGAGGATGCGATCGCGGGCTCGACGCTCGTGGTGGGCACGACGGCGAAGACCGGTATCTCGGCGACTCGTCATCTGCGCAAGCCGCTGTTCCCGCCCCGTGAGCTGGTCGCGAAGGTGGCAGAATGCGGAGGAGAGGGCGTGCTCGCGCTGCTCTTCGGCCCGGAGGATCGTGGGCTCCTGAACGATGAGCTCGTGCACTGCGATCTCCTGGTCTCGATCCCGACGAGTGCGGCGTATCCGGTGCTTAATCTCTCGCACGCTGTCGCGATCGTGCTGTACGAGCTGTACGCGGGTCAGCAGTCATGCGAACCGGGGAGTAGTATGGCGCAGCAGCCCCCGGCACTGGCGGCCGTTGCGGACAAGGAGCGGCTGTTTGAACATATCAGCAGTTTCCTGGAGGAGATCGAGTACCGCGCGCACCGGCGTGAGCGGACCCTGCTCCTGCTCCGGCGGCTCCTGGGCCGGGCGGTGCTGACCGCGCGCGAGGTGCGGACGCTGCGGGGCATCCTGCGGAGCGCGGAACGCACGCTGCGTGAACAGGAGAAGCGCGAGCGGCAGTGAGAAGTGCGAATATCTGATCAACTTATCGTTCGTTCGAACCAGCTGCACGGTGCCGATCACCATGGCCGCCCGTTTCAGGCGTGCACAGTGCGTTTCCCGGTATGCGTTCATAGCAGGGCGTATACCGCAAAGCTTTTATGCGGAGCATAAAAAGTTTATTAAAGAGGCGGACTAACAGGTAAAGCATCTCCGAAAGAGCAGAGGCGAAGCGCGAATGAAGCGAATGCGGATCATCATAACGGGATCGGTGGTCCAGGATATCGGCTATAGGTTATTCTTATACGAGCGTGCCGATGAGCTGGGGCTTCTCGAATTCCAGGCACGGAATACAAAGGGCGGTGTGGAGGTTTTCGCTGGCGGAGAAGCGGCTGCGATCGCGCAGTTCTGTGATTTGTTGGGTGCGGAAAAGCCGGAAGGCGCGGAGGTGGGTGCGATCGAGGCCGAGGAGTACAAAGGCAGCATCAGGCCGATCGAGCGCTTTGCACAGCGTTTCATGCTCACGCAGATGGGCAAGTTCGTGAGCATCGGCATGGAGCTATCTGGGACGCAGAAGGAGATCAAGAAGGACACGGGGATGATGCTCGAGAAGCAAGACCTCATGCTCGAGAAGCAAGACCTCATGCTCGAGAAGCAAGACCTCATGCTCGAGACATTACATTCTAGCACTGATATACTGAAGAGATTGCGGAGCGAGAGTAACGCGAATTTCAAACTGCTGCATGGTGATAACAGTGAGCTGAAGGAGCTGATCGCCCACCATGAGCACAGCACGGAGGCACGAATCGAGGCACTCGCCACGGAGATCGGAGCGGAAAAGCATGGCTCAAGCGGTTGGAAGCAGCCCGGGCTTCACAGTCATTAAGGCACATTTGCGTACGTGAGAGAGTGTCCACGCAAGCAGGTGTGCCGGATTTCATAGATTGGTGGTTGCGTGTTCTGTAACAGTTGATTTTTGACGCTCGATTCACGTTCGTGGTTGATCTCGCGGAGATCGAATACCGCGCGCACAAGCGAGAGCGTACGCGGCGGGGCATCCTGCGGAGCGCGGAGCGCAAGCGCCGTGAACAGGAGAAGCGCGAGCGGCAGTGAGAATTCGCTGCTGCGACCGCGTTTATCGTGCCGCTCAACCCATTCATCCTCCACCATGCTGATCGCCCTGACCGTCTGCTCAGGGGCACGCACAGCGCTCGTTCCGGTTGGTTTTACGTCCGATTACGTGCAGCCCTGAATGATGACACGAGGTATGAATAACGCCAAAAAGGCAAAACGAAATAATAATCGTACTCAACACGTTTAGTAAAAAACCAAAAGGCTTTTATAATCCCCGTGAACTAGAAGCGTTCGTGACAACATTCATGTATACCAAACGAAGCAAAGAAGGATGCGGCCAGCGTGCCGCTATATGTACATACACGCTGGTGAAGAAGCGGAGTCTCGTGGCTGCGATCGTGCTCCTCTCGCTGCTGACGCTGCTCACGACAGGTGCAAGTGCGGCTGATATAACGGTCTGCGCCTCCGGGTGCGACTACACCACGATTCAAGCCGCTGTGGATGCGGCGAATCCTGGCGATACGATTATCGTGCACGACGGCACGTACACCGAGAACGTACTGGTAAACAAGAGGTTGACGATCCAGTCACTGAATGGCGCGCTGCTCACGACGGTTCAGGCGGCAAGTGCAAGCGACCATGTTTTCAACGTGACGGCTGATCACGTGACCATCAGCGGGTTCACGGTGACCGGGGCAGCGACTAATTCTGCCGGTATTTATCTCTATCACGTAAATAACTGCACCATCTCGAACAACACTGCCTCGGACAACTATGAAGGCATTCGCCTGACTTCTTGCAACGACAATACGCTGACCGGCAACACCGCTTACTCGAACAGCTACAGCGGCATTTGGCTGTCTTCTTCGAGCAACAACACTCTGACGAATAACACCGCCTCGAACACCACCCGCGGCATTCGCCTGTATTTTTCGAGCAACAACAACACCCTCACGGGCAACACCGCAAACTCGAACGACTTCTTCGGCATTCGCCTGTATTCTTCGAGCTACAACAGCCTTACGGGCAACACCGCAAACTCGAACGACTTATCCGGCATTCACCTGGATTCTTCGAGCTACAACACCCTCACGGGCAACACCGCTACCTCGAACAATGAGTCCGGTATTCACCTGGATTCTTCGAGCTACAACACCCTCACGGGCAATACCGCTACCTCGAACAACCAATCCGGCATTGCTCTGGCCCAATCGAGCACCTATAACACGCTGACCGGCAACACCGCATCGAACAACACCTACTCCGGCATTGTCCTGACTTATTCGAGCACTAACAACACGCTAATCGACAACACCGTCTCGGACAACGCTAATGGCATTTCGACTATTTGGTCTAGCAACTACAACACCATCGCTAACAACACCGCAAACTCGAATCGCTGGTACGGCATTTCCTTGGGTTTTTCGAGCAACAGCAATAATCTCACGGGCAACACCGCAAACACGAATGGCTACGGCTTATCTGGTTCTGTTACAGAATTAGGCGCGGGCATTCACCTGTCTCGCTCGAGCACCAACAACACCCTGACCGGGAACACCGTCTCGAACAACACAGGCACCGGCATTAACCTGCGGCATGCCGCGAGCAACAACACCATCACCTGTAACTGGATACACAGTAACAGCCAGTACGGGCTCTACCTCTTTAATGGCAGCACCGGGAACACCATTGCAGAGAACAATATCCTAGCCAACGGCGTTCAGCAGGACGATTGCAGCTGGCACTATAATCTCTATAATGACCAGAACGACAGCGTTATCGCGGAAAATAATTACTGGGGCACGAAGACCGATGCGGTCATCGCCGCGAGCATCAATGAGCATCCGGGAACGGTGGATTACGAGCCGTTTTTGAGCTTCCCCGCGCTGTGCGCACCGCTTGAGACCTTCTGTCTCTCAGGCTATACGCAGAACGAGAGCGGTGTGGGTCTTGCCAACTGGACGATCAACGTGACGAGCTGTGCCGGTGCGATGAGTAGCGAGACGAACGAGTCCGGCTACTGGGAAGTCTGCGCGCTCATACCGGGGCTCTTTACGGTCTGTGCAGAACTCCAGGAGGGGTGGAGTGTAGATGACCCTGCTTCAGGATGTTATGAGAACATCACGATCATAGGGACGAGCATAACGAACCTCAACTTCACGATTCGTGAATCAGTCTACTGCCTTTCAGGGTATAAGCTGAACGAGAGCGGCGTGGGTCTCGCCAACTGGACGATCACCGTGATGAATAGCACCGGTGCTCTCGTTGCTGCAAACACAACGGACGGCACGGGCTACTGGCTCGTTTGCGGCTTACCGCCCGGCACGTATACGGTGTGCGAAGTGCGCCAACCCGGATGGCTGATCGATGACCCGGCATCTACCAGTGGCTGTCATGAGAATATCACGCTCATAGAGACGGAGATAACGAACCTCAACTTCACGAACCGCCAGGAGGTCGGTCAAGAACCGTGCATAGAACTGGTGAAGTGGATAAACGGTGAGGACTCTGCAACCGCCGAGCCCGGTGATACGCTGGTGATAACACTCTGGATCAACAACTGCGGTAACGTCAATCTTACCAACCTTTCAGTACGCGACAACTTCCCGTTGAAGCAGTTCAATGCTGGACTCAGCTATGCTGCTGGCACGGCAAACCCGGCCGACGATGGTGGGGTGAGCGGTATTAATGAGACCGGCTGGATTGCTTTTGCTGTCGATTGGTGGGGGAACGATCCTATCGCTCCCGGGCACTTACTTCAGTTTGAACCGCTGGCACCCGGCGCGAATTTCACGATCACGTTCGAAGCGACCGTCGATGACCTGGCGGAGGGCGCGTACGATAATTGCGCCACGGTGACGGCTGATTTCATCACTCCCGGGCAAGTGAGCGGTACGGTAAACGCTACTGACTGCGCAACGGTCGTTGTGGCACCACCGGTAGTCCAGGAAGTCCCGCTCCTGACACCAACCGGCCTCATCGCACTCGTCAGCCTGCTGGCGGCCATAGCAGTACTCAGCGTGAGCAGAAAGAGGCACTAATTAGCTACAGCCTCTTTCTCTTTTTTTTTCTTTTTTTGATTTCGTATCGCAGCCTACCGTGAGTTCCGGCGGCAGTGAGACGACCGGCAGTCGCGCGGAGAAGTATAGTATAGCGTATATGGCTCTTCTCCTGGTTCAGGAATGAAGAACGCGGATATTTACGCAGAGCGGTACACGGTAGTTATTTGCCGAAGCCAGCGCATACTCGGGGCCCTTTTCACGCTCCAGAAGAGTAGTGCACGTACACCCCGGAGTCGCTGATCTCAACCCGGCGTGTGTAGTCTCTACCATATCGGTGATCCTGAGTAGTGCGACAGCAGGCACCCAATCGCCCGCACTTCGAGCCACTTCAGTTCCGTACTCGAAAAACAGCAACAGCGAGTAAGCCCGCCAGAGCGAGCAGCAGTTCGAACCCGGCATCGCCGAGCTTTTTTTGCGCTTCCTGGTTCGTTCTTGCACGTTCCCGGGCGGTATACGCTTCTGATAACGTGGGGTCCCGTTCGATCGCCCGGTCAAAATCCGCTATCGCTTGCTCGTACTGCTCCAGGGCCTCATACGCAAGCCCGCGATGGTAATATGCTTCACCGTACGCGGGATAAAGCGCGATAACCGCGGTGAAATCGTCAATCGCCGGTTCGTACTGTGCGGTGGCTTTATACGCAAGTCCGCGATTATAATATGCTTCACCGTATTCAGGATCCAGCCCGATCGCGGTAGTGAAATCCTCGATCGCACGTTCGTACTGCTGTAAGTTACCATACGCATTGCCTCGATGGTAATATGCTTCAGCATACGTGGGATAGAGCGCGATAACCGCGGTGAAATCGTCAATCGCCTGTTCGTACTGGTTCAAGGAATCATACACCAGTCCGCGATTATAATATGCTTCACCGTATTCAGGATCCAGCCCGATCGCGGTAGTCAAATCCTCAAGCGCGCGTTCGTACTGCTGCACGTTACCATACGTAATGCCACGATGGTAATATGCGGGTGCGTACGCAGGATCCAGCTCGATCGCGGTATTAAAACACGCAAGAGCGTTCTCGTAGTCACCGAGCAGCCCATATTCCAAACCGCGCTCGTTCCATTCTTCCGCGGTCTCTGCGGCAACGAGCGGCAGGAACAGACAAATGCCGATCACCACACCCAGCAGAAGAGCCCGTGATACGGTTGTGCGTTGCATCTTACTTACTACCTACCTCAGTCACGTTCAGTTCAGTTTAGTACAGGTCACGCGCACCATACGCGCCTGTGAACACCCGCTCTTCGCGTTTACCGTGCTACGCTACGAGAGTGCGTGCCTGCATGCACATACTAGACATATCACGGATAAGCTATAAAGATACGGTACGGTTGGTAACCGGGTAATCGTGTTATGTTAGTATCTCAGAGACAGCCCCTGCGAGCTCCTGCACGCGCACTAACGCGACCACCCAGCGAGTATCGCAGTGCTTCCCCGTGCCAGTCAGTGTGGTACCGCTTTCGTCCGGTTCTTATCGTGCACCCGCGGAGCAGTTACAGACAGAAGCGGTGCGCTGCAGCTGATTCTGCCAAAAGCGTCCGCCCGCGCGCGTGTAAATCACCGTTACGTGCGGGTGCTGTATGTATAGAGATAGATCAGCACCACCTATAGTTGAGCGAGCCGATCCGGAAGTATTAAATAGAATGACGGTACACCACCACTACAGTGATACGAAATGGCGAACAGTAAGCTAGCGGTAAGCTTGGCTTTGATCGTGCTGATTTTTGCAGGCATTGGTCTGGTATCCGCAGGTGCGATAACCGTAACGAATAGCGAGGTCAACACAGGAACTGCACCGACTCAAGGAGCAGTCACGTACGCAGAGAATTCATCGGCCTGTCCGCCGGCGATGCCCAACATGCCCAACATGCCCAACATGCCCAATATGCCCAACATGCCCAATATGCCTGCGATCGGTGAGATCTCGGGCGTATCGAACGGTACTGAAGATTTTGAGGCGATTGATGTCGCGCCCCAGGAGCTGCCGGGCGGCACTTACAACTACCGCAACTACACGGTGAAAAATACGAGCGTCAGCTACAACGGGTCAGTGACGATTCTGACAACGGGCGATGTGCTCATTGAGAACGGAACCATCAATACGACGAACAGCGATATAACGATCATCTCGGGTGGCGACATTACCGTCAAAAACGGGGGCTCGATTTATACCGCCGATGCTCCTACCGGAACGAGCGGCAGCATTACGCTCGAAGCTGCGGGCTCAGTCGATACACAGTCAGGCATTGTTTTTTCGGGTAATGGGTATGCGAGTGGTGGCGTACTCATCAAGGCTTTCGGGAGCAACACGATCACACTCTTCGCTACGACGCTCTGGACTGGCAACGCCGAGCTCGACAGCGGCGATCTGGAGCTGTGGAGTGCCGGCAGTATTGACGCGAACAGCAGCACCAGCTGGACAGGGAATAGCATTAACGGCACGTCGGGCCACGTTGCCTGGTATGCTCAGGGTGGCGACACGATCACACTCTTCGCTACGACGCTCTGGACTGGCAACGCCGAGCTCGACAGCGGCGATCTGGAGCTGTGGAGTGCCGGCAGTATCGATGCGAACAGCAGCACCTGCTGGACAGGGAATAGCATTAACGGCACGTCGGGCCACGTTGCCTGGTATGCTCAGGGTGGCGACACGATCACACTCTTCGCTACGACGCTCTGGACTGGCAACGCCGAGCTCGACAGCGGCGATCTGGAGCTGTGGAGTGCCGGCAGTATCGATGCGAACATCAGCACCAGCTGGACGGGTAATAGCATTAACGGCACGTCGGGCCACGTTGCCTGGTATGCTCAGGGTGGCGACACGATCACGCTCTTCGCTACGACGCTCTGGACTGGCAACGCCGAGCTCGACAGCGGCGATCTGGAGCTGTGGAGTGCCGGCAGTATTGACGCGAACAGCAGCACCGTCTGCTGGACGGGGGATAGCATTAACGGCATGTCGGGCCACGTTGCCTGGTATGCTCAGGGTGGCGACACGATCGCGCTCTTCCTTACGACGCTCTGGACTGGCAACGCCGAGCTCGACAGCGGTGATCTGGAGCTGTGGAGTGCCGGCAGTATTGACGCGAACAGCAGCACCAGCTGGACGGGGGATAGCATTAACGGCACGTCGGGCCACGTTGCCTGGTATGCTCAGGGTGGCGACACGATCACGCTCTTCGCTACGACGCTCTGGACTGGCAGCGGCGAGCTCGACAGCGGCGATCTGGAGCTGTGGAGTGCCGGCAGTATTGACGCGAACAGCAGCACCGTCTGCTGGACAGGGAATAGCATTAACGGCACGTCGGGCCACGTTGCCTGGTATGCTCAGGGTGGCGACACGATCACGCTCTTCGCTACGACGCTCTGGACTGGCAGCGCCGAGCTCGACAGCGGCGATCTGGAGCTGTGGAGTGCCGGCAGTATTGACGTGAACAGCAGCACCATCTTGACAGGGGATAGCTATATTGACGGCACATCAGGACATGTCAGTGTATATGCGCTGGGCGGTAGTTTGAAGACGTGTTGTTCGACCCTTATGACGGGCAGTGCTGTTGCGGATTCCGGCTACCTTGAACTACTCGCGGCAGGACCTGTAACCTGTGAGTACTCGACTCTGATTACGGGAGAGAGTGTTTCCGGGGATTCGGGTGATTTAACAACCACCTCAGTAAACGCGCACACCGCTATTGATAACAGCTCTATCTGGACGGGGAATGCGCCTTCAGGCAATTCCGGCAGTATCAGTATCCATGATTTTGCCCCGCGACCGGAAGGTGGTGTGATCACGGTGGATGCTCTAACCTCCTGGACCGGTGATGCTGCGGTGAGCAGTGGCGATATCACCTTCCTCACCGGCTTCAACCCCTGCGAAGCGGTAGAAGCAGTAGAAGCGCCTGTTCTGACCCCACTCGGAGCGCTCGCCTTGTTCAGCCTGCTATCAGCACTCGCTGCAGTCACCATAGTGCGAAAGAGGCGCTAGGCCTCTTTCAGTTTTTTTATTTTATTGGTTTTGCCGTTCGATGCGCGCTACTACCTACTCGCATCAGTTTCCGGGCACATGTATGTGCCCCGTGGGGCGGTCAGTCAACCAACCAGCCGCGAGAGCACAGCCATCGTGCAAGCGGACCGGTCGTGCGCGCCTGCCACCGCCAAGCACAGTGGCAGCCCCACTCACTGACAGAACCCGAAAGCTTATCTGTCTGTAGCTGCCTTCCTACCGTATCGCGTTAGTCCGCTCTGCAACCGTGATGGATGGGCTAACTAACTAACGACCGTAGTGGCCCGAGGTGAACCATGCGCACTGAAAGAAGACCCGGGGTATCTGTGCTCTGTGTGGTGGTGCTCCTGACCGTGCTGGCGTTCGTGAGTATTGGCTGTGCTGCGGATACCTATACTGTCTGTCCTGGTGGAGGCTGTGATTACAACAGCATACAGGCCGCTATTGATGCTGCAGAGGCTGGCGATACGATAGCGGTGTACAGCGGCACGTACTACGAGACCGTGACCGTGCCCCGGCAGCTCACGGTAAAAGGCATGGACACCGGCGGCGGCAATCCGGTGGTTGATGCGCGCGGCCGCGGGAGCGCCATCACGCTCGCGCATGATGGTGGTCTGCTGGACGGCTTAACCGTGGTAAACGCGACGGGTTATCAGCAAGCAGGGATCCTGGTGTACTCGAATAGCAGCACGATCAGCAACTGCATCGCGGCGAACTGCTATTACGGCATATGGCTTGCTGCTTCGTGCAACAACACCCTCACGGGCAATACCGCGCACGCGAACGACGATTTCGGGATCTATCTCAGTTCTGCGAGCAACAACACCCTCACGGGCAATACCGCGCACGCGAACATTGACGTTGGCATCTGTCTGCGTTCCGGCAGCAACAACAACACCCTCACCGGTAATACCGCCTCGGACAACTGTTACGGCAACGGCATCTACCTCGATGCCTCCAGCTACAACTACCTGGCGGACAACACCGCGTCGAACCAGAGCAACGGCCTGTACCTCGACTCGTCCAGCAGCTACAATACCCTGACCGGGAACACCGTTTCGAAGAACTATTTGGGGCTGTACCTGCGGCATGCGAGCTACAACGCGTTAACCGGTAACGCCGCGAACGCGAACAGCAATGTCGGCATTCGGCTCGCCTATTCGAGTGATAACAGCCTGACCAGTAACGCCGCCTCGTTCAACAGCAACGGCGGTATTCGGCTGGATTCTTCGGATTGCAATAGCCTGACCAGCAACGCCGTCTCGTACAATACCGACGGTATCCGGCTCACCGGCTCGAGCTACAACAACGTGAGCGGCAACACCGTCGCGCGCAACGAAGAAGGCATCGCCCTGATTGCTTCGAGCAACAACTGCCTGACGGACAACGTCGTCTCGAACAACTCAGTCGGCCTGCACCTGGATCATGCGTGCTCCGGTAATCTCATCTATAACAACTATTTCGAGAACCCGGTAAACGCTCACGATACCGGTACGAACAGCTGGAACCGTACCAGAACGGCGGGCACGAACCGTGTTGGCGGGCCGTTTTCAGGCGGTAATTACTGGCACGATTATACGGGCGAGGATACGAATGGTGATGGGCTGGGTGATACCCTGCTACCGTATACGGCAGCGGGGCATATCCGAACCGGCGGTGATCATCTACCGCTGGTAGAAGCAGAAGCGACTGCTCCTGTACCGGGCTATGGGGCGATCGCCGCCGTACTGGGTTGCGTCGCTCTGCTCGTCCTCCTGCGGCGCCGGCATACCTGCGGCCGGTAGCGTAAGTAATCGCCAGGTAGCCGTCAGCACCGCGATAGCAAACACTGCAGCTGGCGGGCTGCGTGCCCCCAACCTGTTGACAGCCCCAGTAAATCCGCAACGTACTAAGCATAAAGTCACTAGTGGATTTCACGGGCTATGAACGGTAACATCACCCTTGAACGCGACGAGGAGGGTCGGTATGTTGCGGAATGTACCGACCTCCCAGGGTGTCTCTCTGAAGGCGAAACGGTGCAGGAAGCGATCAAGAATATCAGTGAAGCAATCGTGGGCTGTTTGAAATCGCGACTCAACGCGCACGTATTGCTGCTCTGCACCCTATCCGGTACAGGATCATGGTGCTGCTCGCAAGAAAGCCGCTGCACATCGATGGGATAAGCCGAGCCTTGAGTGCACAGAGGGGGCTCGTCGCGCACCCTCAATATGTTGCAAGAGCACGGATTCGTGAAGAGCGAGTACGGGATCTTCATTCTTTCTGATAGAGCCAGAGCAGAGAGTAACGGCACAGAGGGTGTATACGGTCACGGGTAAGGTTGCGGAAGTGAAAGCGAAAGAAAAGAAAAAAGAGAAAAGAACCCAAATTTTAAAAGCCAGATCCATCCGGGATGCCATCACCAGCATTGGGTGCTGGACCTTTAGTTACTCCAGGATTGCCGTCATTTACCCAATCTCCACTCCAGCCAGGACCATCCGGGACGCCATCACCAGCATTGGGTGCTAGACCTCGTGCTTCACTGGCAATTACACCCGGAGAAAGGATGGTTGCCACAACTATTGCCGTCAAAGCTATAACCAGTATCTTTTTCATGTACTCATCACCGCCTATCTATCTCGTTTTTGCACCTACATGTGCAATAATAAATATGGGCACCACCTAAAAAGATTTGCGGGCTTATTCGGTTTAATCTTCCTCCCTCTTATGTACAGCTCACAGAGCTGCTTGCGGAGCAGCCGATGCATATCGACGCGCTGAGCAGAGCATTGGACGAAAAGAGGGGGCTCGTCGCGTACCATCTCATGGCACTGTAAGAGCGCGGATTCGTGAAGAGCAAGTACGGTATCTTTATTCTGCTAAGCCAGAGCAGAGAGTAACGGCGCTGCGGGCGTATACGGCAACCGATAAGGTGGTGGAGGTGAAGGCGGAGTTGAAGAAGGCGCTCTAGAAGAATCAGCGTTATGAGCAGCACGTGCTCTTCTTACTCCAGTTGCGGACGGAGCACGCCTGGTCGTGAGTCTTGGTTTCCTGACAGGGACGCTTTCTCGCTCAGATATAACCTGCTCCACCAAATGACGATCAGCGGTTGGATGACCGCCACAGAAACGGCCATATTGAGCAGATGGCCTATGGTCGGAATAGTCATGGTAAGAATCCCGACCGCAAAGGTGATTACGAGCACGACGAGCCAGAGCAAGAAGACCGCGAGCTTATGCGCCCTGAAGAAGCGAAAGCCGCGCTTCACGCCGTCAACTGCTCGGAGATCATCGAGCACCACCGCGTAGGGTGTAACCGCGAAGATGATGCTGACGAGGAGCAGGTAGATGCTCATCAGGAAACTGCCAAGGGCGAGCGCAGCGAAAGCCGCGGTAGCTCCTCCGCCACTGAAGGGCGGCGAGGTGGATGCTGCGGGCAGCAGCAAGAGGACACCGGGAAGGAGGAATACAACGCCTGCCAGCGCGATCAACCCGATGATGACGTTCGCGAGGAGCAAGCTGAGGTATTTTCGCTTGCCACAAGCGGTCATTGTCGCGAGCGAGGTTTTCCTCTGTTCCGTCGCCTCTTTCGCCATGCCGATCGCGCCTGCCGTGAAGAAAGTGTTAATGAGCAGCAGGAGGAGTATCATAACGATGATCGCCCCTATGAGCAGGCCGAGATTTTGGAGGATCTGCGGCTGTAGTTGCTCGATGACCTCGGGTGGGATCTCACCGGATTCGATTACCGCAGGCAGCAGGGGGGTGAGGAGCGGGCCGAAGGCGACCAGAACTGCTGCACCGAGGACGAAGATCATCACGATAAGGGTAAAGGCCAAGCTCAGGACGAACGGGAGAGCGATATTGAGATTATTCTTCCACGTCTCAAAGCCATTCCTCAGAACCGCACCGAGCTCTTCAACCATGATACCGTACCTTTCACGTATAATTTCTGGCTAACTGATATAAAAGGGGCGGCAAGCTTAGTCACGACTTCACCGGATCATGGAGCTGCTCGCAGAGCAGCCGATGCATTTCGACGCGCTGAGCAGTGCATTGGACGAAAAGAGGGGGCTCGTCGCGTACCATCTCATGGCACTGCAAGAGCGCGTATTCGTGAAGAACGAGTCCGGAATCTTTCTGCTGCTAGAGCCAGAGCAGAGAGGAACGGCTCTGAAGGTGTATACGGCAGGGAAAAATCGTAGAGGGTTGTGCCAAAGTCAACAAAACTATGCGTGTGGTGGCGCATGCCTCCTCGGGCTATCATCTCCTCCGTGCTTAGGTTTCACGATAGGATGTAGCGCATCTCGAGCAACACTCCGCGAACGCGGGTTCGTAACGAGTAAGTACGAGCCCGTCGGCACAGCTGAGCTCGAATGGGGGAAGCGATCGATCGGGACCTACACGGCAACGAGAAAGTAGAGGCGTGCAGAAGAATAAGCGAACCTACTGGGCGAAGCTGAAGGAGTGCCCGCTCCTGTTATTACTCCTTGTAGTACTAGCCGGGGTAGCTATTACCGTTTTTAGCCCAAAACAGTAATAAAGGGCAGGGGTACGTTATTTTTAATACGTAGGCACACAATCTTCATGTGCAAATTTTTTATTCTCACGAAATTGGTAAAATATTGGAAATGGAGGTAACCTCCCACCGATAGAATACCTCGTCGTAATACCTTATCTATGCTTCATATCGGTCGGACTGGAAGAGAGCATGCACATCGCCGAGCTGAGCTGAGCCGAGCACTGCGTGAAGAGCGGAGCTCGTTACATACCATCTCATGACACTTGAAGCGCGCGTATTCGTGAAGTCCAGGTACAAGAATTCGGAACTGGCACGTGGCAGTCTTACGTGTACGATCCAAAACCAGCGTCACTCGGTGCTTGTCTTCACTGAGACCGCAAAGCGTAAACCACAGAAATTAAAAAGGTTTCTGAACAGGGGAGAGAGCTTCATTCGAGGCATTTTTGCCCAAAATAACTTGTCTCGCTGAAGTTTTAACTCCTCTGTTCGTTCCTAAACTTGGAGAAGAACCTAAAAACATAAAATTCGAAAAGAGTACACTAAAACAGTATTTCTTTTCATTAAAGAAGGATAAGATTATGTATGGTGCTGGAACTGGTTGGCACTCTTTACTTGATACGAATTTTGAATTAGATACAGACCTAAAAACAGTAGTTCCTATTTTTTCGGTTGTCCTAGCCGTGGTTTATCTTTAGTGCGTAAGTTGGGTTCGTGCTGCATGCGGCACGTTCTACGCACAGTTGAGATTAGAAAAAGGGTGTAAAAAAGAAAAAGGGTGTGTAAAAAAAAGGTCACACCCGCATCTTATCGCTTATCTCGATCGAGTTCGCACTACCGTACAGACGTTTACGATATATAGAGCCGCTGCAGTACATCGCCAGTCATGTACACGATCGTTATCGATTCGCCGCTTGAAAATGCTCCAGTGCTCCCGGATGCAGCAATTATGTCGATTACCAATTCATCACCTGGTTTGAAGGGAGTGTTTGTTGTTGGGAGATCGCCACCATTTAATTTCGCGTTATCTTCACCTAATATACATTCTTTCCCTTGGTATCTAAACGACCACGATGGCGATGTTCCAAACGCATCGATAATTGGGTCGCCTCCGTGGTGGACGACGGTGATATTTGTTTCACCCGCTCGAGCATTCTCAACGATCAGTGCCGCGCTGGGCGCCTTCTTCACACCGCCGATGATCCCGTAGGCGAATGCCGCAACAACTGCAGCGATGATGACCGTGATCGCGATCAGCATGATCACGGCAATGACCGGCGAAACTGCCTTATCGTCTTTCTTCAAGCTTCTTTTAGTTGTCATTTTTGTATCGTATCACCTCCTAAAACGTTTCTTTGACAAAGAAACCTTTACTAAAGAAACATTTTTTGTCACCTTCAGCTCGGGTTCCTTTGCATCGTATCTCGATTCTGGATGTACTGAACAAAGGAGCCTTCTGGAACGCAGAAGGCTGGTCAGAGCCCGTAAAAGGATGGGCCCGTGACAGTAAACCGGTTCTGTAAGGAACAGCTCGAACAGCGAGAATGCTAAGCAGGTTCACGATACGCTTCGAACTCCCTGCACGCTTCTGCGGTGAGATCATCTTTCATGTTTTACCGGTGGTCTCGTGTTTACGTACTTACCACCAGTCCTCCTCTTCCTCTCCCCCTTCCTGGTCGTATTTTCCGCTGCCGTCTCGCGCTGCGCGCGCCGTACCCATATCCGTGCCCACGTCACCGGCAGTGGCCGTGTCACCGGCAGTGGCCGTGTCGCCGTCGAGCGCGGGGCAACTGAGGTAATGGTGTACCGCGACCGTGAGCGCGTCCTTGGTGGTGATCGTGCCTGAGCGTCGTTTCAGCGCATCCAGCTGCGATCGCAGCAGGGGCACCTGCGCGAAGATCACTTCAGTATCCGCGGGTATCCGCCTCACCATGCGCCTCACCACCATAGGTCAGTACCATAGGTTCTTACTTAAGGTACTCTTTATAAACTTTTGGGGTGCATTTCCACTGGAACTCGGGCTCTCCGCGGGGTTACGTACCGCGGAAGCGAGTGACAGGCGGGCCGCGGCCGGTGTTCAAAGCGTGAACAGCGGCGGATGGTTCGCTGGCAAACGGTCGTGCGGTCGTTCACAGGCGGAGTGCTGCCGCAAAACACACCACGCAGTACTCAGCCTCAGCGTGGTAAGCCCGCAAAAAATTATATAAAAGCGAGAATAAGGAGCGGTGAAAAAAAAAAACGCTCCTTAGTCTCTTATCTTATCTATCGGTCATGGCCAGGCTATGCTGCCTGATGTCACGGTGTTCGCCGCCGGATCGTAGGTCCAGCCGTCCTTGTTAACGTCAGTTACCGTGAAGGTGAAGGTCGCCGCGGTTTTGAGCTTCACCGAATCTGAGGTCAGCGTAACCGCTCCTGTAGCATCGGTCAGTCCGGAATCGCTATCGGTTGCCGCACCGCTCCAGCGTCCCGCGACCGATGCACCGGCAACGGGAACACCTGCAGCGTCGGCAACGGTTACCGTGGCTAGCGCGCAGACGAACGTGTTCTTACCCGCTGTTCTGCTCTCTGTTGACATGCCGATGCTGGCAACATGCATAACATCAGCGCCCGCTGCGGTGGCCGTTACTGTTGCTTCGTCTGTAGCGGTTGATCCGCGATCGTCAGTGACGGTGAGGACAACGGTGTACGTTCCTGCTGTGCCATATGCGTGGGTCGTTGTCTTGCCAGATCCAGTGCTCCCGTCATCAAAGTCCCAGTCATACGCAGTTATGGTGCCATCCGAGTCGTAAGATCCGCTCCCGTTGAAGAGTACAACCGCACCCACGAGCGCCGTTTGGTCCGGCCCTGCGTCCGCCACCGGTGGGGCATTGACTACGCCTTCGCTTATGGTCGCAGTTGCCGTGGAAGGTTCGGAGTCTACGCTACCATCGTTCACCACCAGAGTGACGGTATACGTCCCGCTCGCGGAGTATACGTGGGTCGGCTGTACACCGGTGCCTGTTGAGCCATCACCGAACGCCCAGGTATAGGTCAGCGGGTCGCCATCCGGGTCGTACGAACCTGAGCCGTCAAAGGCGACGGCGACCCCCGTCGTCCCGGAGTACGGGCCACCAGCATCTGCTACCGGCGGTTCATTGCCAGCTGGAAGAGCAGCTGCGGCTTCCGCATCAACCAGGCCATAGCCGTACAGGTTGTCTTTGCCTGCGGCACCGAGATCCTCAGCTGTGGCTTGCAGGCACAGACGTACCGCTTCGTTATCCGTAATACCCGACCCGATGACGAGCGCGGCAGTTCCCGCAACATGTGGGCAGGCCATCGAGGTGCCACTCCAGGCCTCGTACGCCCCGCCCGGAACCGTCGACGTTATCGCGACGCCGGGTGCCGCGAGTTCAACCGCCGGACCGGTGCTTGAGAAAGATGCCCGTTTGTCATAACGGTCAGTTGCCGCGACGGCAATAACGTTGCTGTACCGTGCGGGATAAATGACACTATCGCCTGTAGCAAACCGGTTACCGTCGTTGCCTGCTGCGCCCACGAGCACGATGCCCGCATTGTACGCGGCATTGATCCAGGGCTCTATGCCCGGGTCGCCGCTCCGGTATGAAGACCCGAAGCTCATCGAAATGACCTGGATGTCATTCTCGATACACCACTCGAGCGCGGAAATGACATCGCTGTAACTGCCACCACCACTGTCCGTGAACACTTTCACCGCGTATAACTCCGCACCGGGCGCAACACCAATAACGCCTGCGTCATTCAGTGCAGCGGCGACAATGCCTGCGCAGTGTGTGCCGTGGCCACCGACGTCCATAGGATCGTCATCTTTATCTGCACAGTCGGTACCACCTGCGTAATTAGCCGCGAGGTCAGGATGCGTGTAATCTATCCCGGTATCCAGTATAGCGACTTTGATACCCTCGCCGGTGTTCCCGCCGGCGTGGACAACATCCGCGTCAATGCGAGCAACACCCCAGTCATACACCTCGCCCATGGTGTATATCTCAAGATCGCGCACGATGTACGCAATCTTCGGATTGCGTTCCAGGTTCTCAACAGCCTTCGGGGGCAGTGATGCGGCCAGCGCGGGTTGCAGGTGGTATACGGTCTTTATATCGCCCTGATACTGCTCGATCAACGCGGTATGCGGACGGTCCTTGAACATGATGATCACGGGTATCATCTCCGCCGCTGGCGTCGCTACTACTGTTACACTCACTACAAGCAGACCTGACAGCAAAACACCAACCAGAAGAATCGCTACGAGTTTCTTGATCATCTCTTAGCTTCTATCACCTCCTAACGTTCATACTTACTTAGACTGACAATACTTAGACTGTACGAGAGGCTCATTGTCGATCACGCTAGTTAAGCTTTTCGCTCCGGGCCGGACGGAGCGGAGCGGAGCGGCTGTCACGCTGCTGTGGGTTAGTGATCTAACTCACCCCGCACGAGCACTATGTGCCAATCTGCGTGATAATTTTCGAGTCACCTGTGCTGCCAGGATCGGTCATTACGAACAGAGCTCATACTACCAGAAGGAGAAGCGGCTGCAGGTCAGGTTACGTTACGGTACGTCAAGAGTCTTCTTGTGAGCAACGCTAAATCGCGCAGGTGCTCGCTTCTTACCCGATCGGGTGGTGTGCCCAGAAGTCCGCGAGTGCCCCGGCCATGCCACGCGGGTTTTGCAGCTGCAGCCCGTGCGCAGCGCCCGGAAGCACAAAACCCTGGCTGGTCGTGAACCACTGGAGCAGTAGCCGGTGCGTCTCTCCAAATCGCGGCCAGAGTGCGTTGCTTTCGCTCCCGGTGACCGCGAGCACCGGCTGGGTGATCCGCTTCGCCTCGTGCTCGCCAAATCGCCACTCCAGCCAGCCGGGTAGATCCAGCTCGAATACGGTACCCGCGTGGGCGACTGCTTGCTCGAACGCTCCTGGCAGTATCCGCTCGAGTGGCGTACGATACCCCGCGCCATAGCGCGCCTGCAGGGATTCGTCAATGAGCCGTTCCGGGGGCACTTCCCTATACCGCTGTTGGCCGTGCAGCATCGCCTCACGGTATGAGTGCCCGGTGGCCCCGGCGATGAGCGCGGGCTCGAGCAGCGCGAGCGTCTGGACAACGGCCGGAGCGTCCAGGGTGAACTGGAGGGCGATACAGCCACCCAGTGAGTGCCCCACAACGTGCGCACGCGCGACGCCGAGGTGACGCAGTACTGCCCGGCAGTCCGCAGCCTGCTGGGCGATACTTACCGGCACACCGCTGTGGCCGCTGCCCCCGTAGCCGCGGCGGTGATACAGGATGAGCTGGTAGTGGTCGGCCAGAACGGGCTCGAACAACAGCGGGCGGAACGCATCCGCGATGAACGCACCGTGAATAAAGATCGCGGCATCTCCAGTACCCGCGACCTCGTACTCTAGCGTGATACCATCGACAACCACCGTTTCCATTCGGCCGGTCATGATAGGAACTACAAAGAACAGAAGCGCGCAGAGTATTTTAAGCTTTCCGCAGCGTGATTCCAGGTACTTGCATTGCATCCGTGAGGCGCGTCCCCACCCTCCTTCTCCGCGGTGCTTGCTGGGTGCTTGCTCAAGGCTCTGGAAATTACCCCACACCGCTTTTCAGCGCCGGGTCAAAGAGCAGCCGGCGGGTAGTCGTTGCGAGATCCTCGAGCTCGATGAAGTCCTGCCAGGGCGCGCCGCATTCGGGACAGCACCAGTCATCAGGCAGCGCTTCGAACGGGACCCCGGGCTCGATCGCGCCCTCAAAATCGCCCATCTCGGGATCGTAGATCTCGCCACAGAGCAGGCATTCGTACCGGTTCATCGTGTATCTAACCTCCAGCCATCAGCATGCAGCCACCAATCACCGGCATGCAGAGCGGCCCGCATAGAGCGGGGATAGTGCATTAGCGAAGGGGGTATATAAACCTTTTGGGGTATAGTGGCTTCATCCCAAAAACAGCCAGAGCCGTGCGAATAAGATTGCCCTCGTGCTGCGGATTATCGCGACCCGGCACCTGCGCGGGGCACGATATGGCTACCTCACCGACGATGATCTCGTTCGAATCGTGGCTGAGCGGGAGCGGAGCGATTTGAAGGACTGGACGAAGCACGATTACAAGATCTTCTTTCGCAGGTTTCTCGAGTGGTTGGGGGAAGACGTCTCATGGATCAAGGTGAGAAGTCCCCAAAATGATCTAAAAACCGAGGACATGCTGACTACCGATGAAGTCCAGGCAATGATCGATGCCGCTGCGCGTTTGCAAGATAAGGCGCTGGTCGCTCATTATCCCGCGAACTATCGTGTACGAGATGTCCGAGACGATACATCGCTGCGCTGATGCATCGATGATGCGTGTAGCCCCCGAGAACCTCGATTTTTACGGCTAAAATGTCCATTTATATGCTGGAATTGGACATCTTCTGGTGGATGTGTCCACCCATTGGACATCTTGCGCAGAGCGGTCCAAATTAGCGGAAAAATTGGACATAGCTCCGTTTTGTGGGTCTTGCGCGGACAAGCAAGGTGGGTTCGCGTCGTTCATGCAGTAAGCACCTCAAGTAACGCGGGATGCTTGTAGATGACCTCACGGCCCACTCTTTCGCTGACCAGGATGCCAATCCGTTCTAGGGACTGCAGATAGGTGGAAGCCGTCTTGCGCTCCGCAAGTCCGGCATCGACGACGAAACTGATTTTGCAGTATGGCTGGCGGAAGATCAGATCGATGAGTTCTCGTGAGTATATTTTTGGGAGTTCTGCCCGGCAACGCGCAATGGTATGGTCGAGTAGATCTTGAATCGCGTGGATACGGTGGAAGGTCCAAAGTGCGGTTTCTTCGACGCCGCGGAGCATATAGAGCAGCCAAGATTCCCAGTCACCAGAGTCGGTTACCGCGCGGAATAGCCGGTAATAATCAGATTTGTGCTGAATAATGTACCGGCTGAGGTAGAGCACGGGAATTTCCAGCAATCCAGATTGGATGAGATAGAGCATATTAAGGATACGCCCAGTTCGCCCGTTCCTATCGGTAAACGGATTGAGCGCCTCAAACTGGTAATGGCCGATAGCTAGGCGGATGAGCGGATCGGGCCCATCGTCAGCCAGAAGGTATGATTCAAGGGATTTTTCAACTGTTCTCGCAGAGCGGGCCCGCCGCGCGGGGGCGTGTAGCGGATTTCACCCGTGGTGCGATTGCTTATGACCACTAATTCGTCAGGCTGGCGGAAGTCCATCGAGTCGCCCAGCAAGACGGAACAGACTTCCCGTAATAAATGGATGGAAAGAGTTTGCTTGCGAAGCGCTTCATAACCGTAACGCAAGGCCGTGCGGTACCGTAGCACTTCTTTGGTCCGCTGGTCAGTGGGCTTCCTTTCGTCCAGAGTGGCCTTGAAGAGGGCATCCTGGGTTGTGACGATGTTCTCAATCTCAGAACTGAGCTTGGCCTCCTGTAGCGGAATGGCATTGATCAGGATGGTCTGGTCGGGAATGAGATCACGGCTTTTTCGTATGCTCAGCCACCGGCTTCCCGGTGAGCACGCACAGGAACTTTTATTACAGCAAAAAGCGTTAGGCATTCTCGAACAGCAGCGTCATACTACCATGCCACGCAGCAGCGGTCATTCGCTCTCCGGTTGCCCGGCTCGTGCCGGGCTGCTCATCTTCACGCTCACGGCCGTCGTGCTCGTCCTGATCCTGGCTGCGGGTGCTTCGGCCGCAGCTGTAACGACCGGCGAGTCCCCGCTCGCCGACGAACCGGGTGAGGATATCGCGACGGTGGTCGCCGTGTCTCCGGACGATCCCCAGCTCGCGATCTTACGCGACTTTCGCGAGTCCGTGCTGCTCACCAACCCCGTGGGCGCGTTCGTATGGACCACGTATACTGCCGTAAGCCCGCCGATCGCGGACGCGCTGCGGGAGCGCGAGCACCTGCGTATCGCGACCCGAGTCTTACTGCTCACGCCGGTGGTCTATCTCGCGGCGCTCTGCGTGAACACGATCGCGCTGCTCGCCTTTATCGTGCTCGTACTGCTCGTGCTCGTGATCCTGCGTCGCCAGCTCCGGGTCTTCTTCAAAGGCGTGCTCTACGGGCTGCTGGCCGGTGCCGCATTTGCCGTCGCTGCTGTCACGCTCGGCGCGCTCGGCCATGAGCTGCCCTACTGCGCGATCGCCGCCGCGTACCTGCTGCCTGTAATTACACCGGTCGGGCTCACGGTCTGCGTCATCACCTGGATCGAGTCGCCTGCGCGCCCGCGTACAGTTCCGCGACTGAGGCCGCGACTGTATTGATACTGATGAGCAGCACTGAGTGCCAGTCCACCAGTATGCATTCCTTTGCGGAAAACCGTTCCACCGCATTATTAAGAGACCGCTACCGATTCGTAAGGCACCCAAAAAAAACGGTGAGCACAGCTCACAAAACCGCACTGTGCGCGGAGCGGAGACATATAACGTGATTCGTAACATAACAGAGGGGTTAATGATGACAGAGCAAAAGAAGGGGCATATAATGCAGTGTTCTTCATTGTCCGGCTTATACCACTATACCGTACTTGCTACAAAGTGATCTACTAGGTCATTTGTATCGTGTTTGTACGGCCCGGAACAAGCATCTGGAGGATAAACGGTATGCGCGTCATGCACTACTCGCAAGTAAGGCGCGGAGAAGGGATAGTTTTATATAAGCCATAGAATATATAAAGGGAGTTATCAGGCAGTCCGATTGCTTTCACACGCTCATGAGTCGCAAAATCCGCGGGTTTAGAACCAGGAGCAAGCACACAAGCATCCTTAAGGACACCAGCGGGATCTCCGAGGTGTTAGGTGCCACGATCATCCTCGCTATTCTGCTTTCCGCATCGTCTATCTATCTCTCGCAGCAGCTGCCGGAATGGACTGAGGAGTATGAGGCTAACCACGCAGCTGCGGCGCCCCATGACTTTGCCACGCTCACGGGTAATATCGAGCGGGCGGTATTGAGCGAAAAATCAACCACCACAACGTCTACCCCCGTGGGTATGCTCCCTGAGGGTGTTCCGCTGGTGGGCATGATCCCTGTCGGTGGCACGCTCTACTTCGATCAGAGCGAAGAGACGTTCGAATGCATCGCCGCTGCACCAGACGGATCCGTCGCTCCAGAAGGTAGTCCCTGGAATACGACTGCTGATTGGATTACCTTTACTGATACGTATCATGTAGTTATCTACCCGTCAAAAGCAGAATTGGGACCTGCGAGGAGAGGTAACTGGACTATTAATAAGAGCACCTCACTATCCGGGGAATATTATCTCAATACGTTCAGTGTGGTGAACAACTCGACGGTGACCGTTGAGGGGCGGTTAACGATCCATGCGCTGAAGATCCTCATTGAACCGGGCTCCAGTATCAATGCGACCGGCAAAGGATGGTCCGGTGGCCTGGGTAACTCACCCGGAGATAACGGAAAGGGTGTGGGCGGGGGGATAGGCGGAAATGAGTCAAAATTGGGAAATAACACAGGTGGCGA
>Ga0209614_1000685_pt1 | contig 28682 bp, 26 predicted proteins | sample BlaSprsedimmetaG_FD_185484 | JGI IMG/M metagenome (GOLD analysis project Ga0209614, IMG submission 185484) | Hot spring sediment bacterial and archeal communities from California, USA to study Microbial Dark Matter (Phase II) - Blank Spring... ... | reverse complement strand
CCAGAGTTTGCATCTCTGCATAGGCCTTTTCAACCCCGGTCTCTCTTTTCTGTTGCTCTGTAGCGCCCCTGGCAACTGTCAGGAAGAATTTCTTTGAATGGCAGTATATGGCACGGCAACTTACCTCCACAGGTTTTGCTTCGCCATTTTTACAGACATAAGCGGTTTTAAAGGTAACCGGCCGGTCATTTATATTCTTCGTAAAAAGGCGGGAAGATGTTTTTGTTCCCTCTGAAGCAGCAATATCACTATACCGCATATTTAGTATCTCATCCTGTGAGTAACCAAGCTCCGTGCACACAGAAGGACTGACTTCGACGATATTGCCTTTGCGATCTAACACGACGACCTGATCGGGGATCTGTGTAAATAAGACCTCGTATGTATTAGCCCCCAGAGCAGATGCCGGTCTGAACTTATTAAAATCAATTTTTGGATTGATCTCTGGCGTATAAAGATCATCTGTGAACTCTTTATTATTAATCCAGGATCTTTTTCTTATTTCAGCAAGCGATCCGTTCAACATGTCCTTTGGTCTTTCTCACTTTCTTTTAACGAGGTTTTATGTAATTATCTATCGACCTTATTAATTGAATTCATAAGAATATTTGGGCAATGTGCATTTTTTCTCTTAGTAATTACCAAAAGATAACGTTTTAATCATGTACAACGTGCAATCTCGGATAGCGGCGGTCGAATACTGGAGGAAGGCCTTTCATCTTTGCGGCCTGTGCATCCCCTTGGCCTACATGTATCTGCCGGAAAATATCTTTTTGCGTCTCTTTTTTCCGATGGCAGCCGCCTTCATAATCATTGACTTGGCCAGGCTCAGAATAAAATGGCTGGGAAGGATATACCTGCGGGTCGCCAAAAATCTATTACGCGACAGGGAATATAGCGGACCTGCGGCCAGTCTCTACTATCTCGCTGGTTCCGGCCTGACTATCATCCTCTTTCCAAAACAGATCGCTATTGCGGCGCTGGCAGTACAAACCTTATCCGATACCGTGGCTGCTTTAGCCGGTCAGCGCTTAGGGAGACACAAAATAGGGAATAAGACTGTAGAGGGGAGTGCGGCCTTCTTAATTTCAGCATGGATAATTCTGGCCGTATATTTCGGCCGTGAGCCCTTAAAACATTTTATACCCGCCCTGGCTGGAACTCTGGCCGAGCTTTTCCCTATCCCTATCGATGACAACCTGACGGTGCCGCTGGCTATCGGCCTGTCCTACGTGATCTTGTTTTAGGTTGACGGCACCTGTATCGGCTGGTATTTTCATTTGTTAGTGCTTCTGGAAATTGCGTGGATAATTTCCCCCTTTAGCAAAGGGGGATGAAGGGGATTTTATAAAGACATGCTTCACTCATGATTTATAAAATCTCCCCTTACCCATCTTTTCCAAAGAGGGGATCTCCACAGAGATGTTTGATGAGCCTATTTGTTAAGCTATGCCTGATCTCAAAGCCGTAACTATCATCGGCGGCGGACTGGCCGGAAGCGAAGCCGCCTATCAGATTGCTAAAAGAGGCATCCGGGTTACTCTTCATGAGATGAAACCGGTTAAATTCTCGCCTGCCCACCAATCTCAAAATCTGGCCGAACTGGTTTGCAGCAACTCACTCCGGTCCGATGCCCTGGATTCTGCCGTGGGCCTGCTCAAGGAAGAGATGCGCCGCCTGGGTTCTCTCATTATGGAGGCCGCGGATAATACCAAAGTCCCGGCTGGAAAAGCTCTGGCCGTTGACCGAGAACAATTTTCTTCTTACATAACAAAAAAAATAGCTGCCCATCCCTTGATAACCATAGTGCGCGAAGAGGTCGCAGAAATTCCGGAAGAGGGCATAACCATTATTGCTACCGGCCCCTTGACCTCGGAGGGGCTATCTAAAAGATTGGGAGAACTGATCGGCGAAAATTACCTGTATTTCTACGATGCCATAGCCCCCATTATCTTCAAGGACTCCATCGACTTCAATGTGGCCTTCAAGGCCTCACGTTATGCAGAGGGCGAGGGAGATTATCTGAACTGCCCTATGGATGAGAAACAATACAAGGATTTTATCCAGGCATTAAAAGAGGCCGAGAAAGTGCCTCTGAAGCCGTTTGAAAAGCCCGTCTATTTTGAGGGGTGCCTGCCCATCGAGGTCATGGCCGAACGGGGGGATGAGACTCTTCGGTTCGGTCCCATGAAACCGGTGGGATTAAGGGACCCGCGTGCAGGAAAAGAGGCCTACGCCGTGGTGCAGTTAAGACAGGAAAATGTGGCCGGGACGCTTTACAACATGGTTGGGTTCCAGACCAAACTCAAATGGCCGGAGCAGGAACGCATCTTTCGTATGATACCCGGCTTAGAAAAGGCAGAGTTTGCCCGTCTGGGCAGCATCCACCGCAACACCTTTGTCAAGGCGCCTGTGGTTATTACCAAGACCCTCCAATTACAAAAAAATAAAAATATCTTTCTGGCCGGTCAGATATCCGGGGTGGAAGGCTATGTGGAATCTACCGCCATGGGATTGATAGCCGGGATAAACGCCGCCCTCCTGGCCGGTGGTAAGGAACTGATTGTGCCGCCCAATACCACAGCCCACGGGGCGCTGATAAACCACATAACCGAAAGCAACCCCGAATCATTCCAACCTATGAATGTCAACTTCGGTCTGTTCCCCGCTCTCTCAAGAAAGATGCCCAGAAAAAAGCGCGGGCAGCTCTATGCCGAAGGGGCGCTGGCGGCGCTAGAGATATGGATAAGGGAAGAGGTTGATTGTTGACAGTTGTCCGTTGTCAAAACTGCAAAACCCAGTTAATTCACGCAAATAGAATAAAGAGAACGCACAATTTCGCACGCCGTCTAAGTCTATGAAAACATCGATACAACTGACTACTAACAACGGGCCACTGACATTACTTAACCCTTCAGTGACTTGATAAACTCATCGATCGGCATTGCCGCCAGGGTCATGCCCTGCATAGTACCACGGGCACCAAGCTCTACCGAAATTTTAGTAATGGCTTTATTATCTGGCGCCTCAATAATATTGACAAAGTCATAGGGGCCAAGCACGGCATATTGGTCTAATATCTTTACCCCCATGGCCTCTACTTCTTTATTCACTTCTTTAATCCGTTCCGGATTCTTCTTGATGGTCTTTCTACCGTCATCCGTCAAAGTAGTTAACATCACATAAATACCCATGGCAAACCTCCGTCGAAAATGTTTTATGGTATGATCTCGTTGTAACAATATAATCGCAGACTTGATTCGTGCTTGTCAACAGAAATTCTATTTTCAGCATCCCACAGCGACCGTTACAGTATAGATCGCTATCAGCCGCCTGATAAGGGTTAGCATAACTTGTGCGAAAAATAATTTTATTTTTTCTTGACAAACTGAATGCAAATTCATACACTGAATTTATAATACAGCGCTTCTTTCTTCTGCAAAAAGGGAGCATATTCCATGGACGGAATCCTGCGGTTACCTAAAAACCGGAGATTACATACTACACTCGCTGTCAAATATAGGTCGGCGCCAGGTGTGAGACCAGGCCCGGCCTTTTTTCTTTAAGAAAGTGTTCGCGTATGCCCCTGTAAAAAATAACAGAATCCTGCTCAGGTTCTGTCAAAAGGTGGTTATATGTTCCTTAAAAGAGGCAGCCAGGGCCGTCTGGTAAAAAAACTGCAGGAAAGACTTAACGAACTGGGTTATGAAGCTGGAGAGGTTGACGGCTTTTTCGGGCCGAAGACGGAAAGGGCGGTTTTAAGGTTCCAGCAGGATAAGAAAATAGATGCCGATGGTATCGTGGGCAATCAAACCTGGCAGGCCCTATTTGCAGAGGCTATACCCGAAACAGTTACCTCTCTGGATGCACCACCATCTGAGGCATTATGCCTGGATATCTTCGGAGACTTCCGGCTGGCCGGCTGGGCTGAACAGAACCTAGTACGCTGCGACCTGTCAGAATGGAAAGATGCCCTCCGCCAGGTCTATTACGAGACGAATACAGAAAAGATAAAGATATTTGAACATGCAGACTGGCTTGGATTCAGGGCACATCGGCTTGTAGTGCCCAAGCTGCAACTTGCCTTTAAAAACCTGGCCGAGCGCGGCTTATCAAAGGACCTCAAGACCTTTGACGGATGTTTCAATCCCCGTCTGAAACGGGGCGGATCCACCTGGTCCGTCCACTCCTGGGCCATAGCTATAGACGTAAATGCCGTCTGGAATGCCTTTGGGCAAAAGGACTTCGAAATGCCCGAAGAATTTGCCGTCTGCTTTGAGGAGGTCGGCTTTGTATGGGGCGGAAGATGGTCAAAACCGGACGCCATGCACTTTCAGTACTGCCTGGACAGGTAAGGGAGCTTTTAACATTTTTTGAAATACGGGTCCATGCGAAGTAAAGACAACAGGTGCTTTGCTGATAAGAAACCCATTGGGAAAGGGGGTGACTATGTAATTGTGCAGGAAATTTACCTTGTAAAACTAAAGGCTGACTCCAGCCAGGAAGACTTTATGAGGGTCGTGTCATTTTTGAAAGGCAATAACGCGCAGATAATAACTGCTTCTATGCAGAGATTCTGGATTCTAGGCACTCTTAATCAATCGTTGGCAGAGGTTGTGAGAAAAATGGCTGTTGTGGAAATGATTGGCGGGGTCACCTTTAGGAAAAGGGAGATAAAGGTTATACGTATTAAAAAATCTTAAAACGAGGAAAGGAGATAAAAAAATGGCACTACCAATGAGTGTTGGACAGGAACTTTTAAACGTTCCATTCCCTGAAATGGTGGTAAAGTTGGCTTTAGCCATTGCAGAAGGTCAGTTGGCTCTTGATCTTAATTCTATCAAGGTAGCTCAGATGCTCGCGGATATTACATTGCCAAAGGAGAGCGTAATAGTGGCAATAAAGGAGACGGTTGATGCAGAGGGCAATGTGACATCTGTGGAACCTGTGTTCAACAAGGCCGATCTGCCCTTGATCGCATATGGACTTAACCCCACTTTTTACCAATTCACAGATACCATTATCGAGGTGAAGATAACCATAACCATAAGGTTGGAGAGGTCACTTGATATAGGCGTATCAAAGAAATTCGATTTTAAATCAACCACCGATACAAGTTTCAACTATAAGACAGGCGGGCTTGCGAGCCTTTTTACCGGAACCGCAAAGTTCGGTGTTAAAAACACAACTACAATCGCATATGCCTCTACCTTCGATGCAAAGTATTCCCAAAAGTATACCTTTAGCGCAGAAGGCACAAGCCTATTGAGAACTGTAATGAAACCTGTTCCGCCGCCGAACAGGGCAATCCCAACTATTATTGCCAAGGAAGAGATTCCGGAATAAACAAAACCTGCCGCAGGGTTATTTCCCTGCGGCAGGTTTTAAGAAAAGGAGAGAGTGATTATGCCCGAAGATCAGGAAATTATCAAAGATGTTTTAATTGAGCCTCTTGAAGATATACTCCTGCATGTGGGCAGGGGGATCGCTCAGAGCCAGCTTGAACTTGATAAAAATTCACTGGCAACACAGATATTGATTGACAACAACAAGGATTTAAGAGAAGCAGGAATAAAGGCCACATGGTACCACCTTCCGGAGGTCAATGCTGAACTGAAAATGAGTCTTTCCTTGCATGGAATTGTTGAAAAGAAAGAAGAGAAAGTTCAGGCAGTGAGACTAAAAATCTTTTCAGCACCGATTAATGCAACTTACAAGAATGCCTTCGATTACGATGTTACTGGCGCAAGCACAATAAGGGCGAAGATAGTATCCATACCACCACCGATTGAGTCGAAAGGCATGTAGGAGGGAACATGGCTGAAGAAAGGATGGACGAGATTAATCGTCTTAATGTTGAAATCAGTAAATTAAAGTCCTCGATAACGATTGATGAAACCGAGATAGAACAATTACGTATTGAAATAGGGAAGTTGAAGGCAGAAAAATTTTCCCTGTTAAAGGACAAAGAGATAATTTTCAGTGAAAATGCCGGGCTTAAAGCTGCCATTTCTAAGCTGGAGAGTGAAAAAGCAGAGATACAGAAGCGCATTCAATCCTTAGAGGCAGAAATAGGGCGTCCAAAATTGCTACCCGAACAATTGACAACATCTCTGAGGGATGCCATCTCAAAAATGGAAGAAGGTTTAAAGACCGAAGGAAGAGTAGATTACACGGTTGGCAGATTTGATACGGATATTAAGGCCAGTTTATCTGTTGATAGCGAGAATAGGGTATTTATAAAATTGCCATACATAGGCGAAACAATAACGCCGGAGAGCCTCAGCGTAATAAAGCTTTCTCTTAAAGCCGTGCCAAAGCCAAGGGCACCCTTGATTAAAGTGCCTTTATTGATTGGCATGTCAAAGGATTCTGCTGTGCAGACCATTCAGGATATAGGACTTAAGGCCTCATTACAGGAGAGACAGAGTAAAACCCCTCCGGGCGTTGTTATCGAACAGAAGCCAGAGGCATATACCGAGGTGGCGACTGAAACAATCATTGCCCTTATCGTGGCTATACCGGAGAAGGTCAAAGCACCAAATCTCATTAACATGGATAAAGATGTCGCGATAAAGATTATTAAAGAGTTTGACCTGGAGGTTGGAAAGGTAGAAGGCAAACTATCAAAGGTTGCACCAGATACTGTTATAGGGCAGGCTCCGTTGCCTGATACAGAGGTGGAAAGAGGAAGTTCTGTAGATTTGGTCGTGTCGGTTCAAGGGATAAAGGTCCCTGACCTGAAAGGTATGAAAGAGAGTGAGGCTAGGGCGTGCCTTGAGAAAATTAAACTGACAATTGGCACAATCTTTTACAGGAAGACCCTTTTTGTAGGGGACATTGTTCTCTCCCAGTCTCCAGAACCAGAAAGCGAAGTTTTACCAGGAAGTGCCATAAATCTTACAATTGCCCAAAAGTTAAGCTTTCAGGAACTTAAAGAGGTGATTAAATCCCATCCGGAGGCCAAAAAACTTGGCGTTGTGCTGGATTTAATATTTGCTGGTTTAGAGAAATTGGGAATAGATAGAGCTGAAGGTCTAAGGGATCTCCTGGAAATTCCGGATGATGAATTGATAAAGAAATTAAGGCTGAGAACAAAAGCGGAAGTTAAGGGTTTTAAGACAGTAATTAAACGCGTATTTGAAGAATTGGGATGACTGTCCACGTTTAAAAATATGCCCAGAACCTCGAGATGGAGTAAGAAAAAATGATCGGTATTAAGGGAATTGCTGATTTTGGAAATCGATTTTTCGAAACTGCGGAGAAGCTGGGAGAAAGCGGAAAGTTATTAAAAGGGGAAAAAGGGGACATTGACAAGGAATTGGAGTCCGGAAAGGACTTCCCGGTTTCACTCAAGGCTGACTTCAGCCTCTTGATAGGTGAAATAAACGCCCTGGAAGAAACCAGGCGTCTTCTTAAGGGCGTTGTTGAAGAGTTACAACACGATTTCAGTAGTCTTATCAAGAGTAAAAGTTTTGATGACTTTGCTGACAACTTTAAGGACTTGGTAAGGGTTGAACGGTTGAAAGAGGCACCAGATGTGCTGCGCGGCATCATCCATATGGAGGTAGGGCTGGCTCTTTCGTTTATCGCCGCCATGAAGAACTTCGAAACTCTGCGGATGAAAGACTATGAGGATAGTTTTAATCAGTATTTCTTTTCCAGTAACGGGTATAAGACAGTATCCGGGGACTTGATTCTCCGGCCTAAGCTTCCGAAAAACATACGGGAGACCGGCGACCAAATCAATGCCGAACGTTATATCCGGGATATGACCAGAATTGTGGTTGAGACTACCGGGGATAAATTATATAACATGAGGGAGCGGTATGCCAGGTTTGCCGCCACCTATCAGGAGGGTTTCAAAAAGAAGTTAATAGACTGGTTTGATTCATTTGGAGATCTGGCCGAGGCCTCACTGCTTCCAGTGGTTGAAGGTATTATCAACGGCGCCTTCAACATTGAATTGAACCCCTTGGTTGCCGCCGCCATAGGAACATTTTGTTCCGTTACCACCAGAAAGGCGACAGAACACTCGTATCTTACGCTTTTAGGAATAAGTTGAAGCGCATTAAAGCTGTGGCATGGCCGGTCGCCAAGATGGTTATGTGCCGCCATTCATCATGCGCAAAGGAGACATTTTATGGATGAACAGTCCACTCAACTTGAGGTAGCACCGTCCGCGGGCACTCCAATAAAGACGCCGCAAGAAATGTTCCCCGGCTATATTAAAAACTATCAAAACAGGCTTGACCTTTCAGCCGCCGAGATTTCTGAGCTATGGGAGCTATTAAAGAAAGATACTATTACCCTGGACCAGGCCTTTGAAATCGTCACGATTCTCGGCCACCAATGGCATCCCCAGGCAGAAAAAGCGCTCACAGACTGTTACCTGAAATTAGAAAACCCCCTAAGCAATTGGGCCGCCCTAGCCATCGGGTCGTATTACACCTATTCAAGTCTGGTCAACATAAAAGATATCCTAACCAGAGAGCTCGAAGACCACTTTGCTAACCGCGGCCTCAGATCGAGGGCTGAGACGATGCTATCGGAGATTGAACGCCGCCTCGCCCCACCGGAGTTCGTAAAACTTGAGATTAAGATTGATAACATTGATCGCGCTGATGCTTCGCCCCATGGCTACAAAACCGAGATCATCAGGTCATCCCACTTTGCCCAGGACGAAGGCATCCACGACACTTTTAGTTTTTCGGATACAGAGCGGTCCCGAATAGAAACTTTTCTACAGACCTGGCAAGTACGTACCATGAGTGAGACGAACTTAAGCGAAATAGGTGTCCTGCTTTATCAAAAGGTCTTTGGAGGAAAGTTATGCAAGTGTCTGGATAACTGCCTGCTGCGCAGTCGCCAGGATGCCAGATTCGCGGGCGTGGCGTTTACCCTGCATCTAACTGACAGGTGGCTCATGGGGCTCCCCTGGTCATGTCTCTATCAACAGAAAGAGCGGCACTTTCTGGTACGGGATTGCGATGTTACCATTGCCCTGCGGTTGCTCACCGAACCATCTGCATTAAGGCCGTGGGATGGCTCACGGACAACGCGGCTACTTGTGATCCGGAGTCAGCCAGATTCAGATATGCGCCGGGCCCTCTTACAGGCAGGGATCGGTTTGGTAGATGTGGACACCAAGAAGGAAAAGGCCAATTTTTCTGAGGGGCTGAAAAAATGGAATCGAGACAGCGACAGACTTCTTTCTATAGACATTGTTCACGCGCGCGATGATGAAATTTTTAAACGCATGAGTGACAACCGCTTCGATTATGATGCGGTGCACTACTTTGGACACTGCCTGCATGACGGCGAACGTCCTTACCTGGTATTTGAGGATGCCCGGGGCTCACGGGGCCCACTAAGAACAGCCCAGGATTTTGTCAACCTGGTTGGTAAAAACCGGGCATTGCAGTTGGTCACCCTAGTGGCCTGTCAAAGTGCCGTGCGGACGACTGGCGCCGCGACACATGGCAGTCTGGCTGGCGAGTTCCTGGCGGCTGGGGTACCCACCGTGGTAGCTATGCAGACCGCTATCCGCAGATCTACCGGACTGACCTTTGCCCGTCATTTCTACCACGAACTCATACGCACCGGGAGTGCCGTAACTGCTTTTCATAAGGCCGTGCAGGCTATCACCGTGCGGCCGCCAGGCAACGTGGTAGAACCGGAATGGGCGGCTCCAGCTTTTTTTGTCCGCAGATGAGCCGGTCGTTAGTCATTAGATGTTGAGTGCCAGGACATCGATAACGATTTTTTGTGCCACGACATCGCTAACACTCAACTGTTTTATCGCAGGTTGTAATCGAATTCCTCGACCTGGATTTTGTCCAGGAAGAGCTTCAATCTTTGATCTTTGACATCGATAGTAGCCACCACGTACTCAAGCTTCAGCTCTGGAGCGACTGGGAAGAGTTCGCCGAAAACATTAAGCTTGAGATCGCTGCGGATAAGACGCACCAGATGGTAACGGCCGTCCTTAGGCTTTTTCAGGCGATGGCGTGGAGCCCACTCCTGGTCTGGGAAGCGCAGCTTGACCTTTGTGGCGGCAAGAGACTTCAGAGGGGTTTTCCCGCCCAGCTTGCTATAGCGGTAGCTACCGTTGTGCCGTTGCTCAAAAGCGAGGGATTCCCGCTTGAGATCATCCGCCGTCGCCATAACGACCTTATCGAGAAACTTCTGCTGATAGAGGTCGTTGAACTGTTCGATCGTTCCATTGCGCCACGGTTCGGCCATGGGAATGAACCAAGGCTCAACGCCATGGTGCAGGCAGAGCCGGATGAGCGGCCCCATTCCACGAGGATGCGTCGGACTTCCGAAGAAGGACATGGCATTGTCTACCTGAATGCGTTCTGGAATTCCCAAGCGCTTCCAGATTTCCCAGAAGCCGTCAATGATGTCCTGGCCGCTCTTGGACTCTGACGGGTACAGGCCGCATCTCGCTGAGGACAAGTCAACGACGTTAAGACCATAGAAGCGCAATGGCCCTTTCAAGTAGCAGGGGCCAACCAGATCAGCCTGATGTGTCTGGTTGGGCCACAACGACGGCAATTTGGGATAGGGAGTCCCTTTGGCCTCATATTTGCCGGTTCTACGATGCGTCAGTTCATTGCGGCTGAGGATACGGTTGATGGTTCGCAATGAGGGCAAGGGCTTGATGCCAAGATCTTCCAACTCCCAGAGAATGGCTTGGGCGCCGCAGAACAGGTCCTGATTATAAAGATTGAGTCGCACCATCTTGACGATCTCCTCAACCTCTGATGGTGTGCGGTTTGGCATTTCGTTTGGACGGCGAGAACGATCTTCACACCAAGAAGAATCGCCTTCGCTGTACCGCTTGACCCACTTGTACAGCCAGAACCTTGACTTCCCGAGCGATGTGCAGATTGATTCAGGACTCTCTCCGTCATTGAACCGTTGCACAGCCAAAGCCCGGCGCTGCTTGATTTCATCTTCCATGAACACCTCCATTTTGAATTGGTGTTCATAGAATGACGTAGTGGTTATTCGATTGTCAGAGAACTTTGTTATCGATGTGCTGGCACATTTTTTTGTTATCGATGTCCTGGCACTCAACAATTAGTCATAGTCATTCGACCAGTGATTAGTGGCCAATGACCAGTGACCAACCTGAGGGAGGTCAATTATGCCGCGTTTTACAATTAAGTTAGCTGATAGTTGCCTCAATCTGGGGGCATTTTATGATCTGGAGAAACCCCTGCCATTTATGGTCAGACTTCTGTCGCAAACCGGTACTCAAGGTGTTACCTTTCCGATAAATGACCGCAAAACGGGGACTGAGCTGTCCGAGGATCCAGGCACACGGGTGGCGTTCTTCCAGACACCGGAACTGCCGGAAGGACTTTACCGGCTTGAAATCTACTCTCCTTTTACGAATCGCCCCTTGATCGTCCAGGATAACCTGCGGTTAGGACCCAAAGGCAGCACTTTCAAGTTTTCTTTGCCAGACTCAGAAATAGACACGGACGACCCCAAGCTTCAGGCCAACACCGTAGCTATGGATGTGCTGGCAGATGCCCCTTACTGTCTTCGAAAACGAGCAGATGGAATACTCCCTGACCTTCCCGTGCTTATATTGGTCAAAGATATACCTGATGACGGAGTCACGATAAAAAGCTTAGAATTCCGATGTCGCCAGGGAGGAAAAACTACCGTCTTCCCGCCTGGTTTAATCAAAAACCTGGAAAATTTTCCTTTTGAACGAAGACTAAAACCGACATTTGGCCCCTCCGGCTCCGGTTTAGGTGAAACCCCGTGGTGGTTTCTCCTTTATATTGATACGAAGATGCTATATCAGGCCCCTTCTACTTATCTCAGCCGGGGTGCATACAGCGGATATTCGTCAGTAGACTTCCTTGAGTTCGAGGTAGAAATAGGCTACCAAGGCCGGTGGTGGATACATCATTCCAGCACAACCGTTCTTCGCACTATGTTTTTAAATCCGTTGCCGCAGTTTGAGGATTGGTGCTACGGAGACACTCATTACCACTCCATCTATACCGAAAATCCGGCTGAGTTTGGAGGCCCTTTGATTCCTACCGCGGAAGTTGCCCGGGCTGTGGGTCTGGACTGGCTTTTTCTGACCGACCATTCCTGGGATTTCACCTGGGATAAGAATATGCGTCCCCTGAAACCAGAGGAGAAATGGCTTAAATTTCTGGACTGGGCGCCCACGGTCTCCACTCAACAAGGGCCTGATTCCGTTCTAATCGTTCCGGCAGAGGAAATCACAGTCCGGACAGTCCTGGCAGACCCGCCCCAACCCAGCGGGCAGCCCCATTCGCCTACGTCAGAACCTTGCGGCCTCGCCCTTCATATGTTGAGCTTTGAAGCTGGCCCCGAAGGCCTGGTGCAAGATCACTTTTTTATCGGGGAATTTACGCTTTCCGAAACGCTGGCCAAACTTGCTGAAGCGGCCGCATCCTCTCCGGCCAAGCCTTTGGTCTTTGCCGCTCATCCGGGGAGCACCGGTTATCCCTGGGGTAGCGATGATTGCGCGCAGGTCAAACAGAGCCCCCTTTTCGGAGGCCTACAAGTTTTTAATGAACGAGTCACCTGCGAGAGAAAAGTTTTTGGCATCGACGTTCACGAGTACGATATTTATTCGGCGAAGGTCGAACCCAAAGACAAAAACCCTTACAAAGAGCTTGACCACGCCTTGGAGAAGGTCTGGCGAGACCACTTCTTGCTACCCACTGTGCAGAACTTCACTATGCAAAGTGCACTCTCCTGCACTATATTGGGCGGGAGTGATGCCCATATGGACTTCAACTTCGCCTTGCGGCCAAATCCTATCTATGTCCTTCTTATATTCACCGACAATGCCTTTGGCAAGGTACGCACATTGGCGTACATACCGGGATTCAAAAAGACTTCCAGCTACGCCGAGCAAAAGGAATTACTGGTCAGGGCTTTAAGGCGGGGGTGCTGTGTGGTAACCGACGGACCAGTAGTGATTCCCACCCTGGTAATCACGCATAAAGATAACACGGTTACCCGTCTGGTCTGCGGGGTAACACAAGATGAAAATTCCCCCTTCTACTCCCTGCAAGAAGGAGATAGTTTTGCCCTTGAATATCAACTGGAAGTTCCGGAGGAGTCCCGGGGCGTTAAGACCGAGATCCGGCTTTTTTACCCACAAAAGCGGGATAAAGAGCTCTTTGAAGCTAAGGACACCATCGATATAACCCAGGGCCGCATTTCCCTGGATAGCAAAGTACAAAGTGCACGTGAATTTCTTAAAGCTATATATTTTCGTATAGAATGCAACACTGTTGCTGAGGACAACAAAATGATCGGCTATTGTTGTACAAATCCTATATGGATAACCTGGGAGTGAGAGCGAGGACCTTCAGCCAGAAGTAGAATATCCGAAACAGGTGCTGATATCACCCCAAAAATGGGAGTGTATCCGCACTCCAAGTGAGGATGTGAACAAGATAGGCAGGACATCGCTCGCTCCGCTCGCTCGGCAGGCTTCGGAGGGGAGGGGACGTCCATAAATTAATAAATTATAGGGACAGCGACCATTTAAAAGGAATTTGCCCGCAACGGCAGATAAATTATTATAGAATATATAGAGAAGGGAAAGGAAATATTGATTGAGTAAAATAGGACAAATTCGGGCCCTTGTTCGAAACGGGTTATATTACCTAACAGAACATGCTGATGATGAAGCAAGTGTTGATGGTTTCGATATCTATGACATTGAATATGGTATTTTGAATGGAAGAATTCGTAGAACTTGGCCCAGAGAAGGCAAATATGAGATCGCTGGTGTTTCATTAGATGGGCGGCCTATCGGTATAGTATGTCGTATAACAGGAACTGGAAAAGTCCGAGTAATAACTGTTTATGAAGATAAACCAAAAGTAGAATGAAAGGAGGAATTAAATTGGGATTTTGGGACGGAGAGCAATGCGAATATTGCAATGGTCCAATTATTGAAAAAATAATGGACCTGCCTAGAAAAGTTGGAGAAAACTATATCCTGATTAAGAATGTGCCGGTCGGTGTATGCAAAAAGTGCGGTACTAAATATTTCGCAGCTAATATCCTTAAAACCATAGAATCCAGTGTTTGTGGCAGAAGAAAAATAGAAAGCAAAATTCCTATGGCTGTTTACTCTCTGTAAGATAAAAGCGGAATAGGCATTTTTATTATTGTTTGTCCGCACCGGCAGATAACACCGGCACAAACGGAAAACTCGCAAACCTTGCGGCTTCGTCTGTGCCGCGCCCGTTATCGGAAATTGCCGGCAGAGAAATAGAACTGTTGTCCCATTAAATTCACAGGGACTTAAGGTTTCGAGGAGTTCAAAATATCCCTAGGCAGGGAGGATAAAATGAAAAGGGTTACAATGTTTCTTTTGCTCATTATGCTTTTCCCCTCTCTTGCTTTCGGAGGGGAAATTTATGGGAGTATAACAGAGGGGAAGAGGTCTGTTGGGGCAGGGGTAAGGGTAGAAATTATAACTGCCAGTAAGACTTACCCCACAGAGACCGACAGGTATGGTTCATATCGTCTATACGTGCCAGAGAAAGGGGCATGCACACTCAAGGTGCATTATAGGCAACCATCCCAACCAATTAAAGTTTACTCGTATGAGGGTTCTGTGCGCTACGATCTGGTTTTAGAAAAAAGGGATGGACACTATTCCCTGAGGATGGAGTAGGCGTGGAGAATAAAGAAAAGGGTAGATGGGATAAGGTAGCGATTATTCTTCAGCCGGTGGGTGGCTTGTTGACCGCATTGGCTGTGGGCGCTCTTGGATTCTTCGGTTCCAACTTTCTGGCGGAGAGGCAGGCCATGGAAACGGAATCCCGAGAGCGCATGCAGGCTACTGAAGCGAGAGTTCGGCTCTACTCTGAGTTAATGAGCAAACGAGAAGAAGCAGAAAGCTCCCTCCGGAAAGACATGTTTAAGTCAATAATCGACTCCTTTCTCAAGCCCAAATCGGCCTCGCTCGAAGAAAAGGTGTTGAATCTGGAACTCCTCGCATATAATTTCCATGAATCGCTTAATCTTGAGCCCCTCTTCATACATCTGAAAAAGCAGATAACCCTTTCCAAAGACTCAGGTAAACAAGCGTACCTGGATTGGTTGAATAAGGTTGCGAGAGAGATAGCGAGAAAGCAACTGTTGATTTTGGAAGGAGCCGGGAAAAAATTCGACCGAACTATCGATTTGAAGGCCCTTCGTAAGACCCCCGGAGGCACTGTGCTAGAAGAGTGTACCCTTACGGTAGATAAAATCGAAAGACACTTCAGAATTATTGTCCTAGAAGCTGATTCGGAGACGAAAGAAATAAAGGTCAGGCTAGAGATACGGACAGACAAAGAGGGTGTTGAAGAAACAGAGAGAAACGAAGCCGAGTTCTGGGTGGGATTCTTCGACTTTCCGATGATTGACAACACTCGCCTCTCCCATGACCAGCGCTGTGCAATAGTACTGGATGAATTTTCCAAATCGAGTGCGAAAATTACGGTAGTTTATTTCCCTGGATCCTATGCAAGCCTGAAAGAAAAACCGTATTATGAGGAAGTGAGACAGCATCTTCTTCCAGATTAAAGGAAGACGAAGTAGTCTTAGTCACTTTTGTGGGTACCCAGATATGAAAAGATCTTCAGAACTCACAAACATTTCGGATCTGGTGAGTGAATCCAAGTACATAACGTTAACCTTTGAACAAGGAGGGCTAACATGCCTGAAAAACCTAACAGCCTTAAACAAATAGATTTTAAGCCATCTGGCAAGATATTCCCTTCCCCTGCTGACTGGAGGGATCAGTTTATTTATTTTCTTCTTGTTGACAGATTCAACAGTGGCCAGCCAGATATACCACCTTATCATCCTGAAACAACTCCAATTGGAAGAGATGACTCAGAAGGTGAAAAATGGCAGGATGGAACCCTGAAGGGTATCAGTGACAAACTCGATTATATTAGGGGGCTTGGCTGCACGGCTGTGTGGCTCAGCCCTATATTCAAAAACCGCATAGAGCTGAACACCTACCATGGGTACGGCATTCAGAATTTTCTCGATATTGACCCGCACTTTGGGACGGTGAAGGACTTGCAGGAACTGGTAGAAAAGGCCCATAAAATGGGAATGTACATTATCCTGGATATAGTCCTCAACCACACTGGTAACAACTGGGCCTATCCGGGAGGCTACCGCTACGACTACTGTGGGGGGCAGAGATTTTCCTTTGGTTTCTGGCGGGAAGTTACCGCTGGTTCAGGGATCGAGTGGCCGGATGACGCGGTCTGGCCGGTAGAATTCCAGAATCCTGAGTGGTACAGGCGAAAGGGCGAGATACGAAACTGGGACACATTCCCGGAGGCGAGGGACGGCGACTTCTGTTCTCTGAAAGAGCTTGATACCTCAAGCCGTGAAGTACTGCGAGCCCTCATCGACATACATAAGTACTGGATTGCCGTCACCGATGTGGATGGCTACCGTCTGGATGCGGTAAAGCACCTCGAAGAGTCAAGCACCGCTCTATTCTGCGCGGCCATAAGGGAATATGCCCAGTACATCGGCAAAAAGAATTTCCTGTTTTTTGGAGAGATCATCGGCGACGACCGTTTTATCGACCAGTATATCGGCAGAAATGCCCGCATCCCAGGCACCAATGAACGTTTCCCTTCCCTGGACGCCGCCCTTGACTTCCCTTTGTGGGGGATGCTGGAAGGGGTAATAAAGGGATTTACAAATCCGGCTGAACTCAGAAAAAGGTATGAAGGATTCCGGGAATTATATAGCGACCACGGCCGCGCCGGCGAATATTTTGTGACTTTTATTGACAACCACGACCAGATTGGTCGCTCGCCAAGGGCCAGATTCCTCCATAACGATCCCCTCCAGAGACAGGCCGTTCTGGCCATAGGTTACCTGCTTACAAGCATCGGTATCCCCTGCCTCTACTATGGGACAGAACAGGGGTTCGATGGTGGAGGTGACCATGATAAGTACATACGTGAATGTATGTTCGGCGGCCGCTGGGGGGCCTTCAATACTACAGGGCATCATTTCTTTAACCCGGATAACTCCATCTATAAAGATATATCCCGTATCGCAGAGATAAGAGGGGAAGAGCCTGCCCTGCGTTATGGAAGACAATACTTCCGGGAGATATCAGGAAACGGCGTCGATTTTGGCTATCCTATCGACGGCCGTTCTACCTTGGCCTATTCCCGTATTCTCGACAGTACCGAGATACTCGTGACCATGAATCTGGATATGAAGCCAAGGAGTGACTTTATAACCATAGATAGCAGCCTTTCTCCCACCGATAAAGAAATGGTCAACCTTCTGGACGCGCGGTCAAGAGTAAAGATAACCGAGGTAAACGGGCGGCATATAGTCCACACCGACCTGCAGCCTCATGAAATAGCAATATTTAAAATCATTGTTCCATAAGGAGGAAAAGGTATGAGCGAATCTGATAAACCAGCTCTGGGGTGGCTTCCTGACTATCCCGATTTCCGGGACTACACCGAAGAGCAAGAGGAGATCAACAAGGTGCTGGCGCCCACCGGCGTCCTGAAGGCCAGGGTGAAGCAGCCCACCTCGGTCGATTTAAGGCCGTGGTGCTCATCCATTGAGGATCAGGGATCCCTCGGGTCATGCACGGCCCATGCGGGTGTAGGGATTGTAGAATATTACGAGAGGCGTGCCTTTGGAAAGCATATCGATGCCTCCCGGCTATTTCTTTACAAGGTCACCCGCAATCTCCTCCACTGGACCGGGGATACCGGGGCGTTTTTACGGAGTACTATGGGCGCCCTGGTCCTCTTTGGCGTACCGCCGGAAGAGTACTGGCGTTACGTAATCGCCGATTTTGATAAAGAGCCGCCGGCCTTCTGTTATGCCTTTGCCCAAAACTATCAGGCTATTCAATATTACCGCCATGACTCGCCCGGGACCCCGGGAGATGTCCTGCTTAATCGAATAAAGACTTACCTGGCCGTAGGTCATCCATCGATGTTTGGGTTTACGGTCTATAGCTCCATCGATCAGGCGGACAAGACAGGTAAGATACCTTTTCCCTGCCGGGGAGAAAGGATCGAAGGCGGCCACGCTATTGTAGCCGCCGGCTATGATGACAAGATAAAGATTAAGAATACCGGGCGGTGCGGAGTTGAAACCACCGGGGCCCTTCTTATCAGAAACTCGTGGGGTACAGGCTGGGGCGACGGCGGCTACGGCTGGCTGCCGTATGAATACGTACTTAGAGGACTGGCCGAGGACTTCTGGTCAATTCTTAAGAAGGAATGGGTGGATACCGGAGAATTCAAGGCCTGAGAGTACTGTCAAAAGTTTCGTGAAAAAGAAACCGCAGAGCACACTGAGGGAAGAGAAAATTTTCAAGAAATAAGAAGAAGACGAAAGAACAATTAAAGAGACACCAGTTCTCTGAGCACTCATTGAACCTCTGTGCTCTTCAAGGCAGTTCCGGAGGTTTTTGGGACCATCAACGAGAAAATTGGGAGATCACAGAGGGGAGAAGCCCAAATCTGTTATAACTTGTTGATATTTCTATTTTCTCTGTGTCCTCTGTGGTTAATCTTTTGACAATACGATCCCGTACAGAGAGAGGCGTTATGGTGCAGGTGGATTTGCCGGGGGCATTTGCAGCCGGCCAGATTTTCGCCTTTTTGAGCAGGGGATATCTCAAAAAGGAAAAACACCTTTTCATGCACAGGCTGATGGGGCCTATGGCTGCATATTTCGCCCTCCTGTTTGCTCCCGCGGGACTTTTTCTCCTCATCTGCTGGCCGGCCTGGGAATGTATGTACCAGTGGGAATGGGTGGAGAAACCGGCCGGCAATCCCTCTGTTTCGTTTTTTTACGTAGGCTTTTACATGGCCATGGTAGTGATAGGGTGCGCCAGTTATATGCTTGCCCACTGGCTGCACAGGCAGGGTAAAGACCGGACGGTAAAAAGACTGTGTATCGCTGGCGTGATGGTGACCCTGCTACCCTTTTTTCTGCGGCCTTTTACCTGGTATTACGTGGGCACTTACGCCCGGTACCACGCCTTCCCAAGGCAGACTGCAACGTTCGGTACACCTTCCTTTTTCTTCTCATGGCTCGGCGCCATAGGCTATTTCATCATAGCCTCGGTCTTTTTCGGCCTGTGGTTAAAAAGGAAGTCAAAGGTTATGGAAGTGTAACGTGAGGAAGCATGGAAGCGTTGTTCAGCCCCGGCAGGATAGGATCGCTTGAATTAAAAAACAGAATGATACGTTCTGCCTCTCATGAGGGACTTGCAGACAGGAGCGGCGCTCCGACAGAGAGACAATTTCAATTTTATAAGCGGTTTATAGAAGGTGGCATAGGGTTAATTATTACCGGTTATGCAGGTATAATGCAGAATGGCAAGAGCGCCCTTTACCACATGACAATGATCGACTCAGATGACCTGATACCTGCGCACAGGACTATGGTCAATAATATACACAACATCGAAGGGAAGATAGCGCTTCAGATCGCCCATTGCGGAAGGCAGACCCTATCCTCGGAAACAGGCGAAGCCACGCTGGTGTCGTCCTCGTCTGTCCCGAACCGTTTTTATAAAGAGGTGCCCCGGGAACTATCTGAACCTGAAATCGCCGAGATCATCGAAAATTTTGCGGCGGCTGCCCGAAGGGCGCAAACTGCCGGATATGACGGTGTGCAGCTACACGCCGCGCACGGCTATCTCCTGTCCACCTTCCTGTCACGGCATTCCAATAAAAGGACCGACCGCTGGGGAGGACACCTAGAGAACAGGTTTAGAATAGTGGGTGAGACCCTTCGGGCCGTGCGGGATGCCGTGGGCCGGGACTACCCGGTCTTTATTAAACTCAACTCATTCGAGAGGGCCCGAGACGGGATAAGACCCGACGAATGCGTTCGTTTTACAAGAATGGTGGGAGACACGGGTTGTTGCGACGCCATCGAGCTCAGCGCCGGAAGCAACGAGGACAGTTTCTACATGGCACGGGGTAAATTTCCTGCCGAAGGTATCCTCAAGTATTTGAGACCGTATTGCAAGATGGGCAGGGTAGGCAAATTCTTCATAAGACACGCGGTCTCCCCGGTGCTTTCCAAAATCCAGCCTCCCTTCAGGGAAGGCTATAACCTGGAGACTGCGGCCAGGGTAAAGAAGGCGGTCTCATTACCTGTTATTACGGTAGGGGGCATGAGATCAAAGGCATTTATGGAGGCGGCTATCAGGGAGGGCAAAACAGATTTCGTCTCTATGGCAAGGCCGCTTCTGCTTGAGCCGGATCTTGCAAATAAGTTCAAGACGGGCGAGAGCTCAGTTGCCAGATGCGATAACTGCAATATCTGTTTCGTCGCCACGGACACCGTGCCCATCCGTTGTCATAAAGACGAATTCAGGGGGCGCTGAGAAGATAAGTTAAATGCTTACTTGCAGGCATATAGGGATATAAAAGATGGAGAGTAGAACCGCCTCCGATTTTTCTGGAAGCTATACCTTAGAGGCTCAGGGAATTATTCTAACCCTTATCCTCAGCCATGATGCTCAGCGGAAGATTTCCGGCAGCTTAGCAAGCGCCAGGGGGATGCAATTTCAATTGGATGGACGGGTGGAGGGAGATGCTGCCGTCGGCGCCTGCTATGGTGAGACGGGTAGTGTTTACTTTGAGGCTTATTTTACAGGAAATCAGTTGTTATTGGCCTTGATTGAGCCTGATGCCAATAACATGCCGGACTACAACCGTGAGAGACAACTAACCTTCACCAGGCAGGAAGGAGTACCTAAATCCCAAGAAATACAGGACCTTGATGAAACGCCGGTATCTGACCTGATACAGCATTTTGCAGGCACCTGGGTGAACTACACCAGAAATACAGAGACAAAAATAATCCTAACACCGGACGGAGACTATTTTGAGTCTTATGAAGCCGGCTACAGCGGGCAATTTCACGACCAGTATGGTATCCAGACCGGAGGCTGGGGCACGGCAAGGCAGGACCAGAATAGAGGACGCTGGACCATCCGGGGAGATCAAGAACATGGGCAAGTTGTTATTACATTTAGGGATAGGAGAGAGGTTGTGGTTGAATATCAAGTCCACATAGAAAAAGGAAAGACATATTGGCGTGAGTACTGGTTTAATGGAGAACTGTACGGGAAGCAATAACTAACGTAACCGTTCACCGTTGTTCGTTCACCGTTCACCGAAAAAGGCGTTTTCGTGCTTTTCTGCCTGTGCGGACACGCAGACAGGTCACGGACAACGGTGGCCGAATAACGGAAAATACCTTCACCGTTTACTATGCGGAGTTTTTCACGTTTTTTGATGGGCGATGGTTGCGGAAAATACGAATACCATTGACTGTTCACCGAAAAAAGTTTTTCAGGTTCTTACGGACAAGGGTGAACTGATAACGGTGAACGGATACTAACTAACAACATGGCGGCAGATCTATTCTTTCCCGTAGCCGGGAAACAACAGGAGGAAAAGATGATTGGTATCAAGGGGCTCGCTGATTTTCAGGATCGTTTTTTCAACATCGTCAAGGGAAAAAGTGCGGAGCTAATAAAAGGCAATTTGGACGAGGAGTTAGGGTCGGGTAAAGATTTTCCCGTATCAATCAAGGCCGACTTCTGCCTGCTTATAAACGAAATAAACGCCTTGAAGGGGGCGGGAAGTCTTCTGGAGGGCGTTACCAAAGACTTACAAAATGATTTTAAGGAGCTTATCAACAGTACAAGTTTCGATGACTTTGTTGACAACTTCAGCGAGCTGGTCACGGTTGACCAGTTGAAAAAAGCACCCGACGTCTTGCGTGGTATCGTCCACATGGAAACAGGGCTGGTTTTATCGTTTGTCACCGTCCTGAAGAACTTCGAGGGGCTTCAGATGGAAGATTATGCGGAGAGCCTTAATCAGTACTTCTTCTCGCGGGACGGCTACAAAACCGTATCCGGAGATCTGATTATGCGGCCCCGGTTTCCCAATGTCCGCAATTTGGAGGACGCAAGGGGAATCGGTAACCAGATCAATGCCGAACGTTATATCCGGGATATAACCAGGATCGTTTCAGAAACTGCCGGCGACGCACTGTATAATCTCAGGCCCCGCTACGTCAGGCTTGTTCAGCAGTATCGGGAGGATTCCAGGAAGAAGCTGATAGGCTGGTTTGATTCATTTGGAGACCTGGCGGAGGCCTCGCTGCTACCGGCCGTTGAAGGTATAATCAACGGGGCCTTTAACCTCAACTTAAACCCGCTGGTAGCCGCAGCCATAGGAACGTTTTGCTCGGTTACCGCAAGAAAGGCCACGGAGCATTCGTATCTTGCTCTTTTGAGGATAATGTAATACTCATAGTTCACGGCTCATGGTTCTTAACCATCAACTATGAGCTATCAGCTATGAACCAGATATTAGAGAGGAGGAATCGGCCATGTTAGTCTTTCTAAGCGATCTACATCTCACGGATGGATCATCCGGCACAACGATTGATCCCAGGGCCTTTAACAAGTTCTGCCGGATATTGGAGGATGTCGTAGGAGACCCCAAGGAATCCAATATCAAAAACCTGGAGATAGTGCTCCTGGGTGATATATTTGACGCGATCCGTTCTGACCTTTGGCTGCGTAGGGAAAACGACGATCCTAAGAAGCCTGTAAGGCCGTGGTCAACGGCTACCGAGTCTGACCGTGCTGGATGGAATCTGCAAAAATATAGCGAAGAGATTGTGGACAAAATTATCAATCAGCCACGGAATATTAAGGCCATAGGGTATATGAGAGAGTTTCAGGAACACTGCGCCAGGTTAGGTGTTAATGTTGAACTCTCCTACCTGATAGGCAATCACGACTGGCTCATTAACAGATATGCCTCCACCCGCCAGAAGATAGCCCAATTTCTGGGGATGCCGGACCCCCAGTTCTATGCCAAAAATCGCTTTCCCTATGACCGGGTTTTTGAAAGTTATAGAGTTATGGCCCGTCACGGAGACTACTATGACGAGTTCAATTATGAAGGGGACAGGGATGCCTCTTCCCTGGGGGATGCCATTGTCATTGACCTTCTGAATAAGTTTCCCAAGACCGCAGAAGACGACCCTCTTCTGGGCAAAGATAAAGACTTGGTTAATAAGCTGAAGGAAATCGATAACGTGAGGCCACTTTTGGAGATACCGGCCTGGATCCAGGGCGTTTGTAATTATACCCCTGGCGTCGAACAGAGGGTGCATGCCATATGGAACGACCTGGTGGATAAATTTTTCAAAATAAAATTTGTAAAAGACCATGATAGGTTTGGCCCGGATATAATCGACTTTCTTCAGATGGCCATGCGCCTTTCTTCTGGTTTCTCTTTCAGCGGGCTTCAGGAGATACTGGGCCATTGGGCAGTCCGCAACCTGTACCGGAAGGCTGATGATTACAGGAGATTTGCTTATAATGAGGCCTCTCTTAAGAACAACCTCGTCCGTTATGTGGTGTACGGACATACGCACCATACCGAGCAGATTCCTCTGGATATCGTGCCCATTCCCCGGAACGACGTCATAGAAAAGGTCTATTTCAACACCGGTACCTGGCGTAAGGTATTTGAACACACGACTTTTGACCAGGAAAACTGTGAGTTCATCGGCTGGCATGTCATGACCTTTATCGTCTTTTATCTTGAGGAAGAGAAGGAAAGAGATAGGAACTACGAGGTCTGGTCAGCCTCTCTGGGTTACGGGAGATAAGAGTTGCAAGTTCCAAGTTAAAGGTTGCAGAAGTTGCATAGGAAGCTGAAAGCTTGTTCGCCCCGGCGAATCTGCCTATGGCACGAAAGGAGCGGCAATGGTTACTATTGATGATTTGAGTCTAAAAGACGTTACGCTGGACAGGCTGCCCCGGCTGAAACGTCTACGGGAACTTCATTTTGCTACCCGGCCGGAGATATGCGTGGAGCTTCCGCGGAACATAACCAGTTATATGAAGCATCTGGATAATCCGGCTGATTCTCCGGAGCTGCGGGCCGGGAAGCTTTATAAGTACGTAATGGAGAATAAACGGCCGGTGATCGCCGATGAAAATCTCCTGGCCGGGACAACTACCGCCAGGACTATCGGCGTTGTCCTCTATCCGGACTTTATGGCCCTTTCTATCTGGCCCGAACTGGAGACCGTTAGCCGCCGGAAGAAAAATCCTTTTGGCATCACCCGCGAGGAGATCAAGGAATTAAATTTCGATATATTCCCTTACTGGCCGGATCACACTGTCCAGGAGGTGGCCAAGAGGGATAACGGTAATCCTCTTTGCCAGAGGATTATGGAGCGGATTGTCTTTTACATAGCTACCAAGGTCTATTGTATATCCCATACCGTCCCTAATTACGCCATGGTAGTGGAGCGGGGGCTTCTCGACATCCTAAGAGAGGCCAGGGAAAGGGAGCTTTCGCTCGGCGGCTCTAAAGAGGCCAGGGCGAAAAAGGACTTTTATCAGGCCGTGCAACTCTCGCTTAGCGGGGTCATAAGCTATGCCGCCAATCTCAGCCGGGAGGCGGAGCGGCTGGCGGCAAAAGAGGTGGATACCAAACGCCGTCAGGAACTCCTTGAGATGGCCGAGGTCTGCAAAAGGGTGCCGGCCGGGAGGCCGAGGACATTCCGCGAGGCATTAAATGCTATATGGATCTGTAAGATCGCCCTGCACCAGGAAAATGCCAATGTGGCCTTGAGCCTGGGACGATTAGATCAGGTACTCTATCCATTTTATGCTGAAGATATAAAACGGGGCTTGACCCTGGCCGAGGCCGTGGAGCTGATAGGCTGCTTCTGGCTCAAGATCGCCGACCATGTGCCTTTGAGCCCGGAAACCGGCGAAGAACTCTTCGGAGGGAGTGGCTCCAATCAGGCCGTTACCTTGGGCGGAGTGGACATGCAGGGAGAAGACGCCGTAAATGATCTCACTTACGCTATGCTCAAGGCCACGGAACTCTTGCGCCTGCGCGATCCCAATGTCAATGCCCGCTACTACCCGGAGGTCAGCAAAAAAGAATACTTAGACCGGCTCTGTGAGGTTAATATCAATACCGGGGCCACCCCGTGTTTCCATAACGACGCCTCCGCTGTTGAGGTCTTGACCGGGCAGGGCGTATCCCTTGAGCATGCCAGGGACTATTCGTCAGTGGGTTGCGTGGAGCCGTCAAGTAGTGGCCGGACCTACGGTCACACCGGCTGTATATTGATGAATCTTACCTCGGCCCTGGAAATGGCCCTTTGGGGAGGCAAACACCGCCTGACCGAAGATGAACAGATCGGGCCGAAGACAAAACCGGCCGTGGCCATGACTTCTTTTGGCGAATTTAAAAAGGCCCTGGAAACCCAGCTTGGCTGGCTGATTGATCAAGTCGTAACTTTAAATAACAACTTAGGCCGGGCCCACCAGGAGATACACCCCACGCCCATGCTTTCCGCCTTGATGGAAGGCTGCATGGAGAAAGGCAAGGATGTCATCTATGGCGGCGCTACCTATAACTCATCCGGCGCGGCCATGATCGGGCTGGCCGATGTGGTGGATTCGGTGACGGCTATTCAGGAATTTGTTTTTGATAAGAAAAAGTTCACTATGGCCGAGATGATCTCGGCCATAAACGCCAACTGGAGCGTCCCTTATAAGAAACTTCAGGCCATGGTTAAGGCCTCACCGGAAAAGTTCGGCACGGATAGCCGGATGGCCAGGGCCAACGCCGACTGGTTGATAGGTTTTCTGCATGATACCTTCCAGAGCAAGGAGAATTACCGGGGCGGCAAATATACAGTCGGCTACTGGACTATGACCAACCATGCCGGGTTTGGCGCGCTCACCGGCGCGCTGCCCAGCGGCCGGATGAAAAATGAGCCCTTTGCCAGCGGTATTACACCGGTATCCGGTTCGGCGCCGGTTTTGACTTCATGCCTCAATTTTGTGGCCCGCCTTGACCACACCAGGATCGCGGATGGCCATGCCCTGAACCTGAAGTACACTCCCTCTACCACGACGCTACCCAGGTTTGCCAACACCATTGAGGCCTTCTTTAAGATGGGCGGCCTGCAGGTGCAGTTTAATATTATCGACCGCAAGACCCTGGAGGATGCGCGGAAGTATCCGGAGAAGTATCCAGACCTCTTTGTGAGGGTGTCTGGATATACGGCCTATTTTAAGGACCTTAACCCACACATGCAGCAGGAGATAATTACCAGGGCAGAGTATGACCTGGTTACCGGCGAGGAACAGAAGTATGGGTAAAAGCTCAAAGCTCAAAGCAATGACTAAGCAAAGATATGGAGTGCGGCCATGTTTGATATTGAGAGATTTATAAGCGGGTTATCCATGGATAAGGCCCTGGAGCGGCTCGGCGAGAAGTTTTTAAAGAGCCTAGAGGACGAGACGGCCGAGACGTTTTTAGAGGCCCTGCTGGCCTTTATGAAGATCAAATTTATGTTTGATCCGGCCTATCGTAAGAACATCGAAGGCTTTAGGGGGCGTTATCAGTTCAGGAGCAGGGATGGCGGTGTGGCCGTGCTGGTTAAATTTGAAGATGGTGATATGAAAATAAGAGAGCAGACCTCTGACGATGTTAACGTTACGGTATCCTTTAAAGATGGCCGGGCCTTAATGAACTTTTTGCTCTCGGCCAACCGGGATATTTTAAGGGGGCTTCTCAATAACGAAGTGGTTGTGGCCGGCAATCTTAACTATATGTACAAGTTTGGCTTCATGGCCAACCATCTCCAACTGGAGTTGACCGGCAATTTACCTTGATAGCTTAGGAATTTCCTTTTTTGGACGCAGATGAACGCAGATTGTCAAGATTTCGAATATAGAAAATATTTTCTGCGGGTATCGGCGAAAATCTGCGTCCTAATTTAATGACCTCTTTTTCTACGGCGAATCTAACAACAGCGCGGCCTCTGGTTTTTGATATTAAGAGACACGCCCTGGAAGACGGGCCTGGTATCCGTAGCACGGTTTTCTTTAAAGGATGCCCGTTAAGTTGTTTATGGTGTCAGAACCCTGAATCCATTGACCCTGGCCCGGAGATCGGATTTTATCCCCGGGATTGCATAAAATGCGGCGATTGTGTCCAGACCTGCCCGGTATCGGCCTGCGCGCTCGAAGACCCTTTTCTTATCGACCGGGAAAGGTGTACCAGGTGCGGCGACTGTGTGGAGGCCTGCCCTGGACGTGCCCTGAGGCTGATCGGCCGCTTTTATCCGGTTGATGAACTGGTAGATATCCTCCTTAGGGATAAGATCTTCTATGAGGTCTCCGGTGGTGGAGTCACCTTTTCAGGCGGTGAGCCAACCCTTTTTATGGACTATACCTCGGCTGTCTTAAAGGTGTTGAAGGATTCAGGTATCCATACGGCCATCCAGACCAACGGATTTTTCGCCTGGGAGGAGTTTGGGGAAAAGATACTTCCCTATGTGGATTTGATCATGTTTGATGTCAAACTGGCGGATGCAGGCAAACACCGGGAATATACCGGCCAGAGCAACAAGCCGATACTAACCAACCTTAAGAATCTCCTGGCCGAACGGGCGGAGGCGGTCTTGCCGCGCATCCCGCTTATCCCGGAATTTACGGCCACGGTGGAAAACCTGCGATCCATATCAGACTTGCTGAAAGGGTTGGGCGTAAAAAAATGTTCCTTGCTTCCTTATAACCCAACCTGGATTTCCAAGGCCGAAAATTTTGGTAAAAATGTGGATCCAAGGCTTTCCAGACACTTGCTCACACCGCAGGAATTAAAGAAATACCGGGATATATTCAGTTGGTCAGAACTGGTGACGTTTTAGGGGGATCATATTATGCGGATAAAAAAATTATACATTTTTGTTGTACTGCCCTGTATCCTACTGCTTTCTCTTGTTTCCTGCGCCACAACTCTTCAACCCAGGCCGGAAAGACCACAGCTCACTCCGAAGTTTACAGAATTTAAACTCGACACCACTGACATCCAGGACGATCCCGTGTTCCTGGCCATCAGGAAGGATTTGGCAGGAAAGGCGTCTATCCTTGAACTTATGCATTTTTACATGAAGGAACTGGAAAAAGATGCCTCTCCGGATTCTCCCTATCTCAGGCGACTGGCCTGGCTTTTTGCCAAGGGACGTCCGGTGGATCTCCATGGCCATTACTATGGCCTGACGCTGGTCTTAAAAAAGGGGGAACACCGCTATGGCGGTTTCCTTAATTGTCTCTGGAGCGCAACCCTAAGCGAGGCCCCACCCTGGGACGGCAAGATATTTGAACCCGCTATTGATGCCGAGCTTGCTGAATATACAGAAAGTTGGGAAAAAGGGGCCGTCCCTACCTTTATGGGCATAAACTGTTTTAAAGAGGTCTGGGGATCGGTTTGGAATGTCCTCAGTACAGAGGTGCTTACCTTTTGGCTCGGCCTGAAGGACGCGCCGCTGGCAGAGAAAGAGAAATATGATGGTTTCGTAAAAAGTCGTTTTTAGCTTAAGTATTTGAAATAATATTATTTTATTGCATTTTTGTCTTGACTTTCATGTTGTCCCGTGATAGAAAACATATGCAACATCAACATGTTATGGTGAAGAACATGATTTATACCAAAGACCACAAAACGGGTTACATATTCGACCCATGGCACTATTTGGGCCCGAAGCGGCGTAAGCTCCTG